>Ga0180438_10011332_pt1 | contig 10786 bp, 11 predicted proteins | sample SS_ome_12_FD_132455 | JGI IMG/M metagenome (GOLD analysis project Ga0180438, IMG submission 132455) | Hypersaline lake sediment archaeal communities from the Salton Sea, California, USA - SS_3_D_2 metaG | ecosystem: Environmental > Aquatic > Non-marine Saline and Alkaline > Hypersaline >... | reverse complement strand
GGGTGTCGTCAATGCCCAGCAACTCTTTGCAGACGTTTTCGAACATGATGAAGGCAGTGTAGACGCCGTACATCATGTACATGTGGATTTCCCACATCCTACGGCAGACGTTGATCACGTCTTCAAAGTGGGCCAGCAATTCAATGTTGTCCGCCTTGTCAACGTCAACCTGCTTCAGCCGGTCGTAGTGGCCAAGGATCTCGGATACGAACCCACCCCACAGCCCATCAAAGTCCTCGATGAAGGGGCGGATGGCTTCTCTGAACTTGACCTCGCGCTGCTTGACTTCCTCTTCGTCCTCCACCACGTAGAGGGCCAGGTAGCCACCGCCGTTCTTGAACCTCCAATCCCAACCCTTGACGGTGGGGATGCTCAATTTCTCGGCCCCGTACTGCATGCCGTGGCGGCAGAAATTGATCCAGAACCAGCCAAACATCGGGGTCCACGGAGGCACAGAGTGGGTAGCATCCAGGAACCAGGCCTTGTGCTTCTTCAGGTCCACTTCTTCGTCGAACTCGAATGCAGGTACGATGTCGTACATTTTCGGTTACCCCCTTCTTGCAGGTATTTGGATTTAACTGTCCGGACAGTTTCCAAATGGTTTTGGGTCGCTTCAACCTCCTTTCTAGTCCAGCACACCTCGCCTTTGAGGGTAGCCGTACCCAAAAGCACTTTTCACTAAACGCGAACTGAAAGTGCTCTCTCCACCGGGCCATCGTACTCGGCCTGGGTAAAGTTGATAGCTCGCATGGGCCGTTGACGAGTTCGCTCTTCATGGACGTGGGCAGCCAGGCCAGGCACCCGACCGATGACAAAGACCAGACTGCCCACTTCGCTTGGGAAGCCTAACTCGCACAGCAGGGCAGCTATGGCACCATCAACGTTGAGAGGTAGATTTTTGCCCATGGTCTGAGCTAGGGCCTTGGCATAAGCTTCGGCAATGGCCACGAACTGCCCGCACAATCCCAACTCGTGGGCCAGCTCCAACAATCGGCGGGTGCGAGGATCATCCGTGTGGATACGATGGCCATAGCCTGGCAGCCGCCTCTGGGCCGCCTTGTACTCGCTGAGCACCGCCGCCACGATGTTCTCTAGATCTTTTCCCGTCTCCCATCGCCTGGCCGTGTCGTAGAAGAGCTCCATAGCCGCTTCCACCGCTCCCCCATGATATTCAGAGATGGTCAGCATCCCCGCAGCCACCGCCGAAGCCAGGGGAGTGCCAGTGCAGGCCGCTGTGCGCGCGGCCTGAGTAGACGGCGGCGTGACGCCGTGATCAACAACGGACAGTAATATCGCCTCCAACAACCTGGCCTGCTCAACCGTAGGCAGATCACCCCAAAGCAGCAAATACACTGCCTCAGCAAAAGACACCCGTCCCATCAGCTCAGTCAAGGGGTAACCACGTATTCTGATCTCATTAGGCCTGATGCGGGTAATACCCGTCTGCCACGGTAGAGCATCAATGCTCATTCCACATCCCTCTCCTATTTTAACCTCTGAACCTTAAGTTTGACTTTGGTTTCCTAATTAACACTGTTGCGCTACTATTGCGGTATGGGCGATACAGGCGGTACAGGCCAGGTCGTCATTAACTCCTGATAGAGCTGATCTGTTCCGACCTCGGGCGCGCGGCCTTCCTCGCGGCGCAGGAGATCGGTACACAGGCTGTACTGGCGGACAAGGGCATCCCGGCGTCCAGCTTGATAGAAGGCCCGCATCATCCCCCGGTGAGCCTCTTCGCAGCATGGGTCCATGGCCAGGGCCTTTTGCCAATAGCTCAGAGACTCGGACACAGCGCTACGCCTCAAATGGAGTTCCGCTAGAGAAAGGAAGAGTTTAAGGTACATCTCCCGTAACCAGTAGCGTCGGCTCCAGCACCAATCGTCGTCCACCCGCTCGGCGTAGACGAGGGGGATATCAGCCAGGAAATCTCCTTTGTACAGGTCTTCAGCCCCCAAATAACAAACTAGGGCATCATCGTCTTCTCCCAGTCGGCCTAGGTCTTCCCCCCGGTGACAAAGGCGGTCAAAGGCCACCACATCAATCCACGAATCATCGGGCAAGGCAAGGAAGTAGCGATCACCCTCGTAAAGCATGTAGTGAGAGGCCCTTCCTGTGCTCAACTGGGGCTCCAATGCCAGCCGCAGACAGTAGACAGTGTGATAAAGCCGGGTAAGCCCTTTGCGTGTGTCCTTTTGATTGGGCCAGAGGAGGTCAGCCAACCTCTCTGCAGTTGCTCCAGTCTTGCCCCGCTCCAGCAGGTAGGCGAATAGAGTTTTGACTTTCCTGGTGGCTCCCTTAGTCATGTCCCAGTTCACCAGAGTACCGTCGGGACGGTAGACTCTCAGTTCACCCAGGCAGTAGATTCGCCACCGCCCTGCAGCAATGGGGGAGACAGGCCAACGGACACCCAACGGCAATTCTTCGAGGTGGTGTCCTGAGCCTTGTCTTGAGCCCCGTCGAAGGTTTGCGGTGTCCTGAGCAAAGCCTGCCCTGAGCCCTTCGACTTCACTCAGGACAGACTCTGCTGAGGGATCGAAGGGTTTTCGAAGGGCCGAAGGGTCGGGCTCCCCGACCACCACTGTTGCGGTGCAGGGGACCAGGCTCAGGGAAGTGCCCCGGCTGATGTTGGTTAGATACCAGTGGAATTGTTCTTTCTTGTCTTGGCGGAGGAAGATACGAGGGGGTAGATAGTAGAGGTTGGTGTGGATGATCTGATCCAGAGCGACCAAAGGGTGAGTTCTCAGCACATCCAGGAGGATCTCTTCGGGAAAGTGCCGCTGGTTATACAGGCAGAGGGTAGTGACTGGGTGTTGGGAGAAGTAGCAATTCAATTTGGATTCGTATTCTGCCAGCCAAGCCAGGCTTGATGCCCAACGCAGAGCCCAGGACATCTCTATCGCCATCCGCAGACCATGGTAACCCTCGGCGATAGCCTTCTGGAGGATGCGTAGCAGCGTTCCAATCAAGGCTTCTGGTGAAAAAACACCGGATTGTAAACAGGTGTCTTCAGCAGTCAAGAGCAGTAATCGGTTCTGAGCAAGGTAAGGTTGTATGGAGATATCCTGCTTTTGCAAGGCGCTTTGCATCTCCAGGAGGCCGCTTTCCTCAGCCACGTAAAGGCATTTCTCGCCCTTCTCAAGTCCCCTCTGTATGAAAGGAATGGCCAGATACCACAACTGTTGGCGGTTCTGATAGAAACCACACAGGTGATCGCCGACTCGGACACCGTCTATCGAGTTTGTATTCATCTTTCCTCACCCCAAACAAAGCACCTGTACCCCAACAGTGATAAAAAAGAAGAGCCTGCCAACCCAGGGTGATAGTTTTAGCCCTGAGCTGTGCAGGCTATTGGTGTAGAACAAAGGAGCGCCCGAGGCTACTATTCAGTACCCCCACTGCCTGTGTTGAGCGCAGTCGAACTGCCGAGACCACGGCAACCTCCTCAAGTATCCTGCCTACTTTGTAGAGATGGATGAAAGATTGCCAGGTTGGGATCAAGCTCGGTGGGAATGGCGAACGTCTTTGGTCGCTCAGGATGTATGGCATCTATGAAGAGCTTGCTTTCTATTATAGCGCACATTGAAGGGAAAGTCAATGGTTTTGGCAATCTACCCCTTGACAAATCCACCTATTTATGGTATAATTAAACTGACTGGTCAGTCTAGGCCGACCGGTCAGTTTACCGGCCGCGCGCTCTGGCGCTATCATAATAGGAGGATTTTGCAATGCTTCTGATCATTCTGGTTGTCCTGTTGGTTGTGGGCGGTGTGTTGATCGGGTGGCTGGTCCCGCCGCTGTTCAAGAGCGAGCCACCCTACGGCCTGGCCGTGGACATCCTGGCCAGTGTCCTCATTGCTTTGGTCTGGGGTTTGCCGTGGTATCTGTGGGGAATGGAGGCCATCGGCTTGGGGAACATGCCCAGGTGGCTTCTCCTGGTAGGCATACTCGCCGACTCTTGGGGCTTTGCTCTGATCGTGCTTTGGCTCCTGCGCAGGATCAAACGCTAGAAAAGAAGTAGACAATGGAATGTTATGAGAGCTTTCCCAAGGCCACAGTGGTCTATAACCTCCTTACCTTAGGCGGCGCGATGGTCGTCGGCATGGTCGTCCTGGCCCAACTGGGCATCTGGTTCGCGGTGGGGTACCTTGCCCTGCTGGCGCTGACGGGATATGGCCTGCTGGCTCTCATCTGCGCTCGCTGTTACTACTACGACAGGCGCTGCGCGACAGGCGTCGGCAAGGTCGTCGCCCGCTTCTTCAAGAAGGGCCAGGAAGAAGAGTTCGGCCAGACGGCGTCCCAGAAAGCGGTCCTGCTGCTTCTGGTTGTTGTCTTGCTCTTGCCCCTGGTAGGAGGCATCGTCTCGCTGGTAGTGGGCTACAGCACGCTGCGTCTGGCGTTGCTGGTGGCTCTGCTGGCTCTACTGGTCGCTGGCCTGGCCCCACATCCCAGGCTCGTCTGTAGCCACTGCAAGCTGGCAGAGAAAGGCTGCTGTCCGATAGGAAAGCTGGTTCGGTCCCCGACATCAACCGCGTCCTGATCCATCTCAACGGTCGGCTCTCCCCTATCGGCTGGCTCAAGCTGTGGTGGTACAAACGTCGCATTGACGTCGTCACTTTCAAGCTCATGGGCATTATGGAGGAGTATCGGCGACAGGGGATTGATGCCCTTCTCTACTTAGAGACCCTCAAAGTCGTGTTCGCCAAAGGATACGAATGGCTGGATGGGTCCCTGCCCCAGAAATTCAAGCTGCGTGAAATGGCGATGGGAGGAGGTATCGTTGCCAGCAGCGAATTAAGGAATGGAGGTGGGGGAAAATGACAAAGTCGCAGAGTAGCAAACTCACATTCGAGGAATTCAGGGTAATCATAGCCAGGGAGTTGGAAGTAGATGAAGAAAGGATCGTCCCTGAGGCATCTTTCTTCTCTGATCTCTACGTGGACTCTCCGAATGGTGGACATGATGCTACGTCTGGAGGAAATGGGGATCAGCATTCCGCTGGAAGTTGCCTGGCAGATTGAGACGGTGGGGGACGCTTACCGGTACTGTACAGAACACGTGCCTTCAGAGCGTCAGAGACTCAGCCCGCCAAAGGAAGCGGCAGCTTGATCGTGTGGAGGGCGCAGCGCTCTCCCTGGGAGGAAAGGTATGTCACCGAAAGTAGATGTGGCCGACGAACGGCGGGCTCAAATCATTCAGGCGGCACTGGCTTGCTTCACTCGCAAGGGCTATAACAACACCACTATGGACGACATCGCCGCCGAAAGCGGCCTGAGCAAGGGGAGTCTTTACTGGTACTTCAAGGGTAAGGATGATCTGTTCGCAGCAGCGCTCATGTCGGCTTTCATTAACGTTGGACAAGAGGCTGTCGCTGCTCTGGAACAATGTACAACAGCTTCTGACAAATTGCGTGCTATGGCACAGGCAGCGACTGGCTTCAGCAAAGTGGCCGAAGGCTTTTTCAGCTTGTTCCTCGAGTTCTGGGCCTCAAGTCCCCATAGGGAGGAGGCTGGTCAGTTGTGGATCGGCCTACTCACCCAGTATAAAGATGTCGTTGTAGAGATCATTGAGGAAGGTATGAGGGATGGTGAGTTCAAGCCGGTGGATGCGGAGCAACTGGTGTGGGCCATGTTGGCTGCCTATGACGGCCTGGCAGCCTACATCATGCTGATACCGGATATGGATCTTGAGCGGGTCAGCCAGGTCTTCATCGAGACGCTTTTGGACGGGCTGGCAGCAGGTGGAAGTGAGCAATGAGCGTCAGAAAAACCCTCTCTGTGATGCAAAAGGAACTGCGGCACATCCTGCGGGACCAGATTTCCTTCATCCTGGTTACTCTGGCACCTCTCTTGTTGCTGTTCACTATGGGCTTTGCCTTTTCCGTTGACATCAAAAACGTCAAGGTCGCTTTTCTTGATCGGGACCAAAGTTCCACGTCACGGCAATATCTGGCCCAACTGGAGAGTGCCGGGGATGTGGACCTCAGTTACCAGGCCGGCAACTACCGCCAGATTGAGCGCTGGTTCATGGCCGACAAGATCAAAGCAGCGGTGATCATCCCGCAGGGTTTCAAGGACGATTTGCAGCAGGGTCGCACCGTGGGGCTCCAGGTCATCATTGATGGCACTGACCCCAACACAGCCAACCACGCTATCCGGCACGTCGTCCTGCCCACAGAGAACTTTGCCGCTCAGTTGATCGCTGCCCGGTCGGATCGAGTTGGCATCCCGCTGGAGCACCTTTCTCCCATAGACTTGCGCCTGAACACCTGGTACAACCCATCCATGAGATTCGCCATAGGCATTATCCCTGCCCTGGTGGCTGTGGTGATGTCTATGCCGGCCATGGCCGCCACGCTGGCCATCACCCGGGAAAAAGAGCGGGGGACCCTGGAGGGTCTGATCGCCACCCCCATCTCGCGTTCAGAACTGCTGGTGGGCAAGCTCGTGCCCTACATCCTCACCGGCATGCTCAGCGTGGTACTGTGTGTGGCAGAGGCTGTCTTTGTTTTCGACGTGCCCTTCCAGGGCAACCTGCTGCTCTACCTGCTGCTTTCGGTTGATTTCCTCTTTGCCAGCCTCAGCATCGCTCTGATGCTATCGGCCATCATCCATGATCAGCAGGCGGCCATGCTGACTTCTATGTTGATCTTTCTCTTCTCAGGATTCTTCCTGTCGGGCCTGCTCCTGCCTCTGGTCAGTATGGGGCCGATGGTAAAGATGGAGTCCCTGATGCTGCCCACCACTCACTTTGTGATGATCAGCCGGGGGATGTTCACCAAGGGGCAGGGTCTTGACCCATTGTGGGGCTATGCAGTGGCCCTGTTAGGCATGGGCACGCTCTTCTTGCTGCTGAGCACGCTGCTGTTCAAGAAGAAATTGAGCTAGGGTTAGGTTATTAGGACTTTGCGGAGGGCGCGATGTTGGGACGGATCTGGACGCTGGTCATCAAAGAGCTGATCCAATTGCGGCGGAATACACTTCTGTGGTTCATGGCTCTCTTTGGAGCCCTGCTGGAGACGGCTCTGGTCGCTTACTCTGGATCGGTGCCCATCGAGCACCTGCCGCTGGCTGTGTTGGATCAGGACAGGACCGGGGCCAGCCGGGCGCTGGTCGTGGCCTTGGAGAATACTGCGACCTTTGACGCGGATTACTACTCCACGGACCTGGATGAAGTGCGGAGGCTCATAGACAGGGGGAAAGCCACAGCAGCCGTCGTCATTCCCCACGGCTTTGCCGAGCAGCTCGATGACCCTCTGACCCCACCGCCGCAGGTACAGGTCATCGTGGACGGATCCGACTCTACAGCCGCAGAGACGGCTGTAGGCGCGGCTGAGGGCGCGGTAGCCAGCTTTGGCCAGCAGGAGGTGAATCTGCAGACGATGGCTTTCGGTGAAGAAGAGTTGATGCCTCTGGACATCAGCATGAGGGTCTGGTTTAACGAGGAGATGAAAAAGTCCAATTACACCACTCCCTCAGAGGCGGGATTCATCGTCGGTGCGATTGCAGCCATGATCGCCGCCGCCGCCGTCGCCCGCGAGCGGGAGATGGGCACTTTGGAGCAGCTCATGGTCACGCCGCTGCGCCCCATGGAGATGCTTATCGGCAAAGCAGCCGCTGCTGTCCTCATCGGGTACACCGAGTTCGTGCTTGTCGTTCTGATGATTCACTTTGTTTTCGGGGTGCCGATGCGAGGTTCGTGGACCCTGCTGTGGGTGTTGTCGTTCTTCTACATGCTCGTCGAGTTGAGTTGGGGGCTGTTGGTCTCTGCTTTCGCCCACAACCAACTCCAGGCCCTGCTGCTGGTGTTTTGCATCATCATGGTCATGATGACTTTTTCCGGGTATGCCTACCCCGTTGATACCATGCCCCGTGCCATGCAACTTGTGTCCAACATCTTCCCTATCAGGCACTGGCTGGTCGTCTTCCGCAGCATCATGCTGAAAGGAGCCGGCGTCGCTGATTTCTGGCCCCGCCTGCTGGCCATAGCTGTGCTGGGAGTCCTCATGATGGGTGCAGCGGTGCTGGTGTTGGGCCGGAAAGTGGAGTGAGAGGATAAAACAGATGGGAGCTCAATCAGATAAGACATTTTGCCTGAATAGAAAGGAGGGAGAGACGATGCTCGATAAACGTCATTTGTACCGACTGCCGTGGTCCATGAATGACAACCCCATTGCCTGGCTGGAAGTTACCGACATTTGCAACATACATTGCGAGGGATGCTATCGCCAACATCTAACCGGCCATAAGCCGCTGGACCAAGTCAAAGAGGAGATTCTCTTTTTCAAAAAGTGGCGTAACCCCGACAACGTTTCTATCGCTGGCGGCGAGCCTCTGATCCACCCGGAGATTGTGGACATTGTGGCTTTTATCGCCGAGAACGGCATCAAGCCCATCATCCTGACCAACGCCATGGCTCTGACGCCAGAGAGCTTGCGGGAACTGAAAAAGGCGGGACTGGCTGGCTTTACCATTCACATTGATAGCCGCCAGAGTCGGCCCCACTGGAAAGGCAAAACCGAGGACGAGTTGAATGATCTGCGTCAGCACTACGCCGACATAGTCGCTGCGGAAGGTGGGGTGTACGTGATCTTTAACTCCACTGTCTATCCCTCTACCTTTCACGAGATCCCCGACGTGGTGCGCTGGGGGCAGGCCAACATTGACCGGGTACACGGCCTGGTCTTTATCACCTATCGCACGGGGATCACCGACATCAGCGTCGCCCACGACTACACTGGCCAGGAGGTAGACTTGGGCCAACTCAGTTACACTAGAGAGCGTTTTGATGAAGAGTTTGTCACTTCACCGGAGGTGTACCAAGTCATAAAAGACAACTTTCCCGAGTACGAGGCGGCTGGTTATCTGGGCGGGAGCATTCTACACACCTCTTACAAGTGGCTGATGGGGGCGTTGATCGGCTCCCGGAAAAAGATATATGGCTCAATAGGGAAAAAGACCATGGAGGTGGCCCAGGCTGGTCATCACTTTTTCAAAGGCACCTACTTGGCCTATCTGTCCTGTGCCAAAGTCGGCCCCAAGGTTTTTCTGCTTTCCCCCTGGGATAAAACTCTGCGTCAGGCCGGGCGTAACTGGCTGAAGGACGTCATACAACATCCTGGACGGCTTTTGGACAGCCTCTACGTTCAGGGTATCGGCATCATCCAAGCTCCTGACCTCCTGCCTGATGGCCGTGCCGACATGTGTGACAGTTGCCCCGATATGACGGTCTACGATGGCAAGCTGATCAACTCCTGTCGCATGGATGAGTATCGGCTGTTTGGCGGGTTCCTCTCCGTGGTCGAGCAGCAGGAAGAGGCCATCGAGGAACCTGTGAGCATGTCGGTAGAGGAGCCAGTAGCAATCCCGGTCGGCGGAAGAGGTGATGGGGGAGAAGAATAGGAGATGCTGAAAAAGATAGGACCGCTGGGGTTCGTGAGAAGCATCCTTCGTATCTTGGCTGGAAAACCCCGGATACCGCCCTCACTAAAAGACAGTGAGTTGCTGGAAATTATTCTGAAACGGCGGAGTGTGCGGCATTTCACTGACCGTGAGATCCCCGACGACGTCTTCGCGGCCATTCTGGAAGCGGGCCGGCTGGCACCGTCAACGGTCAACTTGCAGACGTGGGCCTTTGCCGTCTTTACTGCCGAATCGTGGCGGGAGACCTTTGGCATAGCGATCCCTTTCAAAGGCAAGAGGGCCGTGATTGTACTAGGTGACACGCACCGTGACAAAAGAGTTCTTGACGTCTTTCCCTACAGCCCGTTGGTGGAGTATACGGTCGCGGTGATCAATGCCTCCCTAGCTGCTATGAATATGAACATTGCCGCCGAGGCATTAGGCGTATCTTCGGTGATGCTCTCTGAGACAGGGCAGAGCGGCTTCCTGGACGCTGGATACTTTAAGGAGAAACTGGAACTGCCAGATGGCGTTTTCCCATTGATGACCATCGTCTTTGGCTATGCCAAGGGGCTGTACCCGCCCATGCCCCCCAAGCTGCCTATGGAACAGATTTGCTTTGAGGGAAAGTACCGTGAGGCCGACTGCGCAGTCATGGAGGACTGGCTGTCACAGATGGTGGCAGGGTACAAGGCCAGCCATCCTTTTTCCTCCTTCGATGCGCAGTTGCGGCTCTATAAAGCAAAAATTGGCAAGGCTGAGGATGATCTGAGGACGATGGTCTTTTAATGGTGGTTGCCCTCTTGACAAATCTTCCTTTCGGATGTATAATGGTAGTGAGTGTGCACTCACTAATATGAGTGAGAGCTCAATCATACAATGGGGAGGGCCGAATGTCTACTTCTTCAGACCCCATCCGGGAGCAATTGATCGAGGCGCGACGCAACCAAATCCTCGACGCTGCCACTGCCGTGTTCGCCGAGAAGGGCTTTCACCGCGCCACCACCAAGGAGATCGCTGAGGCTGCTGGCGTATCAGAGGGGACCATCTACAACTACTTTGACAGCAAGGCCGACCTGTTGATCGGCATCATGACCCGCCTGGCCGAGTTGGAGCATCTGGATGAGGAATTGGCGAGTGCCCTGCAAAGTGATGTCCGAGGGTTCTTCATCGCTGTCTTCCGAGACCGCATGGGACGTATCACACAAGACCATGAGATGCTCCAGGCCATCCTGCCGGAGATTTTGGTCAACCGGGCGCTGCGCGAGCGTTTTCACCAGCAGTTTGTGCGGCCAACTGCGGTGCTGTTGGAGCAATACATCCAGGTACGCATCGAGTTGGGACACATACGGCCCCTCAACGTGCCACTGGCGGTGCGCGCCGTG
>Ga0180438_10011331_pt1 | contig 10786 bp, 12 predicted proteins | sample SS_ome_12_FD_132455 | JGI IMG/M metagenome (GOLD analysis project Ga0180438, IMG submission 132455) | Hypersaline lake sediment archaeal communities from the Salton Sea, California, USA - SS_3_D_2 metaG | ecosystem: Environmental > Aquatic > Non-marine Saline and Alkaline > Hypersaline >... | reverse complement strand
ATGATTATAAGACCTTTTGATGTTGGCGATTTAATCAAGATTGATGTAGATAAAGGCATTGTAAGATCGATTGGTTTAACAAAAATTGTATTAGAAACGTTCGATAATATACTAATTGAAAAATCGAATGCTCAAATTATTTCCTCAACAGTCGTAAATTATACATTAAAAATAGGAAAAAAAAAGAATTTTGAAGATTTCAAGAAAAAAATTCTTTCACCTCAAGATAAGGGTATAATTGAAACAAACCATGATTATTTTTACGATAATGAGTTTATTGAAGAAGAGTTAAAAAACGCATATGAGCTCTTTTCTGCGAAGAATTACCCCGTCTTATTTAATTATACTTTTAGGATGTCATTTCCTTATAAAGGATTTAAAAAATCAATTAAGATGATAGAAAATCTCTGCCAATCATATCAAGATAAGAAAATTTTTCGATTGAAACCAAGATATGACATAGTCGATTTTGCTCTAAACATTATTGTAAAATTTAGAATTCTAACCTTTGATTCTGAAAAGATTTTTAATCATCAACCACAGTTTGCACAAGAAATTTTTGATATTATATCTCATCAATTATAAAGAAATAGCATGATGGATTAATTATGTTTCCTTTTAATTTAAATTAAAGAAAATTTTATTAACTGTGATTTTAGCTTCAAATTTTAGATTATTCATGACTTTATAAACCAAAAATCGAAAAAGCGATTAAAACTATTTTGGTTCGAAAGTTTGGAGCTCTAAAAGAGAGCTTTCTTAAATCCTATTATTCAGAGGTGAAAAGATTTCAGATAATAATATCAATAAAAGAAAATTTTGCTATTAAAACCAAGATATGGCATTATCAATTTCGCTCATAATTTAATTATGAGAAAATATTTATATAAGAGCATGGGATAAAAATAACATAAATAAATCAAATTTAAATGAATGAAAAATGATCCCGAGAAAAACAATTGAAAATTTAGTTAATACAAACGTTTATCTTTATGTTAAGAATGTTACCAAAGAATTTGGAGGACTTCTCAAAGCAATAAGCGATTCAGATGTCGTTACCTTAGCAGATAAGAATAATAATCTCATTCACATTCCGTTATCAGAAATTATCGTAGTAACAGAGCGGCAATAGTTTTTGATAATTTGATAATATCGCTATAGATCTATTACTATTTTTAAGGTGTTATAGACAAATGGGAAAGGAAAATGAAAAAAAAATAAAAAAAAAGAAAAAGATCGAAGCTGAAGTGTATGGTGATGAATTCGAAGGGGATGAGGAAGATTCCGATGAAAAAAACAATAGTCTTGAAGAAGAGGAGGCTCCTCCTTTAGATGATGAAAGTAAAGGCCAATTATATGGGTAGATGTATTAATAATAACGAATATAAGTTAATAGAACATGATTTTCTGCTATTCTTAAAAAAAATCTTGAAAAATGCAACACCCCAAATCTAAATTTAAAAAAAGGATAATTAGGGCATATTTTTCTGGTTTAGAAAAGAAGGGTAAAAATAGAGAAATTTCAAGAGATTTTAGTTCTCAATTGGCTGAAAAAGGGATGCAATATACCCAAATGAAATTTCTTGTAGCCAAAATTAGATTAGCTGGAGAAGAGGATTTTGAAATCATTATAAATCTCTATAATAAAGCATGGATGACTTCAAGAGAACCTTATTCTCGATTATCTTTAGAGTCCTTAAAATATATTTATGACTATCCTGATACTAAAATTTTTATTGCCAAATTATACTGTATTGATGTTGCTTTCATGATTTTAGACTTAGAAGGAACGAATAAAGAATTTGGGGGTCATTTCTGCTCTAGCAGTACTTCCTCGTTTTCAAAACAAGGGAATAGGAAAAGTAATGGGTCTATTTGCGTGGAATTTTTTTAAAATATTAGACTTTAAGGAACTACGATGTGAAGTACACGAAAAAAACATCGTCTCATATAATTTTATTAATTCTTTAGGTTTTGAGGAGTACGAAAAAAAAATATATCAAAAAAAAGAATTTCAAGCAATTGAAGCATAAGATGAGTGTTATAAATCAAAGTACATAAAAAGTCTTAAATACAAAATTATCCACTTTAATCATGTATTAAAAATAAATGTGGAGATATTAAATATTGGAAAATATCGATAAAGTAGAGAATTATGCTCAGGAGAACATGCACATTTCGATAAAAGAAAAGGACATTGCTATTCAATCCAAAATGCTAGCGAAAGTAGAATTAAAGAGAGCAAAAGCGATAGATGGAGTAATCAAACAAGAAGTTGTAATAGCTAAAGTAAGAGAGAGATTAGCAGCAGAAATTTCTGCTTTAGCAAAAAGAAAAAATGATAAACGATCTTTATTAAAGTTGGATGAAAAAGTCATTAAAAAAGACAAAGAAATCGCAACTTATAACGAAAAAAAAGCCAAAAATGAAACAGATATTGCTGAAATTCGAAGAGAAAAATCTCAAATAGAAAAGGAAATCGCCGAAGAAAGAGTTCAAGTGGCGGAAAAAAGAATGAAAATATCAAAAACACAAGGAAATTTATCAAAGAAACAATTTTCCTATGTTAAATTGGCAAGAAGCGGAGCACTAAACGAAAAATTACAAAAAGCTGAAAAAACAATTAATGATGCCAGAAATGACTTAACAAAAGCTCGTGAAGAATTCGTAAAAAAAGCTGAGGAATTAAAGAAAAAAGAAAATAAGTTAGCGGCTGTTAAAAAGGAATTATCTGAGAAAATATCTGAGGGAGAAAAAATTACACATCCTTCTTAATCTTGAAAGGCATTTTCATTTTTTTCTCATTTAATAAATGTGTTATAAATATAGCTACTCCACAACTTATTCGTACAGCAAAAGTCTTTTTTTCCTGTAGTTATCAATTTAATACAAATCTTTAAATTAACTAACAGATTATTCAGAATTCTTATGGTAAAAATAGCGAATTTAAAAAAAAAGAAACCAGTAATAAAAAAAATAGGAGAGCCCCCAGGAACGCTTCTCTATACGGGAGACTCTGAAAAAGATAAGATTAAGATTCGAATAATCGATTATAATGAGAAGGATTTCAAAATCTCTGAATATGACCATTTACCTGAGAATTTTGAAAAAATAGAAAAAAATTACATTAGATGGATAAATATTGAAGGAATTAAACAAATTAAAACAATTGAAGAGCTTGGAAAAGGAATCAATTTACATCCACTAGTTTTGGAGGATATAGTAAATCCTCATCAACGCCCAAAATTCGAAGATTATACTGAATACGTATTTATAATTATTAAGCGGCTTATATGGGATGAAAACGAAAATGAATTTATAAATGAACAAATTTCCTTAATTCTAGGCTCTAAGTTCCTAATTTCAATTAAAGAGCATGAATCAAATTTATTTGCTCCTGTTGTTGAAAGAATTCAGGCAAGCAAAGGACGAGTTCGTAATATGGACGCCGATTATCTCCTTTACGCGCTATTGGACGTCATAATAGATAATTATTTTATTGTTCAAGAAGTTATAGGCGAACTCATTGAACAAATCGAAGATATATTGATATCGGACCCAAAAATTGAAACATTACAGTCAATTTATAAATTGAAGAGAGATATTATTGATCTAAGAAAATCTATTTGGCCCTTAAGGGCTGTAATCAATAGTCTCCAAAGAGAACAATCTGATTTAATTTCAGAACACATGCAGATATATCTCCGGGATATTTACGATCACGTTTTCAGGATTAGTGACTCGTTAGAAAACTATAGGGATATCATATCTGGCATGCTAGACATGTATTTATCAAGCGTGAGCAATAAAATGAATGAAATAATGAAAGTTCTGACTATCATATCTACCATTTTCATCCCCCTCTCTTTTCTTGCAGGTCTTTACGGGATGAATTTTGTTTTCATGCCAGAATTACAAAATCCTTTAGGATATCCTACTTTACTCATCGTAATGGGGTCAATCTTAACAGTAATGCTATTTTATTTTAGAAGGAAAGGATGGATTTGATCATCCAGTCTCTATTTATTAAAAAAAATATATAATATTTACAATTATTTAGAAAGGTGTGATTAATATCCAAAAATTAAAAGATTTTAAACATGATCTTGAAAGACATGATCTGTATTTCAAAGAACAAAATGAAAACGTCGCAATTTTAAATAAATCTAATAAAAAATTAATAGACAAAATAAAAGTATTTTTGAATAAAATAAAAATTTCGAATTCGCTGTTAAAAACACACAGAATACATGTTGATGAGTTAAAACAATTAGTTATAAAATTTAATAGCAAAACAAAAGAAAAAATAAACCAAGATATCCAAAGAAATAAAAAAAAATACGAACATTATTTTAACGAAATATCTGATTTAATTGATAGAATCGATGTTAACATAGAAAAATTCTTTGATAATGTATTTAAAACAATTTCTGGAGTATATTTTGGAATTATTGGAATAATGATTTTTACTTTATCAACTGTTTTATCTGTTGTGATTTATTTATCAATAGATCCCAATTATTCAATATATACAAATTGGATCAGTGATTTAGGAATTGGACCTGGAGGTGCGAAATGGATTTTTAACATAGGATGGATGATATCAAGTTTAATTCTACTATTTTTTCATACATTTGAAATTCGAGAACTGAAAAACAAGGGTGTTAAGAATAATATAATTAAATTCATGGTGATCTTCTCCATCTCACTTTCATCAGGAATATTCTTAGTTGGATTCGTCCCCTTAGATCGAGGATTTTCTCATACAATCGCAGCATTAATTTACTTTATAGGGGGATTTGGATTTTTTTCCTTGTATGGAATTATAATCTTGATGATCTCAAGGATGTCGAAAATCTATTCAATAATTGCTTTTATAACCGCTTTATCATACATTTTATATTTTTTATCTCCCGTTATAGTACCATTTACTTCCAGTTTCGGGATTACTATAACATTTCTTGAATGGTTTACTCTATTCACGGAATTATCAATGATGTTGGTAATATTATCAAATTCAATTAATGAGCATTATTTGAGAAGAAGGATTCAAAGAGAGAAACTAAAAATGATTAATATAAAGAATCTAATTTTATTTGCAGAGAAATTCATAAAAAAAATGAAAAACAATTAGAAAATATCTGATAATGCAAATTAATAATAATTGTGTATTGATTAAGGATTTTAACTCTTTTTTTTTGCTTTTTTAGAGCTTGATTTAATTACAGTTTAGTGTTTATTTCTTTTTTCCACGTATTGTTGGTGATATTCTTCTGCTTCCCAAAATTCTGAGGCGGGTAAAATTTGCGTGACAATTGGATCTACAAAGCGTTTTGACTCTTCGAGTATTTCCTTAGATCTCATTGCAATGTCTTTTTGCTCCTCATCAATATAGAATATTGCCGATCGATATTGCGTGCCAACGTCTGGACCTTGACGGTTCAACGTTGTAGGATCGTGAATCGACCAAAATACATCTAATAATTCATCGTAAGTAACTTGATTTGGATCATATGTAACTTCTAACGCTTCTGCGTGCCCCGTTTTGTGAGAACATACATCTCTATAGGTTGGATTTGAAAAGTCTCCTCCGATATAGCCCACACGAGTTGATTTTACTCCTTTTATCTTGCGAAAATTTGCTTCTACGCCCCAAAAACAGCCAGCAGCAAAAATAGCTTTTTGATTTTCCATGGATTTAGAGAATGAATTCTTTATGTTAAATCTGATCGTGATGATATATAAACTCGGAACGAATATTAGGTTTTTTCTATAAGGGGGTGGCTTCGAGATCATTATTTTTTATAATACAATGATTATAAAGGCAGGATCATCATTTGATCATCATGGACAACGATACAACAAAAGAAGAATGGAAGAAGAAATTAACGAAAGAACAATATCAAGTTCTTCGCGAAAAAGGGACTGAACCCGCGTTTACGGGAAAGTATTGGAACCAGCACGAAAAGGGCGTTTATAAATGTGCAGGGTGCGGAACACCTCTTTTTTCCTCTGAGACAAAATTTGAGTCCGGATCTGGTTGGCCCAGCTTTTACGAGCCTATGGATGAGGCAAACGTGCAAGAAGAAAAAGACACGAGTCATGGGATGATCCGAACAGAGGTACTTTGTAAGAACTGTGGCGGTCATTTAGGACACGTGTTTGAAGACGGTCCAAAACCTACCGGGTGTCGATATTGTATAAATTCAATTTCCTTAGATTTTGATAAAGAGTGATTTTCCAAATAAATGTAAAGTCTTCCAAAAAAATTGCTAAGACTTCCAAACATATTTTTTTAACTCTTCTATGATTAAGTAAATGTATGAACGATATTCCAAGTGGAGATGATGAGGTTAGTATAATTGCTAGTAAAGCTCTGAGTTATTTTCAGAAAAAATTGAATAAATCTAGTCAATTTACATTTCTCGACATTGGATGTGGCGAGGGAGGCGATATCGACTTTATATCTTCGAATTTAGATAATCTCACGATGCGAGGAATTGACATTTCATCAAGAGCTATTAAAAAAGCAGTTGAACTGTACTCGGACAAGGATAATATCACCTTTGAACGCATGGATTGGAAGGAGTTAGACGATACTCAATACGATATAGTTTACATGTCAGGAGTGTATCACTTTTTTAATATCGCCAATAGAAACGCGTTTATTTCTAAACTCAAGAAGATTTTAAAATCACCTGGATTTTTCATCTTGAGCACGCTTTCCTCAAACGATATGCAATACTATGGAAAAGGCGTGGCACTAAAAAACGACCCAAATTCGTTTCAGAGCGAATATTTCCTTCATTTCAGTTCGGAAGATGAGCTTCGGGAGGATTTCAAATTTTTGAAAATTGTTGACCTATTTGAATTTTTTCATAAAAACTATTCGAACGATACGGAATATCATACAATGTGGATGATGATAGGTGAAAATATTTGAAAATTCACATAGAATTAATATATCCAAGGTGATTACTAATCTCTGATGCAATTACTATATATAAAAAGTATTTTCATAACGGGGATCGCCGTGGGATTTTTGAAGCAATTGTAAAAGAATTTAAAATTACAAAAGCAATTTATCCCGGAAGTTATATTCATGTAGCACCCTCTTTTTATATTCCAGAAGTTGTATATGTTGACTCGTTTAAAAAGACTAAAAATTTCTTTGATGATGAAAAATTCTATGAAATTATTAATAAAAATAAAAAATATGACGAAGAGACAATAGTTAGGTTTCATCTTGTAGATTTCTATAAAGAAGTTGAGGAGAAATTAGAGTCATTTGACTTGCTCATCTCTCAGTATGCAGGTTTTGTATCTCAATACTGTAAAAAATATCTAAAACCCGGTGGATTACTCGTTGCTAATAATAGTCATGGCGATGCCAGTATGGCGTCCCTTGATAGGAGTTTTGAATTTATTGCTGTGATATATTATAGCAATAAGACATATCGATTTACCACGAGGAGCTTAGATCAATATTTTATCCCGAAAAAAAAGAACTTTAAGGTCACTAAGGAACACCTAGAAAAGAGTATGAAAGGGATTGGTTATACTAAAACTGCTAGTGCGTATTTATTTAAAAAAATATAAACACTATTTCGATGTTTACGATTACTCATACCTATTCTATTTCTTTATACTTATCAATGCCTTTCTTAAGTAGCTCTTCGAGGAAATCGAAGAAACACTTATATTAATACGAAAAAAAATTATTTAAACTTTCCTAACTTTTTTTTTGAACCAGAACATTTTAATTGGACTCATTATTTTTCATAAACTTTTAAAACTTTCTAAAAAATAAAATAACTTCTCAGAAGTTAAAATCCTATAATGTCTCAATTTATAAGAAATTAGGATATAGTTTATATTTCAAATTTTCTTTTTTTTTAAACAAAATTTTAACAAAATTATGATAGAACAAGAAAAAGTACAAAATTATTCTTGGTATGCTTTAGATACGAAAGATGTTTTAAAACATTTAAAAACACGATTAACCGGATTAACTACAGAAGAAGCAAATGAGAGATTAACTACTTTAGGATATAATGAAATAGAAGTAGATAAGAAAAAAGCAAAATTATTATTATTAATTGCTCAATTTAAAAGCCCCATCATCCTAATTCTTTTTGCAGCAGCTTTAATATCTCTTATTGCGAGCAAATTAATAAGCGTATATGTAATACTTATTGTCATCATTTTTAATTCATTAATAGGATTCTTTCAAGAATATCAAGCAGAAAAGTCTCTTGAAGCCTTGAAATCAATGTCTGCTCCAGAGGCGGAAGTATTAAGAGATTGTACTGAATTAGGGGGTTGCACTGAAAAACGCATAAAAGCAAGAGAGATTGTTCCTGGTGATATTGTATTAATAGATAGTGGAGATATTATCCCTGCTGATGCTAGATTATATGAAACAATAAATCTTGAGATAGATGAGGCTGTATTAACAGGAGAATCCCTCCCGGTTCAAAAAAATGTTAACACTCTTAAAGATGATGTGATTGTTGCTGAAAGAAAAAATATAGTTTTTTCAGGCACTGTGGTCACGAAAGGAAGAGGAAAAGCAATTGTTGTTAATACTGGAATTAACACTGAATTGGGAAAGATTTCTCAGTTATTAAAGGAGACAGAAAAAATTAAAACTCCTCTTCAAAAAAGAATTTCAAGATTGGGGATATTCTTGGCTCTACTTGCTATTCTATTCAGTTCTATAGTATTTATTTTCGGGTTATTACGAGGATTTGAATTTTTAGAAATATTTTTATTTGCTCTTTCGACAATGGTTTCAGCAATTCCAGAAGGATTACCTGCAGCGATATCTATAGCTTTAGCCATTGGAGTTAATAAAATGGCAAAAAGAAACGCCATTGTGAAAAAAATACAAGCTATCGATACAATAGGAGCAGTATCTATCATTTGTACAGATAAAACAGGCACATTAACGACTAATCAAATTACAGCAAGAGAAATCTTAATCGAAGATAATCACTTTTCGATAACTGGAGTAGGATTTACCCCAGAAGGTATTTATGAAAAGAATGGGGAACCAATTGCTATTGAAGAAATAGATCAATTAAAGAACTTTCTCGAAATTATAACGCTTTGTAATGATTCGCGCTTAAGACAACATGAACTAAACGATGGATATATATGGGAAATTTATGGAGACCCAACAGAGGGTTCATTAATTGTTGCATCTCAAAAAGCAGGAATACATAAAGAAATCCTTGAAGATCAATATCCTCGAATTGATGAAATTCCATTTACATCAGAAGAAAAATATATGGCAACATTTCATGAGAGTAAAAATAACATGATTAAAATTTGTGTTAAAGGCGCATCAGAAAAAATATTGAATCGTTGTCAAAAAATAATAAAAAATAATGGCATTAAAGAGTTAACTCCAGATAAAAAAAAAGCGCTTCTTGAACAGAGTAATTCAATTGCTAGCAGGGGCTTACGAGTACTTGGAGTTGCCTATCAGGAAATACAAACTTCCCAATTAGACAGCACTAAGAGGAATATTCTCCAAGAAAAATCAGACTTAATAATGATTGGATTTATCGGGATGATTGATCCTCCAAGACCAGAAGTAAAAGCTGCTATAAAAACCTGTAAAAACGCTGGAATAAAAGTAAAGATGATAACAGGAGATCATGCACTTACAGCAAAAGCAATTGGTAAAGAAATAGGACTTATTGGTGAATCTGACAAAATTATTACAGGATTAGAGTTAGATCATTTGACTGAATCTGAATTAGATGAAATAGTTGAAGACACATCAATCTTCGCTAGAGTATCACCACTTCATAAATTTCAAATAGTTCGCTCTCTTCAAAAAAAAGGGCATGTTGTTTCTATGACGGGAGACGGCGTAAATGATGCTCCTGCTTTAAAAGAAGCCGATGTGGGTATTGCTATGGGGATTACCGGAACGGACGTGACTAAAGAGGCTGCAGATATAGTTTTATTAGATGATAATTTCTCAAGCATTGTGAATGCCGTTGAAGAAGGGCGTGTTGCTTCTGAAAATATTAAAAAAATCATAAGATTTCTTCTTACCACTAATATAAGCGAAATTATAATAATTTTGCTCTCGTTGATTTTCTTAATAAACCATCCTTTAATTTTTACGTCAATTTTAATTCTTTGGATTAATCTGGTAACAGACGGATCACTCACTATAACATTAGCCAAAGAACCAAAAGAAGAAGATATAATGAATTTTCCACCCCCCAATACCGATGAAAAAATATTAAATAGAAAATTAATGATTAACCTATTATATATTGCTGCGATTATGGCTTTAGGAACAATTGGGATGTTTCTATATGGCTATTCAGATCAAAATCTCATTCGTGCGCAAACAATAGCATTTATAACATTAGCGATGTTCCAAGTATTTAATGCTCTTAATTGTCGTTCAAATGATAGATCAATCTTTAAAATAAAAATATGGAGCAATAGAAGTTTTATAGTTGGATTTGTAATTTCAGTATTTTTATTGATTTTAGTTACTATCATACCCATGTTTCAAGTAATTCTTGGTACTGTTGCACTTTCAATCACTGACTGGGTTATTGTAATACTTGTCTCACTTTCGATCCTTCTTGCTGATGAGATAAGGAAAGTAATTGAAAAGAGAAAAAACACTTTAAAAAACAATTAGATACTATTTTTCTTTTTTATATTATGTGTGAGTAAGACTTTATTTGAAAGATAATAAACAAACTATAATCATACTTTTTAATAAAACAGTCTGGAATCAGGGCAATTT
>Ga0180438_10011330_pt1 | contig 10786 bp, 10 predicted proteins | sample SS_ome_12_FD_132455 | JGI IMG/M metagenome (GOLD analysis project Ga0180438, IMG submission 132455) | Hypersaline lake sediment archaeal communities from the Salton Sea, California, USA - SS_3_D_2 metaG | ecosystem: Environmental > Aquatic > Non-marine Saline and Alkaline > Hypersaline >... | reverse complement strand
GCCGAGACGACGATGATGGGAATGTCCGCCGTGTTAGGGCCATTCCGCAATTGGCGGATGGCTACGAGGCCATCTATCCGCCCCGGCATACGTATGTCCATCAGTACGACGTCGGGGTGCCACTTTTGTGCCTTCTCCACCCCTTCCTCTCCGTCGCAGGCCACGTCAACTTCGTACCCATACAACTCTAACATCTGCACCATAACGTCACGTTGCGCTTCGTGGTCCTCGACGTACAGAACCTTGGTCATCGGTCGCCCTCCTCTCCATCAGGCATCGTTACTGTTTTTCGACCCTCCAAAGGAGGGTCGCCACGCCAGCACCCCACCTCTTGCTTTTTTGGCAGGTGACACCTACTGTACGGCCCATACCGGCCGGCTCACGACGCTGCAAAGCCCACGACAAAGAGCGTGGCTATCAGAATGACAGCTATACCGGCCAAGACCAATCCATATAGCATGATGTACCTCCTTTTCTCGGGAACCTTGGATGGCCCTACCTCACACCACCATGTTACCACAAAAGGGTTAGAATCCGGTTAGCGATTGGTTAGAAAAATGAAAAAGTTTTGGGAGTATAGAGATTCCATGTGGCTGACACTTATCCACCAAAAGGGTGTCAGCCACAGCGGTCACCAGACACCGCTGGTGACGGCGGGCCAAAAGCAGAGCCGCCCTGGTTAGGGCGGCTGTGTTTTTCTCTATTACAACGATAAGCATTCCGGCTAGTGACGCAGCTTGCCCGCCTTCCAGCTTTGCAACGTCACCCTCGCCAAGACGTGACCTACGAAACGAAATCAACCTCGAATTCGGCGTGCGATAGGCTGGTCGGCTTCACACGCGGGTTAGCGCGCCCTCTCCATACCCAAATTCTATCCCGCATCCTTGCTTGACATGAATCGAGTCACTTTCGTCCCGCATTCTGGGCAGGTGCCCTTGGCTATTGGCCGACCTTTGGCTGTCTTTTCGACAGCGCCATCCTTGATCTTTCGCTTTTTGCGACACTTGACGCAGTAACCTTCGAATTCCATTGCAAAACCTCCTTATATAGTTAGACAGATGGAACTTTTCCGCCGGAATGGCTGGCGCGCTAACCCACGTGTTTTGCGACAGATACGTCGCTCAACGTACCCATTTATTTTCCCTCAAGCCACGTCGGAGTGTATGGGTATATTATACCATGTGGGGGAAGGAAGTGCAAGGATATGCCGTTTGCAATTTGATAGCCAAGTTAGCCAGCCCAGAGTTGCTTGGCACTCTGAACCGCCAGGGCGAGGAGACCCATCCCTGGTGACGGGTCGTACCCATTGCCCAATTGTTTGCAGTGGTGTGCCAAAAGCAAAGCCCCCGCCATCCTCACGGTGCAGTCGTCAACGAGGTGCGGGGGCTGATGTTGCATGGTTGGCCTGTTGTGTTGGTTGGCTCAGTAGTCCTTATTGCCGCTCCCGTCTACGGCGATGCCATATCTATCTTCGTGACACCCGTCACCGACTCGCTCCAAAATCCCTACGTTTTTGAAAAGGGGAACCGCTTCTTGTAACCCGCCCTGCTCTTGATAAAGGCCGGCTACGTTGTTGTAGCCAAAGGCCATCCCTTGCTTATCGGCCACCTTCTCCTTGAGTGCCAGGCTGCGCTCATAGTACGCTTCGGCCCGATCCCGTTCCCCCCTGGCCTGGTACACACCCCCCAAGCTGTTCAAGATGCGAGACATCCCGTACTCATCACCTATCTTCTCCACGATGGCCAGGCTGCGCTCATAGTACTCTATCGCTTTGTCCAATTCGCCTTGGCGCTGGTACACCAAGCCGAGCTTGTGAAAAGTGGGAGCCATCCCGTACTCATCGCCCACCCTCTCCTTGAGTGCCAGGCTGCGCTCGTAGTACGCTATGGCTCGATCCCATTCCCCTTTAGCCTGGTACAACAGTCCGAGGTCGTTAGCCAATGTGCCCTTCAGAGAAATCAGCAACTCTTCCCTACACAGTCCCTCAATGGTCATCAGCGCCTCCGGCCACTGAGCCGAAGCCTGGGCCAGTTGCCCCTGGTGGAACCGTAGCCACAATAGGTCATCAGCGCTCAAATAGGCAACCTGCTCTCCAACCAGTTGGAGCAAGAGGGCACATAGTCCAAATTGGCGGAATCTGTATGCTCTCCCGAACATCCGCCTGAATAACTTGAACCCCTGTTCTGGATCAGCGGCCAGGAGGTGATACATCACCTCCCGTTGGTATTCCTCGCGCTCGTACTCAGTAGGCGTCTCCACTTTGCCCCAAACTCGCCGGCCAGCGGTGAGGAGCCCGGCCAAGAGCGTCTCCTTCTCACCTAACTTGTGGGCAAAGTACCTCGCTGCCCACCCACTCAGTTCCCTGAACTCTTCGCCATCTCTCTCCCGCCAACGGTGCAGCAACAAATCGCGCACGTTATCGTGGTAGGCCCAGCCCCGTTCGTGATAGGGAACTACAAACGTCAGTTCGGTCAGAGCAGCCAGGATCTCGCGGCTGCGCCGGGAGGGCCTCAAACCCTCACCCCGCAGCCAGGCGATGATCTCTTCATTGAACCAGTGGGGGACAGCACAGAAACAGAGGGCCTCGGGCACGTCAGGCTCGGCACGGGCTGTGATCTCGTTCAAAGTAGCACCTAGAGCCTTGTCCTCGTCCATCTCCAAGGCAACACCATTCAACGACTCTCTCATTTTGGATTCCTCGCTTCTTTTCTCCAATAACAGGATGATTCAGACAATACTATGGATTTAGGGGCTTTATTAATTGCCCAAAAAACAACTGCCGACCCTGCCCCCAGCCGGAGACAAGATCGGCAGCTCAGTGTGCTACCGCATTTTGCACATTTACTTGCAGGGACATTGAGGGCGAGACTATTTCGTTTCTCTCCCCTCTAACAAATCCCTCCTGAACCTTATTATACCAGACAAACAGAGCAAAGGGAATAGGCTTTTGTTCCTATTTTCAGACCGACCGCTTGAGCATAAAGACGTTGACGTTGCCGTCAGCCCAATGGATGTGGGAGACCAACTCCCAACCCTGCCGGCCCAGTTGGTCCAGATAGCCCAAGAATTGCGATTCCTTCTCCTCAATAGAGGTCGCCTGCAGGGTCTGCTCCGCTGCGCCCCCTCTCGTCATGATGGTCAGTTTATTGGCCATCTTGCGGATTTCCATGTATTCCCACTTTTGCATTTCGCTATCTCCTTTCCACTACTGAGGGAGCTAAAGGGTCTGAAGGGGTTGATGAGACCCCTCAGACGCTTCAGTTCCTTCAGCCCCCTTCTTTTTGGCTTTCAACGCCAGCAATACATCCTCGGCTTTCACTGGAATCCTGCTAAACCAGATACCTGTAGCGTTGTGGATGGCATCGAGGATGGCCGGGGCCAGAAGCATCATGGTCATCTCCCCCACGCCGCGCGCGCCGTAAGGACCCTGTGGGTCAGCCACCTCCACGATGACAGAAACAATCTCATTCGGAACATCCCAAACAGTGGGGATCAAATAGTCAGCCAAGCTCTTGGTCTTGAGACAGCCGCCCTGCTGGATAAAGTCCTCCAAAAGAGTCCAGCCCTGAGCCTGCACCACCCCACCTTCGATCTGCCCCTCGATCAGTTGGGGATTGAGGGCTTTACCCACGTCCTGGGCAGCGTAAACCCTGGTCAGCTTTACTTCACCGGTCTCCATATCCACGCCCACCTCGGCGATCTGGGTAGCGTAACCATAACTGAAATGGGGGAAGCACTCCCCCGTGTCTGGGTCGAAGGGAGTGGTCCTGGGCGGCCTGTATTGGTGCTGGACGATGGCTGGCCGCTGGCCCTCCCGCCAGGCTTGCAGGGCTTCCAGACAGGCAAACTTGACGGCATTGCCGCTCATGAAGGCATGGCGCGAGGCTGAGGCAGAACCTGCCCCTGGCACTACCGAAGTATCGTCGTTGACCACTCCCACCCGCTCGTAAGGGATACCCAGAGTTTCAGCAGCAATCTGACCCAGAATGGTCATGACCCCCTGGCCCACCTCTGCAGCGCCAATCTTGATCACCGCCTTTTCAATGTCCTCATTGCCATACAGTTCGGCGATGGCTGTGGCCTGCTCAGGGAAACCAAGACTATAGCCCACGTTCTTCCAACCACAGGCCACGCCCACCCCATGCCGGACATGAGATGCCGTCTCCCCAGTTCGCTGGGAGCCTTTATCAGTCCAGCCCGCCTCCTCAGCCACCTCAACGAGGGTCTGACGGATGCCCACCCCTTCGGGCACTACGGTCTGCGTAGCCAGAATCGAGCCCTCACCGAGGACGTTTTTCATGCGCAGCATCACCGGGTCCATGTTCAGGGCCTCAGCCAGCTTGGCCATTTGCATCTCTGAACCGAAAATAGCCTGGGGCGCGCCAAAGCCACGCACGGCCCCAGCCGGCAGATTGTTGGTATAGACGGCACAGCCATCCACCTTGACGTTGGGCACCTCGTAGGGTCCGGTGGCCAGGGTGACTACGTTGGCCAGCACAGCCGAACTGGAGGAAGCGCAAGCCCCCGCATCGGCGATGAACTCGGCCTCTATCGCCGTCAACTTGCCGTCTTTGGTAGCCCCCGTCTTGTATTTCATGTAGCATGGATGGCGCTTGTGATGGCCGCGAAAGGACTCTTTGCGATCCCAAACCATCTTGACCGGCCGACGCACACCCAGCTTGTCGAGGCGCCAGGCAGCCAGAGCCAGCAGATGCTGGACGGACATGTCCTCTCGTCCACCAAAAGCGCCGCCCGCGGGCGTATAGATGACACGAATCTGATCTTTGGGCAATTGCAACATGTGAGCAATCTGCTGACCGTCGTCGTGAGCCCATTGGCCAGTGGTGTGGACCACAACCCGCCCCTGGTCGTCAATATAGCCCAACCCCGCCTCGGGCTGAAGGTAGGCGTGCTCTGCGTGGGGAGTGAAGTATTCCCCCTCGACGACGACATCGGCTTCGGCGAAACCTTTTTCCAAATCTCCTTTGTGGATCTTGCAGTAGGCGAGGATGTTGTCCTTCCGATCCTCGTGGATGAGAACCGCGCCCTCCTTCATGGCTTGGCGGGGATCGGTGAGCACCGGCAAATCCTCGTACTCGACCTTGATCAGGTCCCGCGCTTTCTTCGCGGTCCGTTCGTCCTCGGCGATGACAATCGCCAATCTGTCCATCACGCTGCGGACCTTGTCCTTGTTGAGAGCGGGTTGATCATTGAAAACGAGGCCATATTCATTGCAGGGCACATCCTCAGCCGTTAGAATGGCTGCTACTCCCGGCACTTTCTCCGCCTCTGTGATGTCCATACTCAGGATTTTGGCATGGGGCCGTTCGCTCCAGAGCACCTTGGCGTAAAGCATCCCCTCCATGTACAGGTCACCGGGAAACAGTGTCTTGCCTGTAACCTTGTCCCAAACGTCCGATCGTGTGACCGACTGGCCTATGATTTTCCGTTGCATGGTCACTCCTCGACGTCAGTGCTTTCAGCAATATGGAGAACCCCAACACTGACCCTGACAGGTGTGATGCTATTTTATCATACTTGTCCTGTCAGAGCAAAGAGCCTGTCCACAAACCACCCACGCCACCTCGGTAGTCGGAGAACAAAACAAAAGGCAAACTCTGACGTTGAGAGTTGCCTCTTCTGATGATACCTACGTAAAGCCTCAGGACGAAACCCTGCCCTCGGATGGGGCAGGTCTTTGTTACAAGCGGGCTTTGGAAAGCCTCCCAGCACATCTGGACCATACTGCGCATCGAGGGTAGACCTCAGCCCACAGTTAAAGTCATCTCTCCATCGCGAGGACCCTGTTGATACTGTTTAACAAATCCTGGGGACCAAAGGGCTTGGTCACATAGTCGTCAACCTTGGCAATGTGTAACCCCAACACCTTGTCAATGCTTTGAGCTTTGGCTGTGACGACGATCACCGGGATGTCTTTCAATTGCTCATCAGCCCTCATCTGGCGAAAGACTTCCCACCCATCAACCTCAGGCATCATCAAGTCCAGCAGGATCAGGTCAGGCATCTCGCGGCGGATCACTTCCAGCCCTTCCTTGCCACCCATTGCCCCCAACACCTCGAACCCCTTCCGCTCCAGGATGAGCTTGATCAAGTCTATCATCTCCGGTTCATCTTCAATGCACAAGATCTTTTTCTTTCCTTCAGCCATTCGGATCCCTCCCTCTAGAGACAGGCAGAATGATGACCTCACCTCAATGCCATGCTCTAAATTGCCATATAGTTTACCACAATATGGCCCGAAAGTCTAGTATCAAAGGAACAGTATGGACTCGTCAATCTCATCCAACGAGGCACAACCCGTCAGTATCATAGCCGAGCGCAGTTGGTCAGCGTACTGATCAAGAACCGCAGTCACTCCTTCGGCTCCGCTGCCCACGGCGGCAATGATCAGAGGCCGGCCAACCAAAACCGCATCGGCCCCCAAGGCCAGCATTTTGAGGACGTCTACCCCAGAGCGCACCCCCCCGTCCACCAGGACAAACACGTCCCCTTTCACTGCTTCAGCGATCTCGGGCAGCACATCGGCCGTGCCTGGGGTGTGGTCCAACACCCGCCCACCGTGGTTAGAGACGACAATGGCCGCTGCTCCCGCCTCCACGGCTGCTTCAGCATCCTCAACCGTCATGATGCCTTTGAGGATGAAGGGCAAGTCAGTGGCAGCGATGATCTCTTTCCAAGCCCCAACTGTCTTTGGCCCTACCGGTTCCCCAGCCCTCACCATGCCGATGATGCCCGCTGCGTCCACGTCTATCCCCACGGCCCAGGCGCCCGCTTCCTCTGCCTGCCGTATGCGGACCACAATTTCTTCAGCCAAGCGCGGCTTGACGATCGGTATACCTCGCCCGCCGTTAGCTCGAACGACATCAACGCCCGTGTTGTAGAGAACCGGGCCTGGCCCATCACCGGTCATGCCCACCGAACCGGCTGCTCCACTGCCGCCTATCATAGCCATGACAAAGTCAGCCTCAGGCATAGCATCGCCCATGTTCAAACGCACACCAGCTATAGGCGCAGCCAGGACAGGCATCGAAAGCTCGTATCCGAAAAGCTCCAAGCCGATATCCGGCTCCATGGCATCGTGGATGGCACGCAAGTTGAGCCGGATATCGGCCAAAGCTTCCACATTGGCTATAAACGAAGAACCCGTACCGGTGCCGCCCATACCTGGCATCTCACCAGCACAAGCCCGTCCATCACAGACTCGGCAGACCCGACAGGTACCCTTGAAGCGTTCCCTGGTTGCCTGTCTGATTTCAGCGATGTTCATCCTTTCACCGATCGAAGTAGATACTTTTGCCCGTGGCCGACAGGGGAATACCCATCACGAAATCGGCGTCAATGAGGCCCATCTCCCGGGCTACCGCTCCGGCGCGGTACATGATGCGGTTGTCCACATTGAGCAGGCTGGCCGTCTTTACCGCTGAGCCAAGGGCGATGCCCATGTCCAGCAACCGATAAGCGCACTGGGGCCCCCTGAACTCTCCCTCGTGGGTGTTGGGCTTGAGACATTTGTCGAAGCCACAGGCTCCGCAGTTGATGCCTGGCGGACTGGCGTCCTTCAGGCCGACCAGGAGCAGAGCGTCAGAGTCCCGCACATTGGCCCCGTCGCGGTCAAAGTTCCCCTTGCCCGTCCGCTCACCGAATTCAACCATCTTTTCAGCCAGCTTTTTGAGATCGTCGCCTTCAATGATCTTGGTCACTACAAAGTCCTGGCCCGCCGTTTTGGGGGCCGTGCGGGCAGAGATGGCCATCAACTCGGCCACCGTCCTCAGTTCACTCATCATATCCTCCTTGATTGTCTATTATGACTTGGGGAGCGTCCCGATCTTGAATTGACAGAAAACAAGAGTTCTGCTAAACTTTCATCAACCTCTGAGAGAAGGAGCAAGAGAGCTTTATGTCCGACCTCACAACCCAGGCGGTAATCGCCTTCTGCGCCCTGCTCATCATTTGGTACGTCATCGGCTGGCAGATGAACCGCAGGCGCGGAAGACGCCTGCTGGAGTGGACCGTCCAGGGACTACGGGCCTTTGATGGTCAGATCACCGTCAGTCGGCTGGGCACGTCAGGGTTCCAGGTGAATGTGAGAAAAGCTCAGACGCCCTTCAAAAGGATAGAGGCAACTATCCTCTTGGAGCCCAGGGAGATACTTCTACTCTGGATATTCAATCTCCTGCGGGGAAGGACGGACTATCTGGTTTTCAAGAGCACTCTGCGGGCCTCACCGCGCGGTGAGATTGAGGTGGTAAAGCAGAGAGGACACCAGGCCAGACGAGTGCTGAAAGGACTCGATGAAAGGGCCTGGACCCGCCAAGAGACAGCCGATGGCCTGGTTATAGCCTGCCGGGGCAAGCAAGGCCAGCAGCAAGCGGACGCCATCTCGCATCTCGTGGAGAAACTCTGCCCCCGCTTGTTCAGGTTATCGCTCAGCAAAAAAGCCCCGCACCTTATGGTGAGCCTTTCCCTGGCTGGACTGGATGAACAGGCGGCACTCCTTCTCCTTTCCGCTTTACAGGACCTGGCCCAGGCCGTTACCCCTGGTGGCCGTGGGCAAGAGCGCCGGTCGAGTAGGAGCCCTTCGACAAGCTCAGGATAAACTCCACGACGTATCGAGGACTTTGTTGAAAAACGTCGTATTGTGGGAAGGACCTCCACTCCGAAGCACCGGAGTCCCGAACTTGTTCGGGGTGTCCCCACTGCGATGCCAATTTACAGACGAAAAGGCCCCCAACAAGTTGGGAATTCCCACCGGAGGGTCATTTTTCAACAAAGTCTTCGATACGCTTCTCCACTCTGTTCCGAAGCTACTCAACCGGCGCTTGCCCTGCAAACGGCACGGGACTCACGCCGAGCTACATCAGGCCTTCAAACTGCACCCTCATCTCCCGTTTCGTCTCCCTCTTCACCTTCCCCTGCCTCTTTACTCACCATGCTGCCTGTGGACCGCCTTCTCTCCAGGGCTGCCCTGGCCCCCCGGGCGTATAGAGACAGTGGCCAGGCGTCAATAGTCTCATTGAACTCGTGCACGGCCCGACCTTCTTTACCCAGCCGCAGGTAGGCCACCCCCAGGTTATAGTGACAGGCCGATTCGTGCTTGGGATGCAGGCGCTCCCTACCCTTCTCCAGAACTTTTTCCAGAATACGGACAGCCTCCTCCAGAGCTCCCACACGCACCAGTACAGCGCCGTAACTAATCAGGGCAATGAGACGGGTGGGGAAATCGGGCCCCACCCGCATAGCCAGCCGATAAACCGACAGGGCCAATTGGTGATATCCTCTAGAAGAAAGCAGATTCCCCAGGTCAATCAACATCCGGCAGCGCACGGTGATCAGATAGAGAAAAATCAAAAAGAAGATAGGGTCCAGACGAAGGCCAATCAACAAAGAGGCTCCGAGGCCGAGGCCGGTGAGAACCAACACCTCTACAGCCAGTTGAAGGGAAGGCTCTTCCTTTCTCAACACAGGCAGGCCGCCAAAGACCAAGATAAACAGCAAAGCCTCCAAAAGAATGAGTAAATGGGGGTTCATCGCCTGTCCTTAAGTCAAGCCCCCGCTATCCCACCTCGGCACGATTGTGCCACAGGCGGACAGCAGGGGCTCCTCCGCTGAGACACACCTCTCTCAGCCAAACACGGCCTGAGCCGTGCGCTCCAACATTTCAACGCCACGTACCTCTGTCTCAAAGAGGGGGACAACAGCCCGGACATCGGGGAAGCTGCGCCAGACTTCTTCCATGTACCCTTCTTGCATTTTCAAACGGTTTTTCACAAACTCTGGGGCGTCCTCCCCAACCGTAGCCTCCTCAATTTTCATGTTCACCACCACGCCACCGACAGGGATACCGAAATCATGGAACCAGGCGATGAAGCGTTTGATGACAGCGATGGGTAATGCTTCGGGCAACGTCACAAAGAAAAAGGCTGTCTTCTGGTTATCGGTCAAAAGGTCCTTGGCCCGCCCCATGCGCTCCTGAAACCGCAAGAGATACTCGAGAAGGGGGTCTTGCTGCTGCTTCTTCTTGCTGTAGGAGAGCAACTCTCTCAGACTCATAGCCTCTTCACGGCTCTTGAGCATCTTGTTGACCCACATGGCGTAGACGCTGGACATGCCCAGGAGACGTCGGGCGTTGGCTGTAGGTGCGGTGTCAAAGACATAGACCTCGTACTCGTCCTCGAACATGAGGTCAATCATGTTCTCAAACATGGCCGACTCCTCAAAGGCCGGGTTCATGGTAGCCGACTCGACAAACTCGTCGGCCTTGGACTTGATGTCGGCGAATTTGAGGAACCAACTGATCTTGTCACGGATCTCCACCTTGGACTTTTCGATGGTGTCCTTGGTATCAATCTCGTAAGCGTAAAAGTTATCTACGCCCTCCACCAAGGTAGGAGCACCAAAGACGTCCTGATCCAACATGCTGGTCAGACTGTGCACCGGGTTGGTCGAGGCCAGCAGGGTACGCTTGCCCTGTTGGGCGAACCACAGAGCCGAAGCCCCGGCCAGTACCGTCTTGCCCACCCCACCTTTGCCTCCGAAGAAGACGTACTTCATGTCGGGGTGCCCAGCCAGGAATTGCTGCGTCGTTTTTTCGATCATCGCCCACCTCCGAACATGGCCTCAGCCATCTTCCCGATCATCTCCAGGCCGGTTATATCCCGCTCGAACTCGGGGATACGAGCCTGCACTTGGTCGCCAAACAGGTCGTCTATCCTCTTAAGGTAGCCTTCCTGCATTTCCAGGCGATGTCGCAGGTACTCGGGAATGT
>Ga0180438_10011328_pt1 | contig 10787 bp, 12 predicted proteins | sample SS_ome_12_FD_132455 | JGI IMG/M metagenome (GOLD analysis project Ga0180438, IMG submission 132455) | Hypersaline lake sediment archaeal communities from the Salton Sea, California, USA - SS_3_D_2 metaG | ecosystem: Environmental > Aquatic > Non-marine Saline and Alkaline > Hypersaline >... | reverse complement strand
GGGTTGGTGGCGATAAAGCGCGCGCCATCGGCTACCAGCCGGATGGCTTTGGTGATGAGCGCCAGGTTGTAGCTGTAGGTCTCACCCAGCACCACGTAATCGGGATCGTGGTCGGTGATGATGTAACCGACGCTATGGATGGCCTCGGTCAGCCCGCTCTCGCCGATGACAAAGGCCATGCCGTTGGGTTTCTGCGATTGGAGGAAGCGAGCGGTAGCCATGGCCGAGGTGAAAATGCGCTCGACGGGAATGTCGAGACCGACCGCTTGCAGTCGGTGCGCCAGATCACGCGGCGTGTAGATAGAGTTGTTGGTCAGCACCAGGTATTCAATAGTAAGGGCTTTGAGCTGCTCGATGAACCGGTCTGCTCTGGGGATGAGGGTGCGCCCACTGACGAGCACCCCATCCATGTCAATCAGATAGCTTTTCGGTGGTTCCGTAGCCATTCTGTGAACCTCTCACAACTCTCCTGCCAGCCTTTCCGGCCTTAAGCAAGGCTAGATGCTGGAGTGCGATGATGGTCTTGGCGTCGCGGATCTCGCCACGGGCGACCCTATCCATGGCCTCGTGAAAAGGAAGAACCACGACCTGAATGTCCTCTCCTTCGACACCTCCGCCTTTGCCGGCACGCTGCCGATGATCCACCTCGCCCAGGAATAGGTAAATGCGTTCCGAGGTGCCATTAGGGCTGGGATAGATGATGGTGATGGGTTGTAGTTCACCCTTGACCTTGTAACCAGCTTCCTCTAGCAGTTCCTTGTGGGCTGCTTCTTTGACCGTCCGATCTACATCCTTGACACCGGCCACAACTTCCAGAAGCCACGCCTGCCTGGCGCCATCAACAGCGCGTTCATCGGGGTCGAGGCTGGCATAGACGGGATAGCGAAACTGGCGGACCAGGATCACGGCATCGTCCTGAGGATCGTATAACAGCACGCCTACGGAGTCACCGCGCTCAAAGTTGATGCGTGTGACAGGGGCGCTCATCCGGCCATCAAAGCGCCTATATTGAAGCGTCGCACGGATAACGTGAAACAACTTGAATGAATAATCCTCGGCAAGGTCAAGGATCTTTACCCACGGGCTTGCATCGTCTGGCCGAGACGATCCTAAGGGCATAGGAATCTCCTTCGCTATTGTTCTTTGCTCTGCACGTCGCCAGTTGTCTCGCCCAATGGCTTCGGTTTCAGGAAGGTGAAATATAGCCATACGTGAAAGGCGAAGAACGCCAACCCGAATAGGTCAGTGAGCCTAGAACGAGCAGGGGAAGAACTGTGTGGCAGTTAGATCCAATAGTGCTCCTCCCGCCGCATAGGCCACGCAGTTTAGGAGGCCGATCAGCATGGCCGAGTAGAAGAACACGTTCCACGGCTTGTCCGGAGCCGGCAGCGTATGCGCCTGCCAGTGGAAGGCACTGCGCAAGACGTCAGAGTCAAACGCTTGTGCATGTTGGATGTAGAATTCTTTAATCTGATTCATCGCCGAGCGCTGTCATGCCACGTTTGGCGCAAGCGAATAAGCTTCAAGAAATAGAGCCATCCGATGCCACACAGCAGCCATAGGAGCAGGGTCCCAATGGCTTTCGGCAGGCCAGTCTCCTGCCCCAGCGCAGCGACGACACCCGAGGCCACCACACCTACGACCAGCAGGTAGAAATTGATCATGGTGTGCCGGTCCTGCATCGACTCGCTGGCCGTCGTACCGGCGTACTCAAACTCCAAGCCGAGGATGTCCGACCCCTGTAAGCATGATTCCAAACGGCAAGCATTACGAAAAACCCTGAGGAGCCAAGATCTATCACTGCTAGACTCAGGGTTTTGCCAAACGACTCAGCCTGCTATCGTATGCCCGTCAAGTCAGCAACCCTCGTTCGAGAGTAAACAGGCATATGGGCGGCAGGCATGTGTTTGCCGTTCGTGACAAAAGGGAGATGCGGAGATTACCCTTCGCTTACCCTATCGGGGGACGGCACTGTTGGGCAGTCTGGGTTTTATCACGAGATGTTCAATAAGCGCATGGATATCACCTTGGATGTCATCTTGATTAAACACGTGCAATGCTATGTATCTCAAACGTCTGTCAACACATGTGTCAGAGCCTAGCGCATGATTCACTGCCTCAGCTACTATCGCCTGAATGCTATCCCAAGGTTTAAGGTACTTTGAAGCTGTTCCGCCGCCAAGCACTGGGAATGCAATACTTTGTGCTCCCAGAGCCACTGCACATCTTAGCGAGCTCCGCACCACCTTGCAGATGATATCTTTGTTTGGCCAGCGATTTTCGTCCAGATCAATAACGGCTGGGTGGAAGATGGCCCGAGCACCTGTCCCTCCTCCTGTGGTTATTACCATATCTCCCTGCCGCAATCGTCTATAATACTGACGATGGCGCTTGAATTCCTTAATTACTTCTGGTCCCGCCTTGTCCAAGATGGACTCTGCGACGCCTCCCTTGGCCCGAAGATGGTTATCGTCAGAGCTTACGAGGATATCCACGCTGGCGTCCAAAAGGTTACCTTTAAGAACAACCAAACGAGTGTCCTCCACATCCCGTGCAGCGACCATTGCCTCTTCGGGAGCCATGTCGCGAAACTCCTCGCGAGACCTTTTGTCCCTCTCCTGTTGTTTACTAAACTGTTGTTCGTATTCTCTAGCGAACTCCTGATCGCCGAGGGAGCCTTCTGCCATGGTCGTGTTGGTGAAAATTACTCGCACGGGTTTTTGAATGTCGCGCCGTGCAACAGTCACCTGAGCGGCTCTGCCTTCGTACGATGCCCTCACTACCCATGACTCCTGCTCATCTACTTTAATCGCAAACCATCCAGTGGAATCGGTTTCCTTTCTACGATCAATTCCCTCCACAAATACAAAAGCACCTTCAATAGGGTTCCCATCAGGAAGCAGAACATTTCCCGTTATAGTGAGCATTGTGTCCTTTGAGGTTTCAATGTTGTAAGATCTGATCAAGAAAACCAAGGTGGCAATGAAACCCGCAAAGGCTCCGCCAAACTCTGCCTGTTCAACAGCGTTAGCAAACACCAGTTTCATAACCCCAGTGCTATGAAAGATGCCAAAGAGAATAACTGAAACTAGCAAGCTAACAATGACAAAGGCGATATATATGGTTGCTGTGCTATAGCGTTCACCGTATTGGGCAATCAATTCCCTGAATACTTTCATCGCTTCGTCTCCTCTCTGACTTGTCAAACAGGGTAATCTGCAAGAGCGTGCCATAGGCACACCTCCTTCGTGACAAAGATGCGCCTATTAGTCACAAGTCGGATTAGGATATTCTCGGGTCATTGAAACGACGTATGAAACAAGCTGGCGTTGCATGCTCTTGTGAATGCCCACCCAGTTACCACTGTTGTGGTACAGGTAGGCTTTCGCAACAGTTCCTCACGAGCTTTGGGGTGTCCCATATGACTTTCAGCCCTGCTTTTGGCTTGGTTGAGCATTTAGCTCATACAATGCTATCATACCACATTTCAGCTTGTTTGTAAAGCCCTCAAAAAGTACTTTTTTCAGCTAGCTCTGGGCCAGTAAAATACATCTCTAACTACTAAAGACATGGGAACCTCCTCACGGTATCTTTGGACTCTTCCGGGATTTCCGCGGTCAGGGCATTGGAGTCGAGTCTCCAACTTGTGGGGGGCGTAACAAACCCAAACAAGACTTCGGCGGGCTCAGTCGAGCCGTTTGGGACTCCAATGTGCTATCCGCAGAAAATCCCAGAGACTCTATTCTTTACCGGACGCGCCATAGATTGCGTCCCCCAATGATCAGAGCCTGAGGAATGCGAAATACAGCCATACGTGGGAGGCGAAGAATGCTAGCCCGAATAGGGTCAGTGAGCCTAGAACGAGCAAAGGAAAGGACTGTGTGGAAGTCAGATCCAATAGTGCTCCTCCCGCCACATAGGCCACGCTGTCCAGGAGACCGATCAGCATGGCCGAATAGAAGAATACGGTCCATGGCTTGTCCGGAGCTGGCAGCGTATGCGCCTGCCAGCGGAAGGCACTGCGCAAGACATCGGGGTCAAACGCTTGTGCATGTTGGATGTAGAATTCTTTAATCTGATTCATCGCCCGAGCGCTGTCATGCCACGTTTGGCGTAGGCGAATGAGCTTCAAGAAATATAACCACCCGACGCCACACACCAGCCACAGGAGCACGGTTCCGGCAGCTTTCGGGAGGTCAGTATCCTTGCCCAGCACAGCGACGATGCCAGAGGCTACTACACCTACAGCCAACAGGTGGAAATTGATCATGGTATGTCGGTCCTGCATCGCCTCGCTAGCAGTCGTGCGGGCGTACTCAAACTCCCAGCCGAGGATATCGGATGCTTCAAGGTGCTTTTGATCTGGTGATACCGGCGATGGCGTGTCTTGCTGGCTAGACCTGTCGCCAACCTGCCGGTTCATAGCCAGGATCACCAGCAAGATGACCACGTTTGCGACTAAAAAGACAAATGAGACGGTAATTGGGTGTAAGATGCGTGTCATAATTGGGAACCTCCTGAGTTGGTCTCGGGTTTGGGGTTTCGGGTTTCGAGTTGCGGGTTTCGGGGTCATTTCCCGGCACCTTAAACCCGAAACTTTAAACTCGTAACTCGTAACTTACCTTTGGGCAAACCAGCGCCGGATCAACTCCATCTGGAAGCAGTAACCTCCGTCGGCCGGTTCGATCAGCTCACGCCGGGTGAGCAGGTCGAGGGTGCGGTCCAGTTCAGCAGGGAAGTGGCGGGCCATGGCGTCCCGGCTGTCCACTGCCCCTTCCTCTTGCGCTGCAGGAAGCGCAACGGAGCCAGCCCGGCGGACGGCGGGCAGCTGCTCGTTCTTAAGGGCCAGGATCTCAGCGCAGAGTGGTTGCACCAGTGCGGGGTGGCCCGGTTCAACGTGCTTTCAGCGAGACACGATTATGGTACGCCGACCTCAAAGCCGGTTAGGTTTTCGAGGTCGAGCTCCAGTTCTTCCAACGCTGTCTGGGCATCGTCCTCGCCAGTCAAAACCGAGTGTACAGCCTGAAAGAAGAGAGTTGAGACCTCGTTGTACTTGGGTGCCGTGGCAATGGAGGGCCGGGCGACGGCGCTAGTGAAGACGCCGTACAATTGGCATGTGAAGGGGCTAGCCTCGCACACCTCTGCGTCTTGGTAGAGATCCATGATGGTGGGGTTAAAACTGCCTTCTGTGCGGATAGCCCGGAGCTTTTGTTCTTCCTTGGAAGCTAAGAAGAAAACTACATCAGCGGCAAAAGCGGGTTGCTTACTGTACTTGGAGACCGCAAACTGCCTGCCACCCAGCGTTGTCACACTCTGCCCACCTTCACCTGCCGGTAGCGGGGCCACATCGAATTTCTGCTTGATGGCACTGCCATCCATGTTGCCCAGGAAGTAAGCGTAGGGCCAGTTGCGCATGAAGGCGGCGTTGCCGGCCTGCCACAGGTTGCGGGTCTGCTCCTCTTGAAAGCCGGTCACGCCCAGCGGGGAGATGGTGCCCACCCAGCCAGCGACCCGGTCAATGGCGGCAACGGCCTTGTCATTGTTGATGGTGATGACCTTATCAGACCTGATGACAGTGCCGCCGCCGTTGGAACTGATCCACTCCAGGGCATTGCAGGTCAGGATCTCATGGGCATCACCCTGCCAGACAAAGCCCCAAAAGTCCTTATTGCCCTCAGCTCGCTCACCTTCCTGGATAGTATATGCCATCTCCTCGAGTGCATCCCACGTCTTGGGTGGTCCATCGTAGCCATACTTTTCTAGCAAGTCGGTGCGGTAATACAGCAATCCCACATCTATGTACCAAGGAATACCGACTAGCCGGCCATCTACTATGTTTTTCTCAATGATCGTTGGGAAATGCTCATTTACCACCTCGCTTGCCCCATACTCGTACAAATCCACGAGATGCTCCGCCAGACCCCCCAGCCAGACCACGTCAATCTGATAGACGTCGACCTCCGGACTCTGCTCTTTGAAGAGCTGCCGGTACCACCCTAGACGGCCTTTCGCTATGTCAGGCGTGTCCAGCAATCTTATCTCGACGTTAGGATGGGTCTCCATATAGCGTTGCACTGCTTCGTTGAACAAGGCCGATACCGGACCCGAGAGCTCAGCTGCCATGGTGATAACGATCTCTCTTTCTCTATCTGGTGCTTTGCTCTTACTGATGCTGACCATATCAAATAGCAGGCTGCCTATCCCTAACAAGATCATGAGGAGACCGATAGTCGTCGTTTTACGACCTCTGGCGATACTGATTGCCTTAATGTCCAATATGATGCCCACTCCTACCAGCAGTAAGACAAAGCCCCCCAGCAGAAAGCTGATTGCTACACAGCCCAATGATGACACTTGTGCTTGGAAACTGAATTCTAACATAAGTCAAGTTGCCCCCTGTTGCCTTGTGGATGTGCTTAAATCTCTAAAGGCTTGCAAGTGTGCTCGCTGAAATTGATTATTAGATTGCATTGCCTTTCGACGATTGGCAATTGCCATCTTGGTCTGTTTGTCGGGATTGGTCAATGCTTCTAAAAGAGCTATAGCCAAACTTTCAACATTGCCAGCCTCATAATACACTACTCCCCAACCATCGAGATGCAGACCTTGGAATAAGTCCACGTGAGGAACAACCACTCCCCGGCTGTAGGCGGCAGCCAACCTAAGGACTCCTGAACTCCCAGGGATCGTAGCATTAGTTACACACACCACATTCGCGTCCCAGAAAAGCTCTGGGACGTCTTCATCTTTCACATATCCCAGGAATTGGACGTTATCGAGTCGCCCTGCATATCGGTGTGCTAAGTGCTCAATATAACCAGGTGTATGTGGACTATTCTGACCGCCAACAGTCAGTCTTGCATTAGGAAGCGATTGGCGGACAAGTTGAAAAGCATCTAAAAGAATCTCCAATTTCTTATAAGTGCCAAAGTAACCCAGAGTCACAATGTGGCTCTGATCTGCGCACACAGGGTGAAAAGATAGCACTTTAAAGAGATCCTGCTCTACAAACTGCACATTTGCTCTAGGATATTTGGTTGATAGGTGAGCCTCATAAGCTCGAACCATAGTAAATACTCTATCGGCTGTGGTCAATGACTTCATAACAATATCATCCACCCACCTTAGGCTAATTTTCACGGCCCAGGGAATGGTAATCCCAATCTTTGCCAGGTCAACAACGGTTAAGTAGTGATGCAACAGCAGAACAATAGGATACCCCAATCTCTTTAAACAAGCAGGCAGTAAAAGCCCCAAAAACATAGGAAGGGGCCTTGAGCCGAAGAGGGTATATTGCAGGTTTAGCCAGATCACATCGGGCTTGTGCTTAATGACAGCCAAGATTATGCAAATCGGACTCAGCAATGAATTGTAATGCCAACATCTTTCTACCGTCAGCCGATTATCGAATGTGTGAGGTTCTGTCTCGTTAACAGCATCTGCAAGCACCACAATCTGCCCAATCTCTGGACCCTCCAGGAAGCGGAGAATTGCATTGTATCCAAAGCTACTAGCGGGATATTCGCTGGGAGGGAATGTAGTAATGGCAACTACTTTCATAGTGCTGTCTCTCGATTTAGCCAATTAACGGCACTCATTGATGTGGCCAGAAAGAGACAAAGCAGAGGCAAAACTCCCCAAAGGTATCCATAAAACTGATCAGTTGGTGATGATGTTTGGGTCTCTTCTGTCACTTGAGAAGGGACATGGTTATTTACCCACAGTGACACTTTATTGCTGAATATTGTTTTTAGCCTCCACCCTTGTCCAAGAATAATCTCTTGATATTCTTGTGATTTTGGTGATGTCCCGTTAATGTATATACAGTAGGCAGGAAGCGGGGTCCGTCTATGAAGAAGCGCTTTGAGTACTTCCTCACCATTATTCCAAAGGAGCGCATCGCCGACCGCACCAATACCACTGTTTCTCAATAAAGGATCACTTCTGGCAGTATGCCACAATCCATCGAGTGTTTTAGCCTTGGTATAAGTTGAAAGATCTGGAAGCTGGTAGTTGAAACCGAGCGCCAGGTAGCGTTCTGAACATAATGGATAATCTGAGAAGCTCTTGAATATTGGTCCAAATTCGATGGGAGGGGATGTAATTCGTTGTTGGCTAGGGTCAATTAGCCAACCCAAAGTCGAAAAAACGAGTAGAGTTGATATTAGCATGGCGGTGTAGAAGGCAGGTTTGCTCTTGACCTTGACACTGAATTGTCCAATAAGTGGGAGTAGCAAAACCGTTGCCCATATACTAAATCGCTCAAATGTAAGCCATTGCCACCTCTCACCGTATAGGAGCAGAGGTAAAGGCGTAGTGCCGCCGAGCCCCAAAATCATGAAGATTATATAGGTAGCTGCTAAGGGTATTCGGCTCCATTTTTGGATACTCCAGGCGATCACAAAAGGGATTATTAACAAGAAAGGTCCATAGATTTCAAAGAAAAAAAGTCGAGCGACGCTAGGGTTTTGTAAGAAATTCTCACGACTGGCATGTGGGATCGGAACTTGCATACGAAAGTCCGAAAGCCACACCCAAAAAGGAAAAACCACAGTTAGGATAGCAAAGGCGCATAGAGTCCAGATAGTTGCTGAGCGCACTGCAAAACGTTTAATGCTGCACTTTCTCCGTTCAAACTGGGCAACGGTTGCAATGATCCAAGTTGGAAGCAACAGAAAGATAGCTGAATTGTGGTGGGATGCAACCGAACATCCAGCTAAACATACTCCTGCAAGGCCAGCAGATTTTCTTCCTGTTCTAAAAAAGTCGCCTACGGTTCCTACAGATAATAGCATAAATACCAAACTAATAAAGCCAGCAAACTGCCCAAAAACAAAAAGCATTGAACGTATTGACGGTAGAAAAACGAAGAGAAGCGCAGCCACGACACTACTTCTGTCACTGGCAAAACTCCTGGAAAAACGGTAGGCCGCGAAAGGGCCGATACTCAAGAAAGCCCACGCAACTAGCTCATAAGATAGCTCCAAATCTCCGGTAAGCTTTGTCACAACGGCAACGAGCTGATGGGACAATGGGGGGTACGACAATTTGCTGTAGCCTCCATACCACCGGGGCTCCCAAGTACCCCACCAACCGTTTACATAGCTGCTTGAGAAAAAGATGTGCGTGCGAGCATCCCAGCCGCGAAGATACTCACCTGAAATGATGGGAAGACCGAAAATTGCCGCAGCAAGCAAAGTGATAGCCAATAGTGTCAGATGAATCTGATGTTTGTCCCTGCGACTAAACTTCATGTCCAGTTCAGTAGACTTCATGTTTGTTCTGTGACATACATCATGGGGTTGCTCTGCGAAGCTTGTTATGTCTAGTTTTTAATAAGGTCCCTCAGTAGATGTTTCGGTTAGCGGCCGAATGAATTCAATGATAAGAACAATTCCCGCCACTATTGAATACTCAACAATTAAACTTATCTCCAGTGCTGTTAGCTTATTTGCAACCGTACTATAAGGTTCACCGGGAGTTGGTTCCATTGGTGGCCAAATGAATTCAATGACAAGAACATTTCCCACTGCTGTTACATATCCAGCGATTAGACTTGTTGCAAATGCCTTCGTGACTTTAAGCACTTTAAGCATCGGCTTAGTTAATACCACCGCTGCTACAAGTATGCCGACGGCTAGCCCCCCTAGGGCTAGCCCAGTCCACTGCAGCACTCTAAACCCTGCTATACCGGCCAATCCCCCAAGAGCCAGACCTAGCACAATTTGAAGAAATTTCCAAAAACGTACCCATTCAGAGTCCTCCTCTGATGTTGCTTCAGACAAAGCGGCCAATCGTTCTATTTCAATCTTGATTAACTTAGTTAGCCGCTGGATCTCCGACTGTGTTTCCTCCCGTTGCACAAGTAGACGAATCGGTTGGTCGCCTTTTGGGTAGATCGCCAACTGCTCCTCAATATTGTTCAACACCGCCCGTTGGCGTTGTAGTCGCGTTCTCAGACTTTGCAACTCCGCCGATTCACGCATCAGTGTTCTCCTCCATCAATGTTTTCTCCGTTCAACCTATTCGAACAACCGCCGCAGGTCTCGGTACGTGCTTTCCGAACGTCTTACTACCCGACCGATCAAGATGATCCGCTCCTCGTCCAGCACTTTGTAGATCACACGGTAGTCGCCCACTCGCAGCCGGTAAACGTCCGGCTCCAACTGCACCACGCCGGGTGGACGTGGGTCATCAGCCAAGGCCCGCACTGCTTCAGCAATGCGCACCCTGTCTGGACGGGGGACGCGGCGCAGTTCCCGCTTGATGTGGCTGCTGGCACTCTCAATCTGGTACATGCTGCGGGGCAGCCTCCTCAGTCTCAATTTCAGCCAGAGTTTCTTCGAAGGGCTGACCACCGCCAGCACGCCACTCAGCCTCGGCCTCGCGCATGGCCCGCATATCCTCCAGGTCTTCCAGCCGTTGCAGCAGTCGGTTGAGGGCCTCGTATCCAATCAAATAACCTGCCGGCCGTCCGTAACGGGTGATCAGGACCAACTCCCCATCAGCTTCCACCTCGTCCAGCAAGCGGGACATCTGTTGCCGCACATCACGGACCGGCATCACTTTAGTGGTAATCATCGCGTGCTCCTTATTGTGTATCTAATGTGTACCCTATTGTGTATCATTGTATCATGCCATGGGTGAGTTGTCAAACCTGTGTCCTAGCTACCTGACAGTTTGCAGCCATACACAGGACACAGCGGAACAGAGATTGATAGCACGTTGGTTAGGCGTCTCTCGATCAACCGAAGACCGATGCGAAAGATGCTCAAATCGCGGCGGTC
>Ga0180438_10011327_pt1 | contig 10787 bp, 7 predicted proteins | sample SS_ome_12_FD_132455 | JGI IMG/M metagenome (GOLD analysis project Ga0180438, IMG submission 132455) | Hypersaline lake sediment archaeal communities from the Salton Sea, California, USA - SS_3_D_2 metaG | ecosystem: Environmental > Aquatic > Non-marine Saline and Alkaline > Hypersaline >... | reverse complement strand
TTTCGAGGAAGGCCGTAAGTGCACGCTTGAATCAGGCAAACTGGCGGACATGGTTGTTCTTTCCGAAGACCCGTTGGCCATCGATCCTATGAAGATTAGGGATATTCGAGTGCTGGAAACCATTAAAGAAGGCAAGACTATTTATTTAGCGAATGACTAAATCAAATAATAATCCATTAGATTCATTCTATAATTGGATTAATGCGGTCCCTCTAGGAACCAAACTTAGAACTTTTCTTAGACAATTAAGCCAAGCTCCTTTGATTTGTAAACTGACATAGTTTGCATGATGGTGCTCAGGGAGATATCATCATCCCCCGTAGCCCTCTTGACAGTGTCTGCTGTATTTATCTATGCTTCCTACGATGATGGAGTGGCAAGAGAGGCATAAAATCCTATCGTTGCCGGCGAACTCTAAAAATCAAATTCTTATAAATTCCAAACTCAGGAGCCAGTTATGATCAAAAAGAAGCATTTTTCCGTTTTGACAGCACTATTGCTTTGCTTTCTTTCACTTTCGGCCCAAGCGATTGACAAAGATATTTTCGCCCAACGCAGGCAAAAGGTTCTGGAACAATTGGAGCACAACAGTATTGCTATTCTGAGGAATCCCAAACCTGTAATCCGAAATAATGATCAGGAGTATTTTTATCGCGCAGATAGCAATTTTTATTATCTGACAGGGCATCATGAACCTGGCTCGATATTGGCTCTCATCCCCGGAGTTGAACAGCAATTTATTCTCTTTGTTAAACCAAGCAATTTAACGGATGCCATGTGGCATGGCGATTTGACCGGGATTGATGGCGCCGTTCAGACATGCGGAGCTGATAAAGCCTATGCGTTGGACCAATTCCAAGAGATGTTGAGAACGATGGTCTTCCAAAAGGATGTCATCTATATGGATTATGATGATAAAGAACTGTATGAGATGATCGTTTCAAACTTTTCCTATCGCCATGGTGTCGTTCGGCCGGAAAAATTGCAGGATCTGCTGTCCTTAGTCCATGAATTGCGGGTTTACAAAGGACCGGAAGAAATAGCGCTCTTGACCAAAGCGGTTCAAATCACCTGCGATGGATTGGTGGAAGTGATGAAAGCATTCCGGCCCGGTATGTATGAGTATGAGGCGGGAGCCATCCTTGAGTATGTTTTTAAGAGGAATGGATCGCCACGCAACGGTTTTTCGTCGATTCTTGGTTCGGGAGCGAACGCAACCGTTTTGCATTATCAAGATAATACAAGACAAACAGTGGCAGGGGATTTGCTGCTCATGGATGTCGGTGCCGAGTACGGGTACTATACGGCGGATATAACCAGAACCATTCCGGTCAGCGGTAGATTTACCAAAGAGCAGAAAGAGATTTATCAAATCGTTCTGGACGCACAGAAAGCGGGCATAAAGGAAATGGTCCCGGGCAAATCCTACCAGTCTTTTCTGAATGCGGCTTCCGAAGTGGCCAAAGAAGGCCTATTTCGGTTGGGTTTGATCACCGACCGGAGCAGCAACTGGCAACATCGCTGCTATTTTTTTCATGGTGTTGGTCACTGGCTGGGAATGGATGTGCATGATGTGGGTGATTATGGGGGCAAAAAAATTAGGGAAAGACTATTTGAGCCGGGTATGGTGAGTACCATTGAACCAGGTCTATATATTTCGGAGAACATGCGCAAATCTGTTATCCTTGAAAACGAGGTTCCAGAAGATGAGATTGGATCGTTTCTAGAAGAAACAAGAGAGGCATTTGAAAATTACAAAGGTATCGGTATCCGAATCGAAGATGATATTTTGATCACAGAAAGCGGTAACAGGATATTATCCATCGGTGCACCCCGTGAGATTGCAGATATTGAACGGATGATGCAAAAGAATAGTATTTTCAATCAGCAGTGATATTGATTTATGTTCTTTTTTTGGAACGAAAAGCGGATTCAGCGCTCAGGATGGAATTTGACAAATCTACTTAGACTTCAAGAAATAAAGAGGAATACCTGCATCTTCAGTTCTTGAGATTATTACAAAGTTCTTCTCGAGAAGGCTCTCGAGATGTTCCCTCTTGGGAAATATTTGAACCATATCCATCCCGATCTCTTCCCAAAATTGGAAGAAATCGATCCCGTTTTGATCTAAAAATTCAAATACAAACTTGGAAATCTTCTTTTCTTCGTAGAATTTTTTAAGCGTCTGTATCAGTTTCGTGTACGACATCTGGCTCGTATTTTCGTCGTAGGCTTCAAGACTTAACATAAGGTTAAATACAAATTCTGGGCTGAAAAATTCAGGAATGCTTTTTCCCGGAAAATTCTTCCTATAATACTAAAATTGAATTATCAAATATCATCAATAATATCGGATCGATGCCCTGTACCGTCAAGTAATTTGGATGTTTCTCTGTAAGAGCCATTGGAATTTTGCCGATTTTTTATTACTGAAAGTTATAAAATCTGGATTTTTTGACATTTTTTATAACTTTAAGTCATAAAATCTATGATTTTATAACCGCAAGCAATATGATATGGTTATTGCAGGTAAAATAAGTAAAATTTGGAAAGGTGGATAACTTTCGGTATGGAGATGAGTCATGAAAACCAATAGGATTATGCATGCGGCGGTATGCGCCGTCGCCATCTTGATGATTCTGTCAGCTTGTGCAAAACAGGAGGAATTGCCCGTTATCGAAGGCCCCTATTTCGGCCAGGAACCGCCGGGGATGACGGCGGAGATTTTCGCTCCGGACATCGTTTCGACAGAGCACGGTGAGTTCTGCTCGGTGTTCTCACCCGATGGAGACGAATTCTATTGGTCGCTCTCGGGCGCGCCTTATCCAGCTATCGTCGCGATGCATCAGATCGATGGCATTTGGTCGGCACCGGAGATCCCCTCTTTTTCGGGACAGTACCCTGACCTTGATATGGGATTCACTCCCGACGGGAAGCGGCTCTTTTTCTGCTCCATGCGCCCCTTGGATGGAAACGGCCCGCCCACAGACAACACCGATTTCTGGTTCGTGGAACGGGAAGGCACCGGGTGGTCTGAGGCGAGGCATTTGGAAGGGCCCGTCAATACCACAGCTCAAGAGTATTACCCCATCTTCGCCCAAAACAGAACCCTCTACTTCTGCTCGATGCGGGCCGGAGGTTTTGGCGCCGGCGACATATACAGAGCCCGCTTCGAGAACGGCGCTTATCTTGAGCCCGAAAACTTGGGGCCACCCATCAATACAGAAAATTTCGAGGGGGATCTCTTCATTGCCGCCGACGAATCCTACATCATCGTCACATGTTACGGTCGACCCGACAGCCTCGGCTCCGGAGATCTCTACATCAGTTTCCGCCAGGAGGACGGCGTGTGGTCGCCCCTCAAAAACATGGGTGATGCCATCAATTCTCCGGCCAACGAACATTGCCCCATCCTTTCTCCAGATGGGAAATATCTCCTCTTTTCGAGCGGCCGGAGCCGTCACCCCAATTACTCCGGGGAACCGATCACATTGACCGCAAAAATCGCAATGATGAACTCCTGGGGAAACGGCCGGAACGAGGACATCTACTGGATCGATGCACGCATCATTGACACCCTGAGATCGAAGTAGATTTCCTGGATATTTACATATCGCTGCAAATCTTCAGACTTATATCCTAAAGACAGAGAAAGATTGGTAAAAGTTTTTGAAGAAGCGAAAATCGACTCGAAATTAGACAGACTGAACCCTGGGGCTTCATTCCCAGAAATGTCACAGTTTTTGATGTCGTGAAATATATACATTATGCGCCTTTTAATAGAGTGTGCCTCTAATTAAGTTTGACATTATGTTTCCCTTTGTAATAAAAGTTAGATGAATTTTAAGGATTAGATTAATAGCTACAGTTCATTGAGGGGGGTAACTCATGGAAAAGAAATTGGTCAATAGAAGGCAATTCATGAAATCTTCTGTTGCAGGGATGGCCGGCTTCATTTGCCTTCCTTCTACGGCAAAAAGACAGGATAGAAACCAAAAGGAGAAAAAACTTATCTACCGTACCCTTGGAAAGACTGGGATGCAAGTTCCAGTGATCGGAATGGGGATCCTGTCTTCCGGTAGCCCGGCACTTATGCAGGCAGCACTTGATGCGGGAATCACACATTTCGATAGCACCGCAGCTCAGCCTCAGCAAATGCGTAACGAGGAAATGATCGGTGAGGTGCTTAAGGGAGTACCGCGCGAATCTGTTATATTCGGCACTAAGATTCATCTTTTCCCAGATTACAAAACAGGTCTTTACACAAAAACTGTAACAGAAGATGATTTTCTCAAGAAACTTGATATGGCCCTTAAGCGTTTGAAAATGGACTATGTGGATATTGTTTACCATCATATGGTCTCTCGAAGAGAATCAGCCCTTCATGAGCCTGTTATGAAAGCTATGGAGAAGGCAAAAAAGGCTGGGAAAGCTCGATTTCTTGGCATCACCTCCCATAGCAATGTTGCAGAGGCGGTTAATGCAGCCGCTGATTCAAATTTTTATGAGGTCGTAATGGCTGCTCACTTTCACAAACAGAAAAACCTTGGGGCGGTTAAAGAAGCCGTTGCCAAAGCTGCAAAAGCAGGATTGGGCGTTGTCGCTATAAAAGTCATTATGGGAGATTGGACAAAGGACGAAAAACCTGTAAATCCGCGTGCTTCTTTGAAATGGGTTCTGCAAGACTCCAATGTCCATGCTACAATCCCGGGATTTAGCAACTTTGAAGAGATGAATGAAGACCTCTCAATTATGGAAGATTTGAGTTTAACAGAAGCTGAAAAGAATGACCTCAAAAGGGACGCCTCGCTCCCCGGGCTATGCTGCCTAGGTTGCGGTCAGTGTTTGCGGCAATGCGATGCTGAGCTCCCTATCCCTGACTTGATGCGAGCTTATATGTACGCTTATGGTTATCATCAAACTGCTCTCGCTCAAAGCCTTGTCACTTCATTGGATCTTCCTCAGCATGTTTGCGAAGATTGTTCCTCGTGCTCGGTTGAATGTCTGAATGAGTGGAATGTTAATGAAAAGGTTCAAGATATCATCCGTCTGAGGGATGTACCTTCTGGATTTCTGGTCTAATTAGACTGATACCCGAAAATGAATCTGGAATGACACTCTTTAAGACCATTAGTAAGACTAAAACATAAGGCAAAACTAAGAGAAATTCTTCGACCTCTGGAAGGATGCTGACCCTGGGATAGCTGAGGTGGAAGATGGAGGGAGCGGCGGGCTGAGTTGGAGAGCTATATCCTGGCCCTTCTCCTCCTCCTTATCCTGTGATGTTATATGATATATGGGAGGATCCTAACTGCCTTGTCCCCTTGAATGAGAAGAGACCCGATTTAGTTAAGAAATACACCGAAATGTTAGAAACGAAGTGGAAGGAACACCAGGAGCTAGCGATGCAATTCTCTCGATCGAGGGATGTCGCCTTGACTCCTGAACAACTCCGGACACTTCGATCCCTGGGCTATATCAAATGAGATGTATGGGTGAGTGAGGGGTCTCGAATCCTGATTCAAGGGATTCAATTCCCGCCTGAAAAACTGCTTTTCCTTTGGAGAATCTTCAATTGTTCCACGAAATTATTCCCAGAACGCCACCACCCGATCCCTATCATTGTGCACATTCGATATTCCAGGATCGGCGTCCGTATATTGACTATTCTTCTTTCTCTGAATACTTCTCAAGCAGTTGCTGAAATCTTGGATGGTCACGTAAAGGGTCCCAGTATGGCTCAAGCCTAAGGGAGTGAACAGAAATTAGGGAACCAGACGGAGTTGACATCAGGGATTCCAACTGATCGATTGCATCCTCATACTCACCGATTAGAGTATAAATTAAGGCAATATCATAAACATAATTTTTCCCTTGCAGTGCATCTTTTGAAGGGGGATAGAGCTCTAAAGCATACTTTCCTTCTCCAATGGCACGGTCTTTCATACCCAGGTAGGCATAAGCAATACCAAGTGCTGAATGATATCTTGGGTCCTGAGGATGTTCTTGTACAGTTTTTTCCAGCTCCATTCGAGCTGATTCAGCATGAGTATCTATCAATGAAAGCTCTTTCTGTGCAAAATATACAGAAGCAAAGGCCAGGTCTTTATTAAAATAGTAATTCTGAGCTTCGAGATATTCGAAGGAAAGTGCGTTAAGTCGATCTATCGCCTCCTTGTAGTTCCGTTCTATAAAGCAGAGATCAAACCAACAAATCTTAGAATCCTTATTTATGGGCATTGATTCAAGGAAATCTCGAGCTTTTCTTATGTCACCTTTTCCAGTAATGTAGAGATAAAATTTTGCTAATTGAGCATTGAGTTCGTTTGGATTAATTGTAAGCGCACGATTTAACCATAATTCAGCTCTATCAAACATACGCATATCCTCGTATGTATTCCCTACTTCATAAGCAAACCATGCATTTTGAGGATTGAGTTTAAATGCCTTTTCAAGATTTATTAAACTTTGCTCCCACTTTCCCTGGCGTCTCTGTATTACTGCAAGCAGAAATGGTGATGCGTTTGGCCTTACTTTCTGCACATATTCCAATCTTTCCAGAGCACGATCATAATCCAAAAAAGCCTGATAGTAGTAATAAGCAAGCGCCTCATTCACTTCGGGCATGTCAGGGCTCAGCTCTAGGGCTCTATCCAATGCAGCTTTCCATTTTTTCAGGCGCTCTTCGGTTTGGTCATGTCCCATAAAATATATAACTCTATGAATATGTGAAAGTCCTGTATAGAATATTACACTTTCAGGATCTAACTCGATAGCCTCCTCAATCAACTGAATAGATTTTTCAAGGTGTTGAAAATCTAAGGAACTGAAATACTCATTCCATAGATCCCGTGCCTGCATCATAAGGTCATATGCTTCAAGATTATCTGTGGGGCGGGCAAACAGAGCTTGTCGTTCTGGCTCCAAAACAGTGAGATCAAGCTGTTTGATTACCTGTTCGGAAATATCAGACTGGACCTCAAATATGTCTTCGATAACACGATCATAACGCTCAGACCAAAGGTGAGTATCATCGGAAACTCTGATGAGTTGAGGCGTTACACGTACTCTGCCTTTTCCCTCTGGACTCCGATCCCAGCGTACTGTTCCCTCAAGTACATAATCGACGCCTAATTCTTCTCCAATTTGTTTGATTGTTTTCTCGGTTTTTTTATACTGGATCGCACTTGAACGGGAGATTACGCCTAATCCGTGTAAAACTGACAACCGACTCGTGATTTCCTCGGTCATCCCGTTGGCAAAATATTCATCATCGGGATTCCCTAAATTCTCGAAAGGCAGCACGACCAGCATCTTTTGTTCTTTGGCAGGCGTTGCTGGTTTTTCTCTGCGGAGAAATAAGATTCCAATTCCAATTAAAATCACTGCCACAATCAGCGCAGGAGCCCACAGCCAGCGCCTTCTGAATGTCACAGTTATTTCCTTCGAAGTCATTGGTCTTTCTCTATGTGTGACTGCTTCTGTCGTCGGGATTCCCTTCTCAATATTCGTGAGCTCAGACCGCAATTCTCCCGCACTCTGATAGCGTTTCTCCCTCTCTTTCTCTAAGCATTTTAGGATTAACTGATTGAGATCATCAGGAATATTTGCGTTGATTTCCTTAGGAGCTTTCGGTATTTCACTTTTATGCTTAACACCAATGCTGAAAGGAGTATCCCCTTCGAAGGGAACATGGCCTGTGACCATCTCATACAATATTATCCCCAGTGAATAGATGTCCGATCTCTGATCCACTTCTTTGCTTTCCACCTGCTCAGTTGACATATACTCAGGTGTGCCGATCATGACTCCTGAGCCAGTTATGCCTTTTGTTTTGAGAGAGCGGGCAATCCCGAAATCCATAATGCGGGCATTCCCGCCTTTATCAATCATGATATTGCCGGGCTTCAGGTCGCGATGGACTACTCCAAGGCTATGGGCTTCCTCAAGGCCATCACAAATCTGTTTGGCTATTGAGATGGCTTTCCCAACGGTCAATTTCTCTGCTCGTCTGATAAAACTCTTCAAATCCTCCCCGGATACATATTCCATCGTGATGTAGTATGAGCCCTCTTCTTTGTTGAGATCATACATACGGCAGACATTTCTATGGCTGATCTTACGGGCAAACTTCAACTCATTCTGGAATCGCTCAATGGTGTTTTTATCCGCTGAGATTTCAGGCTTGATAAGCTTAATAGCTACCTTCTCTTTAATCTCGGTATCCTGGGCCTTATAGACTTTTCCCATTCCCCCTTTGCCAAGTTCCTCGATAATCTGGTAGCGTCCGGCAAAGGTTGAGCCTGTGGTTAGCTCTTCCCGTGGCGCTTGAAGGGTTTCGGTATGTTCGATGGGAGCATCCTCAGAAGGTTTAAGGGGTGTAGCACAGCTATTACAGAAGCTGGCTGTATCCGGGTTATCAGTTTTGCATTTGGGGCATACAATAGTCATCTCATTCCCCTAGGCTGCCCTTATTTTATATCAGAGGGGAAAGAGGGATGTCAATTACGTAAAAAAGCCATCCTCTATATGCTGTGAAAATATAGTGCGTATTAGAGAGGAGGTTATCCCTCGCCTAAACGCGAATTCGGGGATGCGGGTCTCTTTGATTTTCAAGTAGGGGAGGGGCATCTAGAAGAGTGTAGACCTCTCCCCATGTGTCAAATACGTGACAAAAATTGCTTCGCCTAAGACAGCATAAAGGAGCAGTAAATTTAAAATATCCGCAAATCTTTGATTTTAATGATTTCCCCTCTATCTTGAGCAATGTAAAGATAGCCCTCGTCATCCCTGGCAATCCCCTCCTGTTCATCCCCAAGAAAGGCATACTCTCTGACTATTTTTCCATCCAAAGTTATTTCGACCAGAATATTATCGGCGTCACTTACAACATTCAGCAGTCCAGCTTTGGGATCATAAAACAAAGCCGCCGGGTCATCTATCTCCAAGGGTAAAATGCGAAGAATTCTCCCCTCGACTTCATTTTCATGACTCGATCTTATGGGGATATAGACTTCCATCACACACGCAGGATCCCACTGATTTCCAACATAAAAAGTCCCCCCTTCTGGATGGTCGTCATCAGGAATAAACTCGACGGATTCGAGGCCGTTATCATATCGATTGACTTGTTTTTCAATATAGTTGGGGTTGCCCGCAAACGTTCTGTTTAAAGGAAATCTCCGAGTAACCTCTCTTTTCTCCGGATCAAATTCCAAAATAATATCATCTCCCTCAATGACGATATACAAAAGTCCGGTCTGTGGATTGACCGTCACTCCCTCCAAATCACCTGGGATCTTCTGCCTATAGACTGGAGTTCCATCCGTCATGATTTCTGCAACTTCCCCTTCGTCGCTGACAACGAAAAGAGTTTTTCTCAGAGGGTGAAAACAGATACCAGATGGTTCAGGAAAATTCTGTAGATTAATATCTCCCCCAATGCCTTGCTCTCCGAGCCATTGATAAGGGAATCGAATGGTCGTTTTGGACATATTGGACATCGAACAAGCAAGCAATAGAATTAAGATTCCTAAAAAAACAATTTTGTTTCTCACCACATCCGCCTTTCCACAATAAAATATTTCAAACCAAATCTCACCCTATGAAACCTTCTGGTCCAGTCCCCAGTATCCTATCCATTATCATTCTCTCTTTCAGCCGAAATATTTATACACCTTTTTCCATCATTATTAGTCAATATTTCAAGTCACATTTTTGGTCATTTTTATTGCCCATCTTGCTTTGTCTGATTTAGGCGGCTTGTACTCCTTGAATTTTTCTATCAACTGCACAGGATTATCATCGATAACGATCATGTTGCGGTGTTCATGCTCAACAAATTTGTGATCAACGGTATGGTCGAGAAAAGCAAGAAGTCTTGCATAATATCCTTCCACGTTTAGAAGACCGCAGGGCTTGGTATGAATACCTAACTGTGCCCAAGTAAGCATCTCGAAAAATTCCCCGATTGTTCCTAGTCCACCTGGTAAGGCAATAAAACCATCTGAAAGTTCAGCCATTAATGCCTTTCTTTCGTGCAGGGAATCAACGATTCGTAAGTCGGCCAAATCAGTAAACGCAACTTCTCTTTCAGCTAAATCTTTTGAAATGACACCGATCACCTCGCCACCGACACCAAAAACTGCCTTTGCTATTTCTCCCATCAATCCTACCCTTGCGCCTCCGTAAACCAGGCCGATCTTTTCCTTTGCTAGAATTATGCCCAACTCTCTGGCTGTGTTCATATACTCGGTTCGAGAGCCATAACCTGAACCACAAAACACACAGATTCTTTTCATAGAATTACCCTGCCATCGCTTCTTTTATATCCTACATTTCTTATTTTTAACAGCAATAAATATGCCAACATGCCCTCTCAGGAATTTCGAATCTTATTTATCACTGAATGTCCATTCACGAACAACATATGTACACCTCTGAACAGAAATAAATGGAACTCTAATTCAGGAATAGCCGCAATTATTTTTAAAAACAGATCCAAGGAAAGATCTCCTACTTATCAATACCCTTCCCCGGCATGAGATCCTCGCTCTCACAGAATAAAACCCCTCCTGGAAGGTACTTGAGCATAAAAATATTATAAGTCTCATGAAATCTTTATATTTTTGTACTTTTTGAGCTAGAATGAGTATCTTCTATTAATCAGCATTTGGGGGTAGAAATGAAGAGCGCGTCCATTGATGTAACCTGTTGTGAGGATTGTCCGTTCTTTTGGGCAGAATATATAAAGATAATGGGACGAGTCCCTCATTGTAACTTTTATG
>Ga0180438_10011326_pt1 | contig 10788 bp, 7 predicted proteins | sample SS_ome_12_FD_132455 | JGI IMG/M metagenome (GOLD analysis project Ga0180438, IMG submission 132455) | Hypersaline lake sediment archaeal communities from the Salton Sea, California, USA - SS_3_D_2 metaG | ecosystem: Environmental > Aquatic > Non-marine Saline and Alkaline > Hypersaline >... | reverse complement strand
TGGCTTCTTTGAACAGCTCCAAAAAATGTTTTGTTTTTTCTGTGTTTCTAAAACTTGTTATTGGAGTTGGGGTTTTGTTATTTAACAGATCAAACATCAATGTTTCATCTTTGGTAAAAAAGACGTCATATTTTTTGTTGTTATCGCAGTTTTTTATGTCAAACAATAGTATTGAAGTTGAAAAGGTTTCATTTCCAAATTTATCTTCAAATGTAAATGTGGCAGTTTCATCTTTTTCTAGATTTGTTATTACAAACTCTTTTTTTTCATTTTTTATCAGTAAATTGTGATCAAAAAGTCGCGTGTAAAAAGGATTGAGCACTTTGAATTCTTTTATGAGCGATAAATAACAGGTGGTAGAAATTTTTTTATTTTCATTGAGATCATGGAATTGGTTTGTAAGGATGTTATAAGAAAAATTGTTGCTTTTCCCGAAATTAGATTGTTCAAGATCAAACAGCCTTGTTTTTCGGTTTGTAGACTGAATGAGAAGAAATTTGCTGCTCTTACTCAAATGACAACTGCCGTTTTCAGTTGTATCATTAAATGTGACAAGTGTGTTGTTTTTCAGATCATATAGCTCAGTTTCGTTTTGCTTGTAGGTAGCCAGCAAAAATCTTCCATCCTTGCTGAGTGTGGCTTTTTGTATACTTGGGTTTTTTTGTTTTTCGAATGTTTTTACTATCTTGTTATGTTCAAGATTGAATAGCGTAAATGCTTCTTTTTTGAGATTATAAAAGAGGGCCAATGTTCCATCATGAGTTACGCGACATTTTCCACAATTTTCAAGTGTTACTTTTTTATTATTCTTCAAATTAACAAGACTTGCTGTTTTGTCATACCTGGTAAGCAGGAGAAAGTCTCCTCCATTTTTGAAAGATGCTGCATAAATCGAATTAAATATTTTGATCTCGTTAGTTACTAGATTTATTAATTCTGCTTTTCCATTTTGCAAGACGACAATGACAAATTTATTATTTTTTGATGTTTTTATAGAAGATTTGCGTGCTTTATAATTTCTTGTACATATAGCTTTTGCGTATATTTTGAATGCTTCTATTTTTTTGAGACAATGTTTTTTAGTGTCGACACTTGTTTCTTTTTTCCTTTTTTTAAAAATGCTTCTCATGTTGAAGGTTTTGTTGTTCAACAACAAAGCTAGAAAGGTTGTGACAATAAAAACAAGTTTTTTGAAATCGTTTTTCACAACTCGGCCTTTAAGTTATGATGTTTTTTCAACTTATTTTCACTGTAATATATTTTGTGGATATATCAAGCGGTTCTGGTGTTATAAAATCTTCTCTAAAGATATCGAAATATCGGCTCAATCTATGACAAATCAAATTATGGTACAAAATATCAAAAAAAAATGGTATACGTAATATAACAAGATTGAGGTTTATTTTTGTCTGAAAAAAATTATTTAAGGGTGAAAAAATTAAGTATAACGTTGTTTTATTACGTAAATTATTTTTTGTTTCTTTATTTACATTGGTAGCTACAACAAGCTGTTTTTTGTTTTATGAATATAGATTTTTTAAAAAACAGTCAGAAAAGCTTATTGAGTTGCAAGAAGATTACAGAACGTATGTTGTGGCGGTCAACAAAATCTTGAAAGATTATAATCGGGTAAAAGAAAAGCTTGAAGAGTTAAACTCAGATACCTGTGACGAAAAAAAAAACGATGTTGAACTTATAGATGACCTTTTTTTTAACGTGACGTTTCCCGATGGTGTTACCGTTTTTTCTTCTGACGATTCTAACAACTGTAACGACACTTTTTTGGCTGTCAACAGAGATTTGGACTATCTCAAACAAACATCTGTGGAGTTTATCAAATGTCAACCTGAAGCAGGAGCTCTTTTAAAAAATATAGATTGCAATTATTGGTCTGATTATAACGACTATATTTTAGAAAAAAGAGAATTTCCAAAGAAAAAAGCAAAAAAGAAGAAAAAGAGGAAGAAAAGAAAGATTTCTTCTTATCCAGTTAACAATGCAAGACCTCGTAAAATTGTTAAAAAAAGAAAAGTGCAAGTATTTTCGTTGTCATGGCCAATTGACCGAACCCGTTTTTGGATAAGTTCCTTATACGGACCCAGAAAAAAACGAAATGGTGCATGGGGATTTCATTATGGAGTTGATATGGCCGCTTTAACCGGAACACCGGTTTTGGCGGCATATACTGGAATTGTTATAGAGGCTCGGTATTCAAGGGGGTATGGAAATACCATTGTGCTTGCCCATAGTCGAAAATACAGAACAAGATATGCCCATTTGAGCAAAATTTTGGTAAAAGTTGGTCAAAAGATAAAACGAGGGACATTAATTGGGAAAGTTGGTGACACTGGGTATGTCAGAAGTGCTGGTGGAAAAGATGCATCACATCTGCATTTTGAGGTTGTTGAGTTTGGCAAAAAGATCAATCCAATGCCATTTATACAGACTTAGAAGATTTTGCTCAAAAAGAGATCATCTGGTATAATTAAAAGTGTCAATTTTGCAATATTTTAAACAAATAGAGGATCAAAAGATGTGTGTTCATAAAAAAATCTTAATGTTGTTGGCTGTATTGTTATTTTCTGCTGCAGCTATGTACCATAAAAGCTCAGATGTGCCTTTAATCCCTCGGAAGGTTCTTTTTGGAAGTCCGGAAAAATCGAACCCTAAAATATCGCCTGATGGAAAAAAGCTGGCATACATTGCACCGATTAAAGGAGTTCGTAATATATGGGTAAAAACAATCGGTAAAAATGATGATGTTGCTATAACAACACAATTGGATAGAGATATTGGTAGTTGTTATTGGTCATTTGACAATGAGCATCTTTTTTATGCGCAGGACAAAGATGGAGATGAAAATTGGCACCTGTACATGATTGATCTACAAACAAAAAAAATAAAAGACCTCACGCCATTTGAAGGTGCGCGCATTGGTTCAATTTTATCATTCAAAAAAGAATTCCCTGATGAAATGTTGCTTACCATTAACAAGCGAGATCCAAAGTTGTTTGATGTGTATAAGCTTAACTTAAAAACATATGATCTTGAAATGGTGGCTGAAAATCCTGGCAATGTTACTGGTTGGGTTCCCGATGAAAATAACAAAGTTCGTGCAGCACAGGCAGCAAGAAAAGATGGTGGTTATGACTGGCTCGTGAAAGATGATGAAAAAAGTGAATGGAGAAAAATTGCGCATTGGACCGTTGAAGATAATGGTAATTTTTTCTGTTTTTCAAAAGATGGAAAATCTCTGTATGCGGTTGATTCAAGAGATGCAAATACAGGCAGACTGATAAAGATAGATACAAAGACTGGCCAATATGACGTTATTTTTGAAGATCCACAGTATGATTTTGGTGGAATAATCAGAAATAAACATACCAAAAAATTAGAAGCGGGAACGGTTTCTCGAGCAAAAAAAGAGTGGATATTTTTTGATGATGAAGTGAAAAAAGATTTCAATGAGCTAAAAAAAATCAGTTCTGGAGAGATAAGCTTGGTTGACAGTGATAATTCGTACAGAAAATGGGTTGTTACATTTACAAAAGATGATGGTCCACGTTCTTATTGGATTTTTGATAGAGATACAAAAAAGGGAACCTTTCTTTTTTATACGATGCCGGCATTAAAAAAATATGAACTTGCAAAAATGGAACCTATTTCATTTGCATCACGTGATGGTTTGACTATTCATGGGTATTTGACTTGCCCTGTTGGTAAAAAAAGAGAAAATTTACCGCTGGTTCTTTTTGTGCATGGTGGTCCGTGGGCCAGAGATTCCTGGGGTTGCAACACGAGATCACAATGGCTTGCAAATCGTGGCTATGCAGTATTGCAGGTTAACTACCGAGGTTCAACTGGATACGGTAAGCAATTTTTGAATGCAGCCAATAAACAATGGAGTTTAAAAATGCATGATGATCTTGTTGATGCAGTGCAATGGATTGTCGATTGCGGCATTGCTGATCCAAAAAAAGTTGCCATTTTTGGTGGTTCGTATGGCGGTTATGCAGCGTTGGCAGGCGCTACCTTTACCCCAGACCTGTTTTGTTGCGCGATAGATGTTTGTGGGCCAAGTAACTTAATCACCTTGATAAAATCATTCCCTGCGTATTGGGAGACCATGAAATATAAATTGTACAAACGAGTTGGTAATCCAGATACCGAAAAAGAGTTTTTGGAATCATGTTCTCCGTTATTTAAGGCAGACAAGATCAAAATCCCAATGATGATTGTGCAGGGTGCAAATGATCCGCGCGTTACACAAATTGAGTCTGACCAAATAGTAGACGCAATGAAGAAAAATGGCGTTACATACGAATATCTTCTTTTTGATGATGAAGGGCATGGATTAGTAAAAGAAGTCAATAGACTCAAATTTTATGCTGCTGCAGAGAAATTTTTGGCTAACAGCTTAGGCGGTCGGTGTGAGGCCTAGCATTTAATTTGAGTGTTGCTTTTTGTATCCAATAAATTGACCTGTTAATGCATTTGCTATTCTACTGCAATGTGCGTTACCTGCCCATATGAAAAGAACTTCGTTTAGGTGTGCTTCTTGAGTAACATATTTTATAATTTGGGAATCTATTAAAAATTTAATTGCGGGAAAAATGCCAAAAACCAAACGTGGAAAGATTGGGCCAAGGGTGTAGTTTTCCAGAACCGTTATTACTTCGTGTTTATAGTTCTGGAAATCTTTCAACTTTTTGCTTAGTGATTTTAATATTTCTTTATTATTTCTTTGATCATAAAATTTAAGGATATACGCTGAAGTTAAAGCGAATAGCTTATTTTCTCCCCAGGTACTTCCAAAATGTTTTACTGAAGCTGTAAGTAATTCATTCCAGGGCTTATTTAAAGATCTAGAAAATGATTCTTTTACTTTTTGCTGAAAATCTTCTAATTTCTTTATATAGCTTTCATATATGGTTTTTAAAATTTCTTTTTTGATAAAATCTTTATGTTTTATTGTAATTAATTTTTTGATGTCATTTTTTTCTTTTTCTATAAATTCATTGCATTTTTCCCACGTAAAGTCGCCAAATTCTCGTATGAGGGCTTCTTTTTTTTCTTTAATAAATTCTTCATGGTTTTTGGATAAGAAACTGAGCAGATAACATTTTGTTAAAAATTCAAAAAATCTAATACGTAATAATATTGGGCCTCTTGTGTCAATTGCATGTATAGTAATGTTTTCATTTTCGTTTGCTACTTCTTTAATATCGTTGTATAAATTTGCTATGTTTTTGTTATAATATTTTAAAGTATCAATTTTTATATCAATTAACGGAAATAATTTTTTATCGATTTCTTTCATGAATTTTGCCATTTTGAGCATTTTTTCTACTATATTGTCAGGATAATTTTCTATAAGTACAGTAACTTTTTGTTTTTCGGCCAACTTTTTTATCTGATGTTTAAAATTTTCTTTATCTTCTTTTTCTTTAGTTTCTGGATCGATATAATGCTGATGATGATAAAAGAAAACGTCTTGTTTTTTATCTGGGCTTTTTAAATGAATTATTTTTTTTATTCCAGAATCGATTTGCTTAAAAAAAAGAATTGAAATTAATAGTAATAGTGTATGTGTGACATTTTTTTTTAACATAGACTCCCCCGTTTTCTTTGCTAAAAAGGTTATTTAAAGCGGTCCTTCGCTCGTTTTTCTGCTTATCTTACCTTTATTTTAACAAGAGCGTTGAAGAGGTGTCAATGTTAGAGGCAAAAAGCTTCTTGACAAACTGAAAATTGTTGTGTAAGCTTACTGTTGTTGATATATATTTACGTATATTTTTTATCATTTAACCTTTTTAAATGAGAGGATTGGCCATGAGCCGTAATTATTTAACTATTATTTGCCAGAGATTTGAATCTCTTTTGGGTAGGTTGTTTCTCAGACCTGCTATGAACTACAACGTTGTTATTTCTTCTGTGTCCAAATCTAAACGTTCTCTCATTTCTTCCAAACGTTCTAAACGTTTTAAGCGTTCTAAACGCTATTCTCAGTAAAAATAAATACCTTTTATTTTATTTTCTTAATTCTCATTTTTTTTAATAGTTATTAGTTTTTTTTGCTGCCATTTGTAGCAATGAGCATATGTTGCTTGTTTGTACAAATCTTGCAGTAGGATTAATGTACAATTTTTTCTTGGAGGAAAAAGTATGTTTGAACAGTTGTTTTCTTTTTTAGACATTGTTGATGATTTTTTTTGGGGATACCTTGGCGTTCCAGCTCTTATAAGTTTGGGCCTTTATTTTGCTTTTAAGTCTCGATGGTTTCAAGTAAGGCGGTTGCCTCATATTATTAAATCTTTTATCGGTTCTGTCGGTTCAAGTAATACGAATGTAAGAGGGGTTTCGCCGTTGCATACCTTTTTCGCATCGATTGGTGGATGTGTTGGGCTTGGAAATATTGTTGGTGTTTGTACCGCGATTCAGATTGGCGGTCCCGGAGCTGTTTTTTGGATGTGGGTGGCCGGTTTATTTGGTATGTTGGTAAAATACGCAGAAATTTATTTGGGAGTAAAATATCGTGTACCCAATAATAAAAATAGTTACGACGGTGGACCAATGGTCTATTTACAGCGTGTTTTTACGAGCAAATTTATTCCTTATCTTTTTTGTATTTTGCTTTGCATTTATGGGGTTGAAATTTATATGTTCAACATTATAACGCATGATATTGTTGCTATGTGGAATGTAAATAGTTATGTTGTTATCGGATTGCTTTTATTTTTGATTTTATTTGCAGGAAAAGGTGGCTTGCGTAGAGTTGGTAGAATTAGCAGTACATTGGTTCCTCTCTTCTTGATTCTTTTTGCTTGTGTCAGCGCTTGGGTTTTCGCCAAAAATATACACCTGTTGCCTGGAATTTTTGCGACAATTTTTAAATCGGCTTTTACTGGTCATGCTGCAATTGGTGGTTTTGCTGGAAGTGGATTTATGTTGACATTGTCTCAGGGGGTGCGCAGAGCATGTTATACCGGTGATTTGGGAATTGGGTATGCCTCTGTTATTCATAGTGAAAGTAAAGAATGTAATCCAACAAAGCAAGCGTCACTTGGAATATTAGGAATTTTTCTAGATACCTTTATTGTTTGTACATTGAGCGTGTTGCTGATTTTGATGACTGGTGTTTGGAAAGATTCTATTCATGCAGGGCAAGTTCTTTCTGTTGCTTTAGGGCAATATTTTCCGTTTGTTCAGGTGCTCTGGCCATTGTTTATTTTTTTGCTGGGTTATTCTTCATTGATTTCATTTTTTTCGGTTGGAAGAAAAGCTGCGATTTTTATCTCGCGAAACTATGGATCCAAGATTTATTTTGCATACGCGATAGCGGCATTTTTATTTTTTTCTTTTATAGGTGATGCGAATTATAGTTTGATGATTATGTCTATTGTTGGCATGTTATTATTATGCATAAATGTCATTGGGATTTTTAGGTTAAGAAGAGATATTAGTTTTAGATCTTAACAAAAAAGATGCTCCTGCTCATTTTATATTTAGTGAGCAGGAGCTTTTTTGAAATAGTTTTTTATAACTATTTTATTGTGTTTCCTTCCCGTCTGCCGGCTCTTCTTGCCTGCCTGTCGTCTCTTCTTTCTTGTCTGTCTTCTCTTCTGTCTTCTCTTCTTTCTTGTCTGTCTTCTCTTCTTTCTTGTCGTCTGGCTTTTCTTTCTTGTCTTTTCGCCTGTCTTCCTTCTCTGCCGAGAAAAGCATTTGCTGCTGTTCCAGCAAGTACACATAAAATTGCCATCGAAATAATAGCTTTGTTAGTCTTCATAATGACCTCCATCGTTTTTTGGTTGGTAAATTGCCTTCTATTTCACTATATCAGTTAAAAACGCCTAAAATCAAGGGTTCTTGTGGAAAAATGGGCTTTTTGAGGCAAAAGGCCCATTGGGAACTTGTTTTTGTTTTGTTATTCTATTATTTTCGAATAAGAAGCGAAAAAAAGATGCGTTATTCAAAAATGTTTGTAAGAGCTCAATTCTTCTAAAAAAACGCTTTGTTTACAAAAAATATCCAGACATTCTTTCTAAAGGGACTAAGCCGTTATAGATCACAAATAGGCCATACTATAGACAATTATTTTAGCCATTTTTTACACTGATAAAGATTAAAAAACGAATGCGAATTTATTTGCAAGGGGATGAGATGTCTAAAAGTGTAAATAAATTAACGGCTTTATATAGAAAAAAATGGCTAAAATTTACCAATCTTGATAAAAAAGAATATCTTTCAGATTTCGATTTTAAAAAACCGTGGTGGTCTATTTTTTTAAAAAGAAAGGCTTTATTGGTATTAATTTTATCGGGAAGAATTATTGCAAGTGTGGTCATTACGTTACTTCCCATTTTGATAGGACGTGCAATTGCGAGTCAAAAAATGTCATCGTTTACGCTCTTGTTTTTTGTCTGGGTGTGTGCGGAGGCGTGGCGATATTTTACGGTTTATAACTGTTCAAAATATATTGCGAGCATAATTTCGGGTCTCAGGTATAGCGCCTATAAGTTTTTTCTAACCGTAGATCCCATTTTTCATGCAAAACGATCAACGGGGGAATTATTTGGAAAAATTGAACGATGTGCATTTGCGTATGAAGAACTCATAGATTCTGCGATCTACGATATTTTACCAATTTTTGTTGGGATGATTACCGTTGTTATATCTTTTTTTATGATAAACATTTATTTGGGTTTAGTGGCATTTATTTTTCTGATAATTTTATGCTTATTTAACGCCAGTATGGTTTTATTTAATGGGCTGGCATTTGAAAAACGGGTTATTAAGGCCGATGATGCGGTTAAGTCGGCGAGCATGGAGAGTTTACTGCAAATTCAATTGGTTCGTTCCTATTTTTCAACAAATGAAGTTAACAGTGAAATAAAATCAAAAAGTAGCTTTTTTATGTCGATGGATGGGGCCTATTTTATAGCATTTCATACTGCTATGTTTTTTTCTCGTTTTTTATATGCGCTGAGTGTGTGTACGCTTGGCATTTATATTTTACGTCTAATCAATCAGGATTATATTTCCATTATTACCGGTACCACCTTTTTAGTTACCTACGTACATGGCACCTATCACATTATTAAGATTGGTAAACGGGTACAAAAATTTGTTCGGAGTGTAACGCGTATTAAAGATCTCTTTAGCTTTATTCGTCGGTTTGGCAAGCAGACATTTCCGGTACTCAAAGAGGATCCCCATGAAGCGTATGAAGTTCCGACGATCGATGTTATTTCGGTTGATGCACAAAAAATATATTTTTCATATGAGCAGGCTGATATTTTTGATAATCATACGATGAAAATTACGGTTCCATTTAAACAGGAAAATAAATTGTATGGTATTATTGGTCCTTCCGGGGTAGGAAAAACAACCCTTATTTCGATTTTGGGCGGACAATTGAGGCCAGACAAAGGAACAGTCATGATAAATGAAATACCAATTTATCATGTCGATGATAGCTTACGAAGAAAAATAATTGCAATGCAAGGACAAACGGCAGGAAGTTTGAGTGGGACATTAAAAGATAACGTTCTACTTGGTATGCCAAAAAAACGCTCATTGTTTAAAGATGATTATTTAATAGATGTTTTGCAAAAAGTTGGCATTTGGGATCTTTTTAAAGAAAAAGAGGGATTGCTTGCAACTGTTGGTGAAGGCGGGCTCAATTTATCAGTTGGTCAACGGCAACGATTAAATTTTGCATCTCTGTATATCAGAACAAAATATTTTAAACCATTGCTTATCATGATCGACGAGCCAACCAGTAGTTTGGATGAAGTGAGCGAACAGGCAATTACCGATATGATTGAAGAAATAGCCGAGGACGCATTAGTGTTTGTAATTGCACATAGACTCAACACGCTTGATGAAGCAGTTGGGATTTTAGATTGTTCTCTCATTGAAAAAGAGAAAGATCTCACATTCTATTCAAGAGATGAATTGCTCAAAAAGTCACTGTACTATCAAAAACTGATCCGTGGTGAAGTTACCATAGAAGAATGATTAACAATAATAAAAGCCACCTTTTATCCATACACCCCATTGATTTATGTGAGCTCGTTTTTTCTTGCACTTATCTTTTTTGCATGAAGAAAATTCAGCCTCTGCACCAATGCCCAAAAATCCAGGATACTCTCTTTTTTCCCAGGTGTAATTGACATGCCCAAAGATCTTATGGGTCAAAGCACTTGGTGATTCACATAAGTTTAAGTTGCATTGTGATACAATGTTTGTTTTCTTTGAGGTATACAAATCATTCTCATCTTTTGAATCCCTTAGGTTTGTTCCATATTTATCTGCGGCTTCTGCAGGATTATCAACGCCTTTATTTTCAGCTGCATCTATGTCATCTAACAACATATTTATTCCATTACGTATGTTTGCACATGTTTGTGATGGCGAAAGGGGGACAGCAACTAAGCAGTCGACAGATTTGTTTTTGCAACATTTATTTTTGGAGCCGTTACAATATGTGTCTATTATGCCCTGTAGTTTGTCCCTTACTCGTGCAAATTGGATGCCGCATGTGGGAATGGTAGAGCATATGATGGTAATTTGAGCGGGGGAGCCTATAAGATCAATGGTGTCCTGGATGAGGCTGCAAATATTTGTGAGATCAGATTGACATTTGGCAAGATTGTCTTCGCAACAGGACTCCTACAAACTAGTGAAAGATCTGATCTGGACTAATCTTTAAAAAAATAATACTCTCTCAAGTTGAGTAATAAGCAAAAACAAAACTTGGGAGAGCATTATGCTAAATGTAAGCAC
>Ga0180438_10011325_pt1 | contig 10789 bp, 10 predicted proteins | sample SS_ome_12_FD_132455 | JGI IMG/M metagenome (GOLD analysis project Ga0180438, IMG submission 132455) | Hypersaline lake sediment archaeal communities from the Salton Sea, California, USA - SS_3_D_2 metaG | ecosystem: Environmental > Aquatic > Non-marine Saline and Alkaline > Hypersaline >... | reverse complement strand
CGCCAGGTGCGTGTCACCCACGTCAACCTGAACGACGAAACCCTCGAGGGGATCGAACTGACGACGGCTCCTGCATTCTCTGTGCAACACCATCCCGAGGCCTCGCCCGGACCCCATGACAGCATGCAGAGCCTGTTCCACAAATTTGCGGTTCTGATGGAAACAGCTAAGCACTAGGCTCAGGAGCTCGCTGTGCCGAGAAGAGATGACATCCACAAAATCCTGATCATCGGGGCCGGGCCGATCGTGATCGGCCAGGCGTGCGAGTTCGACTATTCCGGCACGCAGGCGTGCAAGGCCTTGAAGGACGAAGGTTATGAGATCGTCCTGGTCAACAGCAATCCTGCCACCATCATGACCGATCCCCTCGTTGCGGATCGCACCTACATCGAACCGATTCTCCCCGAGTACGTCGCAAGGATCATCGAACAGGAACGGCCGGATGCCCTGTTACCGACCATGGGGGGACAGACCGCCCTGAACGCGGCTTCCGAGCTGGCCGAGGGGGGGGTGCTGGAGAAACACGGGGTCCAGATGATCGGGGCAAACCCGGAAGCGATACGAAAGGCAGAGGACCGGGATAGGTTCAAGGCGGCCATGGAGAAGATCGGTCTGGAGGTTCCGAAGAGCGGACTGGCCCGGTCCCTGGAAGAAGGCAGGGCGATCGTGGAGGACATCGGGTTTCCCGTGATCGTCAGGCCGAGTTTCACCCTCGGTGGAACCGGCGGCGGCACAGCCCGCGATCCGCAGAGTTTCGAGGAAATCGTCAAGGGGGGGCTGGAGTCGAGCCGGGTTCACACGGTCCTTCTCGAGGAGTCGGTGCTCGGATGGAAGGAGTTCGAGCTGGAGGTGATGCGGGATCTCAAGGACAACGTGGTCATCATCTGTTCGATCGAGAACCTGGACCCCATGGGCGTTCACACGGGCGACAGCATAACGGTGGCGCCGGCGCAGACGCTGACCGACAAGGAATACCAGATCATGCGGGACGCATCGATCGATATCATCCGCGAGATCGGGGTGGAGACCGGGGGATCGAACATACAGTTCGCCCTCCACCCGGAAACGGGCCGGATGGTCGTGATCGAGATGAACCCGCGGGTGTCCCGTTCTTCCGCCCTTGCATCCAAGGCCACCGGGTTTCCGATCGCGAAGATGGCCGCCAAGCTCGCCGTGGGCTTCACCCTGGACGAGATCCCGAACGACATCACCCGGGAGACCCCGGCTTCCTTCGAGCCCACGATCGATTACTGCGTGGTCAAGATCCCCCGGTTCACCTTCGAGAAGTTCCACGGTGCCGACGACACCCTTGGCATCTCGATGAAGTCGGTGGGTGAAACGATGAGCATCGGCAGGAACTTCAAGGAAGCCCTGCAGAAAGGGCTTCGCTCCCTTGAGATCGGCAGTGCAGGCCTGGGTTGTGACGCACGGGACCGGGGCAAAGAGGTCCTGGCCGGCTGGAGGAAGGATCCTCAGGGGGTGGAACGAGAGATCCTGGACCAGCTCGAACGGCCGCATCCGGATCGCATCTTTGCCATTCGCCACGCCCTTCTCTGCGGGATCCCGATCGAGACCATCTATGAAAAGAGCGCGATCGATCCCTGGTTCCTGTGGAACATCCAGGGCATCCTTGACCAGGAGAGGGAGTTGAAGCGGGTCGCGCGCAGGGCGAAGCGACAGGGGATGTCGTCGGAAGGGCCCTTCCCGGAGCCCCTGCTCCGCGAGGCGAAGGCGTGCGGGTTTTCAGACCGGCAGTTGGCAACCATTGCCGGAGGGAACGAGAAGCAGGTGAGAGAGTGGCGGAAACAGCAGGGAGTCGTACCGGTCTACAAGCTGGTGGACACCTGTGCAGCCGAATTCGAGGCCTACACACCTTACTACTATTCCACCTATGAGGAGGTGGAAGAGACCCTCGCGGACTCGGACAGGCGAAAGGTCATGATCCTGGGGGGAGGCCCGAACCGGATCGGCCAGGGGATCGAATTCGACTATTGCTGTGTCCACGCCTCGTATGCCCTGCGCGAGGAGGGGATCGAGAGCATCATGGTCAACAGCAACCCGGAGACGGTCAGCACGGACTACGACACCTCCGACAGGCTCTACTTCGAACCCCTGACCCTGGAGGATGTGCTTCACATCGTGGAAAGGGAGAAACCCGAAGGCGTCATCGTCCAGTTCGGGGGGCAGACGCCGCTGAACCTCGCCGTGCCCCTCAAGGAGAACGGGGTCAACATCCTGGGAACCTCTCCGGACAGCATCGACAGGGCAGAGGATCGGGAGCGCTTCAAGGGCCTGCTCGACAAGCTGGGGCTCGTCCAGCCGGACAACGGAACGGCCGCCTCCTTTCCGGAGGCCAGGAAGATCGCTACGAAGATCGGCTATCCGGTTGTGGTAAGGCCTTCCTACGTGTTGGGAGGCAGGGCCATGGAGATCTGCCACGCGGAGGCGGAGCTCCGGGACTACATCGAAAAGGCGGTGCAGGCCTCAAAGGACCACCCGATCCTGATCGACAAGTATCTCGAGGACGCCGTTGAAATAGACGTCGATGCCGTGTCCGACGGGTCCGATGTGTTGATCGGCGGGATCATGGAGCACGTGGAGGAGGCGGGGATTCACTCCGGAGACAGTGCTTGTGCCATCCCGCCGTATACGCTGAGCGAGCCGGTCATACAGAGGATAAGAGAGAACACACGAGCCCTTGCGCTGGAGCTGGGCGTCATCGGCCTGATGAACGTCCAGTATGCGGTCAAGAACGATCTGATCTACGTCCTGGAGGTCAATCCCCGGGGAAGCCGGACCGTCCCCTTCGTGAGCAAGGCTATCGGTCTGTCCCTGGCCAAAGTCGCCACCAAGGTCATGGTCGGCAGGACCTTGCGGGAGATGGGGACACAGGAATCCCCCCTTCCGGGCCACGTTTCCGTCAAGGAAAGCGTGTTTCCCTTTGCCCGCTTTCCCGGTGTCGATGCCATGTTGGGGCCGGAGATGAGGTCCACGGGGGAGGTCATGGGGATGGACCACGTCTTTGGCATGGCCTTTGCCAAGTCGCAGCTGGCGGCCGGGCAAAGACTGCCGCGACAGGGGAATGTCTTCATCAGCTTGAAGAACAAGGACAAGCGGCCCATGATCTTCATTGCCAAGGCACTCAGCGACCTCGGGTTTCATCTCTATGCCACAGACGGGACGTCCCACATGCTCCAGATGAACGGGATCCCCGTGGAGCGGATTCGAAAGGTCTCGGAAGGCCATCCGAACGTGGTGGACCTGATGCGGCGGGGTGAGGTGCACCTGATCATCAACACACCGAGCAGCCGAAGCCCCCGAAAGGACGAGGTGACCATCCGATCGAATGCGGTGGCCAGCGGGATCCCCCTGATCACAACGGTTTCAGGGGCCTCGGCCGCGGTGAACGCCATCGAGCGGCTGCTGCGGGACGACCTGCGGGTCAAGGCGCTCCAGGACTACGGCCCGGGCTGACGCCCTGAGGCCCTGTACCTCCGCGCAGACCAGAGGGCGATCCAGAAGGTGAGGAAGGCGAGGACCAGGCCCACGACCACGCTGCCGGCGCAGTAGGGCAAAAGGAACTCGTTCATGAGCTCTCGGGTGTCGGGCGCTTCTATCAAGACCTTGATCTCCTGGACAGACAGGTGCGCAGCGCGGCCATAGAGAATGGCGGACCCGGCTTCGAGGCTCGAGAGGATCAGAAGGGGCGCAAGCAACGGGTTGGAAACCAGGGTGCCCAAGAGTACGGCCGGCTTGTTCAGCCCGAGCAGGAAGGAGAGGGCAATGGCCAGCAGGGTGTGGAGACCCCAGAGAGGGCTGGCGCCGAGAAAGACCCCCAGGGCCAGGGCAAGGGCCAGCCTTCGGGGGGAACTGTGAGAGAGCCACAGGGCCCGGAACTGCTCCCGGAGTTTCTTGGGCCAGACGGGCATGCCTTCCTTCCCTTGAGTGGGCGGTACGAAGGTTGGATGGTTTCAGACAGAGCAGCGATTCTTACGCGATCTGGATCAGATACGCAAGCGGCAGGGTCTTGTCACAGTGAATCATCTTTCCACACCCCTTCATGGCCGCTGTCCCGGGTGCGGGCGCTGGCGTGGGTGCGGAGGAGGAGGAAATGGTTATGAATACGGAGCAATCCGAGAGGGCTTTTGAGGAGGCGCAAAGGGTCCTTCCGGGAGGCGTCAACTCGCCCGTACGAGCCTTTCGTGCTGTTGGAGGAAAGCCCCTTTTCGCAAAGCGGGGGCAGGGCGCCTGGATCGAGGATCTGGACGGAAACCGCTATGTGGACTACGTCTGTTCCTGGGGCCCCCTGATCCTGGGGCACGCCCATCCCGCGGTCATCAAAGCCCTTCAGGGGAGGATTCCGTTGGGGACGAGTTATGGGATCCCGACGGAACTGGAGACGGTCCTCGCCGAAAAGGTGATCCGGGCAGTCCCCTCGGTGGAAAGGGTACGCTTCGTCAACTCGGGCACGGAAGCGACGATGAGTGCCATCCGTGTGGCCAGGGGGCACACGGGGCGTTCGAGGGTGATCAAGTTCGAGGGCTGCTATCACGGGCATGTTGATGCGCTGCTCGTCAAGGCGGGCTCAGGGGCCGCCACGTTCGGGACCCCGGACAGCCCGGGGATTCCGCCTGCCGTAACCGGGGATACGGTGGTTTTGCCCTTCAACGACCTGGAGGCGGTGGGAAAAGCCTTCGAGGCTCACGGCAGCGAAGTGGCGGCCGTGCTCCTGGAGCCGGTGGCGGGCAACATGGGCCTGGTGCCTCCAAAGGAGGGGTTTCTGGCGGGCCTGAGGGAGATGACAGAGAGATCGGGAAGCCTGTTGATCTTCGATGAGGTGATCACAGGTTTTCGATTGGGCCTGGGGGGGGCTCAAGAGAGGTTCGGCATCCTGCCGGACCTTACGTGTCTCGGGAAGATCCTGGGAGGAGGGCTGCCGGTGGGGGCTTTCGGCGGAAGGGAAGAGATCATGCGAATCCTTTCGCCCGAGGGTCCCGTTTACCAGGCAGGCACCCTTTCCGGGAATCCCTTGGCCATGCAAACCGGGATCACCACCCTGGAACAGATCGAAACGCCCGGTTTCTATGACACCCTGAACAAGAAGACTGAACAGTTTGTTGGAGCCCTCACCGAAGTGGCCCAGAAGGCGGGCGGGGCCGTCCGTGTGCAATCGATCGGTTCGATGTTCACGGTGTTCTTTCGTGCAGGGCCTGTTGTCGATTTCGGCACGGCAAGCGAATGCGACTTGGGGCGTTTTGCCAAGTTCCACCATCAGATGCTGTCCGGAGGGGTTTACTGGCCCCCGAGTCAGTTCGAGACGTGCTTTGTCTCTGCTGCGCACGGGGAAGCCGAACTCGAGAAGACGCTCGATGCGGCTGGCAAGGCCTTTGGGGCTTCTGCCTAATGAGCCCGAGGAAAAGCGATCGCCATCCGGCTCGGCTTGAGCGAGCTTGGTGGAATGCATCTTTTCCAGAGGGTTTTCGCGGTCCGAAGTGCCGACTGGAATGGGTTCAAGGGCTGGATTCCTTGACTTTTCTGACCGGGTTCTTTAGAATTTGCGCTCTTCAAAAGGGTTGTTGCTGAGGCCCTTAAGCCGAAGAGTCGACGAACTCTTCCAGAGGGTGTGGCCATCCCGATCAGGCAAGGTGACTTGAAGCGGCTCGCTGTCTTGGGGGCCCTGGCCATGGAGATGGCCTTCTCCGTGCTGGCCGGAACGGTATTCGGCTACGTGCTGGATGCAACCTTCGAGACGGCGCCGATCCTGACGATCGTTTTCCTTTTTGTGGGACTCGCCGGAGGGGTCGTCGCGTTCGTCAAGCTCTGGACCCTCCTGAGGGAGAAGATGTAGCACGAGAAGCTGCGTGGAGAAGATGGAATTCGAGGCCGGAGCGCGGAAGCTGAACAGGATCGAACGAGACAGCCTCCTGATCTTGTTGGGGTGCACCTTCCTTGCAGGCATCGTTACGGGCTCTATCTACACCAGTGGTGGGCTTCTGCTGGGCGGAGCCCTCGTCCTGGCCAATTTTCACTTCCTGTGGAGATTCGCCCGGAGGGCCTTGGAACAGGACAGCGCTGGCAAGGGACGATTCCTTGCTGGGATCTTCTGCCTGTTCCTTCTCTTCCTCGGGGCGGTGGCCGTTTCCCTTCTCGTGGTCAAGGTCCCGTTGATTCCATTCTTCCTCGGCACGCTCAGCCTGTTGGCATCGATTTTCTTGAACAGTCTCTTGTTTGTTTGAAAGAACGCGGACCATAGGGGGGTTGAAGAGCGATGGAACATGGGTTCACGTGGTACGGTGCTACACCTTTTGCTGGGTTGATCCCGATTCATGTGTTTCATGGCCTGGTTGCTCTGTTGTTGATCATCCTGGTCTCGTGGCGCATCCGTCGAAGCCTGGCCGTGACCCACGATCCGCTGATCCCGGACAGGAAGTTCTCGGCCCGCAATATTTTCGAACTCGTGGTTCAGGCGACTTACGGCCAGCTCCGCGCCATCATCGGTCCGACCGGAGACAAGTATATCACCCTCATTGGCGGGCTCTTCATCTTCATCTTCTTCTGCAACATCATCGCCATCGTTCCCGGCTTCGTGCCTGCCACGGACAACCTGAACACCAACCTGGCCATGTCCCTCTCCGTCTTCCTGGTGTACAACTACTACGGCTTCAAGGAGCACGGGCTGGCATACTTGAAGCAATTCGCCGGACCGATCCTCTGGTTGGCGCCGTTGATGTTTCTGATCGAGCTGCTCAGCCATCTGTTCCGGCCCATGTCCCTGTCGATTCGTTTGTTTGGAAACATGTTCGGAGACCATATGGTGCTGGGGATCTTCTCCCAGCTCGTCCCTTTAGTGGTCCCGGTCATCTTCATGATCCTTGGAATCGTGGTCTCTCTGATTCAGGCCTTCGTGTTTGCCGCGCTTACCACGGTGTACATCGCCCTGGCTGTTTCGCATGACCACTGATCACGGCACGTTGGAAAGAAGGAACGCAGCCCTGTATACAGGCTCACAACATGGTTAGAAGGGTGTGGCTATCCAGGGGAACCCACAGGAGAAGAAAGGAGCGAGCGGAATGAACAGGAAGAAGTCATTGATTCGAGTGGTAGCCCTCGTAGGGCTCTTCATGCTGGCCCTCCCCGCGCTGGTTCTGGCGGAAGAAGGTGCAGAGGAGAAGGGTGGGGATTTTCTGATGAAGTTCGGCCTCGCCATCGGTGCGGGCCTGGGCCTGGGGTTGGCGGCGTTCGGCGGGGGCCTCGGTCAGGGGAGAACCGCTGCTGCCGCTCTCGAAGGCATCGCAAGGAATCCTGGGGCAGCGGACAAGATGTTCGTCCCGATGATCATCGGACTGGCCTTGATCGAGTCCCTGGTCCTCTATACCTTTATCATCTCTATCTTCTTGCAGGCCAAGATCTAAGAAGATCAGGGATCTAACAAAATTAAGGGATGAAGACGAAGAAGAGGGGGCAGGCTTCCGTGTCTCCTCTTCTTTCTTGATCCCCTACCTTCCCTTCTCGGGTACGCCCCACGACACACATCCCCGCAAAAGGCCTACGGGTTCTCCCGAAGGGCGTTGGACCCGGCAGCGCACAGAACCGCGGTTTTGAAGGCCCCGGCCCCTTGCGTTGTTCTCCTTCCCAGGGTAAAAGGCGAATAGGCTTCTTCCCTTTCTCCTTTTGCTGTTCTTTTGTACGATGCCTTTTTCAATATGATAACCACCCCTTGACCCTTGACCCTTGACCCTTTCGCCTGCACGGAGCGTGGGGTGCAGGAATAACACATCATAAGGGGCAACACGGATGGAAAGTGCTGCGGATGTCGTTGTCGTGGGGGGGGGCATCATCGGCTGTTCGATCGCCCTGGAACTTATGTCTCGAAAGGGCTTCAACGAGGTCATCCTGCTCGAGAAGGGTCCGTACCTTGGGGATGGAACCAGCACCCGCAACAGCTATGTGATCCATGCCGGCATCTATTACCCCCAAGACTCTTGGAAGGCGAGATTCTGTGTCCCCGGGAACCGGGAGCTCTACGCTTATTGCGAGAAGCATCGGATCCCTTGCGTGAACACCGGCAAGGTCATCCTGGCCTTCTCGCCCGAGGAGATCCCGATCCTCGAGGGGCTCCAGCGGCAGGGAGAGCTCAATGGGGTCGAGGGATTGAGGATCCTGGACAAGAAGGGGCTCAGGAAACAGGAGCCGTCGATCCAGGCTGACGGAGCCCTTCTCGTTCCCTCGACCGGGGTGTTCGATGTGGCCCAATGGTTTCGAGTGGTCGAAGGGCTGCTCTACGAAAAGGGAGCGATGGTCCTCAAGAACACCCCAGTGGTCGGGCTGGAGCCGAAGGGGGAGGGGATTCAGATCGAGACCGAGACGAGGGGCAAGGTTGTGACAAGATTCCTCGTCAACGCAGCGGGATTGTTCTCGGATGAGGTGGGAAACCTGTTGGGCAACCGCTTCCGCATCTATCCCATTCGAGGGGACTATTTTACCATAGCCGGCAAGACAGCAGACCTCGTACGAGGGGCGGTCTACCCACCCCCTGGAGATCTCGGTCTGGGGATTCATCTGACCCGGCTGTGGGACAGAACCCTGCTGGTGGGGCCCGATGCCCGCCGTGTGGAGAGCAAGGAGGACTACGGTCCTCTGGCGGTCTTCGATGCGGAAGGCGATCTGGACGAGAAGTCACCGGATTTCAAGCGTTTCTTCGCCCCTGTCCAGAGATACTTCCCGGCTGTTCGTGAACACGATCTGCACCTTGCCCACTGCGGAATCAGGCCTTCTCTTCTCCCTCCCGGGGAACAGGGGTTCCGTGACTTTCGGATCGAATGGGACCGGCAGGAGCCACGTGTGATTCACCTTTTGGGCATCGATTCCCCGGGCCTCACGGCCTCCCCCGCGATCGCGAGGCATGTAGCCGATATGCTTGCCGAGCGCGCCAGCTAACGAATTCCCCGACAGGCTGACATCGCACTCCGAAGCTCGAATCAGCCCGTGCTATCGGCGCTCCGTCTCAGAATTTGTTTGGGCTCCGTCTCTCCCTCCCCCTACAAAGTCGCCCGGCACAAATCTGACCCGAAATCCCGATACCACGGACTGACCCGTCTCACACGCATGGAGCGATGTGTCGCGCTCGAGGGGAGAGTCCTCAGGCCGCGTCCCTCGGCCGACGCCGTGGTGTCCCCTCCCCCCGATCCCTGATCTTGCGTCGCCCTGCGAATCCCCCGTCCGGAACACCGCACAGCAGCCAAGGGGCTCTGACGTCGCTGGTGCGCTTTCGGCATATGCGCACGGGCCAATCCCTTCCCCGCCCCGCTCACGCAGCTGTCCAGAACCCTGACGGGCCCTGCCCCCCGTGAGGGCCCGGGGGTGATCTCTGCGAGGGAAAAAGCACCGGGGTAGGGGGGAGCGGTGGCCTGACCCCTGATCCCGGGGGAAGGGAGGCGTGGGGACCTGATACCTGACGCCTTATGCCTTTCGCGGGGCCCGCCCGGCATCTCGCAACCGAAAGAAAAATAGGCCAGCGCCTCCGGCGAAGAGGGCCAAACAGATCCCCTGGGACAGCGTGAGGCCGGCGACGAGGGCCTGGCTGTCACCCCGGAAGAATTCGAGGAAGAACCGTGCGGAGGCGTACAGGAGAACAAAGAGAACCGCCAGGAGGCCGGGAATCTTCTGCCTTCGTCGCACCGTGAGGAGAGTGAAGAAGATGGCGATTGCAGCCGCTGCGCTGTAGAGCTGGACCGGGTGGAGCGCGAGGAGCTGGTTCTTAAGGAGCTTTACCGAAACCCCATAGAAGGGATGCCCATCTTGGATCGGTGTGCCCCAGCAGCATCCCTTCAGGTAACAGCCGATCCGAGCGAAGAACAGACCGAGGGGTGCTCCCAGCGCGAGGGCATCCGCCGTGGACCAGAAGGGAATGGCCGGAACGATTCGGGAGACGACGAGCAACATCAGGGCGCAGAAGGCCAAGGCGCCGAACAGGCTGTGTCCGTCCTTCCAGAAGATGAGGATGCTGTAATGTTCCCGATGGTGGAGGCCTGGGTGGAGCAGCCAATGGGCCAAATGGGCGCCGAAGAGGGCGCCGACGACCATCAGACCCACGACGACCCAGGCCCGGGCGCGGCCGATCTCCCCCTTCAGGGAGATGAAAGAAACCAGGCACCCCCCGAGGACACCCAGCGTGATCATCACCAGCCAGGAGTCCAGGACAATCCTGTCGCCTAAGGACATGAAGGGGTGCATCTTGTCACGAAAACGGGAGCGATTTGAAAGATTTCCTACATCACGCACGGATCACTGCGAGGCCGATCCTATGCATCCCATGATAGTGCAGTACGGGTTGGAAGGCCCCGGACAGGCATCCCCCACCCCGTCCCCGTCAGGAGCAGGCTCCGTGTCCTCCTGGCCAGGATTCGCGATCCAAGGGCAGTTGTCCCGGTGGTTATCGAAGCCGTCTGCGTCGAAATCCGGGTTGTACCCCGGGTTCGGGTCGTTGGCGACCGCCCGGTAGGCGTTTACGCGGCCCGCCGTGCTGGTTTTCGCATTCAGGTCGGGGGCGGGATCCACGTTGAGCAGGACTTGGTCAATCAGGCCATCCAGATTCGACGAGAGGGCTGGGTTGTAGGCGAGGGTCAGGGCGAAAACACCCGAAACGTGGGGTACCGCCATGCTGGTGCCGCTAAGCGATATGTAACGGTCATTAGGAACCGTGCTGTATATGCCAACCCCTGGTGCTCCGAGGGTGCAGAGGGATGGCCCGTAGCTGGAGAAGCTCGCCAGCTTGTCAGCAATGTCGGTG
>Ga0180438_10011324_pt1 | contig 10790 bp, 23 predicted proteins | sample SS_ome_12_FD_132455 | JGI IMG/M metagenome (GOLD analysis project Ga0180438, IMG submission 132455) | Hypersaline lake sediment archaeal communities from the Salton Sea, California, USA - SS_3_D_2 metaG | ecosystem: Environmental > Aquatic > Non-marine Saline and Alkaline > Hypersaline >... | reverse complement strand
TGAAGTTAATATAGATCCGTGGGACAAGTTAATAATCGATATACCCGGACTAAAGGTTTGGGAGGCGTACTATAAAAAGGAGATAACCGAATGAGCTTCTTTACCCGCATAGAAAGTATACTACTCCCCGACAGACCTGGAATAATGCTGCCTATATGGGGCAGGGCAAAGGTTACCTGGACGCACCTAGCAATCTACATAAACGGCGCAACCTTCCTAATGATGACTTCCACCTGGTATAAGGTAGCAGGTGTAGAAGTTATGGATCGTTACCTGGGCTTCCACTTCGCATACTGGGAGTTTATGACAATAGTTGCGGTAGCAATTGTATTAGGAGCAGTTTTCTGGGAATGGCGCATATCTATGCCAAGTGTGTTCCGGGCACAGCAAGACTTACTCTATACGAGCTCGAAGATCTTTAGGGGTGATGTACAGAGGGGGCTTAAGTGGAATAGAGCCACACTCAAAAAGGTATCTAAACTCGAGAAGGATATGGACGAGATCAAGGAGCAGCAAGAAGCAATACTTAAACAGCTCGAGAAACTAAATAGGAAGGACCCGCCGGCACCCCCAATCGGAGGCGGAGGTATATTTACTGTATAGGAGTAGTTATATGGATAGTAAGGTAAAATGTCCCTGCTGCAATGAACCCTTAAACGGCACTGCCATCGAGTACCCAGGGCGGCAGGAAAGTCTAATACTTAGCTGTAGTTGTTGCGGCTCGGGAAGGGCGAGTCCCTCAGTGGAGTTAGACTATAGCGGGCAGGAGTACTGGAGTAGACCCTCTAGCATGATTTATCCCGTACCTTACGGTCTTGCAAAGATCAGGGCTAGTCTTATACACCAATACGTACCTAGACCGTCCCACACACTAGATATTGGTGCAGGCCACGGTTACCTGGGCTGGTTTTTAGATACGGACCACTACCACATTGTGGAACCAAGTCGGGTCATGTCGGACTATATAAAACACTCGTATACGAAACCTAACCTGTGCATACGGGACTCTTTGTCCCTAATTGATACAACGGATGACCGCCATAAGTACGATCTTATCGTCCTATCCTCGATACTCGAACATCTGACCGAACCGGCCAGTATGCTAATAGATGCGCTGCAGCTTACTCATTCAGGCAGTTTCGTCTTTATTGAGGTGCCGAATCTAGACTACCAGTTCAAGGAAGATGTCTTCCCACATACGACCTTCTTTAGTAAGACAGGTTTATGTGAGCTAATGCGCCGATGCAAGCTAGAACTAGTGTACTGCGACACCTTTGGCAATAGGAATCCGTCTACACTACTTAGGAAGTTAGTAGGGTCATCCAATCGCGTACTACCATCAAGCCTAGTTGCGGAGTTGTTCATGTACGTTTATGGGTTCCGCAAAGTTGTAGATACTAACTCGTGGTGTATAAGGGCTGTAGGGAGAGTTAGTTAAATGTACTATAGTACGGATTGGGATACTAAAAATAAGAAAAATAGAAAGGAGGTGAATACTATGGTAAAACAGATACTGGAAAAGGAGATGACTGGGCGTCAACAGGAGCTCGAAGATCTGGAAGACTTCGTAGTTGAAGGAGATACCTTCATAAGTGACGAAGTTCTCGCGCAGATCGCAGGCCAGGCTGCAAGGGAGATAGATGGCGTGTCCGCAATGGGCAAGTCATCGCTATCCCGCAGTATATCCAAAGTAGTCAAGAGAGGTGAATCACGTGCTACCGGGGTAGATGCGGCACACGGTAAGAAGGAAGCACAAGTTGACCTGGCCTTCAACGTCCTATACGGGTATAGCATACCCCAGATAGTGATCGAAGTAAGAAAGAATGTGGCGCAGCGTTTACTCGATTCCTGCGGTCTTGTAACCCGGAGGGTACAGATTGAGATTATCGGCATCGAGTTCCCAGACAAGATGCCTAGTAAGCTTGACTAAATAGTAGGTACGGGGTATAGCCCAGTAGGTAGGAACTCGCCGGCTGTGATATTCGGGTCGTAAGCATACGCCTACTTGGGGTGAGTGCGAGTTTTAGCCTCACGTACCGAAATTGTAACTTCACGCACATACGTACGTTCCGGTACTCCACGTACCGAAGTCTAAAAGGAGGTTATATGTCTGAAGAAACTAATAATGAGGTGCTCGAGCAGCAACTAAAAGACACAAACTACATCCTAGGAAATATACGAACTGATACAAGTTCAGTCGACAGGTCACTACGCAACCACGAAGAAGCCCTATCAAATGTAAACGCAGGCTTAGTGGTACTTGGCGTACTTCTACTCTGTATAATTATCGCAGCAAGTATTGGTACCGGATTCATTATTGCCAACTGGGATCGAACAGTTGAGATTCAGCATATGCAGGAAGACTACTACAGTAAACAACTGGGCGGGCTAGAATGGAGTAGCGAACTACAAAAATTTATTCCTACCGAATGCCCCGTAACTGAACCCCAAGATCTTCGGGATTGGCTGGAATCGCAACTTGAATCCCTGGAAGGGAAGTAGCCAAATGAGTGAGCATGTAACACTTATAGTAGTATCTACTTGTGTTGGATTCTTCATGTGGATACTAATCAGTCTTACACTATGCAAACCCCTAACCTTGGCGCAAGGCGAGGAGGACAAACCTACCTGGGCTTTCGTAATGATGTTTGTAGTCGCATTTCTTATAGTAGGTGCAGTCGTACTACACCTTAATCTAAATATGTGCATACAGAACAAACTGTACTTTACTGCGCCCTATACTATGGAAGTTGAGTGTGAACTGTACGAACTGATGGAGAGTAGCTCAGTGGTAAGATCCCAGCCCCTAAAGGTCTACGGTAGTGAAAGAGAAGGCGTCCATGAATTTCACCTGTCAACCAAGATACGGGAAAAGGACAAGCTGATGGGAATAGTTGAAGAAACCATAAGCTTCCCAGTATTTGATAGCTTCGAGGAAGCCGTTATAGATCACTGCCACAGGGAGCTTAACTAGTGTCTATAGTAACTAAAGAGTTTAAACAAGTTTGCGCTATAGCCGTAGTAGCTTCCCTCTGGTGGACTTCTCTGGCTACCGCTACCGTACTCTTCATACCGACTCTGGGACATTCCTGGAGATTCGTTAGCTGGGTAGACAGGAAGGCCGAAGCCATACTACAAAGGTATGACTAGCAAATTAAGGAGGTAGTATGCAAGGACTCTACATATCGCTTTTTAGTCTAGATATAGTAGTCACACTAATAGTGGGAACCCTCTCCCTTCTAGATTGGTCATGGAAGATGCTTTTAGTTTCACTAGCATTTGCTTTATGTGCCGCTTCACTGGGTGTATTCGCGATAGAGTGGTCTTATGATAAACCGCCGATTGAGTATGCCCCCTATAGGATAGATGGCGATTACTACACTGATCACTATATAATTAAGGAAGGGTCGGTGGAACTGGAAGGTTACTGGCATCGGGATGACTACAAAGAAGGCAAACTAGTAATACTGGATGAGCACATAGAAATCGAAGACAGGAGGTTGGAATGAAGCAAGAAGTCAAAGAGTATTTCCTTGGTTTAACTAAGTACGGTATGCCTTATATAATACTAATCTTTGTACTATTTGTAGTAGGTAGTACGGATAGTAATAGTAGGGACATTGACGACATTTACGATATACTAGCAGAACCTGGCAGTAAGGTACTCACAGCAGAGCAACTCGACGCAAGACACAATGCTGACTACTGGGCAGGCCACTACGATGGTTACAACAAAGCAATGGACGAAATGGAGTTCGCACCTGAAGGCAAGCCTAGCAACGAGTATAATGAGATAGAAGAGAAGTATGTTGAAGGTTGGAATGAGGGATACGAAGTTGGTAAGTCCGAGTACAAAATATCGCCCGGAAAGTGCCTTATTTTTGGTGATGCCGAAAGCAAAATATGCTGGGAAGACAATATAATTACTTACGAAGGCAACTTCACACAAGGTGCTGTAGACTTCCTAGAGGTTCTAAAGTGGCAGTTTGGTCTTGAATGCCCTGACTGTGGTATGATGCACTGGGAAGAATGTGAGGTTGTAATACCTTGCATACTATCTGGTACTCCAGGACTAGCAGGGGCGGCAAGAACAGTATACGAAAGCGGATATACAAAGGGCTACAGTTTCGGTTGGAATGAAGGTTTCACCGAGTGCGATCATATCTGCCAGGAGCTACTAGATGAGTGTGGATATGAAAGATGAGTTATAAGGATAAGAAGGGAATAGCAAGACTCCTTGACAGGTATAAGCCCTTCAGAAGCCTGAGTAGACTAGTACAACCTTGTATACCTTCGTGTACTGTAACCTATATACCACTAGGCCCAAACTTTGGGCGGAAGTGGTGTGCCGGCGAGTCCAACTTATCTGCTAGTTTAGGTATCTATGAGTGGGGTCAGGTTAGGAGGTTTAGCAAGCTTGTACATCCAGATAGTATAGTATACGATATAGGTGCCAACCTAGGTTACTATACATTGGTAGCAAGTCGGGGTATGCGAGTCTATGCTATCGAGCCCAATCCTGCTAATCTTGTTATACTTGGTAAGGTACTGATGCTAAACCACATAGGCAACGCACTAATCATCGACAAAGCAGTTTCTGATCTCAACGCCGTTGCATACCTATATCCAGCTACAGTATCGCCCTTCAGTCAGTTAGATATGGCGGGCGAATCCGGTAGCAAAGTTGAAGTAGTAACTGTTGACAGCCTTGGTTTAGTTCCTCCTACACTAGTTAAGATAGATGTGGAAGGTCACGAGGATAGGGTACTAGCTGGTATGAAGAGAACGCTGGAAGAAGCCAGACCAGTCGTGTTCCTATCCGCCCATAGGTACAACTACTTTCCCGAAGCTTTGAAACTCTTTCCAGACGGATATAGGGTAGAAAAACTCGACAAGTTAACATGGATAGTATTTCCTCAGTAAGAAGGGGTCGATATGAGTTTAAGTGATGAAGAAGAAAAAAATATAGAACAGCAGCAGAAGTTACTAAAAGCCTACTTTACTAAGGCATTGGACACGACTAACGATCTACAGTCTGTTATACAGAATATGATGTTCGTCATGTTCCACCAGCAGCAAATGATGCTTATACTATTCGCGGCGATGGACGACAAACTTGACCGTCTAGAGTCTATTGAGAAACAGTTGGTGGACTTTAGAGAAGATCGGTCGTTTATGTAGTTACGTGTGTGCCAAGTTGGCAAGTTTAACCCGACAGAAAAAGCGAGTCACGATTATCTAGTATACCAATTTCGAGGAGCGAGTCAAAAAACGTAGTAAACCACTCCAAGTAACGAGTCTCAAAGCAAAGTACTCCTGCACTAAAAACGAACCAAAATTTCTAGCATACCACTGTGGCGAGTGAACCATAAGCGTGAGAAAACTAATTTGGTAAGTGAATCAGTATAATGCAGTAAACCAAGGTGCTTGAGTGGGCCGCCCGAGCGAGTATAACCAGATGGGTAAGCGAGGCATAAACGGGAGTAAACCTAAATAAGGAACGAGTCCTGGGTGATGAGAAGTCCAGCCCAATAAAACGAGTCAATCCACAGCAGTAAACCGTTTACAAAGAACGAGTCAATTTACAGAGCAACCCAATAAAAATCAACGAGCCCCGTTTTGGTGTAAACCGTTAGAAGTTAGCGAGCCACTGCCAACGAGCACTCCAAACTTGATGGGCGAGTCATGTAGAAAGTGTATACCAAAGCAAGGAGCGAGCCACCTATAGGAAGCATACCAAATGTTGAGAGCGAGTCGGCGTACCGAGAGTCATCCAAGCAATGAGAACGAGTCGCAGTATAAAAGTAGACCAAATAATATAAACGAACCAGTAAAATGAAGACACCCCTATTTCGTTAGCGAACCGTGACTGGTAAGTAAACCGAATGCTAAGAGTGAGTCAATCCGCAAGAGCAACCCCTGACCATAAACGAGTCACTAGGTGAAGCGGACCACCGGTACTAAACGAGCCAAATAACATAAGCAAAACCAAATCCGATGAGCGAGCCACAATACTAGAAGAAAACTATATAGCATGAGCGTATCAGCCAAATCAGTTGAGTAAAACCGAATCAGATAAGCGACTACTTTACTAAGGAGTAAAATATGACACTAAGTAGAGAACAGTTACAACGGATAAAGGACCGCTACTGCCCTTGTGCGGACTGCGAAGGTGCCTGTGACGACATACTCGACGAAGCCGCTATGGAGGGAGTTATCGCAGTAATGGACTGGATAAAACGGAACGCGATTTACTCACACAGCCCTACTAAGGAGCATATAGTAATAGATAGAAGTGACTGGAACAAGTTAATCGTTGGACTAATACCGCCCGATCATCCACGGATAGTATTTGGGGAGGAGGATACGGGCACCGTACATTGGTCGACGTTAGAACTTACGCTGGGATGCCCAAGTTGCCTAAGAGTATCTGGGCTTACCGAGTGCCCCCTTGATAGGGAGGAGTTACTACCTCGGCGCTGTCGGGCAGTCGTTGAGAGGATGAAAGCTGTGAAGGAAGGGTTCAAGCTAGTAGAATGCGAGCGCTGCGACGGATGTGGCTGGTACGAAGGTGGCGAGTACCTACAAACAGTCTGTGAAGACTGTAACGGTACTGGTGCAGTTGAGGTTCGAATATGAAAAGGTGTTTGTACTGGCGGGCAAGAGGACATGACTACTAAAGCTGAAGGCAAAACTTTCATGTTTACGGGTCGCATATCCGTTACACGTAAAACTGCTCAGGATGCCGTTTTGCGCGCAGGTGGTATCCCGGGCTCATCAGTTTGTTCTACAACCGATTACCTTGTAGTAGGAGAGAAGCCCGGTAGCAAGTTGGAAAAGGCGGAGTACTGGGATGTACCCACAATTAGCGAGGACGAGTTCTGGGATATGCTCGAGGAGTACGAGGAGGAACTTCCTATAGAGGAATGGGAGGAGAATGGGATTGTAGTACTGGATGAAAAGGCTTTCATTCTTATGCTAGATCTGTTAGAATGGAAGCAGGCAGTTTGTAAAAAGGAGAGACTTGAAAAGGAAGAGCAAGATAGGATAGAGATGTGGGAACCGAAGTCTTGGGAAGACATGCGCGTACTAAACGGGCTTTTAGATGAATACAACGACGTTATTGATCGTATTAATCTCGCACCTCAAATCTGCCCTCACTGTGGATTCATAATTCCGTATACGATTCACAATGGATATTACTACTGCTTTAACTGCAATTGCTATACAGGCTCCCCCCTCGGCGGCATGATATGGAAACGGCATCCCGAAATGCCTATATACGATCACGGCGAATGGCAGAAATGTATACTTACCGGAAAAGTCCGATTTGTAGAAAAGGACGAACTAAGCAAAATTGACGAAGGCCTCCGTATCGCCAAACTCAGCCATTCGGCGGAGTCTGCGTTACCAGTCTGTAGAGAATGCCGACTTCTACGTCAAAATCGGCAACAAAGTCGGCGCTCAGGCCAGCAAATTCTTTCAAGTAAAACTGCGGAGGAAATTGACCAACTCTACCAGGACTGGCTTAATGATACAGCAAAGAGGGAACAAAAGCGCCTGCGCAAAATGCAGGAAAGACAGGCCAAAAGAGCCCGGATTCATATGCCCAACAACGCCCTTATTGAAGCGGACACACCCGGTGCTTAATAACACGCCACCAGCCCGGGCTACACACCCCCTGTTATTACACGCGTGTGGCCCGTCCGCTTGACATTTTTGTGAAAGCATGTTATAATTAAGCATGGAATCCTGAATCCTGAATCCTTCTGTATAATGGTGCATGGTGGGGACATGGTGGCCTCTGAGAGTGCAATTTAACCCCATGTGTACCGGCCCCTTGACAGTTTTAACAAACCGGTATATAATTGAATCATGGGAACATATATGCACGATGTTTCCAGAGTAAACTTAAAGGGGGTGACATGGCAAAGCGGTGCATGACACATCAAGGCCGGGGTGTCCAAAAGCGGACACTACGATCCCTGGGTGCCGGGTGGTATGAGGTGCTCGAAGTTGGTCATTTTGGGCGCGTCATATCAAGAGTTGTTGCAAGGGGCTATGAGCAAGCGCTCATTGTGTTTTCCTTTGCAGCGGGTGAAGTGGTCGGTGACCACAGAAAGTAAACCAAAAACTAAAAAGGAGGTCACTAAAAGTGGCAGGAGAAGCAATCACAAAGATCGGAGACAAAGAGTACACGCAGGAGGACTTGTTGGCGCTGGCCGAGAAAGATGCTCGGAAAGGTTTGAAAGGAGAGGCGCGGAGAGCCGCTGTGTCCCGCTTGAAGAGAGCGCACCAAAAAGATTGGATTAAATTCTACACAGAGGAACTCCAGGCGCGTGGGTTCACCGTGAAAAGTTCCGTACGGGTCAGTTGATCCGTAGCTGACCAAGCAACCGAGCGGTAAAGCTTAAGTGCACCCCCTCCCGCGGCACTAACCCCCGGTGCCGTGGGTACGGGTACGTTTAAGCGTACACATAGCGCTTTACTAAGCGCGGAAGGAGGACCGTGTCAGTACTTCTTGCTTACCGGCTGATGAAACGCGTACTTGAAGAAGTAAACGAGGACTCGGACAAACTACGCCACGATCCCGTTTGCGAAGACCTCGAGCGCGATGCGCACACACTACTTATACGCCTCGAAACTGCGTCTTACCGAATCGACTTATAAGGAGGAACGAGTGGCGAAGACACGAGACGAAGCCTACGTTGGTGGTCGTATACTGTCCGTGCTGGACAGTAACGAAGTCACTAGCAACACAGTCCGCTGCATCAAGTGCGGCGAGTTGTGGTCTTCACTGCAGTCCCCCGGTACGTGCCCCAAGTGCAGTACTTGGTGCTACTGTATCGTAACGGAGGACTAAGGTGAGCAAGGAAACCGAATACGAAGAAAGGAGGTGATCTATGGGCTACGTAGTTGACGGCAAAGGCTACACGACCGATGAGCTTGTCAGGCTCGCCTTAGACGACCTGATGCGCAGGGCACACGAGACGCTAAGTCGCAGGGCGAAAAGCGCGGCGCTTCGAACCCTCGCTGGGCGCTACGCTGTCGAGTACCAGGAGCTGCTCGAGTACAATCTTGACCACCTAGTAGCCGAACTCTACCCAGTCGAGTCCCCGGACTCAGTTGTTAGAGAGGCACGGATGGCAGGTGAGCTTAAGATTGACAGAAGGGCTACTTGCGTAACGGAGGAGGAACTAAATGGGCTTCATATCGCCAAACCAGCTAAAAGAGGATCCGAAGCTGTGGCTAAGCATACCTCATGAGCTTCACGAATCGTTAGGTATGCTGATGCGGAAAATGTACGGTGAAGGTGAATTCGACCTCACCGGCATACACTGCCTTGAGTGCGAAGGCTACCCCACCCCGAAGGTTTATACCTCAGAGGGTGAGGGCATACTAACGGGCTACGTAGAAGTTGAGGGTGGAGAGCCCCTTCTACACGTTAGCTACCCGAAACCTAAAGTCTATACGCGCGACAAGTAAAGGAGGTCGAAAGTTAGGATGGCAGATAGACCCTTACTAGAACCTCACGAGTGTATGCGATGCAGATGTGGCAGCATCAGCTTCAATATCTGCATTGGCGCCCGTGATGTCGAGTGCATATGCTGCGGCCAGTCGTACCATCTAGGTGAGCACTTATTCAGTGGCTGCGCAGAAGGATGCGGTATGATGTATCCCTATGAGCAGGATCCCGAAGATGGGGAGTGGTACTGGTATGCGAGCAAAGGTGCGCAGGACTGGACAAAGGAGCAGAAGACATTAAGCCCAAGCGGATACTTGGGTAACGATCTATATTTCTAGAAAGGAGGTGATCTATGCCTAAATGGCACACGCCGGTAGATCCGGCTTGCCCAGAAGTGCGTGAGTGGTGGGAAGCCATACTAAACGATCCACTTACTCACTACTACGGCGCACCGGTTGACGAACTTGGCGAAGACTTCGAAAGAAGGCATATGGCCAAGTGCAGACGGTGCCAGCTGTATGGGGCAGAGAACGTTGATATAGTTGACTAGAGGAGGTCGAAATGGGCTATATGTTCGTTACGGGCGAGTGCCTCGCTTGCAGAAGATTGTTTGCCTTCAACCCGTATAAAGTCCCTAGTAAGGGCGGCGAACCGATCTGCAAGGAGTGCATGGAAGCCGTTAACAAGAAACGGGAAGAAATGGGCATGGAACCGTTCAGGGTACCGTCTGATGCCTACGAACCCGTTGAGTGCATCTAGTACGGAAGAAAGGAGGTCGAAAGTGGCATACGATCCTGAGAAGGATAAAGTTCTCGATACTTTAGTAATCGGGGACCCGGACAACTACCTGGAAGTAAACGTAGCGGCTTACAACGGAGGTGAGCCTAAACTTCGCATAGGTAGTAGAACTTTCATTACTGCTTCAGGTGACGTAAAGCACGGCAAAGCTGGCGGACTGCACCGTGAAGAGGTACTGCAGCTGGTGGAGAAACTAAATGACGAGTGGCTGGAAAAATACTTCGGATAGTGGCAGACGTACTTCTAGTAGACGCTCCGTTGAGGAATTCAACCGCTCACTCCTAAAGAACAAGACTGGGGCGGAACTTCGTAGGCTAGAGGCCTTATTCGCCGCTACTTGCCCGAAGTGTGGTGAGCCCATGTGGTTTCACCGAGTGATGCGTAGTGAGAAGATTTGCCCGACTGATCCGAGGTACTAAACGAAAGGAGGTGATAAAGTGGCTAAAGATTACAGCGATGCCGAATTGCTCGAAATTGGACGCAAAACGGTCGAGAGGCGTAACGAAAGAGCAAAGGTTAATAAGGC
>Ga0180438_10011323_pt1 | contig 10790 bp, 7 predicted proteins | sample SS_ome_12_FD_132455 | JGI IMG/M metagenome (GOLD analysis project Ga0180438, IMG submission 132455) | Hypersaline lake sediment archaeal communities from the Salton Sea, California, USA - SS_3_D_2 metaG | ecosystem: Environmental > Aquatic > Non-marine Saline and Alkaline > Hypersaline >... | reverse complement strand
TTGCGGAGGTTGGGTAGAAGTCACGGACGAATGCGATTTGACCTGTGTTGGATGCTACAGGAGTCGGCTGGCCGGCCACAGGCCTCTTGAGGACATCAAAAAAGATATCTCGATGTGCCATGATCTCACCCGCTGCGACGCCATGGCGATCGCAGGAGGAGAACCTCTTATCTATCCCCATATTGTCGAAGTCGTGGAATATATCGCCAGTCGGAACATAAAGCCAATCATTTTAACGAACGGAGTGACCCTGACTCGAGAGTTCGCTTCCGACTTGAAAAATGCAGGTTTGGCCAAGTTCCATTTTCACATCGACAGTGGTCAGAAAAGGCAAGGGTGGATAGGGAAGAACGAGGCCGAGTTGAACCGTCTCCGGCAAAAATATGCGGATATGGTGTGGGATATCGGAGGCTTGCAGTGTGGTTACAACATAACAGTGTACAGATCCACGTTAAAGTATCTTCCTGAGATTGTGGGATGGTGCCGCCAAAACATGCACAAGGTCCAGCACATTTCACTCATCGCCTTTCGTGCCATCCCGCTCAACGACACCATAAAGCTCTTGGCCAGAGGGAAACCCATTGACCTTCACAGTCTCTATGATGTGACCTTTGATGGCGAGGAGATCACGATAACGAGCGAAGACATGTTCTGGCTTCTCAAAAAACATTTTCCGGACCTGCGCCCCTGTGCCTATCTGGGCGGAACCACCTCCCCAGAAACCTACAAATACTTGGTAACGGTCCTGGTGGGGAGCAAAAAAGGAGTCTATGGAGTCCTCGGTCCAAAAACAGTCGAACTGGTCCAGATATTCTACCATCTTTTCAAGCGGAGATACTGCTCCTTTTTACGGAATCCAAAAGCAGGAAAAAAATTATTTCTCCTTTCCTCATTCGACAGGGAAGTCAGAAGCACATTCGCGAACTTTATAAGACTCTCCTTGAGAAATCCGATTAGGTTTTTCGAGAGTTTGTACACACAGACCTTACATATTCAGCAGCCCAATGAAATCTATGATGGAGACATTAACCTGTGCGATGGCTGTGCGAACATGATGGTACACAACGACCGGTTGATCCATTCCTGCAAGCTTGATGAATATCGTCTATTCGGCGAGCCTGTAAAGGCAGTGGAAATAAAAGGACGGGAAGACGCACCTCCCGGACACGGATAAAACCATGAGTATACAGAGAGAAAATTTGTATAAATATCCCTGGTCCAAAACGGATAACCCTGGTGCTTGGGTGGAAGTGACGGACGAATGCGACATGGTCTGTACCGGATGCTACAGGCATAACCTCGAGGGACACAAACCCCTGGAAGACGTAGAGAGGGCGATCCTTTTCAGCCGCGATATGACGAACTGTGAACGAATCGCCATCGCTGGAGGGGAACCATTGATCTATCCGCACATCGTTGAGGTCGTCGATTTTATCGCCAGACACAAAATGAAACCGATGATCCTCACGAATGGACTGAAATTCGATCGGGTTTTTGGTGAAGAGCTCCAAAAGGCCGGTTTGGCCCAGATTTACTTTCATGTGGACAGCGGGCAAAAAAGGCCGGGGTGGGAGGGAATGACCGAGGAAGAATTGAACGCCCTAAGACAGCACTATGCGGACCTTGTCTATAAGCTGGACGGAGTGCAATGCGGGTTCAACATCACGGTTTTCCGATCTACCTTGCAGGATATTGCAGCAATCGTGAAATGGTCTCGGGCAAACATCCATAAGGTTCAATTCCTCTCCCTTATCTGCTTTCGTGGATTGCTGGATGCGGCAGGCATCGAGTATATGGCGAACGGACAGCCTCTCGATCTGTCGCAGCTCCAAACTCTGACCAGAAAACCTGAAGAGATCAGCCTCTCCACAGAAGAGATGTATGATATCCTGGAAGACAATTTCCCTGATCTTCGCGCATCTTCATACCTTGGCGGCACAGCAATCCCGACGACCTTCAAATTCCTGATCCTTTTGCCTATCGGGTCTAGGACGAATATATATGGCGTTATCGGGGCACGAACGGCAGAACTTGCGCAGTCTTTCTATCATCTGATCAAAGGCAGATACAATGCCTCGCTCAAAAATCCGAAGATAGGCAAAAAAGTGTTTCTGCTCTCTGTCTTCGATCGGGAAGTCAGGCAGGCATTTGGCAATTTTTTCAAAGTGTGCACGAAAAACCCTCTAAGAATTTTCGACAAGATCTATGTGCAGTGCATAAACCTGCAGCAACCCAATGAGATGACAAACGGCGAGAAGAACCTTTGCGATGGATGCATGAATTTAATGGCCTACAACGGAAAAATGATCAATTCCTGTGCGCTGGATGAATACCGGATGTTCGGAGGGCCTATCCAACAGGTCGTCAGCGAAAGGGAGGAGCGTAGAATTGTCTCTTGAAATCCGGGAAGTCAAGGACCGGAGGTCGCTCAAACAGTTCATCGATCTCCCCAAGAGAATCCATGCCGATCATTCTAATTGGGTTCCTCCGATCACCAGAGAAGAGTGGAAGTATTTTGACCCAAAAAAGAATTCGGCATTCGAACACTCAGAGACCATACTCGCCCTCGCTTGGCGTAACGATGAAGCTATAGGCCGGATTATGGGAATAATCAACAGAACTTATAACGAATCCCGTAAGGAAAAAAACGCCAGATTCGCCTATCTCGAATGTCCGAATGAACAAGAAGTGGCTCACTTTTTGCTCAACTTCATCGAGTGCTGGGCTCGCGAGAGAGGCATGAATAGGATTGTTGGACCGATGGGATTCTCCGACCAAGACCCTGAGGGGTACCTGATAGAGGGTTTTGAGCATGAGCCGACCCTTTCCACCTACATCAATTTTCCATTTCTCATCGAGCTTCTGGAGAGAGAACGGTACACCAAAGAAGTGGATTACATCGTTTACAAATTGGATATCACAGGTGAGATCCCCGATTTCTACAGGCGGATACACAAAAGAATAAGCAAAAATCAGAATTTCACTCTTATCGAATTCACAAAAAGAAACCAGATCAAACCGTATATCCGTGCGATGTTCGGTTTGATGAATGAGACCTTCAAGGAAAACTACGGATATGTTTCCCTTGATGAAAAAGAGATGGATGATCTAGGGAAAAAATGCCTCCCTGTGGTGGATCCTCGCTTTGTCAAACTCATCCAAAAAGATGGGGAGGCCGTGGCTTTTGTCATCGGTATTCCGAACATGGCCCCGGGCATACGCCGGGCCAAGGGGCGTATTTTTCCATTCGGTTTATTCAACATCCTCCGTGCCATGAAAGCCACAAAACAACTGGATCTTTATCTGGGCGGCATCAAAGCTGAATACAGGGGGAAAGGTCTGGACGTTATGCTTGGAGTTCCCATGATCGAGTCGGCCCAGAGAGCGGGATTTACGTTTATGGACAGCCATCATGAACTCGAGACCAACCTCAAAATGAGAGCCGAAATGGAACGCCTGGGAGGAAAAATATACAAAAGATATCGGATCTTTCAAAAAGACCTCAACGATGACGATATCTTTAAAAGGAGAATAAAATGAAAGTTTTGGTGCTGGGTTGTGGAGAGATGGGATCGTCTGCCATAAAGGATCTCTACCGTCACGGGACATTCAAGGAAATAATCGTGGCCACGCGCAGCATGGACAAGTTCAAGAAACTCCACCCCGAGCTGAAGGGAAGGCCGGTCAATGTCTCAGTACACACATTTGACGTCACCGATCACGAACAATTGGTCGCACTGATGAAGGGATGTGAAGTGGTCGTGAATTGTGTCGGACCGAACTATAAGCATGAGGTCAACATTGCAAAGGCTGCCATCAAAGCCAAAGTGAACTTGATAGATATCAATGACGATTACGAAACGACTTATGAGATGATCGAACTGGATGACGAAGCCAAGGAGGCTGGGATTATTATCGTGCTGGGCCTCGGAGCCAGCCCAGGAATTAACAATGTATTCGCCAAGGCAGCCTCCGACCAGCTGGAAACGGTCGATGAGATCCATACGACATGGGTCATGAGCGGCGCAGATCCAGGAGGATTGGCATTGAGTTATCACTTGCTTTACTCCTTATCTGGAAGAGCACTTACTTATCAAAATGGAGAGATGGTCGAAGTGGAATCCTTTGTGGACGGAAAGGAACGGATGGAATTCCTGGAGCCCGTAGGCCCGCTGGATGTCTACCATGTCGGACACCCCGAGCCAGTGACATTATCCCGTGTTTTTAAATCAGCAAAGATCGTGAACGATAAGGCGACTTTCCACCCCCCCTATGTCAATGATCTCATAAGAAATTTAGGACAGATGGTGAGAGATGCCGACGGGCCGATCCAGTTTAATGGGATGTCGGTAGATCCCATGGATTTTGCAGCGGCCTATTTTCACCAAAAATGCAAAAGCCTCAGAAACATTCCCAAAGAGGGAGCCCTTCGGGTGGATGTCAAGGGGAAACGTAATGGAGAGAACAAAATCATCACTTACACATCTTCGGGTGTTATAACAAGCGGAACAGGAACACCTGCATCTATGGGAGCACAAATGTTGATCGATGGATACATTCAAGGTAAAGGTGTGCGTGCACCCGAGGAATGTGTGGATTGGCGGGAATTCGTAAAAACGATCGTGAGCCGACAGATCGGCAGGTTGATCATCAAAGAGCAGGATGTGGATATCGATTGAAATAATTCAGTCTCTGTCCATGCCTATTTGACATCCACCTTAACGATGACGGCTGCGGCGGTATCGCCCGCGGCGCAGCCGTCGAAGAGGCCGTATCCTCCGCCTTTGATCACCAGCTCTTCGATCAATTCGATGATGAGCCGTGCTCCCGTAGAGCCCTGCGGATGGCCCCAGATGAGAGAACAACCGTAATTGTTCATGTCTTCCAGCCTTACTCCCATCTCCCTCGAGAAGTAAATATCGTTTACAGCGAAGGGGTTGTGCGTTTTGATCGCTTTTATTTCTTCGATGCCTAGCCCTGCGTAGGATAGAGCTTTCCTGGCCGCAGGCACGACGGACATGGCCATAAATCCTTTTTTCGCTCTTGCCTCCGCATAAGACAGCACCTGTATTCCGACATTCGGATCCCGGCTGAGCTCGCGGGCTTTTTCTTTGTTTGTCATAACGATACTCGCGTTTCCATCCGCCGGAAAGGTCTGTGTACCGAAGGTAACTGTTCCATTGGGTTGAACAGGCCTTAACCTGGCCAGGGCGTCAGCGGTCGTCGGGAAAACACCTTCGTCACCTGTTACGGTCGCCACAACTTTGCGGCCCATCGGGTCTTTGGTTTCGATCGGAACGACCATAAAACGGTTGAGGAAGGTGCTGTTGTCCTTGAGGGCATCCTGATACTGGTTGTACCGCATCAGAGTCACGTCATCCTGTTCCTCCTTGGTGATGCCCGCCTCCGCAGCGACCTTTTCGGCCGTCTCGATCATGGCGTTCTTGGCCCAGGGGTCATAACCGAAATTGTCCCATACCCAGTCTTCCTTATCCCCGGTTCCTCCCGTTCCCAATGGATTGGGATAGTAGATATGGGGTCCATTGCTCGTTCTGTCGCATGTGACGACAAGGATGGTCTCCTGATCGCCCATCTCCAATTCCTCCGATGCCACGCCCACACATTTGGCCGAAGTGGCACAGGCCTGGCTGATCATGGGGCCCGTTATCCCCGCTGCTCCCACCATTGCGGCCATCCAAGGAGCCCCATAAAAACTATATTTTTGGGGAACGGTCATTCCCAGAATGATACTGTCGAAGATATCCGGACTGATCCTCCGGGCAGGAAAAGCTCCGCGGCAGACCTCAGCGGCAAACTCCATGGAGTGGAGATGAGCAAAACTCCCCTGCCACCTGCAGAAAGGAGTGCTCCAGTAGGCGTCATAGGGAATGTATGATTTTTCAAATAACATGCTGTCCTCCTCTTTTCATCTGATAACGGTTCGATGTGTTTACCCGATCATGTATGGGAAAACTGCGCATTTTTTTTGGGCCCGAACTTTTGGAAGGTTTCCATACCGATCCGCATGTCCTTTGTCTCCACGATCTCTCCCAGGACCTTCGCCTCATGGTTGAGCGCTTCTTCGAGCGTCATCTTGGCTCCCTCGAGGATGGCTCTCTGCATGATCTCATCGGTCCTTTTCGAGAGAGAACCGATATCCACTTCCGGGAGTTGGTCAGGGATCCGGAGCGGGCCCCTTTCAATGACCGGAGCTCTCACCTCCCCGGAGATCAGCTTTTGAACGAATGCGATCCCCGCCTCTTTGATATCTCCCTCCACTTCTTCCTGGATGAGGCCGAGCTCGAGCGCTTTCTCCGAAGATATGGGATTTCCTGTCCGGAGTATCGGCCAGGCCGCCTCTAATCCGATGATGCGCGGGAGCCTCTGGCTTCCCCCATAACCGGGAATCAGCCCCAGCTTCGGCTCCGGTTGTCCGGCCAGGACTTTTGTTCCTTTTTTAGCGATCCTGGCCGTACAGGCCATGGCCAGCTCGTTCCCCCCTCCGAAAGCCAACCCGTTCATCGCACACACTACGGGTTTTCCAAGGTTTTCGATCAGGTTCAGCACACTATGTCCATTCAAGGCAAACACTTCCAAATCTTTGGGGGAGCGCATGCGGGCGATCTCATGCACATCCGCTCCGGACACAAAAACCTTGATGCCGAAGCCCGTCAAAACAGCACCTTTGACCGACTCATCCGACTGAATATCCGTAAACACTTCCTTAAGCTGGGACATAATGGTCGTATTCAGGGCATTGAGTGCGCTCGGCCTTCGGATCGTGACGACAGCCACATCTCCTCTACCCTCTCTAAAAACCATGGGAATATTCCAGGGCTCTCCTGATTCGGCCTGTTTAACGAGAACATCAGGGACCTTAAACCCCGGATATTCCTCCGCATAGGCTTTGACAAGGCTCAGCGCTGTATCGACACCCATGTCGTTCATCATCTGGAAAGGCGCCTTGATCACCAGAGAGCTTTCGACAGCCATCTCAAGATCTCCGAGAGCAGCGATCTCGGAGTCCAAAATCTCGCAGACAAGCCCAAAGTAGGCTCCTTTGATTGTGTCGGCCACTCTCTCGTACAAGCTCTCGTTATAGTAGACATCTTCATGTTTCCAGGACGTCTTCCAGGGCCTGTTGAGCGCCACTTGATTGTCGAGGATCGCGGGGGAATGAAACCACGGCATGATTTTCTCATGCATCTCTGAGACTCCATGCTGGGTGATGGGATTCCCGCCCGTTAGATTCATGGCTGTAAAAGGGCCGACGCCCAATCCCAGGGCCCTTTGGATCATGGCATCCATCTGTTCTGCCGTGGCGACACCTTTTTCCACCAGCAAAGCGCCTGCCAGGAATATTCCCTCGAAGATGGGATCTATAGCATACCCGAACCGGCTTTTCACCTTGATGGGGGCCTTGCCGATCTGTTCGTAGAAATCCAACAGAACATCCGTGATCTCAGGGGCTGTGTCCTTCCCCGGAACGATCTCCACGATGATGCTGCGTTCAGCCGGGAAAAAGTAGTGGATGACCAGGCATCTCTCCTTTTGGGCAATCTCTGCAAAGATGACCTCAGGCTCCATGTGCGAAGAGTTGGAGGCAAAGATGGCTCTCTGTGGACAGACTTTCTCCAATTCTGCGAAAATCTTTCTTTTTATTCCCACATCTTCAGTCGCCGCTTCTATCACAAAATCGGCTCCTTCGAACTGGGAATAATCGCTCGTCCAGGTCAGGTTAGAGAGCATGTCATCCACTTCATCCTGGGTGAAGGCACCGGACTTGACGCCCCGGCCTAATTTGCCTTTCACTCTGGCCTCCCCTGATTTGAGAGCCTTTTCAGCGATATCGACGACCACGACCGGGACTCCGAATTTATGAAAAACCTTGCTGAAATAAAGAGCGATATCCGGCCCGATGTTCCCAGAACCCACGACTCCTATCTTTCGGATCGTCCGTCCCTTGAATTCCCATGCCATATCTTGCCTCCTTCGAGTGATACTTACTCAGAGATCGTGTTCTTTGATGTTGACTCAGTTTCCTGTTTTTATCAATATTTCTAGAATTATCCTGACGGATTTTCTCTATAGTATATAATCCTTGTCTGTGTCAAGTTTTTTGCCGGCGGAACATCGTTCGGCAAAAATTGTAATTGCCTATTGTTCAGGGTTACAGGTAAAATCATTGAGGATTTAAGGAGAAAACGAAATGGCAAAAATAAAAGTCAGTGTGGAGAGGATCAACGGATACTGCAACCTGCCCATGCAGGTGGGAGACCATTTCTTTGTGGAAGATTCGAAGCTCACAGTCCCTGAGGGTCAACATGTCTGTATTTGGGCTCTGCAAAGCATGATGCCCATTTTCCCTATCTTGGAGGAGAGAGACAGGCTCGCAGACGGCCACTGGGTGAAAAAAGTGAAATATTTTTCCTGTCCGGATCCCGATGGGCTGGTCCAGTTCCGGCTGGATGTGATCGAAGAGGCGAAAGACTGATAAGGGAAGAATCCGAATGATCCGTGTCGATTTAAAAAAATGCACGGGCTGCCAGCGGTGCGAAACGGCCTGTTCCTTCGTTCATACAGGACGGATCAATAACCACTTCGCCCGGATGAAAGTTTTGAATCTCTACGAGTCCGGACTGGACTCACCGGTTGTGTGCGTCCAGTGTAAGGAACGTTATTGCTTGAAGTGTCCAGAGGATGCATTGAGCCTTGGTAGGCAGGGCCAGGTCGTTGTCTCTCCCACGCTGTGTACATCCTGCGGGGTGTGCGAGAAAGCCTGTCCGATCGGGGCGATCGAGGTCTTCAATAAGATCGTTTATGTCTGTGACCTTTGCGGGGGAGATCCTGAATGCATCAAGGTCTGTACAGAAGGAGCCATCTCTTTCGAGCTGGACGCTGTCGAGCAAATTTCGCTCAAAGACATAAAACAAGAAACGGCAAACATGAATCCCAGCCAAAAAAGGCACTTTTTCCTGCAGAGGACCACAACAAGGCATAAAAAAGGGAGAGAGAGGGCGCAGCATGCTTAGCAACGGTTACGGAGGGAGAGTTCTAAGGGTGAATCTCTCGGAGCGGACGTTCTCTGTGGAGCCGCTCGATCCCTCCTGGATCAAACCAGTGATCGGAGGCCGGGCAGCGAACACCAATAGACTGTATGAAGAGCTCGACCCCCAGTGTGATCCGCTCGGCGAAAACAACATCCTGATCTTCGGAACAGGGCCTCTCACCGGCTCCCTTCTTCCTGCATCCGCTTATTACACGGTGACGGCCAAATCTCCCCTCACAGGGATACTGGGAGACTCGGCCGCCGGAGGACAGTTCGGCGCAGAGATGAAGCAAACAGGATTCGACCAGATCATCGTCACGGGTTCCGCAGACACTCTCGTTTATCTAATGGTGACGGAGTCGGGTGTCGAATTTTGCGAATGCCCCGAGCTTGCGGGAAAAACAATCGTGGAGACGACCGGAGCGATCCGACACGATCAAAAGGATCATGCCATTGAGGTCGCTGCCATCGGGCCCGCCGGAGAAAATTTGGTGCACTTTGCAGCCATCGTATCCAGCGGAAACAGGGTGAACGGCCGAACAGGGATGGGCGCTGTCATGGGGTCCAAAAACCTGAAGGCTCTGGCTGTGAGGGGATCGCAGTCCATCGAGTTGGCAGAGCCGTTGGCTTTTCGTGATGCATGCCGGGAGATCGAAGCCGCCATTTTGAGGCATCATGAATACCAAAAACGTTACGAGCTGGGCACCACCATGTTGATGAAGGACCTGAACGGCATCGGCATCCTCCCCACGAACCATTTTCAAAAGGGAGTGTGTTCTTATGTGAATAAGATCTCGGGCCAAAAATTAGCGAAAACCTTTAAGGTTAAAAATAAAGCCTGTTTCAACTGCAACCTGCACTGCTCCCGTTACTATAGGATGAACGATATAGAGGCCGAAGGGCCAGAATTCGAAACTCTGTGCAGTTTTACATCCAGGTTGGGAAACAGCGACCTCCCATTTGCCCTAGAGATGAATGCCTATCTCAATCAGGTGGGGTTGGATTCTATCTCAACGGCCGAGGTCATCGGCTGGATCATGGAGTGTCAGGACAAAGGGCTCCTTCATCCCAGTGATTTAGATGGTTTTGAGATCACTTGGGGAGACGTTTCCAAAATCCGTGAGGCTGTGGAGATGATCACCTATCGTCGCGGAATCGGTGAGAGGCTTGCCAACGGTGCAACCAAACTGTCGCGATGTTTCAGTGCAGAGGCACAAAAACTGGTGATGCAAGTCAAAGGTTTGGATGTGATCTGCGGCGATCCGCGGGGGATCAAAGCCTATGGGCTCACGTATGCCGTCGCATCCAGGGGAGCCGACCACTTGAGGGCCGAGCCCTATTTCGAGCTGACGAACAGGGCCGCAGAGGCGAAAAAGCGTTTCGGCACGGAAAAGGCCGCTCACAGGATGGAAGAAGAGGGAAAAGCCGCCCTTGTGACCTATTCGGAAAAGATCGCTATGCTCACCGATTCTCTGACCATGTGCAAAAATATCGGACTCTGCATGGATATCCTGAACCTGGAAAACGCCTCCCAGCTTCTCTGGGCAGGGACAGGTGTTGACTATTCCCCAGAGGAGCTGCAAAAAATATTGGGAGAGGCCATTCACACAGACTTCAAGCTCAACCAACGATTCGGAGTGAAAAAAGAAGACAACACCCTGCCCGAACGATTCCGGAATGAGCGTTTAACGGAGGGCCCTACGAAGGGATCGACCGTGGACATCCAGAGGATGGTGGACGA
>Ga0180438_10011322_pt1 | contig 10790 bp, 10 predicted proteins | sample SS_ome_12_FD_132455 | JGI IMG/M metagenome (GOLD analysis project Ga0180438, IMG submission 132455) | Hypersaline lake sediment archaeal communities from the Salton Sea, California, USA - SS_3_D_2 metaG | ecosystem: Environmental > Aquatic > Non-marine Saline and Alkaline > Hypersaline >... | reverse complement strand
GTTATCTCAGCCTGCTTCTTGAATTTCTTACCCGTACTCAGAAAAATCTTCTCATTTTTTATTCATTGTGATTGGTTTACAAACATAAGATCTATAATCTGGCTGGATATTAAACGTCCTGTTACAGAGCCGGTTTATTCTAGTGGTCTCTCAAAAAGGGAGTCACTTTAAAATTGTGTAATAATCACAAATTTTGCTTGCATTTTAGATAATTATATATTATATTTGTGGCCAATGAATAGCACTCCGCTTTGGGGAGTGCTAAAATGGTTTTTGTTAACTTTTAAAAATATTAAAATTAAGGAGAAGCTATATGAAAATGAAACCATTAGCTGATCGAGTTGTTGTGAAACCGAGCGAACCTGAAGAAAAAGTCAGGGGTGGTATCATTATTCCTGATACGGCAAAAGAAAAGCCCCAACAGGGGGAAGTTGTTGCCGTCGGCCCGGGAAAAATATCGGATAGTGGTGAGTTAATTAAAATGGAAGTTAAAGTGGGTGACAAAGTGCTCTATGGCAAATATTCCGGTACAGAAGTAACTGTCGATGGAATAGATTATCTTATTATGCGTGAGAGCGATATTTTGGCAATAATATAAGTAAAAATAAAAATGTAAAGCTAGGAGGTTAAAACTTATGGCAAAAATTATTGAATTTTCTGCCGACGCTCGGGCTGCCCTTAAGCGCGGTGTCGATCAATTAGCAGAAGCAGTGCGAGTTACTTTAGGGCCGAAAGGTCGTAACGTTATTATTGATAAAAAGTTTGGTGCTCCGACTGTTACCAAAGACGGCGTGACTGTTGCCAAAGAAATTGAATTAGAAGACCCCGTAGAAAATATGGGGGCGCAAATGGTGAAAGAAGTCGCTTCCAAAACCAGTGATGTGGCAGGTGATGGTACGACGACGGCAACGGTTTTAGCTCAAAGTATTTACCAGGAAGGATTAAAGAATGTCACTGCCGGCGCGAATCCGATGGCGATTAAACGTGGCATTGAGCACGCTGTCAAAGTGGTCGTAGAGGAGATTCAAAGATTGAGTAAAGACATTTCCGATAAAACCGAAATTGCTCAAGTCGGTGCAATCTCGGCTAATGATGACGTTACGATTGGTAATTTAATTGCGGACGCGATGGAAAAAGTCGGTAAAGATGGTGTGATTACCGTCGAAGAAGCGAAAACAATGGACACGTTTCTGGAATTTGTCGAAGGAATGCAATTTGATCGGGGTTACCTCTCGCCTTATTTTGTCACTGACCCTGATAATATGGAAGCTGTTCTGGATGATCCGCTGATTTTAATTCATGATAAAAAAGTGAGTATCATGAAAGACATGTTACCGATTCTAGAAAAAGCGGCTCAAACGGGCAAGCCATTACTAATCATTGCTGAGGATGTTGAAGGTGAAGCGTTGGCGACGCTGGTCGTTAACAAATTACGTGGTACCTTAAAAGTTGCCGCCGTCAAAGCGCCTGGTTTTGGTGATCGGCGAAAAGCCATGCTCGAAGACATTGCAATTTTAACCGGCGGGCGAGTGATTTCGGAAGAAGCCGGTTTCAAATTAGAAAATGCAACTCTCTCTGATTTGGGTAAAGCAAAACGAATTACGATTGATAAAGATAACACGACTATCGTTGAAGGCGCCGGTAAACCGGAAGATATTAAAGGCCGAATTGAACAAATTAAAAAGCAAATCGAAGGGACGACTTCCGATTATGATAAAGAAAAATTACAGGAACGGCTGGCCAAGTTAGCGGGTGGGGTCGCAGTGTTGAATGTAGGCGCGGCGACTGAGCCAGAATTAAAAGAGAAAAAAGCCCGGGTTGAAGATGCTTTACACGCCACCCGCGCTGCAGTGGAAGAAGGGATTGTTCCTGGTGGTGGTGTTGCCCTCATTCGCTGCATGAAGGCATTAGATAATGTTAAATTAGAGGGTGATCAACAGATAGGAGTTGACATCGTCCGTCGAGCTTTAGAGGAACCCATTCGACAAATCGCTAATAATGCGGGTTTTGAAGGCTCGATCGTAGTAAATAAAGTCAAAGAAGAGGAAGGTGCCTTTGGCTTGAACGCCCAGACAGGAGTATATGAAGACCTGATGAAAGCCGGTGTGATTGATCCCACTAAGGTTACGCGAATTGCCTTAGAGAATGCGGCGAGTGTGGCTGGTTTATTATTAACCACCGAAACGACCGTGGTTGATAAGCCTGAAAAGGAACAACCGGCACCACCAATGCCTCCAGGTGGCGGAATGTATTAATAAGAAATTATTAGACCAATCCTTTGAAAGTGTTGTGATTCAGGAGCGGTTGATTTTATTTTGACTTTATGGTGTGACCTCCACCCTGGTAACTTTATCGTTACCAGGGTTTTTTATTTTGGAGTGTATATTTAAGCCACCACCATTTTGTCCGATTCGTTAATAAAGCTTTCTGCCGTCTGAGTGTTCACATTAAAGTCGATTCCTTTTTTAGCTTGACAAAATTGAATTATTTTAATATATTAATCTTCATTTAAGATCTAGATTTAAAAATGTATTGTAAAAATATCTGATTATCTTGGGGTGGTCATTCCTGAATGCAATCATACCGAATCCGGCGTACGGATTTCACGGGATGCGGGTGAGTGCATTCACAAGCTTACGCTTCGGTGGAATGACATTTCTTTTTTATAACTATTCATTGTCGATTAAAACACGGATTCTGTATGGCGAACGATATTTTAAAAGTAAAAAATATGGTATTTTATGCGTATCATGGACTTCAGAGTGAAGAACGAATACGGGGACAACGGTTTGAAGTGGATGTAGAGGCAATTCTTGACCTGAATGTTGCCGGACATTCTGACAAATTGGAAGATACGATTGATGTTGATTTAATCTACGATATTGTTGAAGAAATAATTCTGGAGGGTGATTTTAATTTATTGGAAGCGATTGCGGAGCATATTGCCGAAGCTTTGTTAAACAAATTGAAAATTAGCGCGGTCCTGGTACGGGCACGAAAGCCCCAGGCCCCAATTAGAGGCATTGCAGCCGGGATTGAAGTGGAAATTCGCCGAACAACCTGAGCTGGTCCACCACGAATTTATTGGTAGGAGTGATTTTTCATGAATTGCGGATTTTTTCATTAAGGCTAATTTAAAAAAGGTCCATTATCTTGGAGTATCAATATATTGTTATTGAAGGGGTTATTGGCGTCGGAAAAACGACTTTAGCCAGGATGTTGACGAAGCGGTTGAATGCACAGCTCATTTTAGAACAGCATGAAAAAAATCCATTTTTAGAAGATTTTTATAAAAATCCCCGGCAGTACGCCTTTCAAACTCAATTGTTCTTTTTATTAAACCGTTATCGACAACAGCAGAGCATCCCCCAACGGAATTTGTTTCATGAGATGCTCATTTCAGATTATCTGTTTGCGAAAGATAAAATATTTGCTTGCTTAACGCTGGAGGCGCGGGAATTACAGCTTTATGAGAAAATTCTCCCCTTATTAGAACGAGATATTCCGCGACCAGACCTTGTGGTTTATTTAAGGTCACAGCCGACACGTTTAATTGAAAATATTAAATTGCGAAATCGAAACTATGAAAAAAATATTTCTTATGAATATATTAATGCCCTGAATTCAACTTATAATGAATTTTTTAAACACTATCAGGAAACGCCTCTGTTGGTCATTGATGCGACCAAGCTTGATTTTGTGAAGAACAAAAATGATTTTAAATACATTGTCAATCTTATTTTAAATAATAAGCTTACATAATTTTCAGGAATAAAGATCATGATTAAATTTTTACTGTGGTTATTATTTTTTATTCTATTATATAATCTTTTAAAAAATATTTTCACCGGCAATAAAAATCAATTGAGGAATCGGGATAAAAAGGAACCTCAGGTACAGGGCCGGGCGAAAACCAATCCGCCGCTCGATCTTTCGAAAATGGATGTTGAAGATGCTAATTATGAAGAAATGAAAGAGGACAAAAAAGATCGATGAAAGTTTATTTCCGTGTGCTGCGCTATGTGTTTCGTTTCTGGAGGTATCTGGTTCCGGCGGTTGGGTGTATGTTATTTTATGTTTTTTTTAGTGCTTTTTCATTAACCACGATTCTACCATTTCTCAATGTTTTGTTTGGTCAGTATGAAAAAGACACTTCCCGATATACTACCGAAACAGTCGTGACAACCCCCCAGCCAAGGCATGATGAGTCCGTTAAAAACCTGATTGAAGAAAAGGCAAAGATCACTGATTTAAAATCTGTATTCGAAAATAAGGTTTATGGCTTTTTAAAGGATTATTCAAAACTCGAAGCCTTACAGCTTCTGTGTGTTGTGATTTTAATCGGATTCTTTTTCAAGAATCTCTTTGCGGTGGGGCAAAATTTTTTTATGGCACCGGTGGAGCAGGGATTTATTGCCACGCTACGCAATGAATTATTTGAACATTTTCAAAAAATGTCCCTGGATTTCTTTCACGGCGAACGTTCAGGATTGCTTATTTCACGGGTAACGAATGATGTAACTATTATAAATGCCTCTATTGCAGCGGCGATCAATAGCCTCTTCCGCGATCCCTGGGCGGTGCTCATTTATTTATCATTAATGGTTATTTTTAGCTGGAAGCTAACGCTGATTGTTTTGGTGCTGTTTCCGCTAAGCGGGTGGGTGCTTTCGACAATGGGAAATAAATTGAAACAGGACAGTGAACGGATGCAGGAGCGGATGGCCGACATTACGTCGGTTCTGTCCGAAACCATTTATGGCATCCGCGTGGTGAAAGCATTCGCAATGGAAAAATTCGAAATAAAGAAATTTAAACTGCAGAATGAACATTTTCGAAAAACCGTTACCCGCATGAGTCGGATTCGAAAATTAAGTCCCTGCTTAACCGAATACATTGGCGTTTTGGTCGGGATCTTTGTGCTGTTTATGGGGGGACGCGAGGTTCTCTCCAGCGAAGATGGCCTTACACCGCCTCAATTTATTACCTTTATTATGTGCCTCTTTGCGATGATGGAGCCATTAAAACTACTCGGCCAGATTTTTAACAGTACCAAAGAAGGGATGGTGGCGGCTCGCCGCGTTTTTAAAATATTAGATACGCCGCCGAAAATAATCGATGATTCGGTTGCCATCGATAAAAGTACCTTTGACCAATCGATTGAATTTAACAACATTACCTTTCGTTACGAAACCGGTGAAGATGTTTTGAAAGGTGTTTCCTTTCACGTGGAAAAAGGTCAGGTACTGGCCTTTGTTGGTCCGAGTGGTGCCGGTAAATCCACGCTGATGGATTTGTTGGTCCGATTTTATGATCCGCAACAGGGTGAAATATTAATCGACGGCATTAATATTAAGCAGTTGAAATTAAATGCGGTTCGAAATTTAATGGGGATTGTTACCCAGGAGACGATTTTATTCAATGATACTATTCGAAATAACATCGCTTATGGCCTGGAACAGGTGAACGACGAAATGGTGATTCGGGCAGCCCGCGCCGCCAATGCCCATGAATTTATTCTGGAATTTCCTGATGGTTATCAGAGCCAGATTGGTGACCGTGGCGTGAAGCTTTCAGGGGGTCAGCGGCAGCGCCTGGCAATCGCCCGTGCTATTTTAAAAAATCCCCCGATTCTGATTTTTGATGAAGCAACTTCTTCGTTAGACACCCAGTCCGAAGTGTTAGTCCAGCAGGCAATCGAGCGATTATTAAGCGGTAGAACGGCGCTGGTCATTGCTCACCGGCTTTCCACAATTCAAAATGCGAATAAGATTGTGGTCCTGGACCAGGGGCGGGTTGTTCAGGAAGGGATTCATCAGGAGCTGGTTTCCCAAGAAGGATTGTATCAAAAATTATACAGGATGCAGTTTCGAAATTAAGAACTATAAACACTATCAATACCGTCAACTTTTTGGTGCTCGCAGAGGGAATGATGTTTGGTAGCGTCTTTTGAGCGCCGATTCCTGGCCGTCTTTTTTGTTTCATAAATAGGAAATTTATGAAGTACTTGCGCTATCTGGTTTCTTTGATAATGCATCTTCTGGCTCGCATTTGGGCAGCATTGTTTCTATTTTTACTTCAAATTCTGATTCGCTCATCCGAGTGAAATTTTCTGATTGATTATTCTGAGCGTTTGAAAACTCGGTAATCAGGGTGGAGCTCGTTTGAAATAACAATTAGTGAATCAGAAAGCGAAATGGTCAGTGTTTGCCACAACATGAAACCTTGATTTGATAGCACAATTTTTTGACTTTTACAATAAGTTCAGGAAAGAGTCTATCAGAAACAGGAGGCAATGTGGGGAGAGGAATTACAATGAGTGGTGAGAAAATATGAATTGAACTTCTTGCATATTTTTTTCATTTTTTCTTCGGAATTAAAATGATGCAGAATAAATTTCATTTATTCTCCCCTCTTAACCATGTTACAAATGGGAGTTAGAATGAATTATGAATAATTTGGAGCTAGCATCGATTGATGATCGCTTTACAGAGCATTCATCGATGGTTTATCGTGATGAGCATCATCAGCTAAAGATCCTCCTGCACGTGACCCGGGAAATTTCAAAGGAAATCCAGTTAGATCGGCTCCTCCTCATTATCATGAATGAAGTCCGCAAGGCGTTAAAAGCAGATCGGTGTACGGTTTTTTTGTTAGACGAAGATAAAAATGAATTGTGGTCAAAGGTTGCTCATGGCGAGAAAGAGATTCGTTTTTCGAAACAACTTGGCGTAGCCGGCTACGTCGCCAAGACGGGTGAAATCTTAAATATCTCGGATGCCTATTCCGATTCGCGGTTCAATCAAGAAATCGATCGAAAGACCGGTTACCGCACCCTCAATATGTTAACCTACCCCATGACCAATAAACGAAATGAAATCATTGGGGTATTTCAGGTTTTAAACAAATATTCAGGTAATTTTTCTGAACAGGATGAGGAGTTGCTGGCGGCAATTTCCTGGATTGCCGCTGCCCAGATTGAGAATGCTCAATTATATGAACAGCAACGACAGGCCTTTAACAGTTTTGTTGAAACATTAGCCAATACGATTGACGCCCGTGATCCTTTAACGGCCGGACATTCCAAACGCATTGAACTTTATTCAAACGAAGTCGCCCAAATAATCGACTTACCACCTCAACGGCAGGAATTGTTGCGTTATGCCGCGTTGTTGCATGATTATGGAAAGATCTCGCTGAGTGACGCTGTTCTGAAAAATAGTGGTGGGTTGAGTGAAGAAGAATACAGTCAAATGCGCAGTCACCCGGCCATTACCCGCTCGCTCCTGGAAACAATTTATCTACCCAAAAACCTGAAGGAGCTTCCCATTATTGCCGGGGCACATCATGAAAAAGTTGACGGCAGCGGCTATCCTGAGGGCCTGAAGTTTGAGCAGATTCCGTTTGAAGCCCGATTATTAGCGGTGGTCGATGCTTTTGATGCCATGACCTCCAGCCGGCGCTATTCCGATCGAATTATCGATTTCGAAAAAGTGGTTCGAACGCTGGAAGAGGATTCGGGTTCACATTTTGATCCGTATTTTGTTGAGGCATTTAAGAAAATTACCCTCGATCGATTGGTTGCCATTTTGGAATATGAGGTGCAGCACCTCATCGAACCGGAAGATGCAGCCCTGTTAGCCCATTTCACGATTAATGATCTGCTGCGGGCGTTGCGTAGCGAACAAAAGAACCCGGTCACGGCAGGTGAAGGTGATTTTGTCGCGATCTTTCAAAAATATTATCATCGGGAACATTTGGAGAATGAGCCTCAAACGAGCGAACATTCTTGATTGGCAAAGTTACCCGACCCTGGTTCCCAACCCTTATTACCGCTTAAAGCGATAATAAGGGTAGATAACGAATATAACAGGTTGAATTATGAAAAAAGTGATTTCAACGAAAAAAGCCCCGGCCGCTGTGGGTCCCTACAGCCAGGCGGTTCTTATTGAAAAATTGGGTCTGATTTATACCGCCGGACAAATCGGAATGCAGCCAGAAACCGGTAAAATGGTTTCTGGTGGTATTCAGGCGGAGACGCGACAGGTACTGGAAAATCTGCGGGCCGTTTTAGAAGCGGGTAATTCGCGTCTGGAAAATGTCATTAAGATGACGGTATTCCTGGTGGACATGAATGATTTTCAAACAATGAATGAGATTTATCAGGAATTTTTTCCGGAAAATCCACCGGCACGCAGTGCGGTGGCGGTGAAGCAGTTGCCCAAAAATGCCTTAGTGGAAATGGAAGCCGTGGCCATCCGAAATGAAAGCTAATGTGCGGGAGAAGATGTTCACCAGCAACAGGAAAAACTATTTCATTGGCATTAACCTTTTTGTCCTCATTCAACTATTGTGGGGTTTCAACTTTTTATTGGCCCAAACCAGCCCGGTGGATTCCACGCAGGTTCAAACAGGAGAAGTCGACTCACCATCGGCTGCAAAAACACCTTTGAAAAAGAATTCCCCGCGCGGGGCTGTGATTCGGGCGGTTATTTTTCCGGGGTGGGGGCAATGGTATAATGAAAAAAGATTTAAGGCTTTGCTGGTGTTCGGAACAGAAGTTGGTTTTGCCAGTGCGGCCATCTGGCACAATCAACAGGTGGTGAAATCGTGGAAAGATTATGAAGATATTTATAAAGAATTTCATATTAATATGCGCAATCAGTTTGTGTGGTATTTAGCCGGGGCAATTTTATACAGTATGGCTGATGCTTATGTCGATGCGCATCTTTATCATTTTGATGAAAGTACCGATTTATCGTTTCAATTCGATCATGAAGCATCCGCTTCAGGAAGTTTGTGTTTGGTGCTAAAATTTTCAAAATCATTTTAATGATGCCGGCGCGTCTAATAAAAGCATTTCAGAAATAACAAACGGACTTACATTAAGGAGGTGAGATAAAATAATTTAATCATCCTAAAATAGTAAGGTGTTATTTTTGTTTGACACCGAAATTTTAAATGGGAAACTTATTTAATCTCACCTCCGAAACCGGCTGAATCTAACACCTGGAGGCATTATTGGAAAATCAAACGGTTGATCGTGGTCTTTGGAGTTCTAAAATCGGTTTTATAATGGCCGCTGCGGGTTCGGCGGTTGGATTGGGAAATATCTGGCGCTTTCCTTACATGACCGGTATGCACGGAGGCGCGGCTTTTGTTTTAATTTATCTGGTCTTTGTCTTTTTGTTAGGTCTGCCAATTATGTTAAATGAATTAATTGTTGGCCGGCGAACACAACTAAATCCCGTCGGTGCGCTTAAAACTTTAGCGCCAACCACGCAGTGGAAATTGGTAGGGGGTCTCGGCGTTCTTACCGGTTTTGGCATTCTGGCTTTTTATTCGGTCATTGCCGGCTGGACGCTGGGTTATATTATTAAAACAATTGAGTGGGGATTTTTTGCGTCAGTTGCCGAAAACGACTTTTCAAAATTATTTAATGATTTCATTCAATCGCCCCTGCAGAGCATTGGTTATCTGGTTATATTTATGTTTCTTACAATGGCGGTGGTTTATGGTGGGGTTAAAAATGGCATCGAGCGGTGGAGCAAAATATTAATGCCGATTTTAATGGGATTGCTGGTGCTATTAATTATTCGCGCCGTTACCTTGCCCGGTTCAAAAGCGGGTATTTCGTTTTACCTTAAACCCGATTTTAGTAAAATTACCGGTGAGACATTAATTGAAGCCCTCGGACAGGCTTTCTTTTCGTTGAGTCTCGGAATGGGGGCGATGGTCACCTACGGCAGTTATTTATCAAAGAAAGATAATCTGGTGACCTCTGGTCTGTCGGTGTGCGTTTTTGATACAATGGTGGCGCTGTTAGCCGGGATGGCGATTTTACCAGCGGTATTTGCCCTGGGTCAGGAACCTTCCCAGGGACCCAATTTAATTTTCGTGGTGTTGCCGGCGATTTTTATGAAGATGCCCGCCGGTACCATTCTGGGACCGTTGTTTTTCTTTTTACTGACCATCGCCGCGCTTACGTCCACGGTTTCATTATTAGAAGTGGTTACCGCCTACTTCATTGATGAACGAGGCTGGCCGCGCCAGCGGGCGGTGATTGTGATTGGCCTGGCCTGTTTGGTCTTTTCAGTGCTGGTTGCCCTGGCCTGGGGAATTTCACCAGGTCTTACCAAATTACCCCACATTCAGATGAGTTTTTTTGATATTCTGGACATCCTTTTTTCCAAGTATTCACTGGCCACGGGAGCTTTGTTACTGGCGCTTTTTGTCGCCTGGAAGTGGGGTATTCCGGCGGCGAAAGCCGAGGTGATTCATGGTAATCAAAATTTTTCTTCGCGGGCACTCGTTGGTCGCCGTCTGACCCTGGCTTCAATTTGGGGCTTTTTGATTCGATTTTTTGTACCCTTAGCCATTGCGATTCTCATCATCGATTCGTTGAAACTGGATGAAAATTATTTCACGATTGGACTGATTCTGGACTTCATTCTGGTTGAAGGCGCCGTGATTGCACTCACATTTTATTTTATAAACCGTCAATCAGTCTCATTCGGGCGCTGTCTATTAATCCCATTCATTCGTTTACTTTTATTGGTTATTCTGGCCCCCGTATTAATATTAATACCTTATATTGGTTATTTTCTGGCCTTCTTATTGGCCGTACTTTTAAATTACTTTTTATTTCGCCTGGTATTAGAAATTTCATCAGATAAAATAATACTTCCGCTGACGGTGATTACCTTGATTGAAGTTTTTGTTTGTGTTATTTATTGCTTCTGGATTTAAAGAATGGAGGCTGTTTTACCCTCACCCCAACCCTCTCCGTC
>Ga0180438_10011320_pt1 | contig 10793 bp, 13 predicted proteins | sample SS_ome_12_FD_132455 | JGI IMG/M metagenome (GOLD analysis project Ga0180438, IMG submission 132455) | Hypersaline lake sediment archaeal communities from the Salton Sea, California, USA - SS_3_D_2 metaG | ecosystem: Environmental > Aquatic > Non-marine Saline and Alkaline > Hypersaline >... | reverse complement strand
ATTTGGTTCAATCCTTCCATATTTAACATGAAGTTTTTAAGAGGCATAGATGGTCCTGGGCAACTATCTTTTATGTTTATATCTTCTAAAGGTTTCAACCTCTTTATTACTTCTTCTATATACATTTTCTTAGTTGTAGTTCCTTCATTAACACAATGATACATCCCACCCATTCTATTTTCTAACAGAACCATAGTCTGTTTAACTACATCTAGCGTATATGTTGGATTACCTATTGCTGACGCAACAAAAATCTCTTTCTTTTTTTCAATATGATCTTCTATCATCTTCACTAAGCTTCCATTTTTGCTGAATAACCATGATGTTCTCAACGTAAGAAATTTATCATTGCTGAGTTCTTTTATAAAGTTTTCTCCACATAATTTTGAAAACCCATAAAAAAGAAATGGTTTAACTTCATCAAACTCAGAATACATTTTCATTGTAAATCTTCTGTCTTCAAAAACATAATTTGTACTGAAGTGAACTAACTTCAATTTCTTTTTCTTACAAAATTTAGCTAAATACTTTGGACCCAGTGCATTTGCCTTAAAACATTTTTTCTTTTCTATTTCCTTCTGCTCATCATCATTAGTTTCTGGTCCATAAACATTATTATAGGCAGCACAATTTATTATGATATCATTTTTCTTGACTTCGATACCTAAAACATCCCATATCATTTCCTTTTTAGTTATATCCAGTTGCCTACTGTTGACAGGCAAAACATTTAATTCACGTATTGGATCTAAATAATTGATAAATTCTGTTCCCAACTGCCCTGTTGCTCCTAAAACAATTATACGAGGCTGTTGTTTTTTAAGATAAGTATACATCTATAATTAACCTTTCTATATAAAGTCTTGATATACTACTTCTTCACATTGAACGTTTGCTTTTATTATTGATTCGTGAGTTCCCGCATCCGTCCAACCACTTTTTAAATACTTGTATAAAACTATGCCATTTTCTACATACCAATTATTTACATCTGTTATTTCAAATTCATTTCTATCTGAAACTTTAAGATTGTTTAGAATACTCCAAACGTGTGAATCATACACGTAGCATCCAGTAACAGCTAGATTGCTTATGAAGTTTTTAGGTTTCTCTACAATCTTTACAACTTTATTACCATATTCATCTTTTAGTTTTACAACACCGAATCTATTTGGATCATGCACCTTCTTTAGAAAAAGTTTGCAAGCTGGGATCTTTTTGTTGTTCAGCTTTTCTTTTGAAGAATAAACAAAATCATCACCCAAGTCGATTCCTCCAAAATCTAAACCATCCTCGTATATATTATCTCCAAGAATGGTTACAAAGTAATCAGAAGAATCGCTTCTAATAAAATCTTCACAAAGCTTTAATGCCCCAGCAATACCGTCGGCTGTGTCTTGTATTCTATAAGTGAAGCTCATTCCAAAATTACTTCCGCTACCTAGTTGACCAACTAGAGTACCCATGTGCTCTTTTCCACTTATTATCATAACATCTGTTACATTTCCAGATTTTAGAGTGTGTAGCGGATGATATATCATAGGGTATCTACCAACAGGCAATATATGCTTGTTGAGAATTTTAGTAAGCGGTCTTAATCTACTCCCAGTTCCACCTGCTAAAACTATACCTTTCATTTGTCTAACTCACTAATAAGTTCCTTCAATTCCTTTACTGAAACAATTACTGATGTGACGCTAACGATATTAGGATTATTTGGATCTATAGAACAAAGCGAAAGCACAGCATCTCCCGCTTTGTCTGATTTGCGTAGCTCCAAATAAGAGCCATCATCAAACTTTTTTATCATAGTTCTCCTAAAGTCTATATATCATTTCGCTCAAACAGCATCATAACAAAATCACAATCATTCTTGTCGTCAGTTTTTTGCTCAAAAACAACACTGCCAGACATAAAACCTAAACGACGCAAGGATCGCTCTTCTATAATTTGTTTTTGATTCAAAATAAAATGCTTGTCGCATTCAAAGTCACCATGTATCATTGTTACATAAAGCCTGTCAGTCAAAGGCATAAAAGATTTGTATATTTCAGATCCACCGCATACAAACAATTCCTCATCGTGCGCTTTCATTATATCTAACACTTCAGAAACGTCATGCGCCACAATAACGTCGTCACACACGAAATCTTTATTTCTAGTTAACACTATATTTGTTCTCTTAGGAAGAGGTTTACCAATAGAATCAAATGTTTTTCTCCCCATTACAATGCATTTATTTAGAGTCAATTTTCTAAACATTTTCAGATCTGCGTTTAAACGCCAAGGCATCTTGTTATTTCTACCAATGCCCCCATTCCTCTCCATAGCTACTATCATATTTATTCTCTGCATTATATTTTCCTTTCGCCAGCATCCATCTATAATTTTGATGATTCCAATATATATCACCCATTTCAACTAATTGTAGAAATACATTATTTATCATTCTTTCTATCTTGATTCTAAGAATATGTAAATCGTCTAAACTTTCGTATCTTATACGCTTATACAGATACTCTACTATAGCACAGAATATATCTTTGTCTATATATTCTAACTCTATAATACGGAAATCTAGAGAATAATAATCACTATTAAGTTCTATATAGTAATCTGGTATGCGTATATTATTTACTACCTTCATCTCTCCAATTAAACCTCTTTGTACCTGTACTGTAGGATAATTTATTTTCTTCCTGCAATCTCTGAACAAATGCTGTTGCTATTTCAATAATAGCTATCTCAAGCTGCTCTTTGTTAAAATCTTCTCTGAACTTATTTTTTACAAACAAACCTATAGCTCTTTGAATCTTATAATCAATATCATAATTGAATACTGGAATCCACAATTCTCCATCTTTAACGATTTTTTCACAAACTAATTTAGGAGTCGAATAGAAGTCTGTTATATATTCTACAGCGTCTACCGCAATTGCTCCCATACTATAATCAACAGCATAACCCACATAACCATCATAATAACCCCTTTGGTTTGTGTTAACAGTATTAATGGTTATCCAATCATTATTATTACTTGAAACCTCCCATCTCATATCATTGTCATTATATCTTACGTACTGATTTTGCGTCGAAGGTTCTACCCAAACAGAAGAATCTGTCCAAGCGTTTGTTGTTGTGTATGGCACATTTGATGTATCAGTTCCAGCAGTTATATTGACATTTCCACCGGTTCCGCTTGTGTTTGTACCATAACTATAATCGGCATAAAAAATGTTCCCTGCTGGTAATGTATATGGATTGGTTGGCATCTTTCCTCTAAACCGAAACTTTTGCTTTAATTCTAGGATGATAGTTATAATCTTTTAACTTGAAATCATCATATTTAAAATCATCTATACTTTGTACTTCTTTATTTATCCACATCTTAGGTAATTTGTAGGGCTTTCTGCTAAGCTGTAATTTAACTTGTTCTACATGATTATTATATATGTGAACATCTCCAAATGAATGTACAAAATCTCCAAGTTCTAAATTGGTTACTTGAGCAATCATCATAGTTAGTAAGGCATATGAAGCTATGTTGAATGGAACGCCTAAAAATACATCCGCCGATCTTTGATACAAATGACAAGAAAGCTTGTTGTTTGCTACGTAAAACTGCATAAAAGTATGACATGGGGCTAAAGCCATTTTATCTAAATCACCAACATTCCAAGCTGAAACAATAATTCGCCTGCTATCCGGGTTAGTCTTTATTGTATCTATAGCCTCTTTCAACTGATCTATTTCTTTTGTAAACATAATACCTTTTATGTCATCATAAGAAGTCCATTTCCTCCATTGATGACCATACACGGGACCTAAATTACCACATTCATCAGCCCATTCGTCCCAAATTCTAACACCATTATCTTTTAGATACTTTATATTAGTATCACCTTTTATGAACCATAAAAGTTCATGTATTATAGACTTAAGGTGAACTTTCTTAGTTGTTACTAATGGAAAACCGTTAGATAGATCAAACCTTAGTTGCCTACCGAACACAGAAATGGTTCCAGTACCAGTCCTGTCTTCTTTCTTTACTCCATTAGCTAATATATCTTCTAATAATTCTAGGTAGTTTTTCATACTGATGAATTATATATAGACCAAGCAGCAAGAGTTGTCGAATCAAATATTAAACCTTTTCTTATAGCCCAAGTAACTTTATCTATTGATACCCATGTCGAATCTAACCCAACAACTTTTTCAAACTTATCTAAATTCTTTTGTTTCTTTTCAAACCCTCTAGCTATAAAAACATGCCCAGTAGTGTCAGACTTATTTACACCAGCTTTTAATTCACCTATCTTTTCAAGTTTTTTACAATCATACCCGGTTTCTTCTAAAAATTCTCTCTTTGCAGCATCTTCGGGCTTCTCATTATCTTCAATATATCCACCAACAAATTCATAAGAGAACTTTTTTACAGGAACTCTATATTGTTTTGTCATCATTATTTTATCTTTATCTAAACCAAGAACAACAACAAAACCGTTATTCTCACTAAAAACGTAATAAGGAAAACGCTCCCCTTCGCTTTCATAGACATGTTTTATGACATCAAATCTTGGGTTTGAATGTATTACTTTACTATCTATTTTCTTAATTTTTTTCATCTTCTCTCTCGGTAATTATCTCAACTCTATCTTCATGTATAAAAATTGTATGTTCGCAATGAACACCGATAGATTTGGTTGCTACGGTAAACTTATCTTCCTTTACATAAACATCAGAATTTCCATATACAAATATAGGTTCTATACATATAGTCATGTTTGGTATCAAAATCACACCTTTGTTTCTTTCACCAACATTGAACACTTGAGGGTGCCAATGAGGGGTGCCTGGTTCCAACCCATGACCCGTTAGTTCTTTTACAGTATTAGCTCCTATCTTAGATGCCTCTTTTTTTATAAAATAACCAACATCTCCAATTCTTATTTTCCCAATCTTTGTTTCAATCAACTTGATTACTTTATTTAAACAATCTTTACATCCCTCTACAAGCTCTTTATCTCTAACATCTAAATAATCATCAACAACAGAACATATAGCACTGTCGGCTATAGCCTCATTATATGTAACACCACAATCTACCTTTACAATATCCCCCTTTTTGAGGATCTTATCTTCTTTCGGTATTCCATGAACAACTTCTTCATTTACACTAATGCAAGCTGTGGTTGGAAAACCTATGTATCCTTTGAAGGTTGGAGCACATCCCTCGTTAGAAAGAATAAATTCTTCACATAATTTGTTCAAATATGCTGTAGAAACACCTTCCTGTATGTTTTCTTCAGCAATAGATAAGGCTTTAGCTAATACCTTACCAGCATGTCTTTGGTTTTCTAACCACTCTTCATCTTTAATAGAAAAGAACCCGGAATGATTCATTATTCTTTAATCTCTTCCATAGGCTTAAATTGTCCATCCTTATCTATATACATATTATCTTCAATCTTATACTTTCTAAACAACGAAAGCTTATAAGTTTCAAATCTAGACTTCTCTAACTCTAAATACAAAGAAGCATTATCTAAGTTTAGCTGTGCTATTGATATCTTCTTACCAAACTCTTCTATTTCTTGCATTTCTTCTCTTGATAATTGAGCCATTTTTACCTCTTGTTAATGAACAAAACCTAATATCTAGATAAATTAGATATAGGCTTTGTAATTTCTTGTCCGATTATAACTATAGAATCATGGATGCTTCTGTGGCAAGCTCGCTTCTCTCTCCCTTTGTTAGCAAAACATGTCCAGAAAGATGAGATGCTTTGAACTTTTCTACAACATAAGACAAACCATTACTTGAAGCATCTAAGTAAAGATTATCTGATTGCTCAATATCACCAGTAATTATGATTTTAGAACCAAAGCCAGCTCTTGTAATAATCGCCTTCAGCTCTTGTTTACTTAGATTTTGAGCTTCATCTATAAGTATGATTGTGTTGTTTAAAGACTTACCTCTTATGTAGCTTATAGCTTCAAATCTTATCTTGTTTTTATTCATGAACATAAACTCATCCAAATTAATATTCTTTGGTATTAAGTATTCTAATGAATTCTTTATAGCTCCATACCAAGGATCTAGTTTTTCGTTGATTGCACCAGGCAGATAACCCAACTCATGCCCAACAGAAACTATCGGTCTATATATTTCAATTCTATCATAAGCTTCTTCTTCCAAAACTAGCTCTAAAGCAGCAGCAATACTTAATAAAGTTTTACCGGTTCCACTCTTGCCAACTAAACTAACCAAAGGAATAGTTTTATCTAACAATAATTCTAAAGCATAAGCTTGTTCCTTGTTTTTAGATTTAATCTTATATACTTCCTTCTTCTTCTGTATTACAGGTCTAAGATCTCCATCCGCAAACTTTCTAAAGATACGTTTAGTTCCATTACAAGTGACTTGGACACATTCGTTAGGATACAAATCTTCAAATATTGTACCACTACAACTTTCCAATCCAAGTTCATCAAAGTCTTCATAATATTCTGTCAGCTCTATATCCCGATATCCAGGATAAATATCGTTTGCTTCCAAGATTATCTTATCATTAATATAATCTTGAGACTTTATACCAAATGATTTGGCTCTAAGACGCATTGCAATATCTTTACTTACAAGAACTCCATTATTATGTCTTGCGGTATTATGTCTTGCGGCACAAGATATAATTCTATCATCATTCTCGTCTCTCGTAAATCTTTCGTCTTTTTCTGTTGAAATGTCTATATACAGAATAACATCATTTTCTATAGGAACGCCGTCTTTTGGACTAGAGCATTCTTTAAAATACTTATCAATAATACGTATTGCCTTTCTAGAATTAGCTCCAGCAAAATTTGTTCTCGTTTTTATTTTATCTAACTCTTCTAGTACCACTATCGGTATTATAACATTGTTTCCACGAAAAACTCTAAAGCATTCGGGATCATAAATTATTGTAGAAGTATCCAATATATAATGTTTACGCACTATTTCTCCTTTTGTTATTATTATTCTTCAATGTATTGATCAAGATAAAGCTTACTGTCTATATGCATTTCCAAATAGTATCGGTAATACATATTAATTTCATTAGGATCTTCCCTTAGCACATATCTAGGCTTGCGCCATTCACCTATCAAAGTACCCTTGTAATATATTTCTAAGCCTCCACTAGTATCGTCAATAACATCTATATCTTTTTCCTTCAGCGTAGACCTTATTTTGCGCAATTTATCCATAGTAGGCTCTCCTGTCCATTCTTCAACGGGAAGACCCATTGTTTCAAGAACTTCGAGAGCCCACTTGACTTTCTCTTCATTTTCCACCTCTAAGGCGTCTTGCTGATTTACTAGAATCACTGTCATGCTCTTTCATCTACTTAGATGCAATTAGATTAGCATTTCCTATGAGCATTTTGAGTGTTGGCATTCCTCATTAAGACAATCACAACACCCACCTTCCATTTTTAATGTCTGTTGTTTGCAAACTGGGCAAGTTTCTAATTCGGAATCCTCCGGCAAATAATTCTTTAAAACATTCGAAATTTGCAAAGGAACTGAATAAAGATATTGACCATTTACTTTTGTAAATTGTTCAATGATAAATTTCAAAGGAACTCCGTGCCTCAACATCATCGATGTACATCTTGTAGCAAATTCTAACATCATAACATCTTTCATGTCTTTATCTATATGCGGTTCACTTATAAGCAATTCATAAGGAAGTTTTGTTCCAGGCATAAAGTTTACCGTAATATAACAATTATGAGGTTGACTTCCATTCAAATCAACTTTCTTTTTATATGTCTCACCCTGTAATTTCATAGGTCTCTTTAATGTATTAATTGAATCATTTTCACTTGATTGATTAAACATATTTATATCTTCAGATATAAGAACGCCTCTTCGAGTACCTTCTCTATAAACGGTAACACCCTTGCACCCCATTTTCCAAGCATGCATATAAACATCAGCCACATCTTCCAAAGTTGCATCTTTTGGCAAATTAACCGTAGAGCTAATTGAATTATCTATATACTTTTGTATAGTAGCCTGTACTTTTATTCTGTCTCTAGGATGTATTTCAGAAGAATCGACTACATAATCTGGAATATCATCTAACTCGCTGAAAAGCTTCGAAACTAGAGGATGATAAATCTTATACTCAATATATTCATCATCATTATTTCTAACTCTTCTTGTGTATTCTTTTCTAAACATTGGTTCGATACCACTACTTACCATAGCAATTATGGAACCTGTACCTACAGGAGCACAAGTTAACAGCATTCCGTTTCTTATTCCTGTTTCTTTTATTCTCTTCTTAATATCACTAGGCAATCTTTGAGCAAACAGGCTCTTAAAGAAACCCTCTTCATCGTAAGCCGGGAAACCTCCCTTCTCTTCAGCCAAATCACAGCTTGCAGAATACGCACAATTTCTAAACGTTGCCATGACATGCTCTATAAATTGAATTGATTCATCAGAACCATATCTTAGACCCATCATTATCAAAGCATCGCCCAAACCGGTTATACCTAAACCAATTCTTCTTTCAGCTAAAGCAATTTCGTTTTGTTCCTTAGTTGGATGCTTACCATCATTTATTGAGATTATATTATCTAGGAAACGAACGGCTACCTTTATATCATTCTCAAAAGCAACATAGTTAAAGTAATAACGATTGCTATCTTTAATACAGTATCTAGCAAGATTCATATGTCCTAAAAGACAATTACCATATCTACCTAAAGCCTGTTCTGCACAAGGATTTGTAGCTATTAAAGGGCTATAATATTCTAAATTATTAGTTTCAACCATTCTATTCCAAAACATTAAACCAGGTTCTGCTGCGCTCCAAGCTTTCTCTATTATTTTATCCCATAACTCTTTTGCTTTTACAGTTTCATAAACTTCCCCATTCCAAGTTAAATTAAAATCATCATCTTGCTCAACAGCGGAAAGGAACTCATCCGTAAGTTTTACGCTTATATTAGAATCCGAAACAACTCTTCTAGATTCTATGTATTCATATAATTCTTCTAATTGTTTACTTTTTTCTGGAAGCTTACTAACTAGCTCTTCTAAAAGCTGTATATGTTTTCTAGCATCGTCCTTTACATTTATAAAATCAATTATATCTGGATGAGAAACTAACAAACATTGCATATTTGCCCCGCGCCTATTGCGCTGCCTTACTGTTTTTGTACTAATGGACATAAGATCCATAAACCCGACAGGACCACAACTCTCCCCTCCAGTTCCTTTTATTTCAGTACCTTTAGGTCTAAGCACAGAAAGATCATGACCACAACCACCACCAACTTTATAAGTCATAGCTTGCTCACTCAAAGATTTGTATATTCCTTGTAATGAATCATTTTCAATAGGAACCACATAACAATTAGACAAAGTAGCTTTTATATCATCTCTACCTAAACCAAAATTAATTCTACCTCCAGGTAAAAACTTATAATCTAGCAGTATATCAAAAAACTTTCTAGCATGTTGCATTCTATCTTCTTCAGGCTCCGCAGCCCCCCAAGCCAATCTAACCCACATATCAAGCTGATTATCTTCATCAGGAGCTAAATACTTATTCTTTAAATTATCGGAAGCTATTTTTTCATCTCCATAATAATTTTCTAAAGTCTCAAATCTAGGATCTAAATCCTTTCCTTCCAGTATCTCTTTTCTAATACTAGCATCTACCATCTACCTTTCCTCCAAAAGACATAATAATTGTTTATCGCGAGCCAAGGCTCTATGCGCTTCTTCAAGCATTTCTTCTACTTCCTCTTTATCTATTTTTAGCATTCTTGATATCTTGTTTATTGTCATAAGCTTATTAGAAGATTCTAAATCTTCCATATTTATTCCATAATACAAACAAACAACCGTCTTATATGGATTGTCTAATGAATTAACTGCGTTTCTAAGCTGTAAAAATAACTCTTCTTTTTCAAAAGAATCTAGCGGTGTTTCTCTATTCTCTATTATCAACGCCAAATCCTGCATTCTATTTATTGTAACTCTTTCAGTTGCACTTAAAGGAGTATTAACCACACAATGTTTATTTGCAGATCTTTTAATACGCGTCTTAACATACCAATTTGCTATCTTAAAAAAATTCTTACTTCTATCTGGATCAAATTTTTCAAGAGCAAAAGCTAATCCAATCTTACCCTCTTGAACTATATCTTGATAATTCGGAAAGCTTTTATACTTAACCGAATGCATATCAACAATGTATCCAAATCTAGACATGGCTTTCTTGAAAGCTACATTATATCTATAGCAATCATTCCTATTCTTACTTTCATTTTTTTGCTTCTTCAACTCTATCAAATTACTTAATACAATGTAATTTGACTTCATTGTTTCTGTTACTTTATTTACCATTTAATAACTCTTTTACGATTCTAGGAATATCTGTTATAGAACTTACGCAGATAACCCTATCTGTTCTAAAGTTCATATTCCAAGGTCGTTCTACTTTGATTGCGGGCTTCTTTGTAAACTTAGACCAATCTTCCAGTATATCTGCACAATCATCTATAAGAATATCAACATCTGCTAAATGTTTTCTTGCTGTATAAATAACATCATCAGCAGATACTCCAAAATGTTTGTTTATCCAAAAGTTTCTCTCTACATACCAATCCTTGTACATTAAGAAAGGTTTGGTTACAAAAACAACGTCCGCCATTTCACTTAATTCGGAAAATACAGATTTGGCTCCAGGATAAAGCGGCAATCTTAGACAAGCTTTATTTTTTTCCATTGTTT
>Ga0180438_10011319_pt1 | contig 10793 bp, 11 predicted proteins | sample SS_ome_12_FD_132455 | JGI IMG/M metagenome (GOLD analysis project Ga0180438, IMG submission 132455) | Hypersaline lake sediment archaeal communities from the Salton Sea, California, USA - SS_3_D_2 metaG | ecosystem: Environmental > Aquatic > Non-marine Saline and Alkaline > Hypersaline >... | reverse complement strand
GCGACGGAGAGATCGACGCTATTGCCGCTGGAGTGATATCGGTAGACGACAAACCACAGCGATGGGATGTCAGGCCTCTCGTCCAACCCCAGAAGCTCCATGTGCGAGGACACGAAGCCCTCGCCCAGGACGGCGTCGAGATACTCATCGGCGGCAGCGACGGCTTCTGAGTACGATGAGAGCGGTGGAGTGACTGAGGTTGGCGCGGAGGTCGCTCTGAGCACTTCCCGAGGCGGCTCCTCGACCACCTGAGTCTCGACGGTGATCTCAAGAAGCGGTTCCTCAGCCGTGGCAGCAGGCGCCACCAGCAGAACCAGAGCGATCAGCGTGACGGCCAACGCCGTGGCAGCCAGCGTACCGGGTTTCCAGGAGATCATCTGCAGCTCGAAACGATGGCTCATACGTCCTCGCCTCGGCAAAACAAAGACATCCTGATCGTCTTGATCAGAATGCCGGTAGGGAGGTAGCGCAGATGAGACCCGAGATCTTCGGTGTCGATCCACCACTTCGCTGTGATTCCTCTCCATCGCGAGTGCATATACCCTATGGTACCATATCTGACTGGCAAGGTCAAGGAGCCGGTGGCGCCCGTGTTAGCTGCTACACCCGAGTACTAGAGGGGCGTGCAAGCCCAGGTGAAACTGTCGTAGTGACGGCAGCCCAGGGGCTCTTTCCGCAGGCCAGCAACTGAGGTCTTGTGAGTCCCAACCTCTGCTTCCTTCTCGCTGGCCGCCTTCTCGTCATGTCGGCTACTGAGATATGATCCCCCTCTCGATTGTACGGGCCCCAGCTTAAACAGCCATAAGCGCGGTCTTAAGAACGTATTAAAAAGGACGGCAAAGAGAAAGCCGGGGCAGCGTGGCCCCGGCTTGCGGAGAGCGAAATAGGCTGGTCTATGCCTTCGTGAACACGTAGCTGAGTTGACCGTTGGGCAGCGTGATGGGATCCGTCTTCATGGCCATCCCGATGCTCAGTTCCTCATCCGGGATGTCCTTGGCGATACGGCCAAAGACCTTGTAGTCACCGTAGTCGAGAAGGGCGATGGAGTAGGGCAGGTCGTCTTCGAACCCCACTGGGCCGTACATCAGCTTGCTGAAGCTGATCAGTTTGCCCTTGCCTGTGACCTCGAACCACTCCACGTCGCTGGACAGGCACTCGGCGCAGTCGGCGACGGGTGGGAAGTGTACGGTCCCGCACTGCTTGCACTTGGTGCCCATCACTTTACCCTGGGCCAGGTAGTCTATGAAGTCGTTGACCTTGGATATGGAGGTGAAGCTGACGGTCCCGAACTTGCTGAACCGGTCGTCAACTTCCTTCTTCTTTCCCTTCGCCATGTTATGACCTCCCCAGGATGGTGACGTTGCCGTAGAGGCCCACGCCGCCGATGTTGTGCACCAGTCCGATCTCAGGGTCCTTCACCTGCATAGGCCCGGCTTCGCCTCTGAGCTGAAGCACGATGGTCCTGATCTGAGAACCTCCCGTGGCCCCGATGGGGTGTCCTTTGGAGAGGAGCCCGCCGTCCACGTTCACAGGAATCTTGCCTTCCTTGTAGGTCTCTTTGGCTCCGATCAGTTCCTTGCCCTCGCCCGGCGTGGCGAAGCCCAGATTCTCGTAGGCCATCATCTCGGCGATGGTGAAGCAGTCGTGGACTTCGGCCACATCGATATCCTCCGGACCCACCCCGGCCATCTCGTAGGCTTGCTTGCCCGCATCGATGGCAACACTGAGTCCGGTGAAGAGGTCTCGTCCCGCCATGTTCACAGGCTCCGAGGAGGCGCCCAGCCCCAAGATCCAGACAGGGTTTGCGCCGAGAGCCTTAGCTTTCTCCTCGCTGGCGACGATGATGCAGGAGGACCCGTCGGCATTGGCGCAGCAATCGAAGACCTTGAGAGGAGTGGCAACGGGTGGCCGCTCGGGGTCGAAGATCTGCTCCATGGTTACGGCCTTCCTGTAGACGGCCTTCTCGTTGAGTTGCCCGTAGGTCGAAGCCTTGATTCTGATCAACGCGAGGTCTTCCTCGGTGGTCCCGTACTTAGCCATGTGTGCCCGAGCGTACATGGCGTAGTAGGCGGGCATCATTGTACCGAAGGGGGACTCCCACTGGATGTCGGCTCCTCTACCCATACGTTCCTGGGATTCAGCGGAGGAGATCTCGGACATCTTCTGGAACCCCAAGACGCAAACGGCATCGTGCAGCCCTGCTTTGATCATGGAGTAGGCCACTTTGAGGCCCGTGCTGCTGCTCGAGCATACGCTCTCCACGTAGAACGTCGGCTGCGGCGTAAGGCCAACGTACTCGGCAATGACCCCAGCTGGAGATCTCTGCCTGTCGTACTCCGGAGCAGAACAGATGATGGAGGCGTCGATGTCCTTGTTGGAGATCTGCGCATCCTCCATCGCTTCTTTGAAGCCTTCGTAGGCCAGCTCTCGGATCGAGCCTGGGTATCCCCGCACGAAGGCGCTTTGCCCGACTCCAATAATCCCTACTCTTCCCATGCAAAACCTCCCATCACTTCTTTCTCATGCAGACCCAAACGAGGCCACACCCTCGCGCTGCTGGAGGGCAGCTTGTCCAAACCTGCCGGACGAACCTGCGCGAAGGGGGCTTTTGGCTGAGCACATATGCGGAGTGCATCGAGCGGCGCCCGGCGGCTTGCGATGCACTCTCGGATCGATATCGCTACTCCACGGAGAAGTCGACAGTGTGGTCGAGTTCACCGTCGAGGTAGACGTCTGCGCGATAGTTGCCACTGGGCCACAGTTCTGAGTTCGTCAGGGAGAAGCCCGCGTAACCATCACCAACGTTGGCGGCGTCCAGAGGAACGCTCGCTTCGTAGAGGAATTCATCTTCCAGGAACCACTCTACACCAATCGTCTGGCCTTCTTCCAGGTCGAAGTATTCTATGGAGACGTAGAAGTCTTCGCTGCTACTGAACACCTCCGTAGGTTCCACGGGGGCGTAGTCTGCCGTCAACTCCCGGCAGAGCACTGCCGTGTCCAGGCGCGGCTCGTCGCCGCCTCCGCCAACGCTGAAGCTGCACGCCAGCAAGGGCAACGTCACCAACAATACCACAATCGCAACTGACCGTTTCATATTCCCCTTCCGTTTCTATGTGGGCCGGGCGGCTTATTGAGGAGTCACTCACGCTCCCCACCGCCAGGGCCTCCGTTGTCACACTGCATTGGCAGACTCAAAGGTCCGGCTCCGGCCAGTGCTCTATTGCCCAGGCCAACTCCTCCTCCGTCGGTGTCGCATTCCCCAGTTTTCGCACCACCAGCCCGGCGGCATAGTTGGCCAACTGGGCCGCCGGGCTCATCTTCAACCCGGCTGCCAAAGCCAGGGTGACCACTGCGATCACCGTGTCCCCGGCGCCGGTGACGTCGAAGACTTCGCTGCGATTGGCGGCCGGAATGTGCAAGCATCCTTCGTCCTGGCTGATCAGCGACATGCCCTCATCGCCTCGGGTGATAATCACCGCGGACGACCTCAGGTCAGCAAGCATGTCCCGCCCAGTTTGCTCGAAGTCAGCATCCCCTCGCAGTTCGCCCCCCGAGAAAGCCGTTGCCTCCTGTGCATTGCACTTTACCACGTCGAACCCTCTGAACTTGTGCAGGTCGCCCTGTGAGTCCACGGTGATGAGGATGCCGTGCTCGCGAGAAAGACGCAACGCCGCAGCAACGGTCTCTTCGCTGACCGCGCCAATCTTGTAGTCCGAAAGGAGCATGGCTTCCATGAGCGGGCTGATGCTCTCCAGGTGAGTAACCAGCTGGGAGATAACGCCCTGGTCTAGGGGACGGCGCTCCACCTGGTCCACGCGAGCCAGTTGCTGGGGGAAGACGAGTGTCCCCTCGGCGACGATCCGTGTCTTGGTAGTCGTGGGTCGGGTATCATCGACAACCACGCCTGTGGTGGTGATACCTGCCTCCTGGAGGTGATCTACCAGCTTGCGGCCGGACTCATCGTCGCCGACAACGCCAATCTGGTGGGCGGTACTGCTCAGGGCGCTGATGTTGTGAGCGGGATTGGCGGCGCCACCGGGCAGGTCGAAACGGCGGTCGAATTCCAGCACCGGCACGGGGGCCTCCCGCGAGAGTCTAGTGGCTCGCCCGACGACGTACTCGTCCAGGAAGAGATCCCCGAGCACCAGGACATTCAATCCTCGTAGGGTGGGCAGGGCCCGCAGCAAGGCACCTTTGTCTAGACTCTTGTCTGCCATTTCCCCCATCTCAGAAGTTCGTCGCTAAGTGTATCATGACCTAGAGACAAAGTCAACGACTCCCGGAACCCAGGATTCCATCGGCGACGGCGCAGCTGCGTCCCGTGTGGGCTTCGCACGCCGCCCGTGGCGGTTCAGTCAGCGAGAGGTGCAAGCGCTTCAGTATCGCGAATAGATGGCAGAGCGGCAATCCCACCACGTTGGCGTAGCAGCCCTGGAGCCTCTCCACAGGACGGAACTCCGGGTCCTGGATGGCATATGCCCCGGCCTTATCGAAGGGTTCCCCTCTGGCTATGTACTGGGCTATCTCTTCGTCGCCGTACCGCCTCATCCACACCTTAGTTTCTACGGCCTGGACGAGCGGTGAAGAAATCCCGGGTCGGACGACCGCCAGCCCCGTGATCACCTGGTGTCCTCCCCGGCGAAGACCTGCCAGCATGTTGCGGGCCGAAGCCGTATCTGTCGGCTTGCCCAGAATCTGGCCCCGCAGCACCACTACGGTATCGGCGCCGACGATGATATCCTCATCCGTTTGCCCTTCCACAGATAGAGCCTTCATCTCTGCGAGCATGGAGGCCAATTTGGCTCCGCTGGCGCAACGGACGGTTTCTTCGTGTATGTGGGGCACGATGATCTGAAAGGGCACCCCCAGCAGTTGCAGGAGTTCACTACGGCGCGGAGAACCCGACGCCAGCAGCAATCGTGGCATGTCTTTTCCTGTTCTTGGGAACATGATATACTCTCACCCGTGATATCGAGCCTGGAGAGAGTGAGTCTTTGGCGTGCGATCGCCGGGGCGCGGCTTCCGTGCCTGGACGCCGACGTGAACCTAGAGTAGCTGAGTTGGGGCTAATAATGCCTGTCATCGACTTCCACTTGCACATCATGGATCCTGCGAACCTCCAACCCTGGACGACGGACTACCTCGTACAGTCCAGTGGCGAGGGAATGGACTATCTGGGCAGGCTGATGGCGTCGCCCGAATTGATGGTGGAGATGCTGCACGAGAATGGCGTGGACTACGCCGTCGTGCTCACCGAGATCAGCCCCATCACCACTGGGGTCATCAGCAACGAATACATAGCGGAGTTCTGTGAGAGTCAGGAGGCACTGATACCCTTCGCCAACATCAACCCCTTTTTGGTGCGCAATCCCGCCCAGGAGTTGGAGCGGTGCGTGCTGGAATTGGGGTTCAAAGGATTGAAGCTGTACCCCACCTACCAGGGCTTCTATCCCAATGATAGCATGATTTATCCGCTGTATGCCAAGGCTCAGGAGCTGGAAATTCCGGTCATGATTCACACGGGATCCTCGATCTTCAGAGGTGCCAGGCTGAAGTTCGGTGACCCGCTCTGGATGGATGACGTGGCCGTGGATTTCCCGGAGTTGCCCCTGATCCAGGTCCACGGCGGACGCGGGTTCTGGTATCAGCGGGCCTTCTTCCTGGCGCGCCTGCACAGGAATGTCCATCTGGAGATCGCTGGCCTGCCGCCACACAAGCTGCCGGAGTATTTTCCAGAACTGGAGAAGAACGCGGACAAGATCATCTTTGGGTCCGATTGGCCTGGACTTCGGAGCATAAGGCGCAATATCGAGACGATCAGGTCATTGCCTCTTTCTGACGATACCAAGTCCAAGATTCTCGGTGGAAACGCAACACGTCTGTTGGATGGTGTCCTGCCTGGTTTTGGTGCCTGACCTCCAATGGCCGGAAGGCCGGCGAGGCCATGCAGGCACCGCGGATACCATCTAGTGGGTCTTCGTCACCATGCTGGAATGGAAACCTAGGCGCTTTCTGGGCATCAGCATAGGGATCGGGGTCATCGTGGCCCTCGTCCTCTTGGATGGTCTGATCCTCAGAGGCCTGAGAAGTCTGCCCCTCTCTTTCACGTCCTTCGTCATGGCCCTGACGTTGGCGCTGTCGGTCCTCTTGGCGGCGCTCGCCAGCTATCTTGTGTATGGGGTTCTCACCCTCAAGTACATGATGGGGCGCGACGGCGTTTTCGTACTGTGGGCGGGACGACAGGAGACGATACCGTTGGCTGCTATCCAAGCCGTGGTATGGTTGACCGAAGAGGGGGAGAGCATTACTCGGCCACGGTTGCGCCTTCCAGGCCACTGCATAGGCAAGGGACTAGACGCTGGCGGGCGGGAAGTTCAGTTCTACTCCACCGGGCGCGGAGCGGACGAACTGCTCATCACGACGGACCTCCATTCCTACGTAATCTCCCCCGATAACCCCACCGGTTTCCTGTCAGCGGTACGCGCGCGTCGCCGGCTGGGACCCACACGTAGCCTGGAGCAAACGAGAAGAGAAGGCGGGCTGGCGGGCCTGGCCATCTGGCGCGACTGGAAGGCCCTGAGCCTGGTGACAGTGGCGATTGTGGCCAACGTGTCCCTGTTCGCCTACATCGCCTTCCGCTACCCGGCCTTGCCAGAGATCGTGCCTCTGCTGTCGGAGTCGGGTCAGGTCAGGCTCCTGGGAGCCAAGGAGGAGCTGTTCGAATTGCCGGCGCTGGGTTTGGTGGTGCTCCTGGGCAATACGGTCTTGGGTTTTGCCCTGCACAGGTGGGAGCGTCCGGTGACCTACGCTCTGGGAGCAGTAGCGCTGTTTGTGCAGATCATCGCCTGGTGGGCAGCGATCAGCGTCATGGGGTGAGGCGTCTCTAGGGGACTGGCGCCGGCGTGACTAGTCCAGGCGTGACATGCGAGTGCGCTGCTCGAGCCGCTTCGACAACTGTCTGCGCCGTTTGTGGAACACCCTCTGAAATGAGGGTGACGAGAGGTGGTCGGCAGTCATGATCAGAGCATCCTCGCGGTTGTCGGAGTAATACCGCGGTCTGCGACCCACAACCTTGAAGCCGTATTTCCGATAGAGGTTCTGGGCGACGAAGTTGGAGACTCGCACCTCCAAGGACACCAGGGTAGCATCCAACTCCAAAGCTCTCTCGATCATCTTCACCAACATCAGCTGACCTATCCCTTGGCCCCTGAATCTGGGGTCAACTGCTATTGTGCTGATGTGGGCCTCTTGCGCGGCAATCCAGAACCCGCAGTATCCGACCATCGGGCGATGATCTCGCTCGCCTCTGTGGGGCCAGGTCTGGAGCCGTCTCAGCAGACTAGGTTTTTTGACTGGGACTTCTTCCTCGGGTTCTTCCGAAGACTGGTGGCGCACCACGAAGTAGTGTGCCAGCTGGTTCTGGGTAACCTCGTATCGATAAGCGCGTGCTGGCCAGGGGCTAGGGAAGGCGAGTCGCTCGATCTCCACCACTTCCGGGATGTCCTCCAGCTTCATGGGCTCAACGATGTAGAGTAGATCGGGCCGCTCCATGGTCTCAATCACCGATCTTGGGATAGTGCAGATAGAGGGGTTCCAGGTTCGCCACCTCGTCGCCTCCCGAGGAACGAAGCTGCTGCCAGCCCAATTCGGCCAGATACGCCGCTCGGCGCAATGAAGAGGCGGGAGAGGCGATAACGGCCCGCTCCCCCAGCTGCGCCAGTAGAGAAGCGTGCAGCGAGCCACCTATCTCGCCGCAAAAGAGGGTGGGCTCTGCCACCTTCCGGGCCAATTCCTCCACGGTGGCCAGATGGTAGTCGCTACTGCGCTGCCAGCCTTCGTCTCCAATTGCATAGAGTGCCACACAGATGCGCCCTCTTCCAGCCTGGAGGATGGCGCAGATCGGCAGATTCTGACCGTAGTGGGCGTACGCCACGATGTCCAGAGTGGGGATCCCGACGATGGGTATGCCGAGTGACCAACTGAGACCCTTGGCCACGGCCAACCCTATGCGCAAGCCAGTGAAGGAGCCGGGACCCAGGGCCACGGACAATGCGTCCAACTGCCGTGGAACCAGGGCCTGTGATTCCATCAGGCGTACAATAGTGGGCATCAACTCCACGGTGTGATTCATGGAGGTGTGCCACGATGATTCGGCGATGGTGCCCTTCTCTTCGTCGTACAGGGAAACGCTTGCGTACTCGGTGGCTGTATCTATGGCGAGCATGATGGAACCCATAGTCAAGACCCCACGGCGTCTTTCAGTCGATCGAGGAGCTGGCGATAGGAGTCGCCCCCAGCCTGGACAGTGATGTGCCTTCTGTCCCCCCCACCGTGCACCAGTGTGATATACAGATGCTCCACTGGCAGGATCGACCGTGCCTTCTCCGCCCATTCGACTAGACAGATGCTCTCGCCGTAGAAGCAGGCATCGATCCCCGCCTGCACGATCTCCTCCGCGCTATCCAGTCGGTAGAGGTCCACGTGGTGGAGGGAAACGTCTGCCCCGTGGTACTCGTTTACCAGGGTGAAGGTTGGGCTGGTGATGGGCTCTTTGACTCCCTTTGCACGGCCAATGGCTTGGATGAGGGACGTCTTTCCGGTTCCCAGCTCTCCCTCCAGGCAGATGATCTCCTGACCCTCCAGCAAGTTGCCCAGGAGGACGCCCAGTTCCTGAGTCTGCTCCAGATTGTGGCTGACGATCGTTAGGCCTTCACCCTCCACCTTGGGGCTCTCCCACAGAGTAAGGTTAGCGCTATTATATCGGCAATATGGAGGGCCAACAAGTGGTCCCGCCGGGGCTCAGCGAGAGGATGTCATTCATGTGGGGAGTAGGGGCGGAGGCTGCTATCGGCGCTGTTTGGCCGCCGAACGGGCCTCTGTCCCAAGCGTGGTGTGCAGGGTGGGCGACATAGATGGCCACTGGCGTACTCTTGGGTGGGCGAGATTGCACACCGGGCTGCCCGGCGAGTGGAGGAGCTCGTTGCGGCCTAGACAAATCTAGTTAACGGTGGTACTATTCGCACAATATGCGCTACTTGGTCGTATCGGACATACACGCCAATCTGGCGGCCTTCGACGCTGTACTGGCCGACGTGGACCTGGATACTATAGATCGTATTTGGTGCCTGGGAGATGTGGTAGGATACGGGCCCTGTCCAAACCAGTGCATCAATCAGCTATTGGAGTTCTCGGAATACCTCTGCGTTGCGGGCAACCACGACTGGGCTGCCATCGACCGGATCAGCATCGCTGAGTTCAACCCCAGTGCACAGGTGGCCTGCCGGTGGACCGGCGAGCAGCTCACCGACGACAACAGTGCCTGGCTGGCTAGCTTGCCTACCAAGATCGTGGAGGGCGACTGCACGCTGGTCCATGGGAGTCCTCGGGAACCGATCTGGGAGTACATCATCTACCCTTCCACGGCTCAGCTCAACTTTCAGTTCTTCGACACGCAGTTGTGTTTTGTGGGACACACTCATGCCCCTGCCATATTTCGCGAGGAGACCTCTACACAGAGGTTCGAGATTACGATACCCGTTCCGGACCAACCGATCCGCATCAACGACGAGCGTCTGATCATCAACCCGGGTAGCGTTGGACAACCCCGCGACGGTGACCCTGATGCTGCATACATGGTTTTCGAGCCAGAGTCCAACGCCATTGAGTATCATCGTGTGCCATACGACATCGGCTCCACTCAAGAGCTGATGATGGAGAGAGGTCTCCCGGAGAGCCTCTTCAGCCGGCTGAGCTTTGGCTGGTAGAGAGGCTGATGGAACACCTGGGCCTCGCTAAGCGTCTATGGAGTAGAGACAAGGGAAAGAGGAGGCCACAGATGAGAAGAAGAGCTATCCTAACAGTACTTGTATTGACCCTTTCGGCGGGCGCCGTGGGGTGCGGAATGGCGGCGCCCGCACCGCCTCCTATGGGCGGAGCAGACGAGATGTCCTCCGAGTTCATGCCGCCTCCCGCAGCGGCTCCTGCAGCGGAAGTACCAGCGCTCGAAGAGCGGGAAGCGGGTCTATCAACCGGCCAGGACGCAATCGGCGATCGGATGATCGTGCGCACAGCGAGTCTGTCGCTAATCGTGGAGGACACGGAGGAGACTCTGGAAGCTATCGAGAGATTGGCCCGGGAGTTGGAGGGGTACATCTCCGATCTTCGCACCTGGCGCCAAGACGATCAACTGGCTGCCACGGTCACTGTCCGCATTCCTGAAGGGTCGTTTGACCTGGCGCGGGATCGGATCAAGGACCTGGCCACAGAAGTGGATAGTGAGAATGTCTCGGGTCAGGACGTGACCGAGGAGTACGTTGATCTCGAGGCACGTTTGAACAACCTGGAGGTGGCTGAAGAGGAGCTTCTAGAGCTGCTAGCCTCGGCTCAGGAGACGCACAAGGATGCCGAGAGCATACTCGCCATCTACCGGGAGATAGCCAACGTCAGGCAGCAGATTGAGCAGATCAAGGGCAGGATGCAGTACCTGGAGGACTCGGCCGCACTGGCGACGTTGACCATCAACATCACGCCGGAAAAGATAGACGAGCCCGTCGTGCAACCTGGGTGGGAGCCGTTGTCGCGGGCGAGGGATGCACTGCGCGCACTGGTCAATGCACTGAAGTTCCTGGTGGATGTGCTGATCTGGGTGGTCCTGTTCTTGGTGCCATTGGCAGCGGTGCTGGCTCTGCCTTTGGTTCTGGTGGGGCTGGCCTGGTACCTGTGGAGTCGGCGGGGACGTCGTTACCGAGAGAAGTATAGCGAGAAAGGGGCGTGGCCCCAGCCACGCCCCTTCT
>Ga0180438_10011318_pt1 | contig 10794 bp, 25 predicted proteins | sample SS_ome_12_FD_132455 | JGI IMG/M metagenome (GOLD analysis project Ga0180438, IMG submission 132455) | Hypersaline lake sediment archaeal communities from the Salton Sea, California, USA - SS_3_D_2 metaG | ecosystem: Environmental > Aquatic > Non-marine Saline and Alkaline > Hypersaline >... | reverse complement strand
TACAGCCAGTTCATCGCCGGGGTGGTGGTGAGGAAGATCTGCGGCGGCTCTCCCTTGGGGCCGGGGATGCGCACGCGCCCATCCAGCACCTTGAGCGCCTTTCCATCGGGATGGTGCCGCGCCTCGTCAAAGTGCGCGAAATTCAGGTTTGGCCCTTCCAGGGACCCTGGGTTCTCAATGCCCGTGCAATGCAGGATGGCGTCGTTCTTGAACACGATGTTGAACGGCTCGTGCGGCTCCCAGTCCAACCGCCCAAACCGCTGGTGCTTCTTGACCACCTTATCCCACGGGCACCACCTGCGGAACTCCGGCCAGAGACTGCGCTTGACGTGGGGTAGATTAGGTCCCAGCATCACCCCGCTCATCCCCTTACGGATGCGGTTCAAGGTCTTGACGATCCCGGCCACGCTCTTGCCCCCGCCCTCCCCGCCACGGATCAGGAGGTAGCGGGGAGTGTCCGAGAACACGACCTCTCGCTCTGCGTCTTTATGCGGCTGGTACACTCTTCCCGTCTCCGAGTTGACGTACACCTTGGGCCAGCCGTCCTCGTCGACCAGCGCGGCCTTCAGCGCCGCAATCGCCTTGGCCTTGAGATCGTCGTCGATCAGGTGCCAGTTCTTGCGCGCTTGCTCCGCCAGGTTCATGGCCTCAGCATAGTACGCCTCGTCCCGGACGATCTTGTTGCGCTTGGTCACCGTAGGAACGTCTCCTGCACCACTGTGGGTTGCTGCTCTTGCGCCCACGCAATACGAGCCTGTGCGATCTCAAACGACTCTCGCTCCAGTTCAATCCCCACGAACTCGCGCCCTTCCAGCACCGCCGCCATCCCCGTTGTGCCGCTGCCCATAAACGGATCGAGGACGACGCCGCCGGTTGGTGTCTTGGTCAGCTTGCAGAGCCAGCGCATAACATCCAAACTCTTAACCGTTGGATGAACGTTGACGGTCGGCCTTGCGCTTGCGCTTATTCTCAACGGCGTTTCTGATACAACAAGTTTTGCACCACGGGCTGACGCCGCTTTTTCGCTCATAGAAATCAGTGATTGGCTTGTATTCTCCGCACTTGAAACAAGGCTTGATCCACATTCCGGTAGCGTCTCTATAACACCCGCTATGAATGCGCTTGTGGGTAGTAAAGTCGAGACAAACCAAGTTTTCGAGTCGATTGTCTTGTTTATCTCCGTTGACGTGGTGGACAACGTGACCCGATGGGACTGGACCATTGGCTTTTTCCCATACAAGGTCGTGCTGCATTCGAGCGTTTCCAGCCCCGTCATATACTCGGATATAGCCCTTTCGAGTGATTGTGCCTGTTCCATATTTGCGCCGCATAGATACACCTCCAGTTCTAGCGTTACGCCTTCGATTCCAAGATTCCGCTCCCGTCTACTCGCCTTTGCGCTGTAGTGGAAGCGGGTGTAAAAGCGGGACGCGCCGCCGGTGTCGCTATACTCTCCGCCTGTATGGGTCATTCCCCAACCATTACCTTTGCGCCCTGCACGCGGAACGCCTTGGCGACTTATGCTCTCCCCACTCTGCTCGTCCAGCATCCGCACGGGGCACGACTCGACACACGCTCCGTTACACTCCGGGTGATGCGAGAGGAGGAGGTTGGCGGGCCAGCGACCAGAAGGCTGCTACCAATCATCCTTTCGTGCTGCGCCAGGTGCAAACATTCCAAGCGCAGCACCTTCTCTATTATCTCCGGTCATCGGATTTTGCCGCACTGATGTTACCGATCCCCCGCTCAAGCTCTCCCCATTCGTCCCCACCCTACACCCATCCACCCAGATCCCCGCCACGCCCCAGGTGAGCGCGTTGTTGGCAAACGTGCCGTCGCGGGGTTTCATTGCGAGCACCCATTCCTCTACAGCGGGTTTGAGGGCGGTCCCCCAGCCGTCCCATAGAGCAGCGGCGTCGGTGGCGGGGGCGGTGATGGGTATCTCACGCACCAACGCATTAGAACCATTCGCTATATCACGCCCACGAAAGTTGTAAGCCCCTGTTATGCTTTCCGCGTTGCTCGTGCCATTATTGCGCTTTCCCACCACTTCCCTCTCCGCCCCAGCCGCCTTGTCTATCGCCTTGCCTATGTCGTGGGACTTGGGAAACCCTGACCCGAATAGGTGGTACAGCGTATCCCTGATCTCAAACCCCGCCACCCTCAGCGCCAGCTTGGTCAGGTCGGACGTGCGGGGAATCGCCCACACAACGTTCATCGCACCCGGCTTGAGCACCCGGCACGCAGACTGCATCGTATCCACCATAAAGGCCAGGAACCCACTCTCCCACGGCTCCAACCCCAAGAGGTCGCCCATCTCCAGGGCGCGCTCTCCCTTCTCTGTACGAGGCGCGTAGCTTGAGTGCGCATCCCACTTTTTCCCCATAAAACTGATCCCGGCTGGCGGGTCCATGATGCCCGTGTCAATACTGTCCGGCTCAAGTTCCGCACAGACATCAATACAATCCCCGTGGTAAAGTTGTACAGTCACAGCCTACCCGTCCTCGTATCCCGTATGTGTCATCGCGTACAGGTCCACTCCTGTAGTATTCAAGTCTGTACTGTCCCCACCCTCATAGTACAGTGTCTGGAAAGGAGCAGGTGGACCGTATAGGTCCTCCAGAAGCGCACCCATCCCCCTGTCCAGCCGCTTCTCTACCCGCTCCCGCTCTGTCGCATGACAGACCAACCAGCCGTAGAACACACCACATAGCAATGCCCAGATCATCGCCTAGCCTTTCTGCACTCTCAACGGAGGCCAAGGACCACGTATGTACACCCGTCCACGCCCAGTCACTTTGTGCTCAGCCCACAGCCACCCCCACTGAACCACGAGATAGACAAAGCGCATCGCCGTCCCAGACCAGTACAGGACATCTCTCCACATCCTGTCCCACCGGGACAGCGGGTCCAGCAACTCTACCGGCTGTCCTGTTTGGACATCCACCACTGTCTCCCACCTGTCCCGATGGTAGTGACACATCTTCCGAATGTGGTCCTGCGCATTCCCTGTAGGTAGACCGTAGAGGCCCAGCGAGGGCACATTCCATTCCAACCAGTGCTCTGCCCCTGGCGCTACAACTCCCCACACGGCTATGTAGGGCGCGTCATCTGGCCTCCAGGCCCGACCACATACCACGCACTCTTCTGGGCAAGCGCGGAACAAAGTCGGATCGTTCCACAATCTCTTCCAAATGTATGGCTCTGGCACGCCCTGTGCTCTTTGCCACAACCGCCCCAGCACGTTGCCACTACTCATACGCCATCCAGTTCCGCACCCGCCTCCGGGGTACTCTCTTCTCTGCCGCAACCATCGCCGCTCTCCATCTTCTCTCGCTGTACTCTCACCGCGAGCTCTTGCGTTCTCTCCGCACACTCACACACTGCCAGGTACTCAAATCCCAGGGCCTCTATAGAGAGCTTCCCCTCTCGCATCACTCTCGCTACCGCGTGCAATACCTGCTCCGTGCGCCAGAGGACCGTCAGTTCTTTGTCAGAGATGGACACCACCGCTTCACTCATATAGCCGCACTCGCCTTCTATGCCCTCTCCGTGGCACGTACCCCACCGGCTCCTCTACCACAATCTCTCGCCTGGGTCTCGGTGCCGGAATGTGCTTGAGACAGTAGATGCTGCTGCTGTCGTCCTCGATGAAACACTTCTCCCCCGCCTCTAGTACCTTGCTACACCACGCACAGTGTACCGTCAATCCCGCCGGAACCGTGTAGATCTGACCGCCTTCTATCTTGCGATCCGTCCTTTCCACAGCCCTTCCAACCTTTCTCGGCCCTGCCGGGGGCCGCTCAGTTGTTCCTACCCGCCTCCTCGCGCTCCGTCCATAGGCGTTCCTTCCTTCATCTCTAACTCGAACCCCAAGACCCACACGATCAGCCAGAGCAGTACGGTCGCTATCCGCCAGCGCCAGCGCATTCCCGCACTCAAGCGGTACTCTACGCACATTGTCATCCCCGGCGGAGGTCGGTCTATGTCGATGATTAGGGGGTCAGGCGGGTCAGCCATCAGGGAGCCTTTCTATCGTGATGCGTACTCGACCAATCGGGGTATCTCCCGGTATGATGTGATAGGGCATCTTGTTCCACTCTGGCGTATCATAGGTGATGCGTGTCGCATTGAAATGCACAATGACTAGATCAGCAAGATCGCGCCCACTCACTTCCCAATCTGGCCCCACATACCCACCCTCCTGAGCAACGAGGTTCAGAAACCCCTCGATTACGAATGCTCCTGACCCTGCCATGGCGGCGCCTTTCTACTACTGTAGAACTCTTGCCTACGTATGCCGAATGCCCAGGAGGACGAACCTCTACTAGTAGTAGAAGTACCCCTGGGCAAATTCTGCCAAAAATTTGTCTGACCTACCGCCCTACCCACGCGCGCGCGAGTTTGAGGTTTGCCCACGCAAGACGGGCCGCGCTCCTTGCACGAGTACACTGGCCAGGCCGACCGCACATCATAACATCATAACACGTCTATGTCTTGTAATGTATGTTATAAGACATAGACAGGGACGATGGGCTACTCTGTGCTGTCTTCTGTATCGTCGTCACTCGGTGCTTGTATCGCGGCTATCTGTGATGCTAGACTGGCCAGTGTACTCGCATCCGCCCCGAGTGTGCCGCTCACATCGATGTCGACGTGCTGGCCAAGGAGACGATGATACCTGGCAAGCATTTTACTGGCCGTCTCCGGGCTCGCTAGCGTGTATTCTGTGCCTTGCCGGCCCGGCTTTACACCCACGACAAGATGCCCCAGCCCATCAGCACGTAAGCGTTCCACATCGAGCCTGTTTTCCTCATCCAGGTACGGCGTGATATCGACGTGGGCCCGCTGCGAGACACGAGTTAGGACCTCCTCTGCCGATGGTATGCTTGCCTTGAGTCTCTTGTCAATCTCCGCCCTTATCTCAGGTTTGCTCAAGTTCTCCGATCCAACTTGCTCAAGTGTATGCCTATCCCCCGAGTATCCAGCTCTCTCTGCCGCATTGGTCGCGTTCAGCAGCTTCACATACCACGCCACAAACGCGGCCTGCTTAGGCGTTAGCGTATTCTCACTCATTCTCTACTCCAGTAGTCTAGCATACCTTGTTTGAGCCAGCATACCACATACTGACCAGTACAGACAGGCATGCCATAGCCTACACTGGCCAGTGTACGATCCTACCGCGCGATCGCGTAAAATGCCCAAGTGCGCACATTCCTGACATATTCCTGACAAACGAGTAACCAAACCTATACTATAATCTCTAGCAAGTTATACGACAGCCGTTAACAAAACGTTAACAATTGCGTGATATTATGTTGCCAGTGGACACAAACGAGACAGCACACAAGGAGCAGGTACAATGAATCTTTACACAGTAGACGTCAACGGAACACTGGCAATGTTTCAATCATACGAAGCGGCTGTCACCTGGTTGTCTCGGTTCCTTAAGCTAGACAGCAATGGGCATAGCGAATTGCGCACCAGCGCAAGCATCATAGTTGACGGCCAACGCTATAAAATCGCCCGGTTCTAGTCCTCAGCTTATTCGCAGAACGAGACAGCACACAAGGAGCGAGCATCATGGCAAGGATCCACATCCGCACAAGGAACAATGGCACGTCCTACGGTTTGTACACTGGCAAGCGATGCTTGTGCTATGGCGATCGTGAAACGATCTATACCATCGGCAAGGCGATCCGCGAAGAGCGCAAGGAGCGCTCCGTCAAGTAGGCCGACTAGGCCACACAAGGAGAACACTACAATGGCAATTACACTCGAACAGGCAAAAGCACTTACCTACCGCGACACTCTTTATCATGTCCAACAGACCAACGCAGACGGATCCCCGCAGCGGTGGCGCGTTAACGGCAAGGTCAAAACCTGGAAGCGCACACCCTCCCGCGTGAAAGTTCCGCTCAAACACGGGCTGTACAGTTATGATTACCTGACTGAGCATGATCTTGATCTGGTCTGTCTCACAGAAGAAGAAGCGATCGCCGCGCGCAAGGGCTAGCACTATACTATAACCCTACTCTTGCGCCATAGCCCACACTATGGCGCAAGGTTGGGGATTGTAGCACCACTAGCACCACACAAGGAGAGGGTAAAATGCCAAAGTTCCCGAGTACACCACAAGCAAGGATCGACCATTTGATCGGCAAGCGTGTCACGTACAAGGGCAAGAAAGAGCTCCCTCAAGACAGGATCGACGCGGCATGCCAGGGTTACGTTTTCGATATGTACTTTGACGTCCCGCAATACGACGATGTGCGCTACGAAGGGCCCACAAAATGCTGCTCCGAGTGTGGCAAGGAGCTCGAAACGGAATATGGCGATCCTGACAGCCCAGACAGCGACAAGTAGCCAAGTCAACCATAGTAGGCCAGTCCTCGAGGACTGGCCTACAGAAAGGCCAAGGACATGACCAAGAGGCATAAAGTATACTTCTTCACCACATGCTCGGATCACATCCAACGAATGCACATGGGTTACACGTATGACGATCTGCCAGGACTAGTAATCCATAGGGAGATCAAGAGTGTAGATCCTCACGGCATAACGTGCTACACAAAGGGCTGGATCGTCTCACATCTTGGCAGTGGCTACAGTGTAGGCGCTTCCGAGTATTGGCGCACACTCGCACAAGCGCGCGCCTATGCACAATATCTGTGCAAGATCACAAGTTGGCAACGTCCGAAAGCAGACATCCGGCGCGAGCTCAAACCGAACGGACAACATGTGATCATTGCAGCACAACAACATGCCGCGAGCCACTAGCCTACAGATTATCGATTATCGATGACAGTAGGCCGGGCGCGTCCCGGCCTACAGAAAAGGACGCAAGATGATACAAGTAGCACACTTCAGATCCGGATCCGTCTACTGGGATGACAACGATCCTCACGGCATGACCATCGTTCTGGATGGTGAGGAGAAGCACATCATTGCTTCTCTTTTCAATACCTCACGCGAGTACAGCCGTCGGCAGAACTGTCAGGCGCGGCGCGCGTTTGGTTCATTTCGGCAAGCGGAAGCGTGGGCCAAGCAGCAGATCGCGGCGCAAGCCAAGCCGTGGCCGTTTGGCACCAAAGCGGTGGTCTACGTTGCGTGGATAGACGGCGTGAATGAGTATCACAGCCGCAAGATTATGCGCGTTTTGCGCAAGCACCCGACCGGCAAGGCCACAATCATCTACCGGGGCATGACCTTGCCAGTATCCAAGAGCCGGAAGGGCGACATGTGGGCATTTGTGGAGGACGCGATCGTCTAGCTCACATTATGGATTATGGATACACCTATGGGGGGGGCAAGGAGAACGCTACAGATGTATGCCAGCATAAACGATGTCAAACGAGACTTACCCACGATCCTGGTCCAGCTAGAGGATGGGCGCATTGTAGAGGGTCAATCCGCTGGGCGCAAGTGCAATTATCCCTACGTCCATTTTATGGATGGGGACAGGCCGCGTAGTGTCCAGCTTTGTTGGACGACGTGCATGCGACTGGCCAACACTGGGCGCCCATTGCGCCTATAGACGGATTATCGATTATGGATGGGGGGGCAAGGAGAAGAACCGATGACAAACAAAGAACGCAGGGAAGTAGTATACCTTTTGGAGCTGGCCGCCGACTTGGCACATGCCAAAAGCAAGCTAGATCCCAACTGGCCTACCTGGCAGAAGCGTATCTTTTGGGACGATCTACAGCCAAAGATCGACGCCTACAAAGCGCGCGCCAAAGAACTCACCGGCGCCTATATAATCCTCTAGCTTCTAGACATTATGGATTATGGATACCATCTAGGGGGGGGCAAGGAGAGTAGCCTATGCTGACCACCACAGAACCCAGAGACTTGATCGTAGAGCTCCGCGCGCTACAGGCGGAGATCGACAAATTCACAGAACAGTCTACTCATGCGGTAGACATGGCGCACAACTGGCTCTACAGCAGCAAGGACAGTGTAACGGCCAAGCTAGAAAAGGCTGGAGCCTCTACCGTTAAAGGTCCAGACGATCAATATACTCTGCTTGACTCCGCACTTTACGACCTGAAAGACCTGGAAAAGGCTGTGCGCATCGGCGCAGAACTAGACCAAGCCGGATCTGCTATCTATAGTAGGCTAGATGACATGGCCCGCCTACTGGAGTTCCACGCCTAGACATTATCGATTATGGATGCATAGTGTAGGGCAGTCTCGAGGACTGGCCTACAGAAAGGACAGAGCATGCTAGACACGAGACAGATCACACAACACGTACTAGATCAGACAATGGAGATCCTATCCCGATTCAAGAGAGGCCAACTTGAGGGATTCTACAGCCCCACCACAGGCCGATCGCACATCTGGATTGCGGCGGAGTTCACACCCGCCCGGCAGCTCAAGATCTCGGTGTGTGAATTTGAGGACGGGCCAGAGCAGGACGCGGCAATCCTGACCAACACAAGCGATCAAGCGGTCATCACTGCCGGACGACTCCTGTTCAAGTTGGGGCAAAAGTACCCTCGGGCATTCTAGCGGATTATGGATTATGGATTCTACAGGGATAGGCCAGTCCTACCCCAGAAAGGACCTATAGATGCACACAAAGGATGTTGAACTGAACCGGATTATATGGTCCCTGGCGCCCACGTGGGACGGGATAGCGCACAATCTAGGGTGGCGTGCCCTGCAGGAAACTGGGCAAACCGATCCCTACCCTGACAGGGAGCTGATTGATCGCGCTACGGCACTCGCTCGAGAAGCGATCGACGAAACGCAAGCGGACCTCAGGGCGCGCGCGACCCAACCTTGCACTCTCACCTTCACGATCCCCATGGATCCCAAGATCATGGGACGGCTGGCCAAGGCCCTTGATCGCCGCTTCACGTGCTCGGATGGTCACGTGCGCACACTGCGGCAGCGGCTCGAGCACCGCACCCCGCTTTACAAGAAAGAGCACATCCGGCACTATACCACGAAACGGGTACACCTGGAGTATAAGCGGCTCAAGACACCCAAGCACGAGTATGCCGTGTGGTATATGGACGACGACGGGCGCAAGTTTGGGATCAACGTTCCCAAGCTGGTCTATACCGCCCTGCAGGACGTTCCAGAGCGCGACCCCACAGAGGACTAGAGGGATTATCGATTATGGATGTGTCCCGGCGGGACAAGGTAAAATCCAGGTATACAAACCCGCCGGGAATCTCTAGGGATTCGTTAACACGTTGTTAACAATCATCGGGTATACTGTACACAGTGAACAGAGCAGACAGACCAGGGGCAAGACCCCAGACACAAGGAGATAGAACAGATGGCAAGGCAATACGTTCGGTCAGAGTATGGAACGGTTTTCACCTACACCGGCACGCGCCCTTCCTTTCTCAGCAACGCGCAGCGCATCAGCCGGGAAGAGTTCCTCAAGGATCGCGCGGATCAGATCAAAGAGTACGTCAAGTCAGGCGATACGCTGTACACGATGGTCGTCCACGTCTCGCGCAGCGGCATGAGCCGCCGGATCAAGGTCTATGCGATCAGGGACAACGAGCCGATCAACCTCTCGCGCTGGGTCGCAGACCTCTTGGAATGGCGTTACCACGAAAAAAGCAACGCAGTCACGGTCAGCGGGTGCGGGATGGACATGTGCTTTCACACGGTCTACAGCCTGGCCTATGCCCTCTTTGGCGACGGCTACGCACTGACCAAGCGGGACATGTAGGAAGGGCAATTCTCGATTACCGGGGGCCTACAGAGGCCCCCAGAAGGGACAGAGCACAGATGTTACACTTTACAGCACGAAGGGGACACTACACCGTCAACGACAAGGGCCAGATCGGCGGAGGCCCCAACAAGGTCCGGCACGGGTCAGGCTGGAAATTCCTGGGCATTGCCAAGACCGGGCCGGGGTTTGCCCGGGGCAAGCAGGTACTCACGTTCGAGCAGATCACGCCAAAGGTCGTCAAGGCCACGCAATGGAGGTACAAGACCAGCCGCAACCCCCGCTTCACGGTGATCGACAACGACCACGGCACGCGGCGGATCTGGGGCGACGGCATCAGCTCTATGTGGTTTGACGAGGAGGACTAGAACAGATGACCGTACACAGAGCGATAGCGGACGAGGTTCGGGTACACTTCACAGACGGCACAAGCACCGTGATCCATGTCCTGGACGAGGAGGACATCACGGATCGGATCGTCGAGTTGTGCGAGGACGAGGGCCTCACCCTGGACGAGGTAGCCGGCTACAAGATCGTCGGCCAGGTCCACGCCGACGACTTTGGAATTGACGAGGAGGTCTAGGCAGATGCACGTCAAACGAGCAGTAGAGACCCGAGACGGCAAGAGCGCCCTGATTCTGTACATCCCCTCCGACGAGTACGGGGTGATTGAGCCTCAAGCCCTGGGTGATGCGCTGGCCAACCTGATCGGACAGACGCCGCGCGCAATGCCCGCCGCAGAGGTGGCCCGCGTGCTCAAGAGCGTGGCGGAGCAGTACGACATTCCGCTACAGGAGGTCTAGCACGATGACCGACAAGCACGAATGGATAGATACGCTCCAACTGTTCCGGGCCAAGACCATCGGGGCAATCTATGTAGACGCTATGCAGGAGATCAACGATGGGTGCCCCGTCGCCAAGGCAATTATAGAGGCTGTGCCGGAATACTTTCAGATGTTCGGCATCGACGAGGACCTTCTGATCTTTCGGACCTACCTTGCCCGATGCGGGGTACACGTCCCCGCCTGGGCACGGTAGAGGATTATCGATTATGGATGCCCCGCCGGGGGGCCAAGCCCGGCAGAAAGAGACAG
>Ga0180438_10011317_pt1 | contig 10794 bp, 5 predicted proteins | sample SS_ome_12_FD_132455 | JGI IMG/M metagenome (GOLD analysis project Ga0180438, IMG submission 132455) | Hypersaline lake sediment archaeal communities from the Salton Sea, California, USA - SS_3_D_2 metaG | ecosystem: Environmental > Aquatic > Non-marine Saline and Alkaline > Hypersaline >... | reverse complement strand
GGGCCAGCGGGGCGCGGAGCAACAGCGACTTCTCGGGCCGGGTCAGGTTGCAGAGCGACTGCGGCGTGCGGCTGAAGCCCGGCTTGAAGTAGCCCACGGTCCCGCGGATCTGCTGCAGCTCGCCGAAGTCGTGGACCAGCGGCAGCGCCGGCCCCTCGCCGCCGAAGGTGAAGTAAAGACCCCGGCCGATCGGCCGGCCCGTGTTCGGCTCCCGGCCGTGGCACCCGCCGCAACGGCGCTCCATGACTTCCAGGGGGAAGGCCACAGGGAACATGCCCGAGCCGAGCGCGGCGTAGGTGCCGGGGTAGGCCGCGCTGGACTCGATCCAAAGCCGCACCACGGTTTGCTCGCGCTCGGTGAGCTTGGCGTCGTAGTGGCTCCCGTCGCAGAGGTTCAAGAGCCGGCTCGCGGAGCTGCCGATGGTGCGCGGCGGGCGGTTGCCGAAGGGCTCGTTGCGCCCGTCGGCCACGAGGCCCCGCCGGGTCAGCGTCCAGTAGCTCGCCGAGAAGAGCGGCGTGTGATCGCCCGAGAGGTCGATCCGGCCCTCGAGGCGGTCGGGGCTGTGACACCGGGCGCAGTGGCGGTCGAGGATCGGCTGCACGTCGCGGGGGAACTCGAACACGTCGGGCACGCCCTCGATGGGCTCGATGCGGCTGGGGGGGCGACGGAGGGCCAAGAGGTCGCCCTGCACGTGCGGCCCCTGCACGCGGTGCTCGTGGCAGCCCACGCACCCGGCCGTCTCGCCCGGCTGGAGGGTGACAAAGCTCTGCATGCGCTTGACCGACAGGCCGTTTTCATCCAGTGCCACGAAGAAGAGCGAGCGGAGGGCCGGCACGTCGAACGAGGCCGAGCCGTCGGCCTCGACGGGCACCGTGCCCAGCACCCGGGCCAGGCTGAACGTGCCCCCGATGCTCAGCGGCCACGGCCCGCCCGAGAAACTGGCCGGCTCGGGCAACTGTTCGAGCACCAAGAGCTTCTTGATCTCGCCGGGGCGCACGCCCTGCATGTTGCGCCCGCGGTAGACGTCGCTCAAGACCAGCCGGCCGGTGGCTTGACGCGGATCGACGCGCGGTGCGATCACCCTCTCGCGGGCACGCGGGCGCAGCGGGCGCGGCTCGTGGCACTGTAGCCCGCCGCCGGACGTCGTGGGGTAAATCACCTCGCTGTTGCCCCGGCCGTCCATGACCACGATCCCCTGCGGCCCGGCCGCCAGGAAGCAGTCCACGGAGAAGGCGTATGGATCGCGAAACATGCCGCCCGGCCGGCTGACGGGCACGGCGGCCGTCTTGTCGTCGGGTCCGTGGGCCGGGTCGATGACGGTGACCACGCCCATGTGCTCGGGTCGCCCGTGGCTGGGCGAGAACGAGGCGACCACCTTGTCGGTGCCGGGGATCGGCTTGGCGTCGAGCATCGAGATGCCCGGGTGCTTGCCCGGCGTGGGGCTCGGCTCGGCGTTCATCGTGGCCGTGCCGGGGTGCTGGTTGCCGTAGTAGACCATTTGCCCGGTGCCGTCCGGGTTGGTGGTCCACAGGTGGTGGAAGGACAACTGGTTGCGGTCGACGTACTCCCAGCGCATGTAGAGCACGCGCCCGTCGGGCAGGACCCAGGGCGTGTTGTCGTGCTCGATGTTGGTGGAAATCGGCCGGACGTCGGCGCCGTCGGCGTCGCAGCGGTACAGCGTGGCCACCGGCGTGCGCCAGCAATTCACGAACCGGTTACAGCGGCTCGAGCAGAACATGATCCCGCCGTCGGGCAGGTAGGTCGGCTCGATGTCGTCGCACGGCCCGTCGGTCAACTGCACCAGCCCGCTGCCATCCACGTTGATCTCGTACAGGTGGTAGTAGGGCTGGCCGCCGCGGCGGTAGGAGAAGAGTATCTTGCGGGCGTCGTAGTGGACCTGGGGATCGCGCACGCCGCCCTCGGGGTCGTCCAACAGCACGGTGAGGCGGCCGGTGCGCAGCTCCAGCTTGCAGAGGCGCCCGCCCGGCTTGAAGATCGGGTCGGGGCGCCAGTCGTCGGGCAGACGCTGCTCGGGATACTCGGTGCGACCGCACCAGTAGTGGCCGAAGTTGGCGTACCAGTGGTCGTTGCCCGGCACGCGCTCGGCGAAGACGATCTCGGCGACGTCGGCCATGGGTCCTTCGAGCATCGCGCGGAGCAGCTTGGCCGGCTTTCGCTTGGGCAGCTCCGGGACCTTCTCCAGCACGTTGGGCGGCTCGGGCGTGGGCAGCCCGGCGATCAAGATGGGATCGACCCGGGCGCCGGTCGCGCCGGCGTCCTCGAAGAAGAGCCCGGCGGCCGCCGCCCCCTCTTGGTAGCCCAGCTCCGACAGGTCGATGCCCACGGCCAGGGCCTTGAACCCGTCGCCCGAGGTCGAGGGCTTCAGCCCGCAGGTGCGGAACTCCTCGATCGAGCCGACGGGCCGGTCGAAGACGTACGTGCAGAAGGGGCCGACCGGCATCGCAGCCGGGTCGTGGAACTTCACGTCGAACGAGTGGACGGTCATGGCACGAAGCCCCGGCGCGGGCCGCAGCGGACCCACGTGGAACGGGTCTCCGCCCGGCGGCGAGTCGCCCCGCTGGATCTCCAGCAGCACCACGTCGTCGCCCGGCCGGTTGACCACCGGCGGCTCGAAGGCCACGGCCATGCCCGGCGTGGGGTTCGGGCCCGAGAGGACCGGCTCGGACGCAGGTCGATCGCCCCCGCCGCCTGGGTTGATCACGCCGGTGGTCAGCTTCGGGTCGCCCAGCAGCCCACAGCGGGCTTCCGCGTCAGGCGCCGCGGCCCCGGGCGCGAGCAGCAGGTTGCGGTCGTGCGGCGAGCTGAATTGGATCACCCGGGCGTGGATCAGGTGCTCGGCGTCGTAGGCCACCGGTCCGCTGCCGCGGTCCACCACGATACAGGTGAGCAACAAGTCGGGGCCGGCCTGCTTGAGCGTGTAGCCGATGACCTGCCCCCGAGCCCCTGAGGGCGTACTCGCCACCAAGAGCAGCGCGCCCAGCGAGGTCCAGAGTAGAGCTGCGGTGCGATTCACGCGTCGGCCTTCCGTCAACGGGCGCGGTTCGGCGGCTAGCAACAGGATGACAGTGAGCCATCAGTAGTACGACGGCCTTCCAAGGCCGCCGGCGTCGCATCCAAGCCCTCGACGGCCTTGGAAGGCCGTCGGCGTCGCATCCAAGCCCTCGACGGCCTTGGAAGGCCGTCGTACAAAGCTCTCGGCTGCCTGGCTGAGACGCTACGCAACAGCATGGCGTACCGGGCCGCGGTTTGCAAGCGTGGGCCGTGCCTTGCGGCGGTTTGGTCCGCTCACGATAATGCGGCTGGACCATCCCCCGGCTCCTCGCGAGGACGGCTCTCATGGCAAGCGATTTGGTGGATCTGCGCAGCGACACGGTCACACGCCCCACGCCCGGGATGCGGGCGGCAATGGCTGAAGCGCCGGTCGGCGACGACGTGTTCGGCGAGGACCCCACGGTCAACCGGCTCCAAGAGCGCGTCGCCGGCGTGCTCGGGCTCGAAGCGGCGCTGTACGTCCCCTCCGGCACGATGTCGAACTTGATCGGCGTGCGCCTGCACTGTGGGCCGGGCGACGAAATGATCGCCGAGGCCGGCTGCCACATCCTCCACTACGAGCAGGCCGGCTACGCCCAGCTCAGCGGCGTGGCCGCCCGGGCCGTCGAGGGGCGGTTCGGCGTGCTCGACCCGGGCCAGCTCGAAGGGCTCGTGCGCCCCCGAAACGCCCACCTGGTGCGCACGCGCCTGGTGACGCTGGAAAACACCCACAACCGCGGCGGCGGGCGGATCCAGCCCTACGAGAACGTCGAGGCGATATGCCGCTGGGCCCGGGAGAGCGGTCTGCGCACGCATCTGGACGGAGCCCGGCTGTTTAACGCCGTGGTGGCCACGGGCATCGCGGCCCCGGATTGGACCCGGCACTTCGACACCGTGGGCGTCTGCTTCAGCAAGGGGCTGGGCGCGCCGGTGGGCTCGGCGATCTGCGGGCCCAAGGACTTGATCGCCGAGGGGCTGCGCCACCGCAAGGTGCTCGGCGGTGGGATGCGCCAGGCCGGCATCATCGCAGCCGCCGCGCTCTATGCCCTGGAAAACCACGTCGAGCGCCTGGCCGACGACCACGCGAACCTCCAGCGCCTGGCCGCCGGGCTGCGCGAGATCGACGGGATCGAGCTGGTCGGCGAGCCGTTCGACACGAACATCCTCTTCTTCCGCGTCAAGCCGGAGCTGGGCACCGCCGCGGAGCTGTGCCAGCGGCTCAAAGAGCGGGGCGTGCTCGTGCTGCCGACCGCGCCGGCCACCATCCGGGCGGTTACGCACCTCGACGTGGACCAGCACGACGTCGACCGGGCGGTGGAGGTGATCAAAGAGGTGGCACATTCCAGCTCGTTCAGACCCCGCCCTGCTCGTCAGGGCGGTGAACGAGGTTGAGAGCTAACGCGGCAAGACCCCGCCCTGCTCGTCAGGGCGGTGGACGAGGTTGAGGGCTAAACGCGGCAAGACCCCGCCCTGCTCGTCAGGGCGGTGAACGAGGTTGAGGGCTAACGCGGCGCAGCAGAAGGATTCCCTTCTTGACCCACACTTAGCTGCACAACCTGCTTCACCGCCCTGACGAGCAGGGCGGGGTCGCCCAGTCCCGAACGCTCGCGAGGACGTTTCCCGTGCCGATCTGCCCTTACTGCGGCCGCGAGAAGGACGAGGCAACGGCCTGCCCGCACTGCGGGTGTGTACAGGACGAAACCGCGTTCGGTCGGCCGACCGGCGAGAGCGGGACTGAGCGCGCACAGCCGCGATGGTGGTTCGAGCCGGAGACTTCGCGGTCGCCCCGCCGGGAGTCGCATCGCATCGAGTCCCCGTTCCTCATCTGGCTGCGGGAGGAAGGGCTGGCGGGCGTTCCGCGGCAGTTCGGCGTGGTCCGGGTGCTGGGGATGCTGGTCGTGTTTGCCCTGGCGTTCGGCCTGCTGCGGTGGCTCGGCGCACCGGCCAGCGTGTTCGTGGGCGTGAGCCTTTTCTTCGTGCTGGTGGGGACCGGGCAAGCGGTCCTATTCCGTGCCCAAGAGCCCCGCGCGGCGTCGGTCCTGGCCGGACTGGTGGCGGGGCCCGTCGTGGCCGTGCTGATGGTGCTGCTCGAGATGAACTTCGGCGCGGCGGCCGGGACCGACGATTTCCTCGACGTGACGGCGATGGCCCTTCTGCTGGGCTTGATGGGGGCGCCCTGCGGCTACTTGGCCGGCGGCCTGCTGGCCGCGATCTTCCTCGTACGAGGCCCGGACTTGCAGGACGCCGAGCCGGCTCCGCCGGATCCCCCGGAAGACGCGCCCCCGCCGAGCGACCCGTTCGCAGATTAGCGACTCTTGGAGTGCGGCGATTCATCGCCGCTTTCGCAGCCGCGGCTCGGCCCGCGGCGGTGAGCATTTCCGCCGGAGACCATCGCCATGTGGATATGCCCCAAGTGCGGCTGGATGTGCTTTGACCGCGCCCAGCAGACCGACGACCGCCCGATCTGCCCGGATTGCGGGACGCCGGCCGAGTCGGATGAACCGGCGATCTCTCGACTGATCCGGGAGGGAACGGCCGGCATGCCGCGCCGCTTCGGCCTCGTCCGGGTGCTGGGGCTGCTGGTGGTGTTCGCGCTTGGCTTTGGGCTCTTGCGGTGGCTCAACGCTCCGCCCAGTGTGTTCATCGGGGTTACCCTCTTCGTCCTGCTGGTGGGGTTGGGCCAGGCAGTTCTCTTCGGCGGCCGGAAACCACGCGAGGCGTCGTTGGTGGCCGGAATCGTAGCCGGGGAGGTGCTGGTCTTCGTCGCAGGGTTTCTCGGCCCGATGAATCTCGGTGAACTGCTGTTCTCTGCCGTACTGTTCGCCTTTCTCGGCGGGTTGTCGGGCTACCTGGCCGGAGCGCTGGTGGCTGCGGTGTTCTTGGTCAAGGGCCGTGATCTGGAGGACGCGCAAGGGACTCGGCCCCGGCCCCGAAAAGGACGCACCGCCGCCGAGCGATCCGCTTGAATGAAAGAGGGACCTGGTCTATCTTGTCGCGGAAGACAAACCAGGTCCCTTTTTCGGCGCCGGTCGCATACCCCTCTTTTCGCGGGGAGGGGTGCCGATTATACTTGAGCTTCGTGCCCGATGACCCCGATTCGTCTCCCGCAACCCTTTTCGACGGGGAGGACCCTCTCATGCGAGCCTGGCTGACGATCGTGATGGGGATTGCCGGCGTCGCGTGGGCCGCCGTGGCGGTTCCGTCCGTTGGGCAGACGGCTTCCGCGGCCGCGGCCGGCGAGGCGGTCGGCCCTCAGGTCGAGCCGCTTGTCGAGACCGACTGGCTCGACCAGGATCGTCGCTTTGAGGCCGAGCGGGCCGCCCGGGCAAGATTCGGCGCCAAACCCTCGGCGGCCCCGGCGGGCAGCTCGACCGCGTGGACGGGCGAAAACGTCACCACCGCCCGGGACGCCGCCGGCGGGTGCGACGGCGTGAAGAACGGACTCTGGGGCTTCCACGTCGCCAGCGGCGAAAAGGAGCCCTGGTGGCAGGTCGATCTGGGCAAGGAGTACCGGCTCGACCGCATCGTGGTTTACAACCGTACCGGCAGGTCCTCACGCACGAGCCGTATGCGCATCCTGGTGGCCGGCAGCGACGGCGACCCGAAGTGCAAACAGTTCACCCAAGTCTATCAACACGACGGCACGACGTTCGGCGGTGTGAGCGACGGCAAGCCGCTGGTGGTGTCGCTTGCGGAGAAGAACGTTACCGCTCGGGTGGTGCGTCTGCACATCCCGGGCAGTTGCTCGTTCGCCCTGGACGAGGTCGAGGTCTACGCCGTCGACGACCCGAAGAAGAACATTGCTCTGAAGCAACCGGCCGATCAGATCAGCACGAGCCAGTACTCGTACCCCGGCACGCTGCCGGCGGCCGGCTACGCGACGTTCGGGTTTTCGGTTGCCGGTGCGGCCGCGGCGCCGGCCCGAAACGCGGCGTCCGGCGGCGGGAGCTTCTCCCCGGCCCACACGCGCGACGTGCTCGACCGGGCCGGGCGCCTCATCGAGCGGCTGCGCCCGACCGCCGACGCGAAGCGCCTCGATCCCCTCGCCCGGCAGCTCGATGATCTCGACGCCCGCTTCTCGAAGATGGAGGGGGCTGAGGAGGTTCCCGAGCCGGCACGCCGCGAGACCTACCTCGAATCCCGCAAGCTGCTCCGTGAGATCGCCTTTAGCAACCCGCTGTTGGCGAGCATCGACAAGCTGTTGTTCATCAAGCGGCACGACCCGGCCGGCGTGTTCCATATGTGCGACCAATACTACGGCTGCAACGCCAAGCCGGGCGGCGGGCTGTTCGTGTTGCACGATCCCTTCGGCCCGGAGCCCCGGCTGGTCAACCTGCTGGAGAACTCGGTTGTAGAGAACGGGCGGCTTGAGGGTCAGAAGCTCGCCGGCGGCTCGTTCCTCTCGCCCGAGGTCTCGTTCGACGGCCGCACCATCTACTTCGCCTACAGCGAGGCCGGGGCGTGGCCGAAGTACAAGGGCGGCACGGCCTACGAGTGGACGCCCGAGTGCTCCTACCACATCTTCAAGTGCCGAGCCGACGGCAGCGGGCTGGTGCAGCTTACGGACGGGCCGGTGGACGACTTCGACCCCTGCGAGCTGCCGAACGGCCGGATCGTGTTCGTTTCCGAGCGGCGGGGCGGGTACCTTCGTTGCGGGCGCCACTGCCCGGTCTACACCATGTTCTCGATGGAGCCCGACGGCAGCGACATCGTCTGCATCAGCTTCCACGAGACCCACGAGTGGCACCCCAGCGTGACCAACGAGGGGATGATCGTTTACACGCGGTGGGACTACGTCGACCGCGACACGAACATCGCCCACCACATCTGGACCTGCTTCTCCGACGGGCGCGACCCCCGCTCGTACCACGGCAACTACCCGATCTCGCGGAACAGCCGGCCGTGGATGGAGATGAGCATCCGGGCAATACCCGACTCGCACAAGTTCGTGGCCGTCACCGGTGCCCACCACGGCAACGCTTTCGGCTCGCTGGTATTGATCAACCACCAGATCGAGGACGACCGGGCGATGTCGCAGCTCACGCGTCTGACGCCCGAGGTCCCCTTTGCCGAGGCCGAGGGCAGCCCCAGGCAACTGATGATCTACGGCACCCCCTGGCCGCTTTCGGAGAACGATTACCTTTGCGTCTACGACCCCGACGTGAAGAACCGCGGCATCTACTGGATCGACCGGGACGGCAACCGTGAGCTGATCTACCGCGACCCGGCAATCTCTTGCCTAAGCCCGATCCCGTTCCGCCCGCGCAAAAGACCCCCGGTTATCCCGGAGCAGACCACGCAGACGCTGGCCGCGCGCCAGGCCGCCGGGGGCGACCGCCCGGCCACGGTGTCGGTGATGAACGTCTACGACGCCGACTTCGAGTGGCCCGAGGGGACCAAGATTGACGCCCTGCGCGTGATCCAGCTCCTGCCCAAGGCGACCGCGCCGCCGAACCAGCCGAGGATCGGCGTGGCCACGCAGACCAACGCCCGGGCGGTGCTGGGCACCGTGCCGGTCGAGACCGACGGGAGCGTCCACTTCGAGGCCCCCGTGGGCGTGCCGATCTACTTCCAGGCGCTGGACAAGCGGGGGCTGGCCGTGCAGTCGATGCGGTCGGTCACCTACGTCCACCCGGGCGAGCAGCTCGTTTGCCAGGGCTGCCACGAGCGCAAGCACGATCCTCCGAGCCGGCCCGAGTCGCTGCCGTTGGCATTGCGGCGTGCCCCCTCGCCCATCCGACCCGACGTGGACGGCTCGAACCCCTTCAATTACGTCCGGCTCGTGCAGCCGGCGCTCGACCGAAGCTGCGTGGCCTGCCACCGCGAGAAGAAGGCCATCGACTTAAGCGGCGACCCGAACGGCAACTTCACCCGCTCGTACAACAGCCTGGCCGGGAAGTATGGGTTCTACTTCCACGTGAGCAACGGCTCGATCAACACGGGCGTACACGGCGGGAGCCGCACCGTGCCAGGCGCGTTCGGCGCCCGGGCCTCGGAGCTGCTCAACTACCTGGGTCCCGACCATTACGGCACGAAGCTCTCCGACGAGGACTTCCACCGCATCACCCTCTGGCTCGATTGCAACTCGGAGTTCCTCGGGGCCTACGAGAACGTCGCCGCGCAGCTCCGCGGCGAGATCGTGCGACCGACGCTGGAGTGAAGGACGTCGGAGCAATAGGAGTAGTGTAGTAATGGAGCCGGGGGTGAGGGAAGCTCGGCGGGACGCAGCATGAAGCACCTCTCAGCCACGATGGCACTGGCCGGTCTGCTGCTGGGGGCGGGATGCGGCTGCCGCGACGACGAACCCGCCGCAGCGCAGTCGAACCCTTCCAGCTCGCCGGACCGCTCCCAGGCATTCCGCGTGGCCGTGCCGGCGTTTGCGCCCTTTGCCGAGACGATCGGCCGGGAGTGGGCTGCGGTCAAGAAAGCTGCCGGCAGCGGGCTACAGCTCGAAACCGTCGCCCTGGATTACCGCTCTCTGCACGACGAGCTGTTCGACCGCCGTGCCCTGGCCGGCGGCGAGTTCGACGCCGTCCTTCTCCACTCCGACTGGCTCGCCGAAGCGCAGCAGTCGAAGCTGCTAGTGGACCTGGCCCCGCGAATCCGCCGCGACGGGCCCGACGCCTACCCCGACGACCTCTGCGACGACCTCGTGGCGTTGCAGCAGTTCGACGGGGCCATACTGGGGCTTCCCTATCACGACGGGATCGTGTGCCTCGTCTACCAGTCCGACATGTTCGACAACGAAATGCTCCGCGACGTACACATGGCCAAGTACGGCTACGCCATGCAGCCGCCCCAGACCTGGGCCGACCTCGAGCGGCTGGCTGCGTTCCTCAACCGGCCGGAGGACTACAAGTACGGCACGGCCCTGCCCGCGGCGCCGGACGGGCCGGGACCCTTCTGCGTACTGGCCGCCGCAGTCTGGTCGCGGGGGGGCGAGCTGTTCGACGCCGGGCGAGTGCAGCTCGATACGCCGGAGGTGGCCGAGTCGCTCAAGTTCTATCGCCGGCTCGTGGGCGACCGCTACGCCGTACACCACGACGTGCGCAAGCTCGACTTCTTCGCGATCGGGCGGACGTTCGTCGAGGGAGGGCTGGTGACGGCCGTCGCGCCGGCTGGCTTCGCGGCCCTGGGCGACGTTGCCGGCGAGTCGAAGGTCAAGGGCCGCGTGGGCGTCGCCCCCTTGCCGCACCGACCGGACGGACCCGAGCTGACGCTCAGCTCCTATTGGGTGCTGGCCGTGCCCGCAAAGAGCCCCAACGAAGACTTGGCCTACCGTTTCGTCAAGCACTGTGCGGGCAAGCCGGCCGACAAGGCCCGGACGCTCGCCGGAGTGCTCGGCTGCCGGCGTTCGACCTGGGCCGACGCGGAGGTCCGCCGGGCCCTCCCGTTTGCCGCGAAGCTGGATGAGCTGCACGCCATGGCCCGGGCGCTGCCGCGCCGTGCGGACCTGAGCGAGCTGGCGGGAATCGTCGACCGCATGGTCATCGAGGCGATCGACGGCAGGGACCCGCTCGAGCCGATCGTCGAGCGGGCCCAGAAGGCGGCCGACGCGCTGCCGAAGTAGCTTGCACTTCGTCGCGCTGCCGTCGTAGAATAACCGGCGGCTCCCACCAATCTGCACTTTCTGAGAAAACGTCCGAAACTGGTATCCACTGGAAAAGGCTCTTCTGTCAAGCTGCTGTTGCGAAGCAGACAGCGAGACAGGAGAGCCAAGGATGGCGAATACTGAATGTCGTT
>Ga0180438_10011316_pt1 | contig 10794 bp, 7 predicted proteins | sample SS_ome_12_FD_132455 | JGI IMG/M metagenome (GOLD analysis project Ga0180438, IMG submission 132455) | Hypersaline lake sediment archaeal communities from the Salton Sea, California, USA - SS_3_D_2 metaG | ecosystem: Environmental > Aquatic > Non-marine Saline and Alkaline > Hypersaline >... | reverse complement strand
TCTCTCCCTTCCCTATTCGTAAAAAACACCGCCTGCCTTCCCCCTTCAGCCAGCCCCTCTCCAGAACCAGCCCCAGGATTCTCGGCACCGGCGCCTTTCACTGCTATCAAAGAACTGTTTTGCCCTTCCCAGCCTTATTAAAGACCGGTGTTTGAAGAATCACAACAAGATGATGCTTATTCTTGGGCGCAAGTGGGAATATACTGCGGGCATTCGCATTGTGTCAAGTATACGTTGGGTAATTGTACGAGGGGAGGCTGCTACGCCCCCCCCTCACAACGGAATATTTTGTACCGGCTGGTCACCTGCTCTACGATCGGCAGATTACCAACTCCTCGTCGTATCCCGAGACCGCGGGCTCTCACCGTACACGCATAGGGGGTGTCGATCCCAGCCCGCTCGAGCTTCAGCGGATCGACTCAGTGCAGGACCAGCCACAGGTCGTCATAAGCGTACTGCTGAGGTCCTCCCGAAACGATATCGTCCCAACCGTATAGCCCGACGTACCCGCTGTCGTGGTCGCTCGCATCCCCGTCCCATTCCTCGACTCCATTAACATACACAGTCATCGTGTCGCCAACGCAAGACACGGTAATCGCGTCGCCGGAGTTGAAGGTTTGCTCGTAATACACCAACGACTCGATTCCTGATACAAGCGAGTAAACCCCCCAATTACCGGAATTATCAACGGCCAGGGCATAACCACTGAATGTATCTATGTCGAAGCGGAAGAACAAGCCCCAGTCACCCTCGTCCAGGTTCCCGTCCAGTTGCTCCAGCCCGTCGCAGTGAAAAGTAAAATCGGCCACGTCGGCGCGGTTGTACGCAGCCAGCGCCAGGTCGTCATCCCCCTCACCGGTCATCACGTACTGTCCGCCGCTGACCTCCCAGCGCGGATCGCTCAGAGGATCGGTAACCCAGCCATCCGCCGTACCGTCCTCGAAATCCTCATAGAAACCGAACCGATTGCTGTCGTCCAGGGCGAGAGACCCGATGTCCTGATCTGCACCGGTGAGATCGATTGTATCGTAGTCGTCCAGAAAGTAAATTCCGTCGTAGATCGAAAAAACGTCGTCCTCGCTCATGGCACTGCTTTGATCCAGGTCAATATAGATTGTCAACGTGTAGCTGTCTGGGTCCAGTTCAAAACTGAAGTCGAAGGGAGCGCCGGTGAACTCGTCCGAATCTACCAGAGACATGTCCGGGGTGGACCAGACGTCAATGCGCAGCGGCTGAGAACCGCTCACGCCTACGCTGCCGCTATAGCTTACCGAACCGCTGAGGGTGTTCTTGGCAGAGGCGACGGAAGGACCCGCCTCGGAGCCGGCGGCGGGTTCTCGATCCGTACCGCCCTGGCCGTCCTCGCAGTAAAAAAAGTAGCTGTGACTTCCCGCCGCCAGGGTCGTGCTGTACTGATAGGTCCCGTCACTGCCTGTTCCTGAGTTCAAAGACATTGCATGAGGCGTACCGTCGACCTGAACCTCGATCGTGGTAGGACTGTCGCCGTCCTGATCATAGTAGCTCACCTGATAGGTGAAGCTCGTCGTTGGATCACCGCTGGCCGGGTCGACACCGCCGGAGGAAAGAACGGGGGCTGAATTGCCATCCCCGTCGTCCGTTGACGAACCATCCAGGGGACATCCCAGGAGCAGCAGGGCCGTTGCCGCCCCGATGATAAGGAGGGCTCGAAACAGCAGTTGAATCGATATCCGTCCCAAACGAAACGGTTGATCACAACTGAAAAGGTGCAGAAAACGATTGCTCTTCATTGTTACGCCTCCTCGAAACGTTGGTTATGAGCACTCACAGAGTAAATCTCTGTGGCTTTGCCGAATTCGCTGAATCGACGAGTTCATCCGATAGGGCCGGTCGCTTCAAGACACGAATAATGCACGGCCTTGTAGGTGCGGATGTAGATGGGTTTTAAGCAGCGATGCTCAGCCATTGGTCTTTCCGATGGCAATAAGTGTAATGATTTACTCTCAAAGTGCTATCATTATCACGATTAATTCTGTGTCAATTTTTAGATGATTACTATGTCGTACTATTACTACAGTGCGATAATATCAAATTGAATTGATGATATCTTTATGTAACAATATAAGTGAATAGGTCGACGTTCGCTTGATTCGGATCACTTTGTAGTGTAACTTGCAAGCCGAAGCGGTCCTCTCGCCGATAGGTTTGACGAAGAAGAGCATTTGGAAGTCTTTCTGCGGATATGCCTGTGCAAAACCGACCGACAAAGCGTGGCACCGTCCTCTATCGAGGTGACACAATCATTTTTCAAGAAAAGATCGATAGATACGGCGGTTGGGTAGTGGTGAAAGAGCCGGCGCGCAGGCAACCTTCCCAGCAGGTAATTGAAGCATTGTATAACGAATACGAGCTGGCACATCGCCCTTACTTTGAAGGGATCCGTCGGGTGCTGGGGAAAGAAAACAGGAAGGGATGTCCCGCTCTAGTCCTCCAATTCATAGACGGAAAAACCCTCCGAGATTATCTGCACACCGACCACTTGGGATTTCAAGAGCGGCTTCAACTCGCCGAGGCAGTGTCGAAAGCTGTATTCGATATACACAAGGGTAAAATCGTTCACAACGATATCACCAGCAGCAACATCCTGGTCGACAACCACGATCGCTCCATCCGCATGATCGATTTCGGTGATGCAATACGGCGTGACGGCGGTACCCCGGTTGCGGAAACCCGCCGGTTGAAACAGGAGAGCCTCCCTTATCTCCCCCCGGAACGGGTGACAAATCGGAAGCTTTATTTCGACTATCGAACCGACACGTACGCCCTCGGAGTTGTGTTGTATGAAATCCTGACAGGCAAGTTACCTTTTCAAGCTGAGGATCCAAAAGCGCTTTTCCACGAACACGTCGCCCGAAAACCCACACCTCCGAGTCTGTTTAATCCCGATATCCCCGATGCACTGGATCGTATTATCCTCAAACTGCTGGCTAAAGATCCGGAGGAACGCTACCAGTCCGCATTCGGACTGCTTAGCGATTTGAAGATATTCCTTGATCGGATTTTACGAAATCAAGCAACACCCCCCTTCCCCTTGGGCAGAACTGATCATTCAAGTGTTTTGAAAATCCCCGACAAGCTGTACGGAAGAGAAAGGCAAATCAGTCGTTTGAGGGAACGAATCGAAGAAACAGGCGATGGCGGACCGAAACTTGTACTGGTTTACGGTTACGCCGGTATCGGGAAAACGGTACTGGTTCAACAGATGCGCAGGCCGATCGTAAGCGGTGGTGGATTGTTCCTTCAAGGCAAAGCCGAGCAGTACCGTTCGAGTATTCCATATACAATAATCTCTACAGCCTTCCGTGATCTCATGCATGTGATCCTCAGCAAATCGGAGCGGGAACTGGCCCGATGGAAAGAGGCGATCTCGGCTGCTTTGGGAGATCAAAGCGCGGCACTAGCCGAGATTGTACCCGGACTCGACAAGATACTGGGAATGCAGAAAGACATTGCTTTCCTCGGCGGTCAGGAAGCTCACAATCGCCTGAGGTATCTAATCCGGTCACTTGTCAGCACCCTGCTTCAACTGGCCTCTCCGCTGGTGGTTTTTCTAGACGATCTACAGTGGATCGACACGGCCTCACTTAATCTGCTCAGAGCTTTGTTCGCGGACAGGGAGCTGGCGGGTTTGTGCGTAATCGGGGCGTACCGGGACAATGAGGTCGACGAAGGACACCCCCTATCCGCATTTCTAACAGATATGGAGAACAGACGAACCGAAGTTACCAGGATCGTCCTTGAGAATCTAGACATCAACAGCCTCTCCAGCCTTGTTGCTGACACGTTTGGTCCGACTCCCGGAATCGACGTTGTGAGCGAACTGCTCTTCGAAAAGACACTCGGCAATCCCTTCTTTGCCAAACAGCTGCTTTTTTCCCTCAACGAATGCGATCAGATCAGATTCAACATAGAGTCCCAGCGATGGGAATGGGAGATCGAAGCACTGCAAGCCCTAGATATTTCGGAGAACGTGGTCGAGTATTTGACCTCCACCATTCAATTACTCGATCCAGAAACACAGGATCTCCTCCAACTAGGCGCCGCTTTCGGTATCCGCTTCGATCCTTCGCTCCTCGCAAAACTACGTGGTGAAACGGCCGAGGATGTCATTCGCGAGCTGCAAAAACCGGAGACTATGCAGCTGTTGTACAAGAGAGAAAATAATTATAGGTTCGTCCACGATCGGATTCACCAGGCAATTTACGGATTGATGGATGACGACAGCAAGAGCCGTTTTCATCTCGAGATCGGACGCATGCTACTGAACGATCTCCCGGAAGAACAGAAGGAGAGCTCTTTATTCAAGATAGTCGATCACTTGAACATAGGCGCCTCATTGGTGAGTGACCGGGATGAACGCAACCACATAGCGCGTCAAAACCATGAAGCAGCGCGTAAAGCCCGGGATTCCGCCGCCTTTGCTGCCATGCTCCGATATGTGCAGCAGGGGATCCAGTTGCTCGGTGCCAACAGCTGGCAGACCTCCTATGATCTGAGCCTAGGCCTGCACACGATGGCATCGGAGGCAGAGTACCTGAATACCAACTTCGAGGCCGCCCAGGAACGTGCACAGATCGTCTTCGACCGTGCACGAGATATGATCGACAAAATCACCGCCTATGAGATCGTCATGATGTGTTGTTTCGCGCGCTACCGAATGGACGAGGCGATCAACATCGGCAGGAGCATCCTTTCGATGTTGGGAGTTAACCTGCTAACGGCTATGCCTCCCACCTTGGAGGTAGAGCAATTTCGCCGTTTGCCGATTATGACCGATTCAACGAGCCTGGCGGGAATGAGAATCCTGACAATGTTGTTCCCCCCCGCTATGATTGCCGTGCCTGAATTACTACCCAGAATCGTTTTTACACTCATCGATCAGTGTCTAAGAAACGGCAATTCCTCTTACTCCGCGTTTACATATGCCTTGTATGGCATGTATCTGTGTGAGAATCCAGAGGGAACCACCAGAGGGAACCAGTTCGGTAAATTAGCGTTGCATATGCTCGAATCTACTCAAGGCTATAGAATGGAAAACCGGGTGCGTGAACTTGTGCACATTTTCATCGAACCCTGGGAAAGCAAGCATCTGTACGACTCGATGGAGGATATGCGTCAACTTGCCCAGTCTGCAATTAAATCGGGAGAAACGGAAATCGCCTGCAACCAATGGATGAGCATTTGTATTCTGTTGGTTTTCGTCGGAGAACCGATGGAAGCCGCACGACAATTCTCTATGGACTACGTAAATCGGATCGGTGAGCTGAAGCAAGGATTTCAACTGAAGTTAGCCAAAGCATGGGCTCAGTTACTAATCAATCTGAGCGGAATGGCGGAAAACGCAACACAATTAATCGGCCCCTATTTCGACGAAAGTCATACGCTCCAGAGGCTTGCACACGAGCACGGTCTGACCAACTTTTACTGCTACATGGCGATAGCAATGCTGCACTTCTTCACGGGAGACTTCGAAGAATCCGTGAAATATATGCAATTGTCTGCCGGGCAACAACCGCGACTTTTTGGTTTTCCGGTTGCAATAACACACGCCACCTATCACGCTTTGGCCATGCTACAGCACTATGACGTTGCCGGAGAAGCTGAAAAACAAAAGTATCTCAAAACTCTCGATCCGATTCGCTCGAGATTGAAAGCCCTGGGCCGTCAGGGTTCGATAAACTTCGAACATGATCATTATCTTATCGAGGCTGAGATCGCCAGAGTGGATGGAGATTCCGACCGGGCCCTTCGATTTTACGAAAAGGCGATCTCTACCGCCAAGAGAAACCGGTTTCCCAACTTCGAAGCAATAAGCTGCGATCTTGCCGGCCGCTTCTGTCTGGATCAGGATCTCGAAGGACCAGCACGGTACTACCTGAACAGGGCATACGATCTCTATCAACAATGGGGTCTCATGCTGAAGGTCAGGGAGCTGGAGCAAAGCTATGCGGATCTTTTAGAAGACCGCGGTCTGGCGTTGGATGAGGCTAGGCACAAGAAAGAAACAGTGCTTGTCTCGGGGAGACCGGACTTGGCCAGCGCGCTCAAGGCGCTCCGCACGCTGTCTTCCGAAACAGAGCTAAAAACTCTTCTCAACCGGATGATGGGCATTGTGATTGAACACGCCGGCGCGGAGAAGGGTGTACTGGTGCTGAGGCACGGTGACCACTGGTACATCCAGGCAACCGGCGATTTTCAGAAAAGAACTTATGACGTCCTGCTGAACTTGCCGTTTTCTGATGGTAGCTCGGATCGGGAGGATAACCTCCTTCCGTCGAGTGTCGTCAATCTTTGCCTTCGCTCCGAAGAGTCTTTGATCATAGACAACGCTCTCAGCGACAACAGATTTAGTTCGGATCCCTATGTCATTCGGCACCGGGTGAAATCCGCCCTCTGTGTTCCCATGCGTTATCAAGGCAGATTGAATGGTGCACTGTACCTGGAAAATCGCCACACGGTCCAATTGTTCGGGCATATCAAAGTCGAGATACTACAACTGCTCTGTACACAGTTCAGTATATCCTTCGAGAACGCCCTTCTCTACGAAGCTCTTCAGGAAAGACTGCGTTTCGAAAGACTCGTTTCCGGGCTTTCGGCAGCCTTCGTTAATATGCCGGTGACCAGGATCGGTCGTCAGTTTTCTCTCTGGCTCCGAAAGCTCGTCACCTTCCTCGAAACCGATAGGGGAGCAGTATACGAGTACTCGAGCGATCGTGGCCGTCTGGTTCTCAAACAGTACTATGCCGGATCGAACATTCCTAAACCGCCTTCACCAATGACGCGACTGCCATGGTACGCACGTAGGATCGCGGTCGGCCGCACGGTTATATTACGAAACACCGATGAACTACCGGCTGGGGCCACCGCAGAGAGACTATATTTCCAAAAGCAGGGTATACGCTCCTACATCGCCGTGCCCATGTCGGTGGGCGGATCATTGCTGGGGGTGATCGAGTTCGCCTCGTTCCACCGGGAGAATGACTGGAACGCCGAAGTTGTGGACCGCCTTCGTCTCATTGAGGAGATCTTTGCTCAAGCGCTTAAACGCAGGATCAGCGAAAAGACGTTACAGCGCAGGACCGCCGAACTGAAAGAGAGTGCTGTAAAACTCAAGAAGCTGACAGAGCACTTGCAGGAAGTACGGGAACATGAGCGCGCGAATATTGCCCGGGAAATACATGATGAGCTGGGGCAGGTGCTGACGGTTTTGCGAATGGATACGTCATGGGTTGGCAGACACATACGAGACGATCCGGCCGTACTGACCGAAAGGCTCCACGAGATGATCGGTTTGATCGATTCTGCCACCGATAGCGTGCAGAGCATCGCCCGGGAACTGCGTCCGCAGATGCTGGACGTGCTGGGTCTGTTCGACGCTATCGAGTGGCAGGTCAGGGAGTTCCAGAGACGAGAGGGGATCACCTGCCGGACTATATTCGAGGGTGAAGAAATTGAAGAAGAGAATACGGTCATAGTGCTGTTCCGGATCGTCCAGGAAGCGCTGACCAACGTAGCCCGGCACGCTCATGCCGAAGAAGTAACCGTGTGCTTGGAGGTAGACAAAGGGTGTATAATACTGGAAGTAGTCGATAACGGGCAGGGTATCACCGAAGAACAGGTTATCAGCAACCGGTCCCTCGGTTTGATCGGGATGCGTGAACGCGTCTCGTTTTTGAATGGAAAAATGGAGATTACCGGCAAGAAAGGACAAGGAACCCGTTTACGCGTCACACTGCCGGTGGAATGGAAACCGTGATCCGTGTTCTGATCGCCGACGATCATCCAATTGTCCGGCGGGGGTTGAAACAAACGCTCAATGAAACTAATGACATTGTCGTCGTCGACGAAGCCCAAAACTGTGCGGAGGTTATTCAGAAGCTGAAAGAGCGTCGCTTCGACGTCCTACTGCTTGATATCGCCATGCCGGGAAGGGGCGGAATCGACGTGCTGAACGAGAAAAAAAGTCTGGGCATCAAGACTCCTGCCTTGATGCTGAGCATTTTTCCGGAAGACCAGTACGCGGTGCGGGCTTTAAAATCAGGCGCTTCCGGATATCTCACTAAAAACTGTGATGCAGAAACGCTTGTGGAAGCGATCCGGAAAGTGGCCGTCGGCGGAACATACGTGAGCGCCGAGCTGGCCGAAAGGCTCGCAGCCGATCTCATCCGGAATAAGCAAAAACCCCCGCATGAACTGCTTTCCGATCGGGAGTATGAAGTGCTCAAGCAGGTGGCCTCCGGCAAGAGCACTCGTGAGATCGCTGTAAAGTTGAATCTCAGCGTTCAGACAATCAGCACGTACCGTGCAAGGATCCGCCAGAAGATGGGGCTCAAAAACTCTGCCGAGATCACGTCCTACGTAATGAAAAATAGGCTCCTGGAACCCTGATTCCGTCCTGCCCCCCAGCTACTTTCCCACCTCCTTGAGATCGTTCTCCAGCTTCTCAAGCCGATTCTTTAGTTCCTGAATGTCATCCAGCAGCTCTTTGACAGCCTCCTTGCTCACCGTAGCCTGTTCCTTCAAGACCAGCTTCTCATATACGGTTGCTCCTAGTTGACTGAACTTCTTCTCCGCCTGCCGCTCGATCTGGGTTATTTCGTAGCGCAGAAGCCCCTTCTCTCCGAGATCTTTGGCCTTCTCCTTTGCCTTGCCCAGGACCTCCCGGGATGATTCCAAACCCTGATTGACGACCTGTTCCATCCGATCCCAAAAACTCATGTTTTTTCCTCCGTGGTTTATCATAGACGGTGCTATAATTAAAATAGCTATTGAAGGATCAAATTGCAACTTTCTTGACCTTCGTGATATAGTGCCGGAGGAAGACGTATCGAATGATCTACCTGCGTTGCCGCAACTGCGGATGCTATCTGCTCAACTCGGAAATGACTCAAGAAGGCTACTGCTGCAGTGATTGTGCCGAGCGGTACCGCTCCTGCGCAAACTGTGGCGGGTATTATCAGGCGGACATGGGGTACGGCGGGCAGTACTGCTGTCCTGAGTGCACGGTGCAGTACAAGATGAATCGTTATTCCGACACGGCAACGAAACACGGACTCTTGAAGGAGCTTGCATGAATCTGATCTTTCTCGGAGCCCCTGGGGCGGGCAAAGGCACTTTGGCAACCCTCTTGAGCAAAGAATACGGTATTCCCCAGATCTCCACCGGGGATCTGTTTCGGGCAGCGGTCAAGGAAGGCAGTGAGTTGGGTAAGCAGGTGCAGGGAATTATGGAGAAAGGCGAGCTGGTGCCGGATTCATTGACCGTGGAGTTGGTAAAGGAGCGCCTGGCGAAGCCTGACGCCCAGGAGGGATATATCCTGGATGGATTTCCCCGTACCGTCGCCCAGGCGGACGCGCTGGCAGAGTTCCAAAAAATCGACGCTGTTATCAACTTCTCGATCAGCGACGAACTGGTAATTCGCCGCCTCTCTGGAAGGAGAGTCTGTCGTTCCTGCGGAGCGATATATCACATTGAGAACATGCCGCCCAAAGTCGAGGGCAAGTGCGATCGCTGCGGGGGGGAGCTGTACATCCGGGACGACGACAAGATCGACTCCATCAAAAACAGACTACGGGTGTATAAAGACCAGACCGAGCCCCTGATCGCTTACTACAGAGACAAGGGACTGCTGCGGGAAATCGACTCCTCCGAAACTCCGGAACACTCCCGCGAGCAGATAAAGAGTATCCTGGAATAATCGGACAATAAACTAACTCGGCTCCTCGACCTCGGGCGGCAGCAGCCCGCTTCTCTCCAACAGGGCTCTGACCCTATCTCGCTCCAAGAGCTCCGGATCGGCCAGCAGCTCCGCGATGGCCTCCTGGTTCTTGAACCCCCCTTCCAGCGCTTCAGAGAGGGCGGTCAGCCCGCGGTCGGGATCTTCGATTTTCGTCAACTGAATCACGGCGCTGGAGAACCAGGCTTCTACTTGCTTTTCATCGTAGGCAAGGGCCTGTGCATAGGCCTCCAGTGCCTTGTCGTAGCGTTCCTGGATCCTATACGCATCAGCCAAATGCATATACGCATCTGGGCTGTCAGGTTGACTCTGCAGATAGGCCTCGAATACCTCCACCGCCGCCTCTATCCTTCCCAATTGAAGCAGAAGCTCACCCCTATTATATAGAGCTTCCAAATCCTCCGGATCATCCTCCAGGATTCTAGAGAAGGCATCCAGGGCTGACTCTGGCTGCTCTACTTTCCAGAGGAGCATCCCGAGATTGTATCGAACCTTGTTGTTCGCCGGTGTCGCTTCCAGAATCTGGCGGTAGATCTCGATAGCCCGAGCGTTATCCCCGCTGGCGTAGTAGGAAAAAGCCATAGCTTCCTGAAGATTTTGATTGTTTGGATCCTGGACGATCAGCTCTTCCAATACCGTCTGAGCCTCTCCGGCCCTTCCGGCGGCGATAAAGGCCATGGCCAGATTGAAATAAGCTTTTTTGTTTTCACTGTCGATACTGATCGCTTTCTGATAGAAGAGAATAGACTTGTCGTAATCGGCCAGATCGTAGTATGCATTTCCCAGGTTGTAGTACTCCAAGGAAAGCTCCGAACCCCGGATGGTGGAGGTACAACCTGAGAGAATCAGCACCAGGATAGTGATGACAAGCAGATGTCGCACGGTGAACATACTATCGCAATCATCGAATCAAAGTAAGAGGATGATTGCGATGTCTTGGCAGAAAACGCAATCATCGAATCAAAGTAAGAGGATGATTGCGATGTCTTGGCAGAAAACGCAATCATCGAATCAAAGTA
>Ga0180438_10011315_pt1 | contig 10794 bp, 13 predicted proteins | sample SS_ome_12_FD_132455 | JGI IMG/M metagenome (GOLD analysis project Ga0180438, IMG submission 132455) | Hypersaline lake sediment archaeal communities from the Salton Sea, California, USA - SS_3_D_2 metaG | ecosystem: Environmental > Aquatic > Non-marine Saline and Alkaline > Hypersaline >... | reverse complement strand
TTGCTTAATATGTATGTTTTTTTTAATATGGCACGAGCGGGGCGAAAACTCGAGGGTGTGAGTATTTGGGGGATGCACTTGGGGATACTTTTTGCTCCTGCCGTGCTGCCTACTGTAATAATAATAATGATTGGTAAGTATGTTATAAAACAAAAAATCAAGAAAGGTCTTGACAAAATGGAGGTTGAGCTTTATGGGGAGCATTAAAACGAAATGGTTTGAACTTGGACAACTGGAGAACGCCAAGCAAGTTGAGTATTTAAAAGAACTTATTAGTCTTTATAATAGTAGTCCGTCAAGTCACGGCTTGTTATATATGAGCTTGGTCGTTTTAAGTTTAATATTTTTAAGTTATGGTTATTGGATAGTGTTTGGAAGTATCTTCTGGATATTTCTTGCTTTGTTTATTCATACCATAGTTTTTCGGGTGAAGGTAAGTAAGTTTAAGAAAAAATGGGGGCTAAAGTGAGAAAATGGAATTTGAATGTAGGTATTGTGATTTTGTTTGTGAGAAAGCGAGTGAGATGTTAAGGCACGAAGCGGAGAACCACGCACAATGAAAAAAGACCTTGTTGACCAATTAATCCAAAAAGCAGAAGTTGTAAGGGAAAAATTCAGCAATCCCAATCGTGAATATGGGGAAGTGTTCCAAATAAGCAAAATTCAGTTTTTAAGTGAGCACTCGGCAGCTGTTGTTTACAACAAACCCAATAAAAAACTTGCATTAGCTTTTTTTTATTGGGTTGAATGTAAAGAAGGTTATTGGACTTATTTTTTCCCTAAAGAATCGCACGTTTTAGGACTTAACAAGGTTGAGGCTAAACTTGACGAAATCAACGAGCATAATCTTAAAGTCGATATGGGGGTAATAGATTGATTGAAAAAGTGCCTTTTAGGAAGTATAATCTTGAGGAAAGAAAAAAGGATGTGTTTAGTTTGAGGCTTAATGATGAGGAAAGGGCAAAGCTTGAGGAGGATAAACGCATACTTAGACAGCCAAAAGACAGTACTGCTGTAAAAATGCTTATGAAAATAGGTCATTTTGTAATACACGAACCAAAAATTAAGGAAATTGTGAATACTATTTTCGAGAATAACCGTAAAAATGAAAAGACGGGACTTACAGAATTTTAACCAAAAACGGAGGATTGTTGAACGTTTGTAACACGAAAAACACGGAATCGTAACACAAAAAGATTCAGCACATCTACCTAAACAAAAATGAAAACAGAAGAATTTAACAAAATAGTATCTGAACTTGAAAATTTGAATGAGTACGAATCAGAGGAATATTACACATTAGTAAGGTATGGAGATGTTATAATAATACTTGAAAAGTATTTGGAAATTTCGCATAACGAAGATTCAACGAAATCGGAGGACTAAACAATGAAAACAAGAATAACAGTTGAAATAGAAACTAAAGACGAACTTATAGCAATGGTAGATATGGGTTTGAAAACCGAACAAGAAGCTAACGTTGCAGAAGATGTTCATAAAGGATTCGTGAGAACTTTAAAAGAGTATTTTCACGATTTTGATGATTCAGACTTACTTATGGACGGTTTAGAAGATGCCTACATAGAAAATCTGGATGAATTGGAAGATTATGGATTTAGTATAAAAGTAGTAGATATAAAAAAAGTCTAAAGTTCGTCTAATAACTATTAGAGGTAATATAAAATATGGCAAAGCTTTATAAAATTATTAGGAAATGTATTATTTGCAATAAGCGGTTTGTTGCTGCTAACGGTAATAAACTTAAGTGTCCTGAACACTCAAAAGAGTAATGGAGAGAACCGTAAAGGGTTTTACTCCTCATAAACGGCTTACAACCTTGAAAATAAAATCTAACCCCTTTTTTTTCTATGGTTTTTTGCTTTGCTCATCCAAACAAAAGCCGTTTATTGTTTTTCCCTTTACGGTCTCCATAAACCTAAAAAATGAATGAGAAACAAAAGGAAATCCTATTTTTGCAAATAGGAAAGGATTTAGAAGCGTTAAGAAAAAGATTAACAGAACTCGAACGGCTTTTAGAAAGCAACGGAGTCAAAACCTATTAATACTTTCTCGTGACGGAGTTCATAAACATAGCAATCGCTGTAATTATGAAAAACGGCAACAATTGAACCCACGTCAAAAGCTTAACATTAGGCAACAAGCTTATTTGAATTACGAACAGCAAAGCACCTACAACCGTACAAATAAGCCCACTATAAGCAATACTTTCTCCATCAGTTGAACCATTATTCTTTTGAATAAGCCAAAGAACAACGCCAAGAACCGCAAGAAACGCAACAAATATGAAGCCCCCAACTTGTTGATTAATCAAAGCTAACCAATAAGGAGGGTCATTAATAGCGTTTTTACTGATAATATTTGTTAAATCATAAGTTGCGTTGATTATGGTTGCGTTAGCCATTTATTTACTCCTCCCCATAAAGAATTTAATCATTACAATACCAACAATAACAAGAATAGTCAAAAGAGTCGTTAAAAATTGTCCAAATACTTCAAACAATCCTAAATCACTAACCACGTAACCCGTCAAGTTAATTAAAGTATCCACACTTTTATAAACAAACTTGAAAGGTTCAAGTACAACATTAAAAATCCCACTTAAAAAGTCAAACCAACTATCATCAATAGTAGCGGGGTCTATTTCTGAACGAACACTCTGAATAGTGCTTGAAAGGTTGCCCGTAGTGTAATAAGGTTCAATATCTTCTTCTACAAAACCCGTTGTGTCGTAACCCGTGCCAAGAAAAGCTATCATTGTGCCAATAAGACCCGCAAAAAGCCCAAGAATCAATATACCTATAAGCATACCTTGTAATGTAAACTCGGCTTTTTTATTCATTTTTCTTAAACACCCCAAACACTATAATAACAAACGCAATCAAACTCGTTATGACAGTTGTCGAAATATCAACAATACTGAACCTTTGCAATAAGTAAAGGCTTCCGAAAGTTATTACACCACTTGCAACAACTCCTGCTTTACCAATACGTCTTTGAAACGGAATACTCAAAAGACTAACAACCACGATAAGAAAAACAGCATATAAAAGACCCGTGTTTTTATCAACCACAACGTCGATATCGAATTTTTTTTGCGCTATCTCGTAAAGCTCACTTCGTCCATCTGTATTAATATACCCTCTTATTTCGTAAATCGTGTTATTAATAGGAGTAAAACTGTAATTAAGGCTTCCGCTTGTTCCCGTTACTGTTTGGGTATCGACCAACTCGTAACTTGTGCTATTAAGCATAAAACGCCCCCAAATCTCGAGAGTTGCTCCGCTTATTGTGTTTCTTGCGTCAATCCAATCAAAAAACACGGTATTGTTATTATTTGGTGCTCCTGTTGGGGTGTCATTAAAATAAATACTTGTACTTATACCTAAACGGTCAAGAATTACCTCGTTAGGGTCGTCTGCAAGGTCAATAATAATTTGGATGGTTTCCGTAACTGCGGGAATAAAGCTTGTTTTTCCCGTAAAAGTGTTACGATTTGGAAGTATTGGACGGGCTGTACCATTAACTATTACGGCAAAACGATAAAAAACAGTAGTGTCTCGCTCCACCCAAACGGTAGTTTTCCCTTCAAAGTCTGTTTGTGCTTCCTGAACCGTTATAAACTGAGTATCTCCCCCAATAATTTCTTTTTGTAACCAAACAATCGCTCCCTCGACCTCGCTGTTAGAAGTGTCCAAGACTTGAATAGTTTGTAGTTCTGTTGAGGTATTAGAGGTTAAGTAAACGCTCACGTTCTGAGTACTATCATTAAGAACCGTGATAAACAAGCTTCGAGGATTATAACCCGTTGCGTTAAACCTCACTTCGTAATCTGTTGGAGCGAGAAAATCCACAAGCAACGTCCCGTTTACTGTTAAGTTTGTGAAACTTGTTGCGTTACTAATAGTGCTTACTGTCACGTTAGGATTAAGGAGTATTGCTTGAGTGTCTGCGTCGTAAACCGTCATCAAAACGCTATTGAAAGTGTACGCATAAACCGTAAGGTTTTGGATTTTTCGGTCTGCTGTAACTTCAACATCCTTAACACTTGCAAACAAACCCCCCAAGCTATTAGTAATATTAATATAACGAGCGCTTATATTTTGCAAAATAGGCAGTTCAACATAGCCGTTTGTTGTGTTTAGCGTAACGCCGTAATCGGTAACTACCGTAAAATTAGAAACAGTATTACCGCTAACGTACTCAACAAGAGTAATATTAACTATTGCGTTGCTCATATTTGCAAAAGTTACTGTTTCGTTTTGCAAAGGAGTTGTTACGATAGTATTTGTTTTATTCCAATAACCCTCTTTTGTAGCACTTACTTGGTGCGTACTTGCATTAAGCTTAAAAAGAGTGTTTTGGTTTCCATCAATAAAAAAAGTAGCCCCTGTTAATACGTTTCCTGTTATAAGCTGTGTTGCCGTAAAACTAACCTCGCTTTGATAAATAGTCGCAGCAAGAACACTTGAAAGATTTTGATTAAGATAAGTTTTGTTAAAATAGTTAGGCTTAATAATTGTAAGGTTTTCGGGGTCATTAGCCGTAAAAACTTGCAAAGTACTACCCTCAGTACTAAAAATTGTTCCATCACTTGTCATAGCACTAAAATTTGATAATGAAACGTTACTCCATTGGTCTTTAACAGTAACATTAATACTTGTTGCAGCAAAAGGGAGGTCATCCGTGAGGTAAGCAATAAGGTCTCCTCCTCTTAAACTACACGCCGCATTATCACAACGCCCCTCAAGAGAAACAGTATAAGAACCTTGATTAAGACCGCCAAAAACCCATTGAGATAATATTAAACCCTTTTTGTCTGCAACGTCTACGTCTCGATGGAGTGTTGTTCCGTTTTCACTTGTTATTCTAAGTCTGAAATCGATTTCACTTGCTCCCCCGTCACTTTGAGCAGAAATTCCCGCTTTTGCAACAAGGTTTGCACTTGGAAACTCACTATTATTAACAGTTATGCTATCAAGCTCTATAAAACTCGTGCTACTAATGTCCGTAAATGAAATTCTTGTGTGGTTGCTACTGCTTGGATTAAGAACAAGCTCTTTTATTACAAAACTACTATTGACGGTAACGTTTCCTCCCCCCCCAACATCTCCTTTAAGATTAAAAGTTAAATTTGTTGAAGTTACGCCTGTTGCGTTAGGAACAAGGCAAACAAAACCCCCGCTTCCTGTCGTTCCGTCTGTTCCTGCTCTTGTATAATCGCCACACTCAACCCCATTAAAAGTAATGTTAAGTATTGCGTTTTGGAAATCTCCGGGATTAACGTCATACTCGTAAGTATATGAGAGGCTTCCTTCTGCGATTAATTGGAGAGTTTTGCTTCCTGTTACGTTGCTTTTAACTGTATAATTATATGTTGACTTGTTAAGGGTTGTCCCTGAACTTTTACCGTATAATTCAGAAAATGAATGATTTATTTCTATATTGTTACTGCTTTTTAATAAGTGAACCACTCCAACACTATTGGAAACTTCAAACGTTCCGCTTGACTCTTTTCGACATTGAAGGGTGCTTGTATGGTTTCCTACTGTTAAACTGTAATTATCGCTTTGAAAAACCATAACTCCGTACTCTCCGCTTGTTCCGCTTCTATAAGTTTCTGTTCCGTATGCGTTACCGTCAATAACTGCTCGACAATAAGTATTTGCATTAGTTGGTAAAACATTAACTGTGTAAGTACTATAAGCTTGTGTTTCGTTTAGTACTTCAATGTTCCCACTAAAAATATCTTGATAGCTTGTGCTTGTTACGGTTACCGTTCCGCTTTGTTCAAAAAAACTTGTTTGTTCTGTGGTGCTGTTACTTGTGGCGGGAGATGCACCAAATGGGTAAGCTAATCCACTACCGCTATTATATAACTCATTTATTTCATTTTGACTTAAAGCCACATCAAAAATTGCAAGTTCATCTATATCTCCGAGAAAATTCTGAGTTGTTGTAAAATCCCCTCTCGTACAAATCTTTAAAGGGTTTGCTGTTGCATCAGCGTCGCTTTTTCCCCCACCATTAAGAGTCAATACTCCATTTCTATAAAGTTTTGCTTCACCGCCCCCGTATGTAAACGTCATCATTTGATAAGCTGTTTTTGTCCATCCTTGAGATGATGCATTATCCATCCATCCCCCATCTATATATACTCTCATATTGTCGTCTGAATACGTTTGTGACCAATCTATTATTAAATCGTGATTACTTCCATCGTGTAAACCTAATAAAACGTGGGCGTTGGTAGTATCATCTGGGTAAATCCATAAATTAATACTATAAGCACTTGGATTTATAGGATTTGCTAAAGTTAAATAATCTGTTGCTTCACAAAGGAAACTTTCGTCAAGTTTTCCGGTTGCCCCTGTTGTTGCCCCGTTATTTGTTTGTGTATATGAAGCGTGAACGTCAAGAGGGTCACTCCCGCTTAAATCAGCGTCGTCATACGTAAAATACGTTACGAGGTCACCCGTTCCAATAGCAAAAGAGCTCAAACTAAAAAGAACCATAACTACTAAGAATATTGGAATTTTATTCAAAGCCACGAGGGTCTCCTCCTATTTCGCTTCCTTCTCCTGCTCCACGACTATAAAACAGTACTCCACCAAGTAAACCCACAAAAAAAGTAATAACTGGAAGGTATGTCATAAAGTAATCTGTAAAGGTAAGCTGTGTTATTGCATAAGCAAAATTTGGATTTTCAATAAATACCTCCCAAAGATTGCTTAAGAGCATTGCCAAAACTACGGCAATTACGAGAACAAACATAAATAACAAGAAAAATATTGGTCTGTCAGGGGGAAGCGTTACACTACTAATAAGGTAAGCCGCAAACAGTATTATAAACAGTATCACAAAAATTTTATCTGACCAAAGGATATAATCTCCTAAATCGCTAAGTTGTTGCTTGGTTGCGTTATCTGCGATGCTTTCGTTTAATCCTTGAAAGACTGTGTCTGCTTGGTTCCACATCGTAATAACAACAAGGCTTATAACTGCAAAAATTACGAGACTTATTAAGAATACTACGATTCCCGAAGCCAAACCTTTTTTGTTCATATTGTTAGCACCAACCAAGCATAAACCATAGCAACAATAAACAAGATTACAAAGAACGTAACCATAAATTGTAAGCTAACCTTTGCTTTCTTATTCACTTTTTTCGCCTCTTTGCTCTTGCGAGTATCATTCTAAACGCTGCCGCTTGGCTTTTTATTCTTCTTCTTCTCATAATGAAATCAAGTATTTTCTTGTCCTTTTCATAAACTCTTATGTGTGTTTGTTTCTCTGCCATTTTCAAAAAAATCCATCCCTTATTTTTTCATAACCACCAAAAAACACAAGTACGCCAATAGAGATAAACGCAATTAGTGTAATATACCATCTCATAAAAAAAGTAATAAGACCGTTACAATCCTCTAAACTATGGAGTTCATAATCGAGAGTTGTGTCGTGTCTATACTCGACAGTTCCGTCGTTTTGTATTTGGGTTACTGTTTGCCCAAGAATTTCCTCTTTAAGAATCACTTGCTCGTTTCCTTGACAGCTAACACATCTTAAGCCAATATATCCGTTGTGTGGTAAGTCTTCGCCTTCGACATCAACGCAAGTTTTGTGAGTGTGGTTATGTGCGAAGGTTGTTGCAAGTACTGTGTTGTTCTCGTTCACGACTTGCAGTCTAAACCCAATAGTTTCGTTGCTTTCAACACTAAAACAAAAATGATAATCATAATTATTAGTGTTAGTTATTTCGTATGGTTGAAGCCAACTATTACCCGTGCTGTCGAGGTATATGTCGCTGTTTTGTGTGGCTTTGCCTGAAGTGTTCATATACTTATTACCAAAACAAGCCCTGCCTTCGTCGTTTTTTGCTGCGTAAAAACTAACTATTAGAATAAATATAAGGGTTAGGACTATGCACAAGAAAGTTATTGATTTATATACTTTTTCAAGCCCTTCTCCCTTCTCTCCTGTCATCTTCTTTTGTTAACAAAACAAAATTAGTTTATATACTTTAATAGAGTTGTTAACTTATTTTACGAATAACCGTATTATTACCCGTTAAAAGTGCCGCAACAGTCACGAGCTGCTCAGAAACCCGCTCGTTACTTTCAGCAACCGCCTTAAGCTGTCCAACACCCTTATTTTGTTCCTTTACAAACTCGACATTGCTCTTAGCACTATTTGCAAAACTAATCGTTGAATAAATAACACCAATCATTATAAGAAACACAAGAACAAAACCACTTATAAGCATAGCCGCACTCGCCTTATCCATAGGGTTCTCATACCGTCGCATATTCTCTTTATACCTATAAAGAGCAAGTGCTTTCTCCTCAGGGTCAATACTAACTTTTAAATACTTCTCCTTATCAATCTTATGACGGGTTAAGTATTGGAGTTCTCCGTTTCTATCCTGAATAACCTCCCTATAAGCTGTTCCCGCAAAATACCAAGTAGGCTCCTTTATGGGGAGTTCATCGTCAAATTCGGGAAAGTAAAAAACCTTTTTGGAGCTGTTTTGCTTATCAATTTTAACAATTGCCCCAAGCGGTCGAGCTTTTTCTCCGTCCAAGCTATGCAAAACGAAAGGAAACTTTTTCCCTTTGTTTTTTCTTCTAAGCCAAAAAAATATAACTCCTGCCGCAATCATTACAAGAACAACGCCACCAATAAGATAAGCAAATAAAACACTACTAACCATTTTTACGCCCCCCACCCGTCAAGAAACCACCCAATTTCTGAAAAAGGTTCTGTCTCTGCTCGGGTCTAATTTCCCTACTTGTACTCTCTTTATATGTTTCTCCGTATAGTTTCCTTTCCTCATTGTCCAACGGTCTCGTAAGAAACATATGGACGAGGTCAACAGCGTTACTGATTATGCTATCAATATCACTTTTAAGAATTCCCCACTCTTCTCTTTTTGTGTGAAAGTGCATTGTTAAGTTATTGCTTACACTTCTTAAAAAATTACGAAACTCGTTCATATCGGGAATGTTCCCCTGTACTGAGTGGTTATTAATGAATTTTTGAACGTAAGAAATAATATCTTCAACTCCTTGTTTGTTTGCTCGGGGTCTTGTGTTTTTTTTAAACTTTATTTTTATTATTTTTTTTGTTGTGCCGTCTTCTTGTTTTACTTCTTTCTCGACCTTGTAAGCGTTCATTAGTTGTAAGCGATAGCTTTCTAATAGTTCGCTTGGGTCTGTTCTTAGTTTAAAAGTTCCAGAAGTGTTGAGGTCTGCTTGTGGGTAGCTGCTTATGCTGTTTTCGTAGCTGTTAGAATTAAACTCGTCTTGTAGTCCGAAATCGTCCCACCCGTCTTGTCTTTGCTGCCGTCCCCTACTCATAATTGTTAACAAAATGTTAACAAATATATAAAGTTTGTTATTAACCCCAAATTTTTAAGAAATATATGGGGAAAAATATTATATACTAATATGTACGTATTTAATACGGTGTTAAATAATTTTTTATCGTTTTCTTAATTTATTGGCTTTTTTAATAGCTTCTGCTTTTGTAAACTCAAAAAATGCCTTTTTTCCATTAACGGATATTACATATAAAGTTTTACCAAAATTCCTATTAAACTCTTTTTTTATTGTTATTCTCATTTTTTTTACCTCGCTATTATTATTGGTCTTATTTCGAATCCTGTTACTCTTTTAGGAATCTTAAAAGCAGTAATATTAAACACAACCGCCGCCAAGCTCGGACGGAACTTTGCAGGAGTTCGCTTAATAAGACTTACCAAATCCTCCTTGTCTTTTTTAGTGAGTCGTTTCTTTCTTAACCTAATAGGAATTCTTTTTCTAAAAGTTTGGAACATTCTTGGAGTCATACGAATACGCCCACGAGGAGTAACCCTTCCACGAGGTCTTGGTCTTGGTCTTGGTCTTGGACGAGGACGAGGGCGGGGTCTTGGAGTAGTTCTTTCTCTTTTTCTTGGAGTAGCTCTCGCTCTCGCTCTTGGGGACGTACGAGTACGAGAACGAGGTCTACTCCTTTTTGAAACACGGAGAGGAACTCTTTTAACAACACGAACAGGAACCCGCTTTTTAACCCGTTTAACAGGTCTTTTCGTTACAGGTCTCTTTGGCTTACTTATTGGTTTTCTCTTAGATTTAGACGGCTTACGAGGCTTCTGAACACCTGCAGCAATACGCACCTTACCCCGAGCAGTTTGAGTAATAGCCTTCGGCTTCCTTCGAGGCTTAACACCCACTTTTAAAGACCTTACAGCTCTTGCCTTAGCCGCCTTAGACTTAAACATAATACGAATCACACTTAACAAATCTTTATACTGAGGATTAGTTAACTTATCAGCTTTCCTTATAGCTCTCTGAACACTCCTCCACTTTTCAATATCTCCTTTTCTAAACCTTCGCCTAATATCAATAAAAGGGTCTTTTCTTAACTCCTTAATTCTTGCTCTAAGCTTTTTAAGGAAAGGAACAGGACGAGGAGCTTTCTTAAGCCCAACCTCCACAACATCAAAAAATATTTTGGTCTCTGGGTCGATACCAACTTTTCGCCTAACCTTATCAACAACTCCACCACGACGACCCACAAGCTCAGTGCCAACAGGAGTAACAACTTCTCGTTCCCCTATTGCACGGCTACCCGTACGTCTACCAACAAAAACCTTATTAGGATTTTTATTTATAAAAGAATTAATATCAGCCCTAAGTTTGTTTTGTTGCTTAACTGTAAGTTTTCCACGAGCAGCGTTTTTAATCCTTGCTGCAAGTTTAGGCGGAAACGTGCTCA
>Ga0180438_10011314_pt1 | contig 10794 bp, 7 predicted proteins | sample SS_ome_12_FD_132455 | JGI IMG/M metagenome (GOLD analysis project Ga0180438, IMG submission 132455) | Hypersaline lake sediment archaeal communities from the Salton Sea, California, USA - SS_3_D_2 metaG | ecosystem: Environmental > Aquatic > Non-marine Saline and Alkaline > Hypersaline >... | reverse complement strand
TTCTCCGTATCCAAGTCCATCACCAGCGCCCTCGTTGGAATCGCGCAGGAGCGGGGTGAGTTGGATATCCGTGAAGAGGCGTCGACATACATAAGCGAGTGGGTCGGGACCCCAAGTGAAGATGTGACGATTCGAAACCTGATCAGCAACGACTCAGGCAGATACTGGGATTTTGTTACCGATTATGTGCAGAATTTCCTCCTCGCTGCCGACAAGACAGCCTTCTCGATCGGCCTTAGCCAGCAGCACGAACCGGGAAACGTTTGGAAATACAACAACAACGCGATCCAGACGCTGGAGCCTGTTCTGAATCGGGCGACAGGCACGGATGTGGCCGAATACGCGCAAGAGGTTCTGTTTGAGCCGCTAGGCATGGCCTCCAGCTACGGGCGTGATCCCGCCGGCAACCCCATGACGTATTCGAATGTCAGTGCTTCGTGCCGGGATATGGCGCGATTCGGTTACCTGTACTTGCGTGGCGGTCGTTGGAGCGACGATCAGCAGATCGTACCCAAGGATTGGGTGGAAGAGTCGACGCAACCTTCTACGTCCCTCAACTCTGCCTATGGATACATGTGGTGGCTCAACCGCGATGGCCATTGGGTGGCACCCTCCTTTCCGGATCACGAGGAGGGCGACGGGAAGTCCATGCCCAACCTGCCCGAGGATGTTTATCGGGCCAGTGGGGCGTTCGATCAGATCATCTTGGTCGATCCGACTACAGACATCGTGTTCACCCGCAAAGGCTGGGTGATATCCCTCGAGGATCTAACATCGTCCGAGTTGGCAGAGGGCCTCGCCCTGAGGATCCGCGCTGCCAGATTGGACTAGCCTCGCAATGTTCGTTACGGAACTGACCTCACTCACGAGGTCGGCCAGTCGCGGGAATGCCGCGTCTCTTTTGCCACCAACCGTGGAAGGACTGTTGGGTGGTCTTGCTGAGGCCTGACACCTGACAGCTGACAGCTTCTTTCGCCTCTGCCCTTTCGCCTTTAACCCTTTCTTTTCTTTCTGAGTCCGCGCCCAGGAACGAGGAAGTCGAAGTTCGTGTTCGGGTTGAACGCGTGGACGTGATCTCCGATCCCCTCGAGCCAACCCCTTTCATCATCCGTAACGGGTCCGGCCGCCAGGGTCTTCAGGTTCTCTTTGAGCTGGTCGAAGGTTTCCGGCGCAGTGAGTACCATGTGGATGTTTGGGTTGGAGAGCACGTACCGGTAGAGGTCCACCGGTCCGGGCGTCCGCTCGCCCTCGGGCATCCATTGCGGATCGAACAGGTTTCCCCATCGGGTCGAGTTGTAACAGATGACACCTGGGGGCTTCTCTTTGGGGAGGAAGGGAAAGACGTCGGTCTCTGCGCCCCTGTGGGCTGCGTTGTACCGGACCATGATCAGATCGAAAACCTTACGCTCCAGGTGTTGCCGGTAGGCAGACCGGTCATGGGCGCTCACACAAAGGTGCTTCACGAGGCCCTTGTCCTTGAGCGCAAGGGCCTTGTTCAGGATCCGTTCGGGGACCGGCCCATTCCTCATGCCCAGGATGAACACATCGGCATAATCGATCTTGAGTTGCTTCAGGCCTCTATGAAGCGTGTGTTCCAGGGCAAACCCGCTATAGTCGTAGGTCTGGAGGGCGACGATCATCTTCTCCCGCCACCGGGGCGCAAGCCGCCGAATGGCCTCTTTCATTCCCTTCCTCCTCCGGGAGCCCCAGTAGAAATAGTTGATCCCCTGTTCAAAGGCCCATTCCAGTGCCTCTGCGGGTGCGCCTGCGTCTGCACCGATACCCATACGAGGTGTCGTGAGCCCCGAGGCACCGAGGAGAACCGGTTTACTGAAATCGGACGTCATTGCGCCCGAGCTTCGGTGCTCGTTCTCCATCTGGTCTCACCTCTTGTGCTCGTATTGGATGCGTTTCCCGTCCGGCTGGGGCTCGGCATCGAAGCGGATGACGAGTTCGTAGACCCCCTGTTCCAGACTGGCCTTCACCGGCAGCCCTCCCTTGTCCAAGACCTTCATCATGCTCTGGTTGGTGGCCAGCACGCTGGCCGTGAACCCGGGCAGTCCTTGCTCCTTGGCCAGCCGGATGAGCATCTTGTACAGGTAGGTGGCGATGCCGAGGCCCTGGTACTCCTCATCCACGACAAAGGCGATGTCCGCGTAGGGGCCGTGGGGCTCCCGGACGAATCGCGCTTCTGCGATGACGCGTTCCTGTCCGGATTCTCCAACCAGCCCTACGATCCCCATGGCCCTTCGATAGTCGACATTCACGTATTCCTGCATCCTTGCGTGGGGCATGGTCTTGATCGGACTGAAGTAGCGGTAGTAGACCGCCTCGTCCGAGAAGCGATAGAAGAGGCGGCGCATCCCTTCCTCGTCGGATGGCTTGATGGCCCGAAACCGGACCTCCACACCCCCCTTGAAGGTGTGCCTGGCAGTGATGTTCGATGGGTAGAGGTGGGCCGACTCCGCGATAAAAATCTGGTCCTTGTACAGGATCTTCTCCTGCTTTCCGAGGTCCACGAGCTCGTGCCGATCGTCCGGGTGGGCGATCTCGATCAGTGCCTGGGCCCGCTCCCGAACCGACCGCCCGTTCAGGCAGGCGACGCCGTATTCCGTGATGACCATATCCGCACCGGATCCCAGGCCGAACTGATTCGGGAATTCCTCCACCGAGATCCGAATGTTCGGTTCCCCTTTCCGGTTTCGACTCGGCAGGGCGAAGATCGTGCGTCCCCCACAGGAGAGTTCTGCTCCGTGGAAGAAGTCGATCGCTTCGGCCGGTCCTGCAGACACGGCGCCCTTACCGAAGTGGAGGGCAATCCGGCCCGACAGATCCACCTTGCGCGCTGGGAGCACCCCCATAAACCGAGGGTTCTTGCCGATCTGGGTCGGTGCGAACACCTTGTCCACTCCCTGGAACTCGACGAGCGGATTACGGTCGAGCCAGGCCATCATCTCGCGCGTTCCGAAGGCGTACGAGGCAAGAGACTTGCCGCGAAAGATCTCCTTGTAACGGTTGCTCACCGCCCCGCTCTCGATCAGGTCCATGAGCGCGTCCGTGAAGAACGGCGAATGTACGCCCAGGTGGTGTTTTTGTGCGAGATGAGGGCTCAGGGCCTCGAACAGGGGACCAACTGAAAAGGCGATGCAACTGCCGTCTTCGATCACTGATGCCACGTTGGCTGCGACTTGATCGAACACTTCATCGACAGGCCACCGGTCGAAATAGAGGGGCTCCTCTGTCGAATGAACGAGCATGTCGAGATTCGAAATACGTACAAAGGTGTCGCCAAAGGTCCTGGGGACCTCTGTGTTGATCTCACCCACGACGAGGGAAGCCTGCTCCATGGCCTGCCGGGCAACATCAACGGCCACCCCGAGGCTGCAATAGCCTGCCTCGTTCGGCGGTGTGACCTGAACAAAGGCCACGTCGATCGGGATCTGCCCGGATTCGATCAAGCCTGGGATCCTGGAGAAGGGGCTCGGAATCAGATCCACCCTCCCGGCGGTGATCGCATCGCTGGCCACCCAGCCCGAGAAGAAGGTCTTGAGACGGTACTTCTGGGCGTGGAGCTCTTCGAGGGAGATTGCGTCACCCAGGCTCACGATCTGAATCAGCTCCAGGTCTCGGAGGTTCCCCGCGTCCGAGGCCATCAGGTTCTTGACCAGCGTCCGGGGTTCCGCCACACCGGTGCCCACGAAGATGCTCATCCCTGGTTCGATCTTCTTGAGTACCTGTTCCGGGGAGACGATCAGATCCTTCCAGTTCGTATCCAGCTTTGTTTTCACGGTTGGGCCCTCGCATCTCTTCTGAGGCCCCCAATTCTAGCATGAGAGGGGCGAGATAGGTAGTGAGACTGTCGAAAAACCAAAGCAACCGTTTTCGACACTCTGAGTTGCGGTTCTGATTTGGGTCGGGCACAATAGTTCGTACACAAAACAAATTGCCAGCCCGCATTTTGCACGAAACTTTGTAGCGAGAGCGGTGGAAGTGCAGAAGGTTCGTGCAATATGCGGGCAAAGGAGACAGCGATGAGTTGGACTTCGATCGATCAGGATTTGTGCAACCAATGCGGCATTTGCATGACCCGATGCGTGATGAACTACAAGGAAAGAGACGGAGTCGTGACGTCGAGTGCCAGCCTGGCCACCTGCAACCTCTGTGGCCACTGCGTGGCCCTCTGTCCCACCGGGGCGATTACGCACCACAAGATGGACATGGAGAACTTCGTCGATCTCGCGAAAGGGATCAACTACGACCCGGATGCTTTTAAGCTCCTTGTCCGAAGCCGCCGAAGCCACCGAATCTTTGAAGACAAAGAGATCCCCAGAGAGCATCTGGAAGCGCTTGTGGATATCTGCCGTTATGCCCCGACAGGGAGCAATCGACAAACCGTCGAGATCACGATCATCCAGGACCGTGACAAGATTCAACGACTCGCCGACCACACGGTGGATTTCTTCGAGAACCGCATCGAGGAGTTGGAGAAGGAGGCGAGGGAGTACGAGGCAGGAGGCCGGGAAGTGCCACAAATCACGAAATCCGCACTGGCCATGCTCGACACGCTGAAGCTCGTGGTTACGGCCAGGAAGTTCGGCATGGAGGTGATCTTCCACAGGGCCCCTGCCGTGATGCTTTTTCACTCGCCGACAGAGACGAGTACCCCCAACGACGACTGCGTGATCGCCTCCACGACCGTGACCCTGGCAGCAAAGACCCTTTCCCTCGAGACCTGCTACATCGGGCTCTTCGAATTCGTGGCCAACCGATACCCGCCGATCGTTGAGGAGCTTGGACTGCCATCAGGTCACAAGGTCTACAGCATTCTCGTGCTGGGCTACCCCAAGCTCAAATTCCTCCGTGCCGTGGACCGGAAACCGATGAAGGTCAGGTGGCTGTGAAGTCGCATCGGTACGGTGACACTCGTTTTGGGGGATGCGTCGTGTAGCCTGTAACGTTCGGCCCTTGCGTCAGAGAATCGGGGAGAACAGTCGGGCGAGCCTGACCCCGAAATCGAATACGATGCCCCGGGTCAAGCCCTCCTCCGCAGGAACCTCCCGGCACTTCGAGAAGTCCGATTCGAGCATCTGCGCCACCTGCTGGACAAAGCCTTGCGTGATGCCCAGTGCGGAGATTTCGAAGTTCAGCCGGAAGGAACGGTTGTCCGCGTTGGCGGTCCCGACCATGGCCAGCCGCTCGTCGACGACGAACGCCTTCTGGTGCAGGAAACCGGGTTCGTACCGGAAGAAGCGGATGTTTGGCGTGTTCAGTTGTGCCATGAAGGAGAAACCGGCCAGGTACACGATTCTGTGGTCCGGCTTGAGGGGGAGCATGATGCGCACGTCGACTCCCCGCATGGCCGCGGTCTGCAGCGCCGCGATGACCGCTTCGTTCGGGATGAAATAGGGGCTCGAAATCCAGACTCGCCTTCTCGCCGCGTGGATGGCCAGGACGAACATCAAGGAACACGTATCCATTGGGTCTGCGGGCCCGCTTCCGAGGATCAGCAGATCGGTTCCCTCAGGGTTGCTCGTGGCCGCATCCCAGTTCATGGGGATCGTGCTTCGGGTGGCAAAATACCAGTCCACGACAAACGACATCTGGACGTGGCGAACCGAAGGCCCGTCGATCCTGAGGTGGGTGTCCCGCCAATGACCGAATCTTCGGCTGCGCCCCATGTATTCATCCCCCACGTTGTGCCCGCCCAGGTAGGCAATTTTGCCGTCCACCACCGTGATCTTTCGGTGGTTTCTGAAGTTGATCTGGAAACGGTTGCCCCGTCCCTGGGTCGTGCCGAAGGGACGAATATGCACTCCTGCCGCGCTCAATTCTTCGATGTATCGCCTCGGGAGGCCATGACAGCCGATTTCGTCGTAGAGGAAATAAGCACGAACGCCTTCTCCCGCCTTGGCGAGCAACCTGGACTTCAGCTCCGTGCCCAGATCATCGTCGTGTACGATGAAATACTGTAACAAAATGTACTCTCGTGCACGGTCGATATCCTCGAACATCCGGGTGAAGGTCGCCTCTCCGTCGACGAGGATCTGGATCGAATTGCTGCCGAGGAAAGGAAAGCCGCGATTCAAGTTTTCAAAGACCTTGAGATCATCGTGGATGACATCCACGTCTGACCGATGTTCTTCCTGCAGGCGGCGGATGATCTCGTCTACCTGTTTGGCGTGCTCGTCGTGCCCCTGCCGGAGCGTCTCTACGTATCCGCTGAATTTGCGTCGACCAAAGACCCAGTAGAGGGGGAGGGCGAGGAACGGGAAGGTGACGAGAGAAACGGCCCACGCGATCGATGCCTGTGAAGTGCGCACCGTCCTGATGGCGTGAACGGCCGTGATGATGCCGAGCAGCTCGACAAAGGGAAGGATGACGCCGACAAGAACGATGTGTATGTTTTGAATCATTTTTCCCCTTTGATTTCAGAGACTTGGATGATATTTCAAGGCCTCGGTGCGCCCAAACTAGCACACAGAAGGTCAGAAAGAAAGGATAATCCTGGGAGAGGAGACAACACGGGGCAAAGCGTGCGATTCTGCGAACGCTACTTCAGAGAGAGCTTGCCCTTTCTTTCGAGTTGATAGAGATTCCTCAGGCTCTTGATCACCCCTCTCTCGAAGGCGGCGAACTTCAGGTCAGGAACTCTACCCTCTGGAAACTCCGGAGGGGGAAGCATTCGAGCGCCGTGTTGTGAGAACGCAACCGCGAACAGAATCCTGCAGTGCTTGTGTTGTGAATACGGATCAAACCTGACAACAGTTCCCATCCCCGATTCTCCCCTTGTCCCCGGCCCAGGAATGGGCTATCGTGCGTGGAAGAGGACACCTTAGCGGGGATCACCGATGACATTGCGGATGATTCGAGATCTATCTATCCGGGGGTGGGGGGTGAGTGGGTCAAGGAGATTCTCGGCGGATTCCTCTTCCACATTGATCCGTCGGGCCCGGCAATCCCGCATCGTACGAACGTCGGTCTGGGGGATATCCTACTTGCCCTCCGTGCCAGGATACGATGAGCGGCGAGGCTTTTGACACCACCGTTACTGTGACTCTGGACGGGAAGGAATATCGAGGATGCGGAAAGGCGCTGCATTAAATATCTGAGGAACGTAGACTTCTCTACTCCACACTCATGCCGACCTTTCATGGGTTATCCTAATCGTCGATCTGGAAAGGAAGACGGGGCGGAGGAAAGATGAAAAGACGCCAGATTGTAGCGTTTAGCCTCCTGTTTTTGCTTTTCATATCAGCCGGGTTACATAGCCTTCATGCAGCGGATCCATGTGTTCCCCCAGAGAAATTCCCATACAAACAAGGATGGCTCGGCGGGGACGGAGCCTATTCAATCCCCCTTTCAGATGGCAGAACCCTCTGGTTGTTTGGCGATACCTTCATAAGCGACGATCCGAAGCAAAGAGAGGGTCGCATTGTCTCGGCATTTATTCGAAGCACCATTGGGATCTCCACCTGTGAGCCAGGTTTTGACATGGCTTACTATTGGAGACAGATGTACTCGCCTCATCCAAAACCCTTTTTTCACCTTACGGACGATAAAGAAAAATGGTATTGGCCAACCGATGGATTCGAGTACAATGGAAGGGTCTATGTGGCATTAACTGAGCATATTCTTGATCCGGATGGTCCTCCTGGATTGAATTTCACAGTGAGTGGCGTAGTGCTTGCCATAATCCAAAACACAGCAGAAGATCCAGGCGAGTGGACAATAGAATACAAGAGACTCAGCAACAACCGTTATGCCTCGCCAGGGACAACCATAGCCAGGGATGGTGAATATCTCTATTTCTTCGCAGTCCTCCATAACGGAACCCACGACATGATGATCACACGAATCCCAGTTTCATCAATAGAGGATCCTCAAGGTTCTGTTGAGTACCTGAAAAAGGAGGGGAAATGGGGGAAGGGATTCAATCAGAAGGATTTTGACATCAATACAGCGAAGATACTTTTCCGAAAAGGCTCCACAGAGATGACAGTCAGACATCACGCCTTGATCAATAAATGGGTAGCGCTATACAGCAAGAACTTCAGCGAAGTATACGTTAGAACTGCGGATCAAGTATGGGGGCCTTGGAGTGAAGAACAAAGGATTTTCAAAATGCCGGAGGTTGAAACGATAGAAAACTCCCTGTGCTACGCAGGAAAAGAGCACATCCAATACGCTGGCGAATACCAAGAAGACCAAGTCTTTACATATGCATGCAATTTCCTGGTCCCTGATTCCATCCCTGAAGAGCAGCGCAGTGCGGAACTGGAGAAATCATTCCAGAATATGGATATGTATGTACCCACGACCATAGTCCTATCCTTATATGATTTTTTTAACTTGAAATAGTGAGTTTCTACGAAGGGGAGGGCGATGAAATGACGGACTATGCTATAACGTCTTGGTGGACACGGTATGGCACTGCTCATGACGAACAATTATCCGAAATCGAGTCATCTATAAGGAAAGAGGAGGGTTTTGGATGATTCGTTTACAGGAAAGCATACGGGTCGATCGGCCGGTTCGGGATGTCTTCCGTTATGCAGCGGACTTCGAGAACATCGAACAGTGGGATCCGGGCGTTACGGAATCGAGGAAGTTGTCCCCGGGTCCGGTTGGGGTGGGAACCGAGTACCGGGTCTTAGTGAAGTCCGGTTTGTCGCGGATTCCGATGCGATACGTGGTGAAGGAATACACGCCTCCGAGCCGGGTCGTCATGGAGGGGGAGGGAAAGAGGCTCAGAGCGATCGATTCCATCACCTTCGAGGAAGAAGGGTCCGGAACGAAGATCACCTACGTGGCGGATCTCTCCTTTTCCGGACTCCTCGCCTCGGCCGAGCCCCTGATGAAGGGGGCGCTCGATCGTGTCGGCAGGAAGGCGGTCGAAGGGCTCGAGTCGGCCCTGAACGAAAGTCGGGTCACGCCCGAACACAGGATTCGCAACCTCATCAAGGACCGGACGGTCCTGCCCGGCATGCTCGCTTTCTCACGTTTCGGCCACAGGAAGCAGAAGCGTTCCTGGGCCCCTGTGACAGACTCCCTGGAGGGCAGATCCGTCGTCGTTACGGGTGCCACCTCGGGTCTTGGGCGAGCCGCAGCCCTTGGCGTGGCAAAGAAGGGGGCGCGCGTTATCCTCGTCGGACGCGATCCGGCCAAGATCGAGGGGACCCGGCGGGCAATCGTGGACGAGACGGGAAATCGGGAAATCGGCGTTCAGGTTGCCGACCTGTCCCTGATGGATGAGGTCCGCAGGCTTGCGGAGAGGATCCTTGCAGAAGAGTCAAGGATCCACGTACTGGTCAACAATGCGGGGGCCCTGTATCCGGAGAGAGGAGTCACTGAGGAGGGGCTCGAGAAGACCCTTGCCTTGGATCTGCTCTGCCCGTTCCTGCTGACGAATCTGCTCATACCCAGACTGAGGGCGTCACAGCCGGCCAGAATCGTAAATGTGTCCTCCGGCGGCATGTATACGCAACGGGTTCGGGTCGATGATCTCCAGTACGAGAAAGGCCGATACGACGGAAGCATTGCCTATGCCCGTGCGAAACGAGGCCTGGTTATCCTGACCGAGATGTGGGCAAAGGATTTGCAGGACGACGGGGTGGTGGTCCACTCGATGCATCCGGGCTGGGCCGACACGCCGGGGGTATCCTCTTCCCTGCCGACCTTTTACCGGGTCACAAAGAAGGTCCTTCGGACGCCGGAGGAGGGGGCCGATACGATCGTCTGGCTGGCTGCAGCCAGGGAAGCGGCCTCGTCCACGGGCCTCTTCTGGTTGGACCGTCAACCCCATACGACCCATGTGCTGCCCGGGACCGGTACGTCGGAGGAGGAGAGAGAGCGCCTTTGGGCTGAACTGAACGTCCTCACCGGGTGGAGCAGGGAGACATAAGTGTTCCCATCCCATACCTGTGAAACTTATTTTCTTTTCGCTGCATCTGAACAAATTAGGCCGATCTCACATCCATTCCCCAGCCGTTGCCTTATCCCTTGTAGGGAAGAGCATGATCGAAAGCCTTGATCCCGTGCTGCTGGCACGCATCCAATTTGCGTTCACGATAGCCTTTCACATCATCTTCCCCGCCTTCACCATTGGGCTGGCCAGCTGGCTGGCCGTGCTCGAGTGGCGGTGGCTTAGAACCGGCAAGGCCGTGTATGCGGAAGTGTACCGCATGTGGGTCAAGATCTTCGCGGTCACTTTCGGCATGGGCGTGGTCTCCGGTGTCGTCATGTCCTTTCAGTTCGGCACCAACTGGTCTGTTTTTTCGGACAGGGCGGGCAATGTGCTGGGGCCCTTGCTGGGCTACGAGGTTTTGACCGCCTTCTTCCTGGAAGCATCCTTCCTTGGTGTCATGCTGTTTGGCTGGAATCGCGTGAGCCCCAGGATGCATTTTGCCTCGACCCTGATCGTGGCAGCCGGGACCCTCGTCTCCGCATTCTGGATCCTGTCGGCCGACAGCTGGATGCAGACGCCCGCCGGATTCCGTGTGGCGGACGACGGGCTGTTCTATCCGACCAGCTGGCTGCACGTGATCTTCAATCCTTCCTTTGCAAACCGATTCGTCCACATGATCACCGCCGCATACCTGACCACGGCCTTCGTGGTTGGCGGCATCGGTGCATTTTACCTTTGGCGCGGACGCCACGAGAGTCATGCCCGGGTGATGTTCGGAATGGCGATGATCATGGCCATCTTCGTCGCACCCCTCCAACTGGTACTTGGGGATCTGCACGGCCTGAACACCCTGGAACACCAGCCTGCCAAGGTGTCTGCCATGGAAGGCC
>Ga0180438_10011312_pt1 | contig 10797 bp, 11 predicted proteins | sample SS_ome_12_FD_132455 | JGI IMG/M metagenome (GOLD analysis project Ga0180438, IMG submission 132455) | Hypersaline lake sediment archaeal communities from the Salton Sea, California, USA - SS_3_D_2 metaG | ecosystem: Environmental > Aquatic > Non-marine Saline and Alkaline > Hypersaline >... | reverse complement strand
GGAAATGGACCTGCCTGATCCGGCTCGCCATGTAGTTTTCATCCAGCACTTCGTTCAGACCGATCGACAGCGCCTCAAGGTCGCGGCCGGCCATCCCGCCGTAGGTGATAAAACCTTCCATCTGGATCAGGTAATTCTGGGCCTGGCGGAATTCCCGCTCATCATTCAGCCCCAGGAAACCGCCGATGTTCACCAGCCCGTCTTTTTTGGAGCTCATTGTGCAGCCATCGGCCAGGGAGAACATCTCCCGGGCGATCTCCCGCAGGGATTTGTCCCGGTACCCGGGTTCGCGTTCTTTAATAAAGTAGGCGTTTTCGGCAAACCGGGCGGCGTCCAGGTAGAACGGCAGCTTGTATTTGTCGGCTACCGCCCGTACCTGGCGCAGGTTTTCGATCGAAACCGGCTGGCCGCCGTTGTTATTACAGGTCACTGTTACAAGAATAAGAGATACCTGGTCGCGGCCTTCCCGCTCGATAAATTCCTCCAGTTTGGAAATATCCAGGTTGCCTTTAAAGGGGTAGTTGGCTTCACAATCCAGGCCAGAATCGATAACCAGGTTGCGGGCGATCCCGCCTTTGTTCTCGACATTGGCGTGGGTGGTATCGAAAAACATGTTAGAAAGGGCGTTTTTGCCCGGTTTCACGTGGATCAGGGTCAGAATGTTTTCAGCCGGTCGACCCTGGTGGGTGGGAACCACGTATTTATAGCCGGTTATGTCTTTGATGGTCTCATCGAGGTGGAACCAGTTGCGGCAGCCGGCGTAGGATTCGTCACCGGTCATCAGCCCAGCCCACTGGTACTGGCTCATGGCGGAGGTGCCGCTGTCGGTCAGCAAATCGATGTACACATCTTCAGCCGGGATGTTGAAGATATTGTACTTCGCAGCCCGGATGATTTTTTCGCGTTCGGATCGGGTAGTGATTTTTAGGGGTTCGACAACTTTGATGCGGTATGGTTCAGCCTGGGGTAGTGTGCTCATAAATACGGCTCCGGTTATGTTTTCGTTTATTGTATCAAGCCTTATTTATTATCCTGCCTGAGTCTCTAACCAATATTATCAAGGTCGTCCATCAGCATTTTTCTTTCCCCATCGTCCTGGATCCCACCGGCGGTGTAGCGCGCTTCGCCCAGGTATTCGTCCATCTTCTCCTGGTTCCCGGCAGCCTTTTCGGCGCGCGCCAGGGCCTCGTAAGCGTATCCGACATAGAAGGGCGCCAGCTCTCCTTCATTGGCCGCAGCCAGGCTCAGATGTGCGTAGCGGCGGGCATTGTCCGCCTGGCCGAGCAGGGCATACACCCGGGCTGCCTGCCAGTTACCGACCGAAAGATTTTCGGGGGTGCGGTTCGGACGCTGGCTCCAATGCCACAACGAAGCCAGGGACAGCTGGATCATCTGCTCATCCTCCTGGGGGGTACGGCTGTCCTTTTCCATCAGGTCCCAGGCCTGGTTAAAGCACTGCGCCGAGAAATACCTGTGGGCGCTATCCAGGTCGAAATCGGGTTTTTTGGACATGAACTTCTCCTCTTGGTCAGGTTTTGATTAGTGAAATATTTCGGGATATTTATTTCAGAGAGCCAATTTTATCTTATTGAAATTAGGAAAACATACTCATTTGACCGGGAGTATTTGACTGGATGGAGCCCAGTAAGTCCGCGACGACTTCATCGAGTTCCAGTTTTCGGCCGCTCTCCAGGGCAGCCGTATAAACAGCATCCGGAAGTTCTGGTTCGAGTTCAGCAAGAAGTTCCATTGCGCTGTCCCGGATGGGCCCTTCCAGCATCCTGGACTGGGAGCTGGATGGATGCTCCAGCACCAGCCCCAGCAGTTCAACAGCCTTTTCAGGGTAATTCTGAGCTGTAAGCAAACGGGCGTATTCGTACAGCATATTAACTAGGTCCCTCACAAATGGAATTTCATTCGTTTTTGAAAGGCACAACAAAATGTAATATTTTGCTCTATCAAGATCCCCCAGAGTCAGAGTAGCCTTGGCGAGATACTTGCTGGAGGTCTGCGCTGAATAAAAAAAACCAGTCTGCTCGGCAATCTCAAGGCATCGCTGGTAAAACTTCCGAGCCTGATCCCAATTTTCCTGTGCAAAGGCGACATGACCCAGGACGATTAATGGCAGGGTAGAACTGATTTGATCCTCAATTTCAACATTGATCCGCAAAGTTTGTTCAGCCAGGCGCTCAGCCTCATCAAAATCCCTGCATATCAATTTGATCAGGCTCTCAACCCATAACGCATGTGCCATCAGCCATTTGTCTCCGGTTATTCTGGATGTCCTGTGTAAAATACCTGTCATTTCGGCCATCTCATCATACCGGCCGATGAAATACGCGTTCACGTCAAAGCAGGTGCTTGCAAGCACCTGCGCGGTAGGCAGTCTGGAATCTTTCAAGATACCAACGCTTTCCTTTGCATAATCATATCCCCTTTCGTGCAGATCCAGCCAAGCCATAAAATAAGCCTGGAAGGCTCTCGCCAGAGCTCTCAGGTACACAATCTCCGGCTCAGCGCCCTGTAATTTTTTGACTGCCTGGGCGAATAACTCCATCCCAGCCAAATTCCAGCTCCGGATCCAGTAAACCAGCCAGAGGCTGTAAATAAATTTCCAAATTAGATCTGCCTTTTGGTGTTCCAGGCTGCAGCGCCAGGCAGCCCGCACGTTTTCGATATCGGCTTCAACCTCAGCCAGGGCTGACATCTGATGGGAGCCTCGCAGTTCAATCCATTTTTTCGCCATAAATTCTGAGAAGTACGCGGCATGTGTCTCTGAAACCGAACTGGCGGAAATATCCGATTCAAAGAGTTTCTCCTGAGCGTACTGGCGCAGCAGTTCATGGATTTCCAGCCGTCCAGTGGCGGGGTTATGGGACAATAATGACTTGTTGGTCAATCCAATTAAGTGCTGAAGGGTTGCGCCCGACACCTGCCGGGCTGCCACCCTGGTAAACCCACCCCGGAAAACCGAAAGGCGCATAAGAGTCTCCTGTTCTGACCGTTCAAGTAAAGTCCAAGAGTGGTCAAAAACAGCCCGGATACTGCGGTGGCGTTCCGGAGCGTCCCGCAGGTCGGCAGCCAGGATATCAAGACCTTTTTTTAGCTCCCCTTTGATTTCATCTATTTTGAGAATTTGGAGCCATGCCGCAGCCAGTTCTATCGCCAGAGGCATACCCTCCACAATCGTGCAGATTTCAAGAATGCCATCAAGTTCATCCTTTTTAGGTTCAAATCCCGGGATTACTTTGCCGGCGCTCTGCAGGAACAGGGTCACCGCATCGGATCCACGGTATTCTGGAGCTGTTACCGGGTGGGAGATGTCCAGACCTCCAACGATAAAGACTGTCTCGCTTTTCAGGTTGAGCCGTTCCCTTGAAGTAGCAAGGATCTTTACATCTGGGGCAGTACCAAGAATCTCGCTTATTATCCCGGCTCCGTCCAGGAGGTGCTCAAAATTATCCATTACAACCAGGAGGTTTTTCCTGCGCAGGAATCGCAGGAGCAGCGCCTGCGGGTTTTCGTGGGCTGCCAGGGGGAATTTTAGCGCCTCTGCAATCCTCTGGACAAGGTGTTCGCTTGTGTGGATTGGCGCTAGGGAGACAAAGCAGCAACCGTCCTTAAAATTTCTGGCAGCTTCTCCGGCTGCTCTTACCGCCAGGCGAGTCTTTCCGGTTCCTCCCGGCCCGGTGAGGGTGAGCATTCGGGTCTCCTGGAGCAACTGGTAAATCTCAATCAGTTCGGCTCTCCGGCCAATAAAGGGAGTGGGATCGGCAGGGAAATTCGCCAGCTGTCTGGAAACTGGGGCGCGCTCCGGTTCGAGTAACCCCAGGGCTTGCGCACGCTTCACAGCCTCGCGCCGGTTTTTTACATACAGTTTGCTGAGTATGTTACCAACATAATCCTTGACGGTGCTCTCCGCCAGGTGCAGTTTTTCCGCGATCTCTCGATTTGTTATCCGCTCTGACAGCAGAGCCAGGACTTCCAGCTCGCGCCAGGTCAGCTCCTCAGTGTACATTTCGTTGCCTGGCAGGCTCTGGTCATCCATCTTTTATTTATTAATCGTATTTGAGAGGTTGATCTAAAAATATTATATCTGAATTAAAAGGCGGGGATATTACCTACTTTTCCCCTCCCAAAAGGAGGCTGACTGCGGGGTCAGGATGGTCTATAGTATGTACATCAAGGCAGCAGAACTGATAGAAATCGAACCAGAGGAGGTCGAAAATGCTCAGGACTAGTGTTACCCAGGAAATACAGTTACCAGTCTCTCTCAATATCTTCCCTCCAGAAACAATTACTCGCCGGATCGATCGCAGGCTGTCCAGGCTGCTCTCAAGATTATCGCCTGAGATGCCCTGGGGTGATCGCAGAAAGGCTGTCCAGGAATTGGGATCCCTGCGGAATCCTGCAGCGCTGCCCTATCTTTTGGATACTCTCTCGAACGACCCATTCTGGATGGTGCGATATGCAGTAATTGAGGCCCTCCAGATGATCGGCGACCCGCGTTCTACCAATGGGCTGGTTCAAGCGGCGGAGAGAGACAGTTTTCAGGCAGTTAGATCTTATGCTGCGAAGGTCGTAAAAAATTTCAACAGCTATGAATAATCTTGCCTGGGTTTGAAAAAATACCGATCATTCAAGACAAATAGATTATGGTCAAGAAATGAAAATTCCCCGGCGGTAATCTCTACCGGGGAATGGGAACTTCGTTGTTACCAGAATAATAAAAACTAAATTACCGAGAGGGCGGTCTCCATATCGTCAACGCCCAGAATCAATTTTCCACCTTTAGACAGGTAAATCAAATCCATATTCACACCAGCATCCGATACCTTGCGGGTGACCTTTCCCAGTTCACCGGGGGCGTCCTCAATCTCGACAACCAGCACTTCACGTTCGCCGATTACCTGCAGGTCGGCGCTTTCAACTGCCATCCTGGCTACTTCGGGGTCTTCAACCAGTATGTGGACAATCCCTTTGCCTTCAATCGCAAACCCGCAGCCTCCTTCAATATTAATCCCGGCTCTACCGAGGCTTTCTCCCAATTCCGCCAGCGTACCGGGACGGTCGACCAGTTCAATTGTCAGATCAGTTGGCATAGTTCTCTCCTTTTTAAGATTATGATTCTCTTTTTTTCACCTGTCTTATATTATCCCACAAGTTTGTTGTAAATAGATTGTTCCGCCCCCAAAAATCCCCATATGGGGGGTCGATCTTTCTGCCGGAAATCGAAATTGTTATATTACTAACTGGCTGCCATATTTCTGCAGCCATACTTTCTGTTCCCGGTAATCCGGCATGATCTTTTCGACCTGTTTCCAGAAGGCATTCGAGTGGTTGGGTACCAGCAGGTGGGCCATCTCGTGGACGACAACATAATCAATGGCTTTCGGGGGTGTCATAGCCAGGCGCAAAGTGAAATTCAGGTTTCCCCTGGACGAGCAGGAACCCCAGCGTGTGCGGGCACTGGTGATCCGGATCCTGCGGTACTTGAGATTGAGCCCTTCCGACAGGTGTTCGACCCGCCGGGTGACTTCCTCCCGGGTTCTCTGGCGGTACCATTCTTTGAAGATCTCGTTGGCATGCGGCAGGGCTGAACGCGACAGGTAAAATTTTCTGCTCAAATGGAGCGGCGGGTTGAGATCATCCACAATTTTCAGCGGGTAGGTATCACCCAGATACCAGAACCGCTCACCGTCGGCGAGGGTCCTGGGCGGTTTTAAGTTGGGTTGAGCCAGGAATTCTTTCCGCTTGCGTACTATCCAGGCCTCTTTGCTGTTTACCAGACGCTGGATCTCACGGTCTGATACCAGGTAGGGAGCTCGCACGATAAGCCTTCCGTCCGGTTCGATGACCAGGGCGATGGTTTTTCGCTGGCTGCGGATGATCCGGTCTATTTTAATATCCATTGTTTTTAACCCCGCTTCTCCTGGGAGTGAGAGATAAATCCATCCAGCGTTAATCATAACATTTGAAGTGCATTGGGGGGAATGAGGGGGGGCCGTTCCGTTAGATTAATTCGTGAACAGGTCCCTGATTTTGTAAAGATAAACCACCAGCACAAACGCGGTAATAACCGCTGCAAACTGCGGTAGCAGGATTTCCAGCGGGTATGGCCACCCGGCCTGGAATACTTCAACGAATATATAAACCGAAGCATAGATGAAGAACCCAGCCACAAACTGGGAGGCCGGGTACCCGAACCGTTTCAGCTTCCACAAACCGAAGGCCGCGACCAGGCATGCCGGCGCGTTTACCAGGATATCGGTCAGGGGAAAGGCGATGTTCATCCCCGGGGGCGGGTCCAGGATAAAGCCTTCGCCCCACATAAAAAGCGACCCGAAGAAGGCGAACAGCCCGAAGAGCAACAGGACTGAAGCAAGTATCCATACCGGCAGGGGTGTTTTTTCTTTGCAGTCCATATAAAATCGCTCCATTTACAGCGCCGCAAGTTCAGACGGCTTCGATTTTCCGGCTTCGCCGGGTGTAAAATACTCCGGTCAGATAAGTGGAGATGAATATCAGCAGGAATGGAATCCAGGTTCCCAGAAGGCTGGTGAACATTTCAAGGCTCCGGTTAATTAACAACCCAACAACAAAAAAATCCATCAACATTACCACCGCCAGAAACAATAATGCCGTGACCAGCGGCGAAGTGTAATTGAAACGTGTGTAGTAGAACCTGGATACGAGAAAGAAGATCAACGGCGCTGCCAGGGCGTGGATGATGAGCGTGTTTTCGAGGCTGGTAAGCGCCATGCCGGTTCCCATCACTAACCCGCAAAAGGCCCAGCCAGCAAGCGCATGCACCAGAATTATGCCCGACTGCTTTATCGTAAGATTATTCATTCGTCCTCCTCTCTCCTTTCGGTTGTTATTCCCAGGGTTTCCGGTCTATTCCTCGATTTCCCAATCCGGTCTTCCGCATTCACTCTCAAGTGAAATATTTAATTTCACCAGCAGCACACGAAGTGTTTGAAACTCTTCTTTTGAAAGGCCTGAGCAGCATTGGTTGAAATAAACCTCCAGGTCGGGCAGTTCTCCCTGAAGCGACTTGCCTTTCTCTGTAAGGGCAGCAAGCAAACTCCGACGGTCATCGGGATTGGGCTCACGCTGGATGAATCCATTTTTTTGAAGAGTATCGACAATGCCGGTGATTGTCGCCCGGCTGCAGATCAATTCCCGTGCTAATTCCTTGAACGGGCGGCGGTCGCATTCCCACAACAGTTTGAGTATGTAGAACTGTGAAGGGGTTAATCCGGTTTGCTGGACCGTCAAACGCTGGATGTGCTTGAGCCTGCGGGAAGCCCGTTCCAGCAGTTGAAAAATCTCTGAGATGGAACCGGGTTCAGGCAGGGCTGGTGGTTTAGCAGAACCGATTTGATGGAATGGGATGGTGTTTGTGGTCATTTTTAGTTAGCATCCTGATTATAAGGTATTGAACTATAATTGTCAACAATTACCAAGGGGCAAATAATCAAAAACGCCGGTCAGGATATTTGACCGGCGCTTATATTGGGCAAACCAGATTAATTTCGGAACTTATTCCGCCACAGCTACAAAATCGATCTCCAGGATGGTTTCATCTTCCACTGAGGCTACCTGGGGCGGCAGGCTCGGGATTGTGGTGAAATCGGTGTAAAGGATTGTGGTGGAAGCAGAGCCTTCCAGGCGGTCTTCGGATACCAGGGTGGCAGTGCCGTCAAATGTCAGCGGTTTGGTTACTCCCTTAACGGTTAAATCGCCGCTGATCTGGAAATCGAAAGTCTGGCCAACTTCGAGCTGTTCAGGTATCCCGCTGACCGAAACTGAAGTGAATTCGGCGGCCTGGTTGGCGGGTTCACCGGTCTCCAGTATCCAGCGCTGGATGGCGCCGTTGCGGCGCTCGTTATCCGTTACGATGGTGGTTAAATCAACCCGAATATCCGCCTGGGCGTTATTGGGTGCATTCAGGTCAGCCCTGATCTCTCCCCCGACCGCACTGGTCGCGCCAACTACCGTAAAAGGTGCTCCAAGAAGAACCTCATCGATCAGGAAGCGCGCTTCTGTTTCATCGGGGACGATCAGGAAGACCTTTTCGGCAGACCCTGTCTGCCCTTGTGTTGTTTGTTCCCCGGATGATTCTGCTTCCATGCTGGCAGTTTCCTGCACTTCGACCTGGGTTGGGGCAGGGGGCTCCGTTTCAGCCGGTTCTGGGAGTGCCTCTTCCTGGGTAGATGCTGGCTCCTGGGTTGTTTCGCCAATGTCTGAACCAGACGTGCCGGTGCAGGCAGAGCTGATTACCATTACAATAAAAACTGCTGTTAATATACGTAATTTCATAGTATTTCTCCTAATTTGTTTATTGCCTAAGCATACCCCAGATTAGAATTTATTAGGTTAAAAGATTGTTTGAATTTGCCCTAACGAAATTGTTAGCCGGCGGGACAATTTATTTTGCAAATACCCATTTGTTGGCACAATAGTTGTAACAGGCACAGAATCATACCAAATATCTTGCGGAAAAGAAGAGACTGGAAGAATTGTGGGACAATTTAAGGGGGGAGATCCAGCCCTCAACATTAAAAGAAAATTTTCAGGATTGAAAAGCGATTTACAAAAAAAGCGCCTCGGATTCAACCGGAACGGTGGACTGTTTCAACGGGCCAGTTTCTGGGGCAAGCAGGACACCCCCAGCCGCCTGTTAGCTCTGTTTGTGACAATTGCTGTTGTATTTCTGGCGGCGGTTATCCTGTGGGGTAAAGGCAGTTCAGCCGCCTCCGGGCTGCCCTCCGGGTATGGAGAAGACAGCCTAGCGCTTGCTGAAAAACCGCGCTACAACTGGCAGGTTTGTGAAAACCTGGGTGTGGGACCTGTCCCGGGTTTGACCGAACCGCGCCAGAGGCTGAGGCTGTGCCACAACCAGGGCTGGCAGGTGCTGGTGTACTGCCTGAACCCGGAACTTCCAGTCGCTGAAATTGGAACGAACTGTACCAGGGTGGGGGAGGATGTCTACTGGTGCGGGAATGGGATGCAGCCGGTCAAGGAATATCGGGTTGTACAGGAACCGGACGATACTCCCACCCCCACCGCTTCCAGCACGCCCACCCCCACTCCCACCGATACACCAACCGCAACACCTACGGCCACCTTCACACCCACCCCAACCCACACCAGCACCCCGACTTCCACGGCTACCTCAACCCCGACAGCCACATTTACGAATACGCCCACCCCCACTGCAACTTCAACCAAGATACCGGTATCGCCCGCTCCCACCCGCACCCCGCCCGGCGGCAGGGGTTACCGTTCATATCCCGAATTTCTGGGCGATACTCTCGGTCTTTCCGGGGATAAATTAAACCAGGCTGGATCGCTGCCTTCCATTACCGCTCTCAACCGCCCGAATATGGCAAACCCGGTTTTTTCGAAATTTTACGGGATCGATTTCCTTGACACAACCCGGGAGATCCAGATTAAGATTTACCCGCCCAACCGCAGGGTAAACAGCGGCAGCCCAATCCTGATCCGGTTACGGCCTTCTGTTACCTGCAGCGCGGAGGGGATTAACGGCTGTGTCCGCAGGTACAGCGCCGGTTCTCAAGCCGATGTCACCTTTGTCACGGTTCATTCCGGCCTGGGAGGGGCGGGTCAGCCATTCCGCAGGGCGCTGGAAGGAAATGGGTATAACCAGGCTGGATTTCCATTGAGCCAGGTAAAAAAGAACCTTAACAGGCTGGAAGGCGCCCGTGTGGTTATCAGCCAGGGCAAGAATACTGTTGAGGGTTTCCAGCTGGCAGCCCTTACCCGGATACCCGGCGAGAAGGTGCCGGGGTATTTAAACCGCCCGATCAGCAAATCGCTTGGATTCGCCTCCAACCTGGACCGCTCTATTGAACCTTACCTCAACCCGGATTCCCCCCAGCTGGTTTTTGAGACCTGCGGTTGGCGGATGCCCGGAGAGCCATATCCAGCCGGGACCAGCGATACCTCTGCCTCGATCTACCTGGGCGTGGTCCAGAAAACCCCCTGAGATTTTTTCGAGCCAACATGTTAAAACGATAGAGACGTCCACATTAGACGCCTCTACCATGAAAGGAGGAAGTAGAAACCAGGTGGAAGGATCTTTCTTAAGGCGGCACTGCCATTAAAAGATCACTCCAAAGCTGATGTTCTTAACCCGATTGTGATTTCCCCACCTGGTTTTGTGATCCATCGTAATCTGCGTCCCGTTTGTATTTCTCCCAATCCCGGATAATCCAGCGCAGAGCAACGCTGAAACCGCCCTGCCCTAACCCTTCCTGTTCGGCAAATTCCTGTATAACCCGGATATCGTTCACTTCCAGGTTTACCATTTGGGGGAGATAAGTGGGAGGCATATTCAGTCCTGAAGTTCAATTATAAGAACGAATGTTCTTGTATAATACCAGAACATTCGTTCTGTGTAAAGGGCTGTTTTATAACTTTTTAATCCAAATCAGGAGAGTCCTTTTTGTGCAAAGTTATAATGTCCCCCTTAATATAGATCCAAAAGCAGGTCAGTTAATAATGATGAAAGGCTTATAAATAAAATAAATTGTTTACCCGGGGAGCCATAAAAACCATCCCCTTTAGGGCGCCTGCGGCTCAAACCGCAGCACTCCGAGTGAATTCTCATCAATCTTATATGTCAGTGCCAGGTAGCCGAAATCATACCACCACGCCACCACGCTCTCCAGCCGGTAAAGAAAGCTGGCTTCCTGAGTTGAAATCGGATCTGAGCAAAGCTTACCTGTTAATGCGACCGGTCCAACGGAAAATACCTGCGGCAACTCT
>Ga0180438_10011311_pt1 | contig 10797 bp, 9 predicted proteins | sample SS_ome_12_FD_132455 | JGI IMG/M metagenome (GOLD analysis project Ga0180438, IMG submission 132455) | Hypersaline lake sediment archaeal communities from the Salton Sea, California, USA - SS_3_D_2 metaG | ecosystem: Environmental > Aquatic > Non-marine Saline and Alkaline > Hypersaline >... | reverse complement strand
TTACCCGGACCATCCGCCCCTGGTCCCCTGGCTCGTTGGGCTTACCGAGCGTCTGGCGGGGGTCGATCCGTTCCGGCTCCGTCTGTGGCCTGCGCTGGCCGGTGCCGCGCTGGTCGTGCTGGCGGGCTGGCTGGCATGGCGGCTGGGCGGCGGGCGTCTGGCCCAGGTCCTGGCCGCTCTCGCCGTGGTCTAGTCGCCCCTGTTTCTGCTCGCAAACTCCCTCATGCAGACGGTGTCTGTGGATCAGTTCCTCTGGACGGCCAGCGCCGCGGTCGTGGCCGCGATCCTCTACGGCGCACGCGCCGGAATGTGGCTGCCGGTCGGCCTTCTGATCGGCCTCGGGATGCTGGCCAAGTTGACCATTCTCGCCTGGGTTCTCGGTGTGCTGGCGGGGTTGCTGTTGACCGAGGCGCGCGCCTGGTTGACCTGTTCCCGGTTCTGGCTGGGGGTGGCGGCTGCGGCCGTCTGCGCTCTGCCGGTCCTGGTCTGGCAGGCGACTCACGGATGGCCGGTATTGGAGTTCATGGCCGCCAGCCGCGCCGACAACCCGGTGACGCCCTGGGGGTTTCTGGCGATGCAGGCCGGCATGTCCGGACCGATCATGGGCCCCCTGCTCCTGGTCGGGGGGTTCGTCTTCCTCCTGGGCCCTTCGGAGGACAAAGCCCGGCGGACTCTCGGGTGGGCCGTCGCCGTCGCCTGGGGCGTCTTTCTCGCCACGGGCGGCAAGCCCTACTACGCGGGGCCCACGTATCCCCTGCTCTTCGCCGGAGGCGCCGTGCTGGCCGAACGGCTCCTGGCGAGGAGGACGCACGTGCTCTGGCGGGCGGTCCCGGTGGCGCTCCTGGTTTCCCAGGTCTGGATGGTGCCGGCCTTCCTGCCGGTGCTGCCGCCGGCGCAGCTGGCCGGGCGGTTGGACCGGCTGCCCCATGACGATTGGCACAACACGTTCGGCTGGGAGGATCTCGCATCGCAGGCGGCCTCGGTCTGCCACAGCCTGCCTCCGGCAGACCGCGAGGGCCTGCGTGTTCTGACGGACGACTACGGGACTGCGGGTGCGATCGATTTCTACGGGCCCGCGCTCGGCCTGCCGCCGGCGGTCAGCGGGCACAACGGCTACGCCTTCTGGGAGACGTCGCCGGCGCTGGATCCTCTGATCGTCATCGGGTACGGGCCCGATGGGTTCCGCCGGAACTACGACCTCGTGCGCGAGTACGGCGGCGTCGAGCGCGCGGAGCCGATCGGCAACGAGGAGACCGGAGAACCGCTCTTCTACTGCAAGGGACTGCAGACGTCCGCGGAAGAGCTGTGGGCGGCTCTGAGGCACTTCGACTGAGAGGGTCCCGGACCTGGCGTCTCCGGGGAAGGCCTTCACGGCGTGCCGGCGAATGGAGATGGCAAGAGTCCAGTAGCTGTAGGGGACAGGCCGAAGGGGGGAGTCAACCGCGTGCATCGCCGAGCGACCGGGACGCCCTCAGGGCAGAGGTTTCAGATCCGACTGGAGGCGCGAGAGTGCAATGGCGCGGATCCGCTTGGAGAGTTCGAAGCTGTGGTCCCCGGCGTGGATCACGTCCAGCCGATGCAGGCCTAGGTCTGCCATAGCGGATCGCATGGAGACGGTGATCTTGGGAGAATCGGTCCGCTTGAATTCAAAGCCCCACCTTCTTCTCCCACGTACGACCAGAAGATCCAGCTCAGCTCCGGCGTGGGTGGCCCAGAAGAAGCATTCATCCGATCTTGCCTTAAGGCAACTCCTGGTCTGCTCGAGAGCGAAACCCTCCCACGAGGCACCGACCTTCGGGTGACCTTCGAGATCCAGCCGATTCCGCGCGTTCAGCAAGCTGTGCAACACCCCACTGTCGGCCAGATAGACCTTCGGAGCCCTCACCTGTCGCTTCGAGATGTTCTCATGGAATGGCTGCAGGATGCGGACCAAGAATGTGGCCGTCAAGATCTCGAGATACCGCTTGACCGTTGTGTCGGCGACCCCGAAGGAGCGAGCGAACTCGGACGAGTTCCATACCTGACCGTGGTAGTGGGCAAGCATGGACCAGAAGCGCCTCAGTGTAACAGATGGGATTCGGATCCCGAGCTGCGGCATGTCGCGCTCGAGAAGGGTGCGGATGAACTGCTGGCGCCACTCGCCACTCGCGCGCTGGGACCGAGCAAGAAAGGACCGGGGGAATCCTCCCCTCAACCACAATCGGTTGAGGTCCTTCCTGCCCACCTCGTCCAACGACAGCCCACTCAACTCGTGGTAGGCGATCCGCCCGGCCAGAGACTCCGAGCTCTGCTTCAGAAGATCGGGCGACGCGCTGCCGAGCACCAGGTAGCTTGCCCTTGGCCTCGGGCGATCCACCAGCACGCGCAGAATCGGGAAGAGGTCCGGTTTCCTCTGAATCTCATCGAGGACAACGAGTCCCGTGAGATCTGACAGCGTCAACATGGGTTCGGACAGCCGCGCCAGGTCTGCCGGGTCTTCAAGGTCGAATACGGTGGATCGACCCCGGTGCCTCTTGACGAGTTCCCTGGCCAGGGTTGTCTTGCCGACCTGGCGCGCTCCGATGATCGCCACGACCCGGTGGCTTGAGAGACAAGAGCGGACTGTCTTAAGGTGCTCTCGACGTTCGATCATGGCGCCATGCTACCTTGAAATCTCTGCATGGTCAACCGAAATTTCAAGGTAACAGTTTCGCGGCATTGAACACCGTAGACGCGTATTGGGATCGGTCGCAGTTTCTCCATCGTCATCCTCCCTTCTTGGCGGTTCGCGCTCCGGGGTGGCGTGAGCGACAAACCCACTACGGCACAAGGCTGATGTCGATTCCGATGAGCGGCCAGTAGACCTTCACCATCAGGAGGAAGACAAGCCAGGAGACCGTGAGCAGGATCAGGCCCGGCTTGACCGAATCCGCCACGCGGTAGAAGCCGGATGAGATGCAGATGGCGTTGGGGGGCGTTCCCATCGGCAGGCAGAAGGCGAGGCCCGCAGGCACGGCCACGGCGTAGAGCATGGCGATCGGGTTCACGTGGTGGGACGCAGCCAGGCTGAAGGCGATCGGCAGGATGATGGCCACGGCGGCCACGTTGCTGATGGCCTCGGTCAGGAGGACCGCAGTCAGCGCCGTGAGCCCGAGCATCACAAAGGGACTCACCGTGCGCCCGGCGATGAGGACGTTGGCCAGCCACTCGGCCGCGCCGGTCTCGGCCATGGCGGTGGCCACGGCGACGGCCCCGCCGTACATCAGGATGATGCCCCAGTTGACGTACTCCTCGGCGTCCTCCCAGCGGATCACGCGGAACACGAATAGACTCACGGCCCCCATGAGCGCGATGTTGGCCAACCCCAGAGTCTCTGAAAGCGTGATCCACAGCGCGACCGTGGCGACCATGATCACGATCATCCTCTTCTCGGCCCCGGAGAGGGGACCGCGCATGGCGATCTCCTCGCGGAGGATGTCGATCGCCGGCGTGATGTCCTTGATGTCCGGCGGGAAGAACAGGAGCAGGACGACGAGCGTCACGGCCAGATCGATGATCACGATGGGGAAAACGGCCACCATCCACTCGAAGAACCCGATGCCCATGCCGTAGGTCTCGTGGAGGATCTGGATGGCCAAGGGGTTCCGCGCCCCGCCCAGGAGGGTCCCCACGCCCCCGATCACGGCGCCCCAGGCCAGGGCGAGGAACAGGAGCTTGCCGTACCGGCTCTGGAGCGCCCGGAGGCGAAGGGCGAACGAGATCTCCAGCACGATCGGGAAGAACAGGGCCGCCACCGCGTGCTCGGGCATCCAGAAGGTCAGAAAGGCCGACGAAACGAGAATGCCGAGAACGAGCGAGACCGGCGAGCGCCGGAAGCGGAGTAGGAAGAAGAAGGCCAGCCGGGTGCTGAGACCCGTTTTCATCAGTCCGGAGGAGAGGATGAGCGCGCCCAGGATGAAGAACACGGCGTTGTTGCCGAAGAGGGCGAAGGTCTTCTCGGGGTTCAGGATCTTGAGCAGGGGGAGGAGGACGAAGACCAGGATCCCGGTGACCGACAGGGGCAGCGCCTGCGTCACCCAGAGGATCAGGCAGACGGCGAACACCACGATCGTCCGGTGCCCCTCGGGGGTGAGGGCCTCGGTCTTGGGCATGAGAAGGCCCACGACGAGGACCGCGAGCGTAATGAGGAGGACCACCGTTCTGCGGCTGGGCATCGGGTCTCGCTACTCCACGATGTTGACTTCCGAGCGACTGGTCTTGCGTGAGTACTCGGCGACGCGCTTGACCTCCGATCCGAAGAACAGTCTCTCCAGGAACGAGCGCGCCGGCCTGGGGAGGAACACCGAGTCGTACCGCTCCCGCTCCACCTCCCGGATCACGCTGTCGGAGTACTTACCCTGCCTCTCGACGACTTCGTAGGGGATGGTTTCCTCCTCCAGCCTGTGGCGGATCTCCAGGAGGCGTTCTCGCCGGAGCTTCTCGTGTTCGTCCAGGACGGCGTGCATCATGCGATCGACGGGAAACGTGCCCAGGAACCCCTGGTTGGAGGCCCGTTCCTTGAGTGTTTCCAGATCCTTCATCTCGGTGACGTACAGGATCGTGATCTTCGGGTCCTGGACCTTCCTGGCCTTGGTGATGGCGCGGGTGAGAAGCTGGGAAGAGAAACGCGTCATCGAGAACACGGCGAGGATGGTGTACATGTTCGGTCTACTCCTTGAGACAAACCAGAGAACGACGTGGTGACTGGACTTCCGTGGGCTCCAGTCTACGCGCGGGCGGCAGGGCCGTCAAGCGTGAGCCTCGACGGGCGTGATCGGCCCGACGTCGAAAGGACGGGCGACCTGCAACTCAGGAAGGCGCGCGGCGGAGGCGGGCATCGCCCGCCCTACCCCAGCTTGGACCGGACCAGGTCCGCGAGCCTCCGGATCCCTTCCTCGATGCGGTCGGCCGGAGCGCCCGTGAAGGAGAGGCGCAGGGTGTTCGCGCCCGAGCCGTCCAGGAAAAACGGCTGTCCGGCGACGAAGACGACCTCGCGGTCGATGGCGTCTTTGAGAAGCTCGCCGGCGTCCAGCGGCTCGGGCAGGGTGACGAACACGAAAAACCCGCCGTCGGGGCGGGTCCATTCCACCTCGGGCGGAAAGTGCTTGTCCAACATCTCGAGCATGAGATCGCGCTTGGAGCGGTAGTGCGCGATGTTCAGATCGATCCTCCGGTCCAGGGAGTCCTTCCGGATGAACTCGTAGACCAGGTGCTGGGAGAGCGTGTTGGTGCAGACGTCGACGAACTGTTTGGAGATGACCATCCTCCGGATGAGGGCCTTCTCGCCCGCCACCCAGGCCAGCCGGATGCCCGGGCAGAAGATCTTCGAGAAGGACCGCGCGTAGATCACGCGGTCCTCGCGGTCGAGGGCCATGAGAGCGGGCAAGCTCTCGCCCGAGTAGCGGAGGTCTCCGTAGGGGTTGTCCTCCATCACGAGGAAGTCATAGGCGGCGGCGAGCTCGAGCAGCTTCTCTCGCCTCTCGAGGGAAAGCGTCACGCCCATCGGGTTATGGAAGTTGGTCTGGACGTAGACGAGCTTGACCTTCCGGCCCTCCCGCTGGTGGCGGCGCACCTCCTCCTCGACCCCGTCCATCCGCATCCCGGCCTCGTCGACGGGCACGCCCCCCAGATGGGCCTGGTAGCTGCGGAACGCGCCCGTGGCGCCGAAGTACGTGGGCAGACCGACGAGAACCACGTCTCCGGGATCGATGAGGACCCTCCCGGCCAGCTCCATCCCCTGCTGCGAGCCGCTCGTGATCAGAATCTGGTCCGGCTCGATCCCGGGGATCCCCTCCCGGTCGCGGGCCCTCGCGGCAAGAGCCTCCCGGAGCTCCGGGAGGCCCTCGCTGGTTCCGTACTGGAAGACGCAGGCCGCGCGGCGGCGGAAGACGTCGTTGGCGATCTCGATCATCTCGTCGACGGGGAAGGTCTCGGTGTCCGGCCACCCGCCGGCGAAGGAGATCACGTTTGGGTTGAGCAGCATCTTGAGCAGTTCCCGGATGAGAGACGCCTTCACCGTCCGGGCCCGCTCCGCGTACAGATGGCCGAGTTTGTCCTCCACTGGCGCGCTCCTGATGTTGTCGGCGTTGGCGCCCGGCTAGGGTTTCGGGATCGCCAGATCCTTCGCACCCAGCTTGGACGTGGTCGCCTCGGGGAAATTCTGCTGGATGTGTTCGTGGATGATCTGGGCGTACTTGACCTTCTCCCGGGCCCAGTCCGCCATCATCTGCGCATTGGTCCAGGGTTTGTAGAGCGCGCCGGGTCCCGCCGCGCACCCCGGGCCGGGCTCGATCTTAAAATAGCACGGCGCGCAGAGCCGGGCCATCTCGGGGCCCTCGGCGATGCGGATGAACCCGCCGAAGGACTCGGTGAGGATGATGTGGACGTCCATGGGGATATCGGTGGTCTGCCGGAGCGACGCGAACTGGGGAAGCGAGAGATCGGCGGGCGGGTTGAAGGATCCGGCGCCCAGAGATTCCAGCAGGCGCGCCCCCGCGGCGTTGGCGTGGCCGGCGTAGATCGAGACCTTGAACGTGATGTCCTCGGGGATGTCGCCCGCCTTCTTCATCTCGTTGAGGAGCCAGAGCTCCCCCTCGTCGACGGCCAGGAATCCCCGGAACCCCAGGTCGATGCACCGCATGATCTCGGCCACCACGAACTTGAGCTGGTCGGACCCCCGGAACCGGAGTCCCGAGAGCGCCCCCTCGGGCGTGGCCAGCTGGCGGCCCGTGTCCCACGCCGACCGCGGACCCGGCGTCATGATGACCTCGGTGCCCGCCTGGGCCGCCATCTGGGCGAAGTCCTTCAGCTCGGCGTCGTCGAGGAGCGTGCTACCCATGACGACGGAAATCGAGCGATGGATGGGCACCTTCCGCTTGTTCATCTCGTCGATCATGGCCTCGAGGACCACCGGCCGTTCGATCCCCGAAATTTCCAGCCTGTACCAGGCCCCGTCGGGGAAACGCTTGGGGCTGGTCGGCAGATCGTAGCTGTCCTGGGAAGGAATGCCCTGTTTCTCCATCGATTTGGCGGCCCGCTTCAGGTCCATGGGGTCCTCCTTGTGGGATTTCTGGTTGGCGGATCCTTCAGAAGGTCCGCCGGGTCCTGGGTCCGGCGAACGCGCCTCTGTGCGGGAATGAAGAACCTCGACGGGGAGAATATCAGAGTCCGCGGCTTGCGCCGAACGTCCGGGACGGGCGCCGGACCTTCTGCGGGCCTCGCCGAATCTCCCTCGGGATCCTACCCGCGGGGCCGAGCGCGGGTCAAGAGAATTCCAGAACCCTTAATTCTGCAACCGGTTGGCTCTCCAGCGCGCAGTGTGTGGCGCGCCGACGCCAAGCGGACGGCTGCGGGGGAACCAGTCCGGTGCGGGAGCGCAAGGACGTGCCGGCCCTTGACTTGGCGGGCCACGGCCGTATACTGACCCAAATTCCCGCGGTTCATCGATTCCCGAACGGAAGGAATCCTGTGCGCCTGAGATCGCGATGCCTGCCGACGGCGGTGGGGAGCTTCCCCCACCGAGACCCCGGGGAAGCGCTGGATCTGATCCTCTCCCACCTTCCCGAGATCCCGGTCTGGCCCCAGCTGCCGAACCGGGGCTTCCGGGAGAACATGTACGTCCAGTTCGCCGAGTGCCTGCCCGCGGCCGTGTTCGACGAGGCCGGGGGGCGGTTGTTCTTCGACACCGCCGGGGACATCTATCCCGCTCTGGAGGGGTTCCTCGAGAGGGTCGTGCTCGAGGACGTGGAGTACTTTGCCGTGACGCCCGAGTTCGCCGCCGGACTCCACGCCCTGATGGAACGGATGAGACGCGCCCGGCCCGGGACGCTCCGCTGGCTCAAGGGGCAGGTGACCGGGCCCATCAGCTTCGGCCTCACCATCACGGACGAGGCCAAGCGGGCCATCCTCTATCACGACCAACTCTACGAGGCCGTCCTGAAGGGCTGTGTGATGACGGCGCGCTGGCAGGCCCGCACGCTCAAGGGCGCACATCCCGACGTCATCGTGTTCGTCGACGAGCCCTACCTGAGCGCCTTCGGGTCCGCCTTCATCAACATCCCGCGCGAGCAGGTGGTGGCCAACCTCACCGAGGTCGTCGAGGGCATCCACAGAGAGGGAGGGCTGGCGGGGGTCCACTGCTGCGGAAACACCGACTGGTCCATCCTGATGGAGACCCCGGTCGACATCCTGAACTTCGATGCCTACGAGTACTTGCAGGGAATGACGCTCTATTCCGATGCGCTCGGTCGCTTCGTGGGGCGGGGGGGCGTCCTGGCCTGGGGGATCGTGCCGTCCAGCGAAGCCGTCCTCGGGGAGTCCGTCGAGTCCCTCGCGGCCGGGTTCGAGGAGGCGGTTCAGCAGCTCGCGAGGAAGGGCATCGACCGGGATCAACTGTTGGAGCAATCCCTCCTCACCCCCAGCTGCGGCGTGGGGGGACGGAGCCCCGAAATCGCAGCCAGAGTCCTGGCGGTCGTCGCCGGCCTCTCGCACGCGGTGCGCGAGACGTACGGCCTCAGCTAAACATCTCGCTCACCCAGGCCTCTCATCCGGGGGAGGGTCGTCTTTGCCGATCCGAAGGGGAACCGTGTCCGCCGTTGTCGGCAAGGGAGGTACGGGGAAGACCTCGCTCTCGGCCCTGGTGTGTAAGTATCTCCTGGGGGCCGGGTCCACGCCCATCCTCGCCATCGACGCCGACCCCAGCCAGGGACTGGGCCCCGCCCTGGGGGTGGAGCCGGCGGAAACCCTCGGCGGGATCCGCGAGGAGATCACGGGGCCGGCGAGCCCCATTCCTCCGGGGGTGCCGAAGAAGAGCTACCTCGACCTCAGGATTCACGGCGCCATCGCCGAAGCGTCGGGGTTCGACCTTTTGACCATGGGCCGGCCCGAGGGTCCGGGCTGCTACTGTTACGTCAACAACCTTCTCCGGGAGTCGCTGGACCGCCTGGCGGACAACTACCCCTGGGTCGTGATCGATTGCGAAGCGGGGCTCGAGCATCTCTCCCGCCGCACGACTCGGGACGTGGACTACCTCATCGTCGTGTGCAACGGGTCGCGGGCCTCGGTCGATACGGCCGGCAAGATCCTGGATCTCATCGAGGAGCTGCACACCGAGGCGGCCCACAAGATCCTGGTCCTCAACAACCTCGGGGACGACGCGGACCGCGTGGCGGAATCCCTCCTCCGGCGGGCCGAGGTCGCTCGCTACGACACCCACGGAGTGATCCTGCACGACCCGCAGGTGGAGGCCTGCGAACGGTCGGGGCGCCCGCTGTTGGAGCTGCCCGAGGACAGCCCGGCCTTCCGCGGGCTGGTGCAGATCTTGGAGGGCGTGTCGGGATGAAGATCGCGGTGGCCGGCAAGGGGGGTGTGGGCAAGACGACGCTCGCGGCACTCCTGGCGAGGGAGTTCGAGGCTCACGGCTACTCGGTGATCGCCATCGACGGCGATCCGGCCGGCGGGCTGGGCCTCGCCCTCGGCTTCGGGGACGGCGAACCGGTCGTCCCGCTGATCGAGATGAGGGACCTCATCGACGAACGGATGGGGACGACCGACGGGGCCGTGGCCGGCTATTTCCGACTGAACCCGCGGGTGGCGGACATCCCGGACGCGTACGGGCGCGTCCTCGGGCGGGTCCGCCTGATGGTGATGGGAACGGTGGCCGGCGCCGGGCGCGGGTGCATGTGCCCCGAGAACGCCTTCGTCCGGGAGGTCCTCAACCACGTCTTGACCGAGAGAAACGAGGTCGTGATCCTGGACCTGGAGGCCGGGTACGAGCACATGGGACGCGGAACGGCCCGCGGCGTGGACTTTCTGTTGATCGTCGTCGGGCCCTCGAAGCAGAGCCTCAAGACCGCCGAGCGAATCGAGGCGCTCGCTTCGGACTTGGAGATCGCCCACGTGGGCGTGGTGGCGAACGCCCTGGAGGAGGGCGTGCCCGAGCCCGCGGAGATCGATGCGTGGCGGCCGCTGGTGAAGATCCCGTGGAGTCCGGCGCTCAAGGCCCAGTCGAGAGAAGGACACCTCGTCGAGGCGGTGGAGCCGGACGTTCGGCGGGCGGTGGCCGATCTGAGGGCGATCCTGGAGTCGACCGTCACTAGACTGTGCTGAGGGCCCTCGGGCTGCGCCCTCGGGAAACCCGGGACGAGAAGGAGCCATGAGCCGGAAAAATCCCCCCAGAAGGTCGGTGGACACCGCCACGATCCAGGCGCTGGAGAAGGCCGAGCGGGAAGGCGTCGCAACCGTCTGGACCCGTCACGAGCGAATGGAGCCGCGGTGCGGCTTCGGGGAGCTCGGGATCTGCTGCACGCTGTGTCTGATGGGGCCGTGCCGGATCGATCCCTTCGGCCATGAGGCGCAGCAGGGCTGCTGCGGGGCGTCGGTGGACGCCATCGTGGCCCGCAACCTGGCCCGCGCGGTGGCCGGTGGGGCGGCCGCGCACGCCGACCACGGCCGGCACCTGGCCCTCACGCTCCTGGCGGCCGCCTCGGGTGCCGCAGAGGATTTCCGGATCGGCGATCGGGAGAAGCTCGGGCGTCTGGCCGCGGAGCTCGGCGTCGAGGCGGGGGACGACGATCTGGCAACCGCTCGGGGTGTCGCCGAGGCCGTGCTCGCGGAGTTCGGGAAGCAGGAGGGCGAGGTCGTGTTCGCCCGGAGGGCCCCCGAGGGGCAGCTCGCCAACTGGAGAAACGCCGGCCTCTTCCCGCGCGGCATCGACCGGGAGATCGTCGAGATCCTCCATCGCACGCACGAGGGCGTGGATTCCGACTACCGGAGCATCCT
>Ga0180438_10011309_pt1 | contig 10798 bp, 20 predicted proteins | sample SS_ome_12_FD_132455 | JGI IMG/M metagenome (GOLD analysis project Ga0180438, IMG submission 132455) | Hypersaline lake sediment archaeal communities from the Salton Sea, California, USA - SS_3_D_2 metaG | ecosystem: Environmental > Aquatic > Non-marine Saline and Alkaline > Hypersaline >... | reverse complement strand
GGGCGTTTCGCCGCAGATGGAAGGGGACAGAGATCGTCAAGGCGACGTCCGCGCTCGACGTGATTGAAGTTGTCAACCGGGAGATCAGAAGAAGGGAGGGACAATGAAATTGACCGAAGGGGCGGCGCGCGAGTTCAAGTCGTGGCCGTTCGGGTTGCAGACGATCACCGTCATCGTTTGGGAATATCTCGTTTTGATCGTGGCGATGACGCTGATCGCGATGTTGTCCGGCTGTTCGCTGATTTCGATCAACGAGGGATCGTCGTCGAAGAAGAAGATTCCGGCGAAGCCGACGGTTTCTCGCGAACTTGGTGAATCGCTCGCGCAAGAGGCGGACGTCGCTCGACGTATGGCGGGCGAAATCTATTCCGTCGGAACGTCTCCGATGTCGCGCGAATCGAGATTGATGCTCGACGCTTCTGACAAGTTGTTGACGTTCACCGGGAAGCCGTCGCGCGCGGTCGACACGTTCGACGGATCGGCCCTTCGGAAGATGCACGACGACTTCGAGGACCGGATCGAAAGACAGCGATCGATCGAGCATGATTGGGAAAGCGAGATCATGCAACTTCGAGAAGATCAGGCCGATCTCGAATCGGAGAACGGGCGATTGAAGATGTCGTTCGCGAATCTGAAATTCTGGTTCTGGTTCGCTGTCATCGGACTCGTTGTCGTGATGGTCGTCTTTCCGTCGACGATCCCGTTGATTGTCGGATGGGCGAAGAAGGGCATCGCGGCGATCTTGAAGGTGACGAGACGTCAATTCGTGGAAGTGATCGAAGCGGTTCAGAAAATCCGCGAGGACAATTCTATTCCGCAAGAGGTCAGGGAAAGGATCGATTCGTATCTCACGGCATCGCAGTCGTCCGATACGGTCGAGGAAATCGCGCGCTTGAAAAAGGCGCACAAAATCGGGTAAGGGAGGAAGCATGTTGAACGTGTTGATTGTCGGGGTTCTGGTCCTGATCGTGTCGGCGATTGTATACGGATTCTTTGCGATCAAGATTCTCGCGAAGAAGGCCGGGATCGACATCAAGGAAGCGACGCAATTCGAGATCGATCGCGTGGTCGTTGACGCGATCAACTGCGCCGAAGAATGGGCGCGGGCGAAGATGAAACTCGAAGGCGAGAAGATCAAGGACAGCGCAAAGAAACTCGAAATCGCAATCGGTCGGGCGAAGATGTTCATCAAGAACGTCAGCGACGAGGAAATCAAGACGCTGATCTTTACGAAATTAGGGGAAATGCGTCGAGTCATCGGAGAGAAGGTCGAGAATATCGGGAAAGAGATCGCCGACGAGTGATCGAGCGACCGGCGCGTTCTTAACCGCGCGCCGGTCTTCAATGGTAAGCGTTGCGAAAGAATGGAAGGCGAACAAGCGCGAATTGTCTGAACGGACATATGCGCGGGCGTCGGGTCGTTGCGAATGGTGCGGGGGCCGTGTCCCATACGGGACGCCCGCCGCGCATATCATTCCGCGAAGCGAACCGGCGCTGACGTCTAATGAGTCGTGGAATCTCGCTTGTCTTTGCGTGTTCGTGCGGGACTGTCACGACAGATTTGACAGGAACAGGGCAAAAGCGGTTCGCAAGATGCGGGAAGAAGGCGGAACGAAACTGACGAAACGAATCGATCTCGATCCGCGCTTGCGTTCGTATTTCGAGCGGAAAGAATCGCGTCAGCAATATCTCGATGACTTGGGTTTAATGCGGCGTTGATCTCAAAGGTTCGGTCGATACTGCAAGCACCGGACCGATCAGCGCCGCAGAAACGGGAGGACAGCGATGACGAAGAAGAAAGAGGTCGTCGAATGGAAGGGCGCGGAGGAACTGCGCCCATTCCTTCGACCGGTTTCGCAGTTGCGCCTTGACCCTCGAAACGCAAGGCGGCATTCCGATCGAAACATCATGGTCGTCAAGAGTTCGTTTCGTGAATGGGGACAGGATCAATTCGTGATCGTCGGCGCGGACGGCATCGTTCAGATCGGCAACGCGAGACTCGTCGCCGCGCGCGAATTGGGATGGACTCACGTCGCGGCGATCGATCCGAAGTATACGGGAGTCAGCGCGAGACTCCGGGCGATCGTCGACAATCGGTCCGGCGATCCGGACGTCGGCTCGACATGGGATTTCCCGAATCTCGCCGACGATCTCGCCGACCTCGATTGCGGGGTCTTCGATCTCGACGACTTCGGATTCGACGAGGACGAGCGCGAACAGATCGCGACATGGGAGAAGGGCGACGCTCCGGGCGGCGGCGAGGGCGGCGAGGGCGGCGAGCGCGAGGCGGGGCCGCGCGTCGTCGTCTTCTGCGACTCGAAGGAAGATCAGGAATTGATCTTCGAGAAGATGACCGCCGAAGGTTTCCGATGCCGGAAGAAAGGTTGACGGGCGGAGGCGATCGATGACGCATACGATGACTCGCATCGAGCGCGAATACGGGGAGGCAATCAAGCGAACGGCGCGTCGTCATGCGCCGAAGGGAACCGACGTCAATGACATGTATGTCGACATTCTGATCGCCGTTCACGAGCGGGTCGAGGCCGGTCGGGTCGACATCAAGAACGTCGCATCGATGCGGAATACGATCCGACAGCGCGCGATCGACATCTGTCGCCGCGAGGCGTTGCGGGCCGAACGATTCAAGTCGCTCGACACGCTCAACGGCGAGTCGGTTGTCAAGATCGATCCGGTCACGGAGAAGACGAGGGTCGCGGAGTTGAAACAGCGAATCAGGCGGGCGTTGCCGCGAGCGGACGCGCGGATCATCTGCGAGATCGCATTCCCGTCGAGGAAGGTCGAGCGGTTCGCGGAGTCAAGGCCGTTCCGCAGAACGAAGCGCAAGCCGCGGACATCTGTACGGCTGACGGTCCGGAAATGGCACGTCGCGGAATGCTTGGGAATCACGACGGGTCGCATCGGCGAGGCGATACGGATCGCCCGCGAGAAGATTGACGAGATACTCGCATGAAGACGGAAAGGCCGAAGAAGTGAGATCACTTGCGAAGAAGGGAGGAAGATTGAAAGACGTCGAAGTATTGGAAGCGGGCGAGGTCGCGAAATGGACGGCGTGTCAGCTTTGCGGGAGGTCGCGACTTTGCGATCTCGTGTTGTGCGACACGACCCATCTTCGCCCGAAGGGATGGAAGAAGCGCGGACACGAGGGATCGGCGACGCTGTCGGTCTGCGGATCGTGCGAAAAGCGATTCGGGAAGAAAGGCGGAAGATGAACGAAAAGACGGCGAAACTCGTGAACAGTCTGTCGGGCGCGACCGGAGCGAGGCCGCGCGAGATCAAACGCACATGGAATCGGGTTCCGTGGCCGAAGCGGAACCGGCTTCGCAAGCAATTTCGACGCATAGTCGAAGCGCGACGCGAGGCGGCGAAAGAGGCGTCGAAATGAAGTGTCCGCAATGCAAGAACGGCGAACTCAAGAGACGAGACACCGAAAAGACGGCGCGTCTCGAATGCTCCGACGAAAACTGCGGATACGTCGAAGTCTTTCGCGACGAACAGATTCGCAAACTCGCGGAAGACGAAGAAGCATGGCACAAGGCGTGTCGGGCAGACGAGTCGGACTGATCGAGTTGTTGATCTGGATCGTTACCGGATGGGCGGCGGTGATGGCCGTCATTTATTTCGTCGCATGGGTTCACGAGAAGAAGGGAGGATGACGGATGGACAGACTCGCGCAGATTGAAGGCGACTCGCTCGATCCCGATCGGCACGACGAGGGCGCAGATCAAGAGAACTGCGAACACGCGACGTTGCAGATCGAGGCGGGTGCGCCGGGGACGGTTTGCGCCGACTGCGGACACGAGTTCGAGAAGGATCGATCGCCACGTTGCTCGTGTCCGTACAATCTCCTGGGCGGTTGCATGTGGATCGTCGCCCCGATGAACGGCGCGTCGTGTTACAAGGACGCGGTTCGAGGCGTGGTGATGGAAGGCGACGCGCTCGACGGTCAGGCGGCACTCGACGAGGCGAACAACGAGATCGTTCGACTGCGGCACGAGAAGGGACAACTTGAAGATCACGTCGGCGAACTGTCTCTCGAAGTCGCCGATTTGCGGAAGACGCTCGAACAAGGGCCGGTCAGAGAAACCGCCGAAGCGCTTGCCGACGTCATATGCGGCGACCCGACCGACAGCGACGAGGCGGCGGAGGTCCGCGATCGGGGCGACGTATGATCAAGCTGATTCTCGCGCTCGTCGCAACTTGGGTCGGCTTCATCGGAGGCGCATATCTCGTCGGAAGGTACGTCTTTCCGAAGTTGAAGAAGGGAGGATGAATGAAAAGCGTTCAGATGTCGGAAATGAAGGAGCGCATCGAATTCGTCGAGCGCGCGGCGAAGCATTTTGCGGAATTTCCCGAACATAGCACGTTCACCGTCGGGCCGGTCATGTCGGGATGCTTGTTCGCCGCCCGATGGGGACTCGACAACGATTGCGTTTTGATGTTTCGCCTCGACGAAGACTTCGAGCCGATCATATTCGGTCAGGCAATCGCCAAGAAATCGCCCGCGATCCTTGCGAGTCATGGGCGGGCGTGATGGGCGACATGAGAGAAGTATTCGACGCGATGAAAGAAGCGAGGGAGGAACGGCGCGCAAGTCGCCTTTCGCAGAATTGGGCGACGCTTAACGCATGGCGAGACGCTCACGGAATCGATCGGCTCGACACGCGCAACGGAGGCACGGTCGTCCTGTTCCGCGACGGCGCGAAGAAGGCGGATTTTTATCCGGGGACCGGTCGATGGCGGTCGGGCGGCAAGACGTACCGGGGCGGCGCGGCGTCTTTCCTTGCATGGTGGTCGAAGCAATGAGTCGTCGCAAGGGAAAGATCAGGGGATCGATCAGGGCCGAACGTCCGGGCGCCGGGAAGTCGACAGGATCGCAACCGCGACGCGATCCGCATCATCACGGACCGCTTGGGCCGTACCGGATCGTCGAGTGTACGTTATGCGGGGCGCGCGTCGCCGCGAATTGGTTCGTTCGTCACGTTCGCTCGAACTGTAAGAAGGGTATCAAGGCGTGACCGACAACGGCAAGCTGACGGAGAAGCGCATTCAGCGGATCGTCCGCTTCGCGATATGCGGGAGTCATCCGATCATCGTTCCGAATTGCTTCGTCTTCGGGGCGAACGAGTCGGACATGATCTCGATCACGTCGACGGGGTATCTTTGGGAATGGGAGATCAAGCGAACTCGATCCGATCTGTATGCGGACAAGCGCAAGGACAGGCACAAGCACTATTCGGGCGAGTACGGCGGCGCCCCCCCGCCCGACGAGCCGGTCGCGAAGCCGAATCGGTTCTACTACGTCATCCCCGACGGCGTCGTCGACGAGGGATTGAAGGCGATCCCCGACTATGCGGGATTGATGGTCGTGGTCCCGAACCGATGGAACCCGAACGAATACGACTTGAAGCGGGTCAAGGCGGCACCGATGCTTCACAACGACAAGCCGACGACAGGTCAGATCGAGCGGATCGCGAAAGTTCTGACGGGCAAGTATTGGGGCGCGCGGTACGATCTCGCGGAGGCGCGCGATACGATCAGGCGTTATCGGGAACAGTTGAAGAAGGGAGAGTCGGAATGAAGAAGGCCGATCGCGGAGAAGGGAGCGGAAATGTTCAGTCTGCATAATGGGAGGACGACGATCGAGCGCGAAGGGGACGGATCGGTCGCGATATTCTTGCGCGATCTCCCGGCGGGCGATCCGAACGGGGGCGGAAAAGTGACATTCACGCCCGACGAATGGGTCAGCGTGGTCACGTCGGTCGCGGAGAAGGCCGACAGCGCGGAAGCGCACGACCTCGCCTCGCGTCTGCACGGGATCAAGGCGGAACCGGGACTTTGTGAGACTTGCCGATTCGAGACGACTTGCCCGTTCCTCAGGGAGTATCACGACGGGGACGCAAGGAAGGCGGCGGCATATCTGATCAACTGCGACGCATACGGGCCGCGCTGAACGAATAGCGGCGTCGCCTAACGGCAAGGCGTCGGTCTTTGGCACCGATTATCCGGGTTCGACTCCCGGCGCCGCTTCAAAGGGGTCATTTCGATGCGGAACGCGACGGGGAGTCAGCGCCTCGTCACAGACACCGCGCGACGATCGCTTCGCGTTGCAGATCGCGACTGACCCCTTCCTTCTTCACCGGTAAAAGCCGGACCTCCCTTTGATCACCGGTCAGTCTCGTTTCGTATATACAAGGGGAGGAACTATGTCGCAGAACGAGACGGCGCCCGACGATAGCGGCGGGAAAGCATCGGAGTCGCCCGACAGGGACGAGAAGGGGCATTTTCTCGAAGGTCACGAGGTCGGCAAGGACACGCGATTCACGAAGGACAATCATCCGATCTCGCCCGGACGACCGAAGCGCAAACACTTAACCGACGCGCTGTTGAAGCACATGAACGAGAAGGCGTCGTCGCGAGACTTCACGCGACAACTCGCGGACAAGTTGGGCGTCGATCCGGAACAGGCGACCGGCTTCGACGTGCTTGTCTTGATGGCATTCCGTCACGCGCTCAAGGGCAAGGGCGAGATTCTCAAGCAAATATGGGACCGCATCGAGGGCGCTGTTCCGAAATCGATGACGCTCGACTTCGACGATCCTGTTCAAGTGTATATCGACTCGATGGAACGCGCCACAATGCCCGACGAATCACCGGACGAGCCGACCGACGAGCAACCGCCGGACGAGCAACCGCCGGAGAGTGACGAATGATTCAGATCGGCACGTCACTCGCCCGGAAGAAGTTCGAGAAGCGATGGTTCCCGCTTCGATACCATCGGAAACAACAGCAACTCTTTCGATCGCGGACTCGTTTCATCGGCGTTCCCGCCGGTAGAAGGTCAGGCAAGACCGAACTCGCGAAGCGCAAACTCGTCATGTCGTTGAAGGAATTGAAGCCGTGGGGTGATCCCCGATACTTCTACGGGGCGCCGACGGAAGGACAGGCGAAGCGCCTCGCATGGAAAGACTTGATCTCGATGATCCCGCAATCGTGGATATATGGCGAGCCGCATCATTCGGAATTGATGATCGAGACGAAGTTCGGGTCGACGCTTCACGTCGTCGGACTCGACAAGCCGCAACGGATCGAAGGCGACGCTTGGGACGGATGCGTCATCGACGAGTCGTGCGACATCAAGCCGAAGACGTTCGATCTGTCGGTCGCTCCGGCGCTCGCTGACCGATTGGGGTGGTGTTGGCGGATCGGCGTTCCGAAGCGTCACGGCGTCGGCGCTCAAGAGTTCAAGTCGTTTTGCGAGAAGGCGGACAAGGACGACGATCCCGATGAAGCGTGTTTTTCGTGGCCGTCATCGGAGATTCAACCGGCGGAAGTTCTGCGATGGTATCAAGAGCGAATGGACGCGCGCGACTATGCCGAACAATTCGAAGCGACTTGGCAACGCGCCGCCGGTCAAGTGTTCTTCGCCTATGATCCCGACTTCAACGATCGGGCGTGTTCGTTCGACCCTCACAAGCCGCTTTTCGTGACGTGTGACTTCAACGTCGACCCGATGGCATGGGTTCTATTTCAAGAGACGGACGAGATCGTCGAGGTCTTCGACGAGATTTGGGCGCGCGACACGAACACGCAAGCGACGCTCGACGTGCTTTGGAACAAGTACGGCGAGAAGATGCGGTCGTCAATTCACTTCTACGGGGACGCGACAGGCAAGGGACGGCACACTTCGGCGTCGATGTCCGATTACGTTCAGATCGCGACCGATAAGCGATTCAAGAGCAAGGGCGCGACGGTTCACTTCCCGAAGGCGAATCCGAACCGCTCCGATCGCTTCGCGGCGACGAACGCGATGTTCTGCAACGCGGCGGGCCGTCGTCGGATGTTCATCGATCCGCGCGTCGAGCATCTTCGGATCGATCTCGAAATGCGCGGGTTCAAGGCGGGAACGAACGAGCCGGACGACAAGGGCGACGTCGGACATCCGACGGATGCGTTAGGATATGCGATCTTCATGCGATATCCTATCGAGGGAAAGCCGGACGGCGAGTCGAGGGTCGTGATCAGGACGCCGGGAAATGGGAAGGGCGGAAATGGTCGCAACGGGAACGGAAAGAAAAACGGGAACGGTCGTAAACGAGTAGGGCGGAGGATTCCACATGCCAGAAGAACGAGATAATCGAGGCGCGATTCAGTACACGGAGAAGACGCGGGCGCAAGTGACGCTCACATATGGCCGACAGTTGACGTCACCGCTCCCCGCGACATACGACACGTATCGCACGATGGTCAAGAATCCGACCCTCGCGCTTGCGTCTGCGGCGATCAAGGCGCCGATACTTGCGGGGTCGTGGTCGGTCGAGGCCGACGACGACGTGAAGGACGCCGACGAGAAAATCAAGTTCATCAAGGACAATTTCGAGCCGCAACGGGAATTGATCATGGATAACAGCATGACCGGCGGAACGCTGTTCGGATGGGCGCCGCACGAGATCGTATTCGAGAAGAACGACAACGGACTCGTCGGGATCAACAAGTTCAAGCGCCTTCTGCAAGACTTGACGACGGTTCTCGTTGACGAGAAGACGGGCGAGTTTTGGGGATACGAGCAAACGGGCATCAACGCGAAGCGCGTCGAACTCGAAGCGAAATATGTTCTTCACGTCGCCTTCCGGATCGAGGGTACGAACTGGTACGGTCGATCACTCATGGAAAACGCGCGCGAGACGTTCAATCAATGGCGCGAGGCGAACGCCGGGGCGGAGCGATACGACGCGAAAGTCGCGGGTTCTCATTGGGTCGTATACTATCCGGTCGGGACGACGCCGGACGATGACAACGTCGACATCGACAACGCGGCGATCGCCGACGATATGCTCGAAGCGCTCGAATCGTCCGGGTCGCTTGCGATCCCGCAGACGATCAGCGCATACGTCAAGGAACTGTCGAACGATAATGCGGCGTGGCGCGTTGAACTCATGGAAGACAAGGGCGGACGTCAACCGACGTTCGTCGACCGGTTGAAGTATCTTGACGCGCTTCTCGTGCGGTCGCTGTTGTGGCCGGAACGCGCGCTTCTCGAAGGCGAGTTCGGGACGAAGGCGGAGGCGGGCGTTCATGCCGACATTGCGGTGACGATGGTCACACTATGGGATCGGCATATCACCGCACAGGTCAACCGGCAAGCGGTCGACACGCTTCTCGAACAGAATTGGGGAAAGCAAGAGCGCGGGAAGGTGTATCTCGTATCGGCGCCGCTCGTCGACACACAAATCGGATTCTTGCGCGAACTATACAAGCAACTGTTGACGAATCCGGCGACCGTTCTCGAAGAATTCCCGACAGTCAACACCGATGCATTGAAGGACCGTCTCGCAATCCCGAAGGCGGAGGAAGTCGCGCAAGCCGGAGAGACTCCCGCGCCGGGACTCGATGCCGAACAGCGCGAACGGATGGAAAGGGTTCCGCCGACGTTCGGCGGCGATTAACAAAGGGGAGGAAAGATGTCAGATGAAATCACGGTCAGCACGTCGTTGCTTTGCAAGAACGGGAATTACAACTTCGACCGGCGAATCAATTCGGTCAGCGCGGATCAGTCGGCGATCGGAGCGAACGGCGGAGTTCAAGACATCGGGACAGGATCGCACGAGGCGGTCGCAGTCGGCGACGTGTCGACGCCCGGATGGGCGATCTTCCGGAACCTTGACGACACGAACTTCGTCGAGATCGGGATCGATGTCGGCGCGACCTTCTATCCGATCGCGAAGATTCTTCCGGGCGAACCGGCGGCGTTCCGCCTGTCGTCGTCGACGCTCTATGCGAAGGCGGACACGGCGACGGTGAAACTTGAGTTCACGATTCTCGAATCTTGAGGGAGTATCTGACAACGCTGACGATCGTGCTGATCGGATGCGAGGTCTTGTATCTGGTCTGGTATCGACAGCGAAACGGGCGTTATCCGTGGGAGGAATAATGTCGATGATTCGACGCTTGTTCGGATGGATCGGGAGAATGTTCGGGCGGAAGAAGAAGACGGCGGGCATCACGATGCGAGACGTCAACGCGACGCTGAACTTGCCGGAAGAACTGACGCCGCATGTGATCCGGGCGGCGATACGGAGATCGAAGAAAAGCGAAACGGAGGTCAAGCATGTTTCCGCGAGTGATGAAAGCGATCAAGAATCAGGGTGACGCCGTCCGCGTCGAGGCGATCGCGAGCGATGGCGATCGTCATGCGGCGGCGATTGTGTTGAAGACGAAAGAAGGGAGGGAAATTCTCGCGAAGACCGATGCGACATACGAGACAGCAGATGAGGCCGTCGCCGCAATGAAGGCGGCGCTCGACGCTGTTCGAGGCGAACCGGCAACGGCGCCGGTCGATGAAGTAACTGTCGAGGCCGTCGAAGATCGGCCCGACATGAAGAAGAAGCGAAAGAAAGGATCGAGGGAATGACAGACAGACAGCGACAGGAAGTTCTCGACAACATCAAGGCCGTCAAAGCGTCGTTCGACAAGGTCGGCGGCAAGTACGCGGGAACCGTCATCATCGACAAAGGGGACGGGATCACGGTCACGGTCGAGCGCACGAGATACGAGTACACGTCGCAGAAGGCGGCGAAGGATCGCGCAAAAGAGATCATCGACGCGGTCAAGGCGGGCGTCGACACTCACTCGAAGACGGTCATCAACGAGACTCCGCCCGAAGACCCGGACGAGGGCGGCGACGAGGGCGGCGAGGAATAGCAATGCCCGTCACGAAGGCGGAACGCAACAGGGCGATTCGACAGGCGCGGGAAACTGCGCGCTTCGAGCGGAAGTCGGC
>Ga0180438_10011308_pt1 | contig 10798 bp, 14 predicted proteins | sample SS_ome_12_FD_132455 | JGI IMG/M metagenome (GOLD analysis project Ga0180438, IMG submission 132455) | Hypersaline lake sediment archaeal communities from the Salton Sea, California, USA - SS_3_D_2 metaG | ecosystem: Environmental > Aquatic > Non-marine Saline and Alkaline > Hypersaline >... | reverse complement strand
GCTCTCTTCATAGCAAACCCTTATTTTGATGAAAGAACTATAGGCCTGTAAATTTTTTTTTAAAATAATATTTTAAAGATTTAAGCAGCTTTTCTTTTTCGAAGAACGAGCTTTTTCCCAACAAGAACAATAACGTATGCGAAAGCACAAAGAATTGAAATGGTTGCTCCTGGAGGAATATCCACAAAATAAGCTATGAATATCCCCAAGATATTAAAGATCATTCCTAAAAAGATAGAAGAGATAATTATATTCACTAATTTTCCCGTAAAAACCAGAGCAATAGTTGGGGGTATTGTTAAAAGAGCTATAACAAGAATAATGCCGATAACTTGAAGAAGCAGTACTATAGAAAGGGATATCAATCCTAATAGAGTAAAATAAAGCAAAGTAACAGGAAGATCTTGCATTGTGGATTGTTCTTCATCAAAAGAAATGGCAACAAAATAACGATAAAGGAAAAAAATCGTAAGAAGGATGATAAGATCTAAGATTGCTAAGAACAAAATATGCTTTGTGGAAAGAAGCAAGATATTACCAAAAAGAAAAGAGGTAAAATCTGCTTTATAGCCTTTTATTAGTGAAATAAAGATAACACCAATCGCCATGCCAGTTGACCAAATAGCTGCAATGGCAGCATCTTCTTTTTGTTTGTATTTGAGATGTACCCATCCAATAATAAAAGCTGAGATGAGTCCTGCTAAAAAAGCGCCATAAATAGGATCCGCCCAAGTTTGGCCTTGATTATATTTTAGCCAGTAGAAAAAGCCTATGCCTCCAAGTATTGAATGAGCAATGCTTCCGCTTAAAGAAGCGATTCTTTTGATGACAACAAAGCTTCCCATTACGCCACTTGCTATCGATGCTAAAATACCTCCTAAAAGAGCTAATTGAAGAAAAGGATTGGATAATATTTCCATTACATTTTTCCTTTTTTATGCTCTTTATTTGCTTTCATTAAAGGCACATGATAAAGCCCCATAGCAAAGTGTTCACAAACTTCTTCAGGAAGACGATACTGCACTGTTTGTTGTACGGAAATGATGCTTTTCACTTGAGTGATTATGGCATTTAAATCATGGCTAACCATTAATATTGTTTTCTTTTCTTTAAAAGAAGCTAAGAGATCGAAAATCATTTTTTCTGCTTCAGGATCTATGCTAGCAGTAGGCTCATCGAGTATTAAAATATCAGGATCGGAAAGTAAAGCTCTTGCAATAAAGGCTCTTTGAAGTTGACCGCCAGAGAGCTTTTGAAAAGAAGTTTTTTGCAGATGAGAAATGCCCATCTGATCTAAAAGAGAAAGCGCTCTTTGTTTTATTTCTAATGCTACATTTCCAAAGGGTTTTATTTGCGCTAAAGCTCCCATAAGAACAAGTTCTAAAACAGTGATCGGGAAATCTTTATCCACGTCTATTCTTTGAGGAACATAGCCAATATTTTTTCTTTCTTCTTTAGGGGAGTGATCAAAAACCTTGATGATTCCTTCATTAGGGGATAAAAGCCCCATAATAAGTTTTAAAAATGTTGTTTTTCCTCCACCATTAGGACCAATAACGCCGACAAAATCACCTTTTGCTATGGAAACAGTAGCTTTTTTGATGATCAGATTATCACCATATGAAAAACTGACATTTTCCATTTCAACGGCTATCGTCACTGTTTCGCCTGCATATTTTGATTATTTTCTATAATCTTAGCGATTTTTTTTATATTTGCAAAGTAATCAGGATTAAAAGGATCAATGAGTTGGAGAGAGATCTTAGCTTCTTTTGCTATCAATTGCACTGCCTGATTATCGTGTTGCGGTTGCACAAGAGCTGTTTTTACATCATTTTCTTTTACTTTCTTTAACACTTCTGTAAGGTATTTTCCATTCGGTTGATGGCCATTTTTTTCTGTTGTGAGTTGTTTTAGATTATAATCTTCGCAAAAATAAGAAAGAGAAGGATGAGAAATTAATATCGTTTGATCTTTTGAACTTTGAAGCGATATCTGAAGATTTTTGTCTAATTCGGAAAGTTTTTTTAGAAGTTTCTGTAAATTGTTATTATAAAGATTTTGATTTTCTGGGAATTTTTCTATTAAGATTTTTGTAATTTTTTCTAGTTGCGGTTTTATTCTTTTAGGGCTCATCCACAGATGGATATCTTTTTTTTCGATATCCTTTTTTTCATCAAGATACAAAAGATCCATATCTTGATTAATATCTATAATGTCTAGAGATTTTGTTTTTATTTCTAAAAGTTCTTTCAGCCTTTTTTCAAATGTTTCACCAATGCAAAACCATACAGTTGAGTTGGAAATGCTATGAATTTGTTTAAGCGTAGGTTCATAATGATGAGGGGATTGATTAGGAGAAATCAAAAGATTTACATTTATGCTGTCTCCCACAATCTTTTTTATTAGTCCATGATACGGAGATATGCTGACATAAATGTTTTGTTTGTTTTCTGGTTTTTCTACAGAATGGTTGTTACTACAAGAAAAGAAAATTATTAACGATAGAAATGATAATATTAACTTGCGCATTTTGTTTTTTACGTTGTTTCTAAAAACTTTTAATCATAGGCATTTATTTGGCTATTTACAAGTATAAAAAACCTATCATAGGGTTATGACAGGCTGAAAAACTTTGGGAAGAAATATTTAATATTTAAAATCTTTTTTATAACTTTTATTAAGTTTGTTTTTAGCAAATCCTTCTTGTCAAATATCTTATAAAAACATTAATCTACCTTATCTTTTGGAGGAGTGTCTGAGTGGCCGAAAGAGCACGCTTGGAAAGCGTGTGTGCGTTTATAGCGTACCGAGGGTTCGAATCCCTCCTCCTCCGTCTATCTTAATTAAGGAAATATATGAAGATTTTATACTCTATTTTGATTGGGTTACTTTTTATTACAGCAACGTATGGAAAAACCATATTTATTGAGCCTTCTGGAGATTATGCTCAAATTGACACTAGCGATATAACTTTAATGAAAGTCTTACAACAACCGTCAAATTCTATGAAAGAACGTCAAAAGATAGCAAATCAGATAAATCAAAATCCAGGATCTTATTCTCCTTGTGTTTTACTTGCAGCAGCTCCTTATTTTTTGCTTTCAAAGGATTTTGAAAAGGCAGCAACATTAGTTATTGGGGCTATTTATCGTGCTGCTATAGATGTACGTATAGCTAATGATAAGACTCTAGGCGACGTTACAGCTATCATGCGAATGCATGCGGCTGAGTTTTGTCAAGAGCTTATAAAAACGGAAACCGATAAAAAAAATTGGGAAAATGCTTTAACATTAGCGATTCAAAATTTTGAAAAATGGGATAGAAAAACGCCTCGAAATTATGATGATCGTTGGGTTCGCTTACATAGTTTGAATGCTTTTATAGATCCTTGTTTTGAAACGATAAGTGAAAAGGAAAAACAACAGATTATTGAAAGGTTTTATGAAGAGCTTAATCATGTGGAGTGTGAGAGTGATTATGAAACAGCTTCTATGGAAGACGAATACTATTTTGATCATAAAAACCGCACGTTTTATTACACAGAAAGTAAACTATCCTTTCATGTTCCTAAAAAAATAAAGCCTATATTTGATTATTCATCAGGGAAATTTGCAGGTGATGGCTTTACTATTCCAGATTATAAAGATAGTTCTCTTTGGGTCGATAAAGGATGGTCTTTAGAAAAAAAATCCTTTCAATGGAAGTATGAACTTGTTTTATCAAGATTATATCCTAATGAAACCCTTAAAAGAGTAACGCTTAAATCTGATATTCCTTGTTATAGAAAACGATCTTTAGACAGAGAAAATACCTTTGTTGTTAATTCTTTCTATTTTGCAAAGGGGCATTTTGATTTTGAATTTGAATTAACGTGTAGAACAGAAAACGAAGCAGATCTTGTTGAAGAGGTGATGAAAATCTTAAATTCTCTAAAATTTTATTGAGAAAGATATTTCACCGATAATGATGAAGAATCTGTTAATGTCTGAAGTAAATAGAAGAAGGAGCTATTCTAATTGCCCAAAACACCCCTCCTACAAAATTTATAATTGCTCCGGCTGTTCCTGCAAAATTATCAAGTTTTTTTCTTGTTTCTTCTGATGAAGTAAAGAGTTTGCATATGTGAGGTACAATTACAGATCCAGCTAAAGAGAAAAAGGCAATTGCTATTAAAGCTTCTCCTAACGACGCAAATCCACTAAGTGAAAATAGAATCGCTATAGCTAAAGTATTGATGCCAGCAATAGTAGATTGGATTTTATTGTTTTTTGAATCATCAATCTCAAGCAGACTTTTGTTTTCGCATTCCATTTTTGTAATTTTTCTTGTTAATCCAATTGCGCCGGTAGTAGCGCAGCCAATACTATAGGGTAAAGGAAGGGTAAATATCGCATAAAGACCAATTAAGGTTCCTGGTCCGAATGATATTCCTGGAAAATGTCCTGCGCATACAGCCATAATTTTATCTCCTTGTTTTTTTTAGTTTGTTGTTATTGAACGTTAGCTTGAGGAGGTTGAGGTATTTCTTCTCTCAGTATACCTATCATTTTGCACATTGCGTATGTTAGTCCGCCAAGTAGTACAAGTAGCAGTACAGGACTAGCAAAGGAAATTCCTGCATTAAGTAATCCACATGTTACTATGAACCAAAAAGGTAAAGAAAGTATAGATAAGCAAATACCTCCTACTAAATTGGAAATCGTTCCAATAGTTCCTGCAAAATTATCAAGTTTTTTTCTTGTTGCTTCTGATGAAGTAAATAGTTTTAACACATGAGGTATAATTACAGATCCAGCTAAAGAGAAAGCTACTATTGAACATCCAATTATTAAAGGAGTTTGAGTAAGTATTGTAGTAAAAAACCCTACAGCTAAGCAACTAATTGCAGCAATGGTGGATTGAATTTTATTATTTTTAGAATCGTCAATCTCAAGTAATTTTTTGTTTTGACTATTCATTTGTGTATATTTTCTTTTTAATCCCATTGCACCTATAGTTGTTACACAAAAGGTAAGGGGGCTTACTAAGCCTGCAACGAGAGCTATACCAGCGCCATCCCATGCTTCTGGGGTTATTCCTGGTAATCCTGGCATAATTTTATCTCCTTGTTTTTGTTAAATTGTTGTTATTGTACATTAGCTTGATGAAGTTGAGGTATTTCTTCTCTCAGCATACCTATCATTTTGCACATTGCGTATGTTAGTCCGCTAAGTAGAACAAGTAACAGTACGGGACCATTAAAGGAAGCCCCTGCATTAATTAATCCAATTGTTATTATGAACAAAAAAAAAGGTAAAGCAAGTGTAGAGAAGAAAAGACCTCCTACTAAATTGGAAATAGCTCCAATTGTTCCTGCTAAATTATCAAGTTTTTTTCTTGTTGCTTCTGATGAAGTAAATAGTTTCAACATATGGGGAATAATTACAGATCCAGCTAAAGAAAAAGCCACTATTGCACATCCAGTAGTAACAGGATCTACAATAAGCATGCTACTAAAAAAACCTACAGCTAAGCAACTAATTGCGGCAACTGTAGATTGAATTTTATTATTTTTAGAATCGTCAATCTCAAGTAATTTTTTGTTTTGACTATTCATTTGTGTATATTTTCTTTTTAATCCCATTGCACCTATACCTGTTACACAAAAGATAAGAGGGCTTACTACAGTGCTTGCTATCTGAAGTAGTTCAAGTCCTTCATTACTTGCAGCTGCTCCTGATACGATCATAATTTTACATCATCTACGGTTGTTTAAATTGGTTGCAGTATAAAGACGGAGATAGTTACTGTCAATTAGTAAAGTATACTTTAATTACGGTTAATTTGCAGACTTGTGTAATAAAAAAAGTTAAAGTAAAGATTTTATTATTTATGTTTAAATAAGCGTCAATTTCAAAAAAAAAGTATAAATACTGACCCCTGCGGCGTTTTTCGTTTTGAGCTATTTAAGGCTATTGAAGATTCTAAAAAAAAATAGCCAAAGAAGCTAAGCTCCTTTGGCTATTTTAAAATTTTTACTAAGTTTAAAATTTTTACTTAAAAACCTAGTGAGCAATTAATTGTAAGACCATGTAGTACTAGATCTGATGGAGATGCATAAGATCCATCATCTACTAATCTGCTTACATATGCTCTAAGTTCATTTTGATTCCAGTAATTTTGGATTTCATAGCCAGCTCCAAGGTCGAAATGAAACCAATCATTACATCCAAAATGAGAAGCATATCTAAGACCAATAATAGCTTCTATAGATGGATTGACAAACTTGTAATCCTTTTTAATATAGTCGAAATCGTAAGCATATGTGTCATCTTGTCTATATAGATGTTTTAGATCATACTTTTGGTAACAAACATTTAATGCAGCATTTAAGAAGATGTGAAAATCTTCTGTAAGATGCCAATAAGTATCTAAACCAATTTTTGGCCCTACTATCCAAGAGTCTGATTTATTATAAGATGTTACAGTGATGTAAGGAGGAGCATGAGCAACATTATCCATTATATAAATGGCATTGAATCGTTGATCGATGATTCCACCTTTTAAACCGATATGAGTTTTAAAGGTTAGTTTTTCACCTATTGAATAAATACGTCCAACTAAGAAATCAAACATATCCATTCTTAATTTCCATTTTCCCTTACTTCCTGCTAATGCATCTTGACCTAAGCTTTCACTTGGTTCCCATGCAAGCTTATCGATGATTTTATCAGCATTATTAAAGAACAGTGACTTGTTCATTCTATACCATGTATATCCAAAAGAAACGTCCCAATCGTAATCTGTTGGGTAACAACCTATAAGCACTTTAAAGCCTGGTTTAAATTCACTTTTTACATCAAGTAAATCATATTCATTTGGAAATACTGGAGTAGGATCAGGGTAACGAACAATACCTAAATCCATGCCTCTTTCATAAGGTTGCCAGTAGGTAAAGCTACCACCTAAATAAAAACCAAATTGTTCAGGAGTAGTTGGTCTGGCATTTTTGTTATAACCGCTTGGTACTGTTTTTCCTGTATCATATGTGCTTTCTGCAAAAAGACTGCTATTTGCAAAAGTCAGAAAACACAGTGTTAATAATAAATAAATATACTTCATTTGAGCCTCCGTAAAGTAATGCTATTTTTACTTTGGTGAATTAATATAAAAATGTAAAATGTTTTTTTTATTTTTTTAATTTGAGATAATAAGATCTAGTTCCATATTAAGGAGAATTATATGAAAATTCATCACTTCGCTATAGAAGTTAAAGATATCGATAAATCCATTGAATTTTATACAAAAAAACTCGACTTTATTATTAAAACGCCAAAGACACAGACTGAAGATAACAAGTATTTATATGCAAATGTAAGTTTAGGTGGTGTCGAAATAGAATTTATTCAGATTTTAGATAAAAAAATGGAAGAAAAGAAAGAGTCTATACCAAAAATGTGTCCTCATATAGCACTTGAGAGTGATGATTTCGATAGGGATTTTGAGGAGCTTAAAAAAAGAGGCGTTTCCATTTTCGATGGGCCTCATGTGATTCCGAATGATGTGAAAATGCTTACTATTCTAGATCCGGATAGTTATAGGATTGATATTGGACAGCTTTTAAAAAAATAATAGGATGTCTACGTCTTATCAATCCAATAGAATATTATTTCGAAAAGATCTTTAGCCTATTATTTTATAAAAAACCGCTAAATTCATTTAGAACTTAGCGGTTTTTTGCTTGATTAATTATTCTTTTATTATTTCCACAGAATCACGTAGAGCTTGTAAGGATTCTCTTGCGGCTATTCGTACTCTAGGTACTAGACGCAATTGTAGTTCAGGATTTTTTACATAATGTAAATACTCTGGGCTAATTTCGTATGCTTCTCGGATAAAGTTTCCATCTCCAGATTCTACATAAAGATGATGGAATTCATTATATTCTGGGGTTTCTGTTGAAGATAACCAAACAAGTACAGATTTAACGCTCGGATCTCTAGCTCCAAAATGCGCAGCTACTGTAGCATCTGGAGTGAAATATATTGGTTTACCTATATCATTAAAACGTCCTTGATCAATTTGATCTTTTAGTACTTCATAGGGACCAGCATGATATCCTCCGCATTGGATTTCTTTAAAAATTTCTGGTGGAATTTGACTCATGTCTTGTTCATAAATAGACTTACCAACTGGATTGGGTTCTCCAGTTTTATTCATAGATGCTCTCCATGTGCTTTTAAGACATATAGCTGTTTGCATAGGCCTTCTTAGGGCAGCTAAAATACTCATAATTAATTCTCCTGTTTTTATTATGTTTTTTTTTAATGAGTGCTTAACGCTTTAAATATTATAGCCTTTATTTTAATTAATTTCAATTTAATTCTTTGAAGTTTTTGTTGTAAGTCGTTTGAACTAAAAGAGTTAGGCGTTAAGCTTCTAAATGCCAATAGATTACAGAGATACTATAATCAGGAAAATGTATTGATAAATGTAAGTTATTTAAAACTAAATAGAAAAGAACAAAAATAATAAAAATTATTTGAACTATTATAAAAAGAAAATCACTTTTTTTAAGAAAAAGAGTCGTGTTTTGATAGGAATATTTGCTATTATGTTTCATCCAAAAGGTTCAATTTTCAGTAGAGAAAAATATATTTGATGAGTTGGAATAGATAAAAAATTTGGAGGAAAAAAATGGCTTTATCAGCTGTAGGAGCTCTTAAACAATATTTCTTAGGTGCAGGTTCCATTGTTTGCGGCCCAGTTATTTATGAAAACTTAGCTCAATCTTCAAATAGACTTCGTTACTTAGGACTACATGGCACCACTCTATTAAAGATCGAGAGTCAGCTCAAAAGAGGAACACTAGATTCTCAAGGTAAAGATGTATATTTTTATCGAAATTTTAAATGGAATGCTAGTAGAGCTGCTTTCTGGGGTGGTAACGAATCTGATGCTGTTGTTGCTCTTTTAGGATCAGATACTCCTCCAATTAAAAACCTTGCATATAGGACCTTTTGTTTTCCAAGAACTGCTTCTGAAATCAAAATATTAAAAGTATGGAAAGTGTCAGAAGATTGGAAAGAAATTGTTTGGAAAAAGCATTGCAAAAATTAGTTTTTTCTTCCTCTGATATTAAAAGTCTTGTTTAAGCTTTTCTTTTAAAGAAATGGATTTCTCTTTCGTGTTTTAAAGCAGCAGCTTTAGAGTTGAATGTACCTAAGTTTCTTCGTTTACCTGTTTTAGGATTTATTTTACGGGAATAAAGGCGATATTTTCCTGATTTTAGTTTTCTAATCATTTTTCTCCCTTTTTGTTTTTATTTTCTAATTTTTTTAATATGCCTTGTATTAATAAATTACAACTGTCTTGCATAATTCAATTTCAGTAAAATAAAGTGGTAAAAAAAGGAGAGAGAAATGTTAGGGCCAGATCCTAAAATGAAATATCCCTGTAAAGGCCTTCCTTATGAAAGTGAAATAATAAAGCGTTGTGTCTTTTTAAAACATTTCATAACGAGAAAGAACATAGAAGTAGGTGATTTTACTTACTATGATGATCCAAATGGACCAGAGAGATTTGAAAAAGAAAATGTTTTGTATCATTACCCTTTTTTTAAAGAAAAACTGATCATTGGAAAATTTTGTGCTATAGCTACAAAAACAAAATTTATCATGAGTTCAGCAAATCATAAAATTGACGGATTTTCTAGTTATCCTTTTACTGTTTTTGGTCATGGCTGGGAAAAGCAAATGGACGCTTCATTATTTCCTTTTAAAGGAGATACCATAGTAGGTAATGATGTTTGGTTTGGCTATGACTCAACAATTATGCCTGGTTTGACTATCAGCGATGGTTCTATCATTGCCTCTAAAGCTGTCATAACAAAAGATGTTCCTCCTTATACAATTGTAGGTGGCAATCCTGCTAAAATTATCAGAAGAAGATTTGATGAAAAAACTATAGAGGAGCTTCTAAAGATTAAATGGTGGAATTGGGATAGAGAAAAGATTACCAAAAACATCAAATACATTATTGGCAATGATCTAGATAAATTAAAAAAGGCATAAACTGCTTTAAAATTTTTTCCATTTTTTTAAAAGATTTAGTTGATTGTTTTTTTTGAAAATCAGATGCTTTGGTGTTTTTTTTACTAAATTTGGAGAAATATTATGTCAATTACGTTTGGAGCTGTTGAAAATTTTCATGCTTTGCCACTTGCTGAAGCAACAGCGATTATTTATGATCAATTAATACCTATTTGTGAAAAGCAAAAAGTTAAGCTTTCTGAGTATGGCAATCATAATGCATGGGGCTCTTTAGTTAGTGTTCAAAAATATGAAGAGAAAAAAGCTCAAAAAAAACTTTTTGATGTTCCAAGGATACAAAGTGCTTTCGCTTCAATACATGAAATGATAGCAGTAACTTCACAATATAAAACAGGCTCTTATGGACTTAAACATGTAGTAGAAAGGCTTCAAGGGGAATATATTACTAACGGAGATCTTATTGTAGCTATGCTCATGAGAGGACATACCGCTAGGTTTGGGAAAAGAGGACAAGGATTAAATGTGAACTGTGAATTTAAAGTAAAAGTCATAGTTGGTGAAGAAAAAGAGTGAAAAAAAGACATAAAAATATCCCTGCTTCTTATTTGGTTTTATTTAAAGAGGATAAAGTTCTTCTTTTGAAACGTTTTAATACCGGTTATGAAGATAATAAATATAGCTTTATAGCGGGCCATGTTGACGCGGGTGAAACTTTTACTCAGGCTATTATTAGAGAAGCTTTTGAAGAGGCAGGAATTAAGCTT
>Ga0180438_10011307_pt1 | contig 10799 bp, 13 predicted proteins | sample SS_ome_12_FD_132455 | JGI IMG/M metagenome (GOLD analysis project Ga0180438, IMG submission 132455) | Hypersaline lake sediment archaeal communities from the Salton Sea, California, USA - SS_3_D_2 metaG | ecosystem: Environmental > Aquatic > Non-marine Saline and Alkaline > Hypersaline >... | reverse complement strand
GAATCAGTCAGAACGGAGGTATAGACCATGCGCTATCTGCTAACTGCCAGTCTGCTTGTCGCCACGTTGCTCGTAGCTGCCTGTGGCGGGAGCACGCCGACTGGCAACGGGATGTCCGGAGAGATCACGGCTGCCGGATCGACGACGGTGCAGCCGCTCGCCGAGGTGCTGGGTGAGGCCTTCACAGCATCGCATCCCGATGTACGCGTCACCGTTCAGGGCGGTGGCTCCAGCGTTGGAGTGAAGTCGGCTGGAGAGGGGACAGTAGATGTGGGAATGGCGTCTCGTGCAGTCAAGGACTCAGAACTCCAGGAATTCGCAGGCCTGCAGATCTACACCATCGCCCGAGACGGCATCGCCATAGTGACCTATCTAGATGTCCCAGTAGACGATCTGACAAAGGATCAAGTGAGAGAGATCTTCGCTGGACAGATCACCAACTGGAGCGAAGTCGGAGGCCCGGATGCACCCATCGTGGTTGTCTCCCGCGAGGAGGGTTCCGGGACGCGTGGTGCCTTTGAAGAGATGGTAATGGGAGACGAAGCAGTCATCGCGGATACTGCCATCCTCCAACCGTCAAACGGGGCGGTGAAGACCACAGTTTCCACGACCCCAGATTCAGTTGGCTACATCTCCTTCGGCTATTTGGACGAGAGCGTGAAGGCGCTCGCAGTAGATGGTGTTGATGCCACGGAGGAGAACGCCGCAGGTGGTTCGTACCCTGTCGTACGGCCCCTCAACATGCTGACCAACGGTGAGCCGGGAGAGTTGGCGAGCTCATGGCTGGACTTCATCCTTAGCGCCGACGGGCAGGCCATCGTTGTTGAGGAAGGTTACATCGCGGTACAGTAGAGCACCAGTTGCCCAGAATTCTAGAGGTGACGTGATGCGCGAGGCCGTGCCAAGTAGCACCTCGCGCATCCTTCTTGGTGAAACAAGAGTTCAGGAGATAGATGTGCAAAGAAGGTATGTGGTCGATCACGGTGTGAGATATCTCCTCCTGATCAGCGCACTGATCTCTGTCTTCATCGTCTTCCTTATCGGCCTGTTCACGCTGCGCGAAGCTTGGCCAGCCATGCAGAGCATAGGTGTCGCCAACCTGCTGACACAACAGGTGTGGCGGCCCGGGCGTGGTGAGTTCGGCCTCCTGGCGATGATCGCTGGCTCCATCTGGGTCACCATCGGTGCCATGCTTCTAGGTGTGCCATTGGCCCTGGCAGGCGCCGTGTTCCTCGCAGAAGTCGCGCCAAGCGGCATGCGAGAAGTCGTGCGCTCGGCCGTCGAACTCCTGGCTGGCATTCCCTCGGTAGTCTACGGACTCTTCGGCATGGTCGTTCTTGTCCCGTTAGTAAGGCAGATACCGGTCTCCGGAAACGCCGGCTTTGGGCTTCTTTCCGCCTCGATCGTACTGGCCATCATGATTCTCCCCACAATCACCAATATCGCGGAGGACGCTATAAGGGCGGTCCCACGTGAATACAAGGAGGGATCCTTAGCCCTGGGAGCCACGCATTGGCAGACCATCGTGGGGGTAACACTGCCAGCGGCCCGATCGGGGATCGTGGCGGCCGTGATCTTGGGGATAGGCCGCGCCGTGGGGGAAACCATGGCCATGATCATGGTCATTGGCAACTCAATCATTATGCCCACACCACTGAACTCCAATCCGCTCTCCATCTTCCTGAGTCAAGCCCGAACCTTGACCGGCAACATCGCGGTGGAGATCAGCTACGCCACAGGGGTACATGAAAGCGCCCTGTTTGCCACCGGAGTGGTGCTCTTTGTGCTCATCATGATCGTGAACAGCTCCGCCCAGGTGATGATCAAGGGGAGGGGTCGGTGATGGGGCACGTGGAAGCCACGCTAAGCCGCGGGTCCGTTGGGGACCGCAGCTCCAACCTCGCTCAACGTCACATTGTGCAGAGGGTTGCTTTCGGCCTACTCTGGCTAGCTGGGCTGACAGCCGTAGCCGCGCTCCTAGCGGTGGTAGGCTACGTCGTCGTAGGCGGGATAGGCTCGATCAACCTCGAGTTTCTGCTGACGTCGCCCCGGGGAGGCCTGGCTGGAGAAGGGGGCATCTCGACCACCATCGTTACCACCATCTACTTAGTCCTGTTGACCATCTGCATCGCCACGCCCTTGGGGGTCGGTGCCGGGGTCTACTTGGTCGAATACGCCGGCGAGATGCGGGGTGGAGGAGGCATACTCCCCCGACTGGTCAGCTTAGCTCGTTTCGGGGTGGAGACGCTGGCGGGCGTGCCGTCGATCATCTTCGGGCTGTTCGGATACGTTCTCTTCGTCTCCGCCATGCACTTCGGGTTCTCGCTGCTTTCCGCAGGTCTCGCCGGTGCTTGTCTGATCCTACCGGTCATCATCCGCACTACTGAGGAGGCGCTGCGCGCCGTACCTCGTGGCTACCGCGAAGGGAGCCTAGCCTTGGGGACAACACAGTGGCAGACCGTCTGGGGTGTGGTGTTGCCCGCTGCGCTACCCGGCATCATCACCGGTATAGTCCTCAGCGTCGGACGCGTGGTGAGCGAGACGGCAGTCTTCTATGTCACTCTGGGGGGATCCTGTAGGACACCCACCTCTTTGCTGCAAGGCGGTCGCACCATGGCTCTCCACGTCTTTTACCTGGCCACTGAGACCCGAGCCTTTGACAAGGCCATGGCCACAGCAGTCATTCTCGTCGTGAGCATAGTATTGATCAACGCTATCATCAACTACTTGACGCGCCGATTCACGATGAGATAGGGGAGCGTCATAATGGATAATGAGACTACGAAGCTAGAGATGCTGGATTATAGCCTGTACTATGGCAGTTTCCAGGCACTGCGTGATATGAACATTGAGATCCCCGCCAACAAGATCACCGCCATCGTTGGCCCTTCCGGATGTGGTAAGAGCACGCTCCTGCGGAGTTTCAACCGCATGAATGATCTCATTCCCGGTGTGCGGGTCGAGGGTGCAGTACTGCTGGACAGAGAGAGCATCCTTGGGAATGCAGATGTGGTGGAGTTGCGGCGCCGAGTGGGGCAGGTCTTCCAGAAGCCGAACCCCTTCCCAAAATCCATCTTCGACAACGTGGCCTACGGTCCCCGCGCACACGGAATCAGGAATAAGGCGCAATTGGCGGAGATGGTGGAGAGAAGCCTCAGGCACGCTGCGCTGTGGGACGAGGTATCGGGGGATCTGAAGCGGTCCGGGTTGGCCCTTTCCGGTGGCCAGCAGCAGCGCCTCTGCATCGCTCGCGCCCTGGCGGTCGAGCCGGACGTCATCCTGATGGACGAGCCGTGTTCGGCTCTGGATCCTATCGCCACACTGCGGATTGAGGAATTGATGCGCGAGCTTTCCAAGGAGTACACTATCGTGATAGTCACGCACAACATGCAGCAAGCTGCCCGGGTCTCCGACTATGCTATCTTCCTGATGATGGAAGAAGATCGAGCGGGGATTGTGGTGGAGTATGGGCCCACTTCCCAGATTTTCACCAACCCGCAGGACAAGCGAACCGAGGACTATATCACAGGGAGATTCGGATGACCGAGAAGCGATCGGTGTTGTTCCTGTGTACCGGCAACTCGGCCCGGAGCCAAATGGCTGAGGCGCTAGTTAACCAGCGGCTCGGCGACCGCTGGGCAGCGATCTCAGCGGGCACAGAACCTGCCACGGCCGTTCACCCACTAGCCGTCGAGGTGATGGCTGAGTTGGGGATCGATATCTCTCACCAAGAACCCAAGGCCGTGTCACGGTTTGAGGCTGACCACTTCGATCTGGTAGTCACGTTGTGCGATGATGCCGCGCGCAACTGCCCTATCTGGTTCAGTGGCGGAAAGGTGAGGCATATCTCCTTCCCCGATCCGGCCCAGGCGGTCGGGACTTTGGAGCAGCGCCTCCAAGCTTTCCGCCTTGTGCGCGATAGCATCAGAGAAGATGTGCTCAATCACCTCCTACAGACGAACACCCTGCTTGCAGAGGAGAATTCCGATGACACGAGACACATTTGATCGAGAGCTCCAGCGCCTTCAGGACGAAGTCCTAGTTCTTGGCAGCATGGTGGAGAAGGCGATAATCGAATCCGTGGATCTCCTCAAGCGGCGCGACACTGACGGCTCTCGCCAGCTCATTGGACAGGACAGGCGCGTGATCAACCAGAAACGCTTTGCCATCGAGTCCGAGGCCCTGACCCTGATCGCCACCCAGCAGCCCATGGCTGGGGACCTACGAGTGATCGCTGCGGTCATAGAGATCGCCCACGAACTGGAAAGGATGGGGGACTACGCCAAAGGAATCGCCAAGATAAACCTCATGATGGGTGAGGAGCCTCTGCTGAAGCCATTGATCGATCTCCCCGTGATGGCGCAGAAGGCGCGCGACATGCTTCACAGGGCTCTACAAGCCTTCATAAACAGGGACGTGGAGTCGGCCCGGGCCATCCCGAGCGAAGATGATGAGGTAGACGCGCTATACAACCAGGTCTACCGGGAACTGCTGGCACTGATGATGCAGAACCCACGTGACATCGACCGGGCCACCTATCTACTGTGGGCCGCTCACAATCTGGAACGCACAGCAGACCGTGTAGCCAACATCTGCGAGCGCGTGATTTTCACCGTCACCGGGGAGATGGTGGAGATGGACGTCGATGAGCCTGGCCTGGCGGGTATCAGATGAATCTGCCTCGAGTGCCGAGTCGCTAATCTCCGATACTGCCAAGGTGCGGCATCTAGGGGAAGGCAGCGTTACCCAAACCGACCAGTGATGTAGTCGTCGGTGCGGGAATCCCGTGGCTTAGTGAAGACTTGTTCGGCCTCGCCATGTTCTACCAGCTCACCCATCATCAGGAAAGCGACTCTGTCCCCGATGCGCGATGCCTGTTGCACGTTGTGGGGCACAATCACAATGCAGTGATCCTGCTTGAGAGTCAGTAACGCCTCCTCCACCTTCATGGTAGAGATGGGGTCGAGTCCTGAGCAAGGTTCGTCGAGCAGGATGACCTCGGGCTTGAGGGCCAGTACCCGGGCCAGACAGAGCCTTTGCTGCTGTCCCCCGGACAGCGCCACCGCGGGATCTTCCAGGCGGTCCTTCACCTCATCCCAGACCGCCGCCGCCCTCAGCGATTCCTCCACCAAGGCATCCAACTCGTCTTTCGATCTGCCCGTCCTGAGCTGTGGGCCGTACGCCACGTTCTCCCATATCGATAGGGGTAGCGGCACCGGAACGGCGAATACGATACCCACCCGCGTCCGTAGCCGGGTCACGCTGACGTCCGAATCGTGGATGTTCTTGCCGTCCAGAAGTACTTCCCCCTCAAGCCGTCCTTCGTCCGCCAGATCCGCAAGCCGGTTCATAATCCGCAGCAGGGTGCTCTTGCCGGACATCCCAGGCCCGATGATGGCCAGAATCTCTTTGTCCAGCACCTCCAGATCGATGTGCTCCAGGGCAGGTAGGTCTCCGTAGTAGAAGCTCACATCGTTGAGTTCCATCTTTGCTTGAGGAGACATCACGGTCACCTTTCTCACCACTGGCGACGGCGGCGGAAGTAGCGCCGGATGAGAGTGGCAAGCAGATTCATGGTTAGCACAAAGACCATCAACACCAAAGCCGTGCCGTACTGGATTTGAATGGGCATACCAGGCACCTGGGTGGAGATCACAAACAGATGGTATGGTAGAGCCATCGTCTGGTCGAAAATGGAGTGGGGAAGCCGGGGCAGGAAGAAGGCGGCCACGGTGAAGAGGATGGGAGCCGTCTCACCCGCAGCACGCTCCAGGCCCAAGACGACACCCGTCATGATACCCGGCAGCGCCTGCCGCAGAATCACCTTCCTCACACCCTGCCATGTCGTCCCGCCCAGCGAAGCGTTCACAACGCGGAAACTCTGGGGCACAGATGTCAGCGCTTGCTCCGTGGTGCTGATGATCACCGGCAGGGTCATGATGCCCAGGGTCAGCGAACCAGCGACGATGGACATGCCGAACCTGAGGAAGATGACGAACAGGCCAAGACCAAACAGGCCGTAGACCACCGAAGGCACCCCGGCCAGATTGATGATGGCCAAACGTATAGTACGGGTGAACCAGTTGTCCGGAGCATACTCCGCCAAGTAGATACCAGCTCCCACACCCAGAGGTATGGAAGTTATGGCCGTGCCTATGGTCAGCCATACCGTCCCTACCAGCGCAGGAAATATGCCTCCCTCACGCATTCCACCCCGAGGCATAGCGCTTATGAACTCCCAACTGATAGCTCCAATCCCCTGCAACACTATGTAGGCTATCACGAGGACGAGGGGTATTAGCACACCCACCGCCGCCGCCGTGATGATCCCGAAGGCCACCTTCTGTGTGGTATATCGCGGGACCTTCACGCCAGGAACCTCCTTCCACCACCCCGCTCCTGGCGAAAGATGGCGAGGGCCGCCGCCAGGTTGATCAGGAAGGTGAGGATGAAGAGGGCCAGCCCCACCACGAATAGCACGTGGTAGTGCGTACTGCCTCGCGCCACCTCTCCCATCTCCGCGGCGATGGTGGCCGTCATGGTACGTACCGGCCGGAGAAAGGCATCGAAGCCCAATGGCATCCTGGCGGCGTTGCCTGCCACCATCATCACCGTCATCGTCTCACCGATTGCTCGACCTACTCCCAGCATAACTGCAGTAATTATGCCCGGCCGCGCTGCAGGAAGCACCACCCGCCAGATGGTCTGCCACTGTGTGGCGCTGAGAGCATAAGCGGCGTGACGGTAGGAATCTGGCACCGCATCCAGGGCGTCTTCGGCAATGCTGATGATGGTGGGGAGCGCCATGTAGGCCAGGAGTAGTACGCCGGTCAGCGCCGTAAGACCGGTAGGCGCTCCAGAGAATTGGCGAACCAGCGGAGACACCAGTTGAATGCCAATGAATCCTATCACCACCGAAGGTATACCGGCGATGATCTCGATCCCCGGTTTGAGAATCTCTCGAACCCAGTCTGGCGCTATCTCGCCGATGAAGACGGCGGTCGCCACTCCCAGGGGGAGGGAAATGGCGATCGCGCCCACTGTCACCAGGAGCGAGCCCAGCACCAGAGGCACAAGTCCATAAACCTCGAATGTGGGATACCACCTCTGCCCCAGAAGGTTAGACAAAGGGACTTCTACGAGGGCAGGGACTCCTTCCCTTACCAGGAACAGAAAGATGAGGAGAACGAAGCCAATGGCTGATACACCCATCAAGCGTATCAGTTGCTCGACAAGGAACTCCCGCCAATCTAGGTCCTTGGGCATCTCTGGCGTTTGCACTGGCTACTCCTGGGGATCAAGCCATGCCAAGCGTGGCGTCACGGGCCCGACAGTGGAACGAATCCCAGTTCTGTTACCAGCTTCTGACCTTCGTCGCTCATTATCCAGTCCAGGTATTCCTTGATCGCCCCTGTGGGCTCTCCCCTCGTATACATATACAGCGGCCGCGCGATGGGATACGTGCCGTCCTCCACCGTAGCGATCGTCGGAGGAACAAAAGGCCCGACCTCCTCGACACCAACGGCCACCGTCTTTTGGGCGGGAGTTACGTAACCCAGTCCATCATAGCCGATCGCATTGGGGTTCTGGGATACTTCGAGGCCGATCACCTCAGACGACGGCAACAACAGAGCCTCCGGGGAGAATAGCTCATCGCTGTCAGGATCGTCGCGCCGCACCACCTTCTCCAGGAAATAGATGTAGGTCCCAGAGTTGCTCTCTCTCGACGCAAGTATGACTGGTCTGTCCTCGCCTCCTACCTCTCGCCAGTTTGTGATGCGGCCTGTGAAGAGATCGGAGATCTGAGGGATCGAAAGCTGGTCGACGGGATTACCAGGATTGATGACCACGGCGATGGCGTCCAGAGCCACCACGTGTTCAACCGGCGCAATGCCCCGCTTCTCCGCCTGCTGGAGTTCTTCCTCTTTCATCTCGCGCGAAGCATTGGCGATGTCAGTCGATCCGTTGATCAACGCAGCGATTCCCGTTCCCGATCCACCACCTGTCACGGATACAGAGACCTCGGGATGAAGCTCGTGGTAGGCCTCGGCCCAGGCAAGCGCCAGGTTGACCAAGGTGTCGGAGCCCACGTTGACGATGCTGATGGTGGGGGAGGCAGGTTCCGCTTGCGCCGGTCCCGAGCAGGCGGCCACGAGGAAGAAAAGGAAGGAGACCAGCAAACGGCGGAGCGACCGGTGTAGCAGCAAAGGACCTCTCTCCATCCTTCTCACGCTTCACATTATAGCCGCTGCCCCACCGCCCGTCAAGCAGGCTCCAGTAGTGATGCCGGCGAATGGTTGAGCGCTCCGATGGTCCCGAGGAGATGCTTCAAGCGGCTGCTCAAGTACACACTACACCCCCCCTTGCCCGGCGGCCGCCCTTGCTCGCCCGTCTTCCGGTATGGTAGAATGGCAGGCTGGGCTTGTCGAACCGAGATGCCATCCCAGGGAGCAACATCGTGTTTCAGAACCGAATGGAAGTAGTAGACGTTAGCTTCTACTACGATGAGACCAGGGCCCTTCACGACGTCAGCCTCGGTATCAAAGACAGGCAGATTACCGCGTTGATCGGCCCCTCCGGTTGCGGCAAATCCACCTTCCTGCGCCTGCTCAACCGCATGAACGATCTCATACCTGGTACTAGGCTAGAGGGGTCCGTTCTTCTGGATGGCCAAGACGTCTACGCTCCCACCGTCGATGTTGTTGACCTCCGCAGACGTGTGGGCATGGTCTTCCAGAGACCAAACCCCTTCCCTCAATCGATCTATGCCAATGTCGCATTCGGACCACAGGTTCTGGGGATGGACGAAAATCTGGATGGGCTTGTGGAGACCAGCCTGAAGGCCGCAGCCCTGTGGGATGAGGTCAAAAACAAGCTCAAGAGCTCTGCCATGGACCTCGCCGCCGGGCAGCAACAGCGGCTCTGCATCGCCCGTGTACTGGCCGTCGAGCCCGAGGTCATCCTGTTGGACGAACCGTGTTCTGCCCTGGACCCCGTGGCAACCCTCGAGATCGAGGAGTTGATGCAAGAACTCAAGCAGGAATACACCATCGTCATCGTGACCCACAACATGCAGCAGGCGGCCCGGGCTTCGGATTGGACTGGTCTGTTCTGGCTTGGCGAGTTGATCGAGTACAACGACACGGGGACGATGTTCACGACTCCGCAAGATCCCAAGACTGAAGCCTATCTGACGGGTCGGGTCGGGTAAGCGGCCCGGCAGCGCCGTTGGCCACAGAAAGGATAACTCTTCGCATGTCGTTGATGCCCATCGTCACCATACTGGTGATCCTGGTTCTCCTCGTGGCGGTCTGCTGGCTCGCCTATTGGGGCTACACACATCAGCACGTCTGGCTCATGGCCTTGATCCCGGGCCTGGGCGTTGGACTGCTCCTCTCGGCCGCCACTATGGTGAGGCTACCTTTCCCAGTAGCAGCCATTGTCCTGATCGTCCTCGCCCTGCTATTGATCGCCGGATGCTGGTGGACCTACAGAGCCACGGACGGGGCGTTCGTGAGGCTGCTGGCGTTCGGAGCCGCGACCTTCGCACTGCTCACCGTCCTCTGGTCTGGTGTGCTTTCCTACTGGATCAACCGGGAAGTAGTGAGCCCACTAGACGTACTTAACCCCGGGGGCGAGACCGGCACTGCGCTCGTGGTCTATCATCCGGGCCAAAGCAGCTTCCAGCGCGATGTGAGCTACGCCTTTGCGGAGGGTCTGGTCTCCAAGGGGTGGCGCGTGGAGGTCACCACGGCCAGTGCGCAGGCTCCCAAGGATCTCTCGGGCTACGATCTACTGGTCCTCGGTGCGCCCACGTACGACTGGCAACCAGCGAAGCGCCTCCAGGCATACGTGAAAGGTCTTGGCGACCTCTCCGTGAAGCCCACGGTGACCATCATCTCAGGGGCCGGCTACACAGAGTTGTCGCAACCGGCGATGGAGAGGCTGGTGCAGGAAGCCGGTGGAGAGCTCGTCCAGTCCCTGCCTGTATGGTCGATGAGGCCCAACGAGGATCTCTACAGCATCAGCGACCCGCTGGAAGCCATGAGACAAGCTGCCCTGGAAATCCCCACCCCGCAGAGATAGGGAGGCAGATCAGCCTGCCCCAGGAACTGGGCAGCCATGTGGGATCGCGCTTGTATGAGATGTCCGAGCGAACATGATCACAAGACGCGGCCTGCCCGGTGAAGCACGACCAGCAGAGTCATCCGGGACAAGAGACGAACACACATCGAACCGTCTGGACTGTTGTGGTTACCGCGTTGGTCATACTCCGACCTGCCATCGGCATCCTGGTCTTCCTCACCTTCGTCAACGATCTCATAACGTGGGCGCTCTTGCTCTTCCTGCTGGCATGCTGCACTGACGCACTGGACGGGGTCATGGCCAAGTGGTTCAGCGTGTCGCCAGCCTTCGGCTCCTACTCCGATCCCGTCGCCGACTTCCTTCTGATCCTCGCCTCTTTCTCGGCTTTCGTGGTGGAAGACATCTACCCCACGTGGATCTTGCTACTGATCATACTGATGTTTGTGCAGTTCGTGCTTACCTCGGGGATGGGTCGGCCGCTCTACGATCCTGTCGGCAAGTACTATGGCGCTATGTTGTTCGGGGCCGTGGCCATCACCCTGGTCTCAGCTAACCCCATCGTACACAGGGCCGTGCTGATGGGCGTGGTCTTGTATACAACAGGCTCCGCGGCAAGCCGATCGCTGCTTCTGCTCAGACGGCGCAAGACCTGTGACCCGCATCTATGAGCCGCGGGGGACGCAGTTCCGCAGCCCAACCAAGACCTGTGGCCT
>Ga0180438_10011306_pt1 | contig 10799 bp, 6 predicted proteins | sample SS_ome_12_FD_132455 | JGI IMG/M metagenome (GOLD analysis project Ga0180438, IMG submission 132455) | Hypersaline lake sediment archaeal communities from the Salton Sea, California, USA - SS_3_D_2 metaG | ecosystem: Environmental > Aquatic > Non-marine Saline and Alkaline > Hypersaline >... | reverse complement strand
TGATCCGTCATTTTACAGAACCGTCGAAGAACAGGCTCAGAAACAGCGGAACTACAAGAGTTCCCATGCCTATACCCTCGAGAAATGGGGCCTCACGGAAGATCGGATTCGCGATGATCTGGCTTACGTTTATCAAGAGTATGATCTATAAAATTAATAATAAGAACAATAAGATCATGGAGGAGGTTGTAGGCCGCGAAGTTCCCAGACGCCATCTGCAGCGAAACTAACAGCGTCCACAGGCACAACCCGCACCCAGTTTCCCACAGTGGCGGGGCCATGATTACCGACAAGGAAGAACCCCAGGCCTCCGTTGTCATCGTCATTCCACTGTGGAATTAGGTCCGTGTCGTAGGTGAACCCCCCTCCGAGGTCAACTTGATAGGGCACCTCTCTTCCCCTGGGAATGGATTCGCCGGGTGGAGGTGTTTCACTTAAGTCCCTCAGTACCCCCAAGCTCTGTTGGACGTCGGTAACGACAACCATACCCGTTTCACAAGCGGGATCTGCACAATCTACATCCGCATCCCTGGCCCAATTGAATCCCGGGCATCTCAGGTTAGACACTCCTCTAACTGTACAGTCATTCGCTTCTGCGTAAATCCAGGCAATCTGTCTTGAAGCATAATCTATTTCGATGATGCGGCCTTGGCCGAGATACGCCGATCCACCGTCCGCGATGATGACGTTGCCGTTGGGTAACAAGTCAGCGTTGTGCGGAAAACGCAAGCGAATTGGATCAGCGGCGTCGTATTGAGCCCTCGGATCGCCTTTCACCCCCCAAGACCAGACGATTTCTCCATCACCAGGAACACCATTGCAATGGGCAGGGTCCACTTCGGCGACCCAATGGTCATCGTACACGGTAATCAGTATGTTTCCTTCTCCCGGGTTGACCCCTGTCCCCAGAAAGGTGACATCATTGGGCCCGTCAATAACCAGCTCGGGGCAGTCTGCGCTGCTGTCCCAAATAGTATCCCCATTTGGATAGTCAATCACCAGCACGCGGTCGTGACAGTAATCCGTGATGATCATCTGATCCCCTGCGGCGTTCAAGTCTGCATTGTGGGCCCCGTCTATTACATATTCGTCCTGGTCAAAGGCCCAAAGGATGTTCCCTGATAGGTCCACCCGTATGATCTTGCTGTCCCCTCCGCAGGCAAACCACTCCGTCCCCAAATCCGTAATGAAAAGCTCCGTTGGATTCCCTGAACCGTCTGTAGCCGCTACGTCCACATCCATGGCATTGAAGACGCGCTCACCATTACCCGAGCATCCAATGAGTACGAGTCCCAGAAGAGACGACGCGCACAGCCGGTAACCGTCTCGTTTTGAAAACATCATCCCTCCTTCACCCGGCCGGTTCAGGATTTCTCACTTTCTACCGCCCTCTCCGAATAGAAGAGTCCTGTCACCAAGAGTCTTCGGGGAGCCTCATGCTTTGGGGAAAACGCACGATTTTGACCCTTCCGTCTTGGAGAACTGCACGCTGGAAGCACGGATGCAGGCCAATGAGGACAATGGCAGAAGTTTAACGCACGACACAATTGTATAACTCTGTTTATTTAAATATATGAGCATTCTATGCCCACTGTGTGCGATTGTCAACCAGAAATCCTGTTGACCCCGTGATGTGAAACGCAAGTCGGATGTGTTATGCTTTCCGCAATACATAATATACACTAAAACGAATTGAATGGATCTGTAAATGGAAAATTTCTTTTACCAACTGACCCCGGAAGTAGTACTTCAGGCCATAGAGGCCGCTGGCCTTAACCCAACCGGACATTGCCTGGCCCTCAATAGTTATGAAAACAGGGTTTATGATCTTAAACTCGATGACGGTTCCCACGTGGTGAGCAAATTCTATCGCCCGGGCCGCTGGAACAAGGAGCAGATTTTAGAGGAACACGCCTTCCTCCTCCAACTCCAGGATGACGAAATTCCGGTCTGTGCCCCCCTCCATTTCAACGACGGCAGTACCCTCCAAAAGACACAGGGGATTTATTATGCTATTTGGCCTCGCACCGGAGGAAGAGCCGCTGATGAATTAACGGATGAGAATCTTCAAGTCATGGGCCGTTTGGTGGCTCGTATTCACAATATTGGGGCGGTCCGGGAAATCGAACACAGATCCACTCTGACAGGGGAAAAATACGGCCTGAAGCCCCTGGCGTTTCTAAAGGAAAACGGTTTTCTCCCAGGCCAGCTCGTCCATCGGTACAGCGATGCAGTGCACGAAATCGTGACCATCTATGATACGCTGTCGGCCGAGGTTCCTTTCCACAGGATCCACGGGGATTGCCATTTTGGCAACCTCTTGAACGGTAGCGAGGGCCTCTATTTTCTCGATTTTGATGACTTCCTCAACGGGCCGGCCGTGCAGGATGTCTGGATGCTCGTCCCGGCACGGGACCAGGAGGGCCTGCGTCAGCGCAATGTTTTTCTGGATGCGTACAGAATGTTCCGAGAGTTCGATCCCACCTGGCTCCGGCTTATTGAACCTCTTCGGAGTTTACGTTACATCCGATATGCGGGATGGATAGCCAGGCGTTGGGATGACCCGGCCTTTCCCGCTGCTTTTCCCCATTTTGGGACCGAAAGCTACTGGGAGGAGGAAACCAACGATTTAGAAGATCAGGTTGAATTCATTCATAAAAATCGGGACGACCTGCCCAGCTACCTGCAACGTCCCGAAGTTGAGAAGGAAGAGACAGAAGGGCTGACCAATAAGGACTATTTCTACGATCTCGATGATTAGCGCCTCCTGGCCCGTATAATTCATCGTAAAATGACAGGTATTTTTTCGAGTTCGGCGAATGGGCCATCATGGAGAAGCACCTCGATTACCTGACCCGGCAGGGCCTCGTGGCGCAAGAAAAGGGAAGGTATGTGCGAAGGGAAGACCGTTGAGGGGGACAGAAAAGCGGATGCACAAATCGCGGACACTGCGAGGGAGCAACAGCGACCGTGGCAATCTCCCGGCTTCTCGTTCTGTCCCGAATGACGCTGGGGGACGGCTTCCCCTTCGGCTCGCAATTTCCGGTCGTTCAGGCTTTGGGGCAGGGCGGGTGTTTGGCGTCCTCGTTGTCTGTGTTCTTCTCGTGGTCGTGGCTTACACATGGGGGGTCAGAGGTATGTGGAGCACTCTCCAGAGAAAGATGATCTTCTTTCCTGCGTCCGTCCTCACGTACACCCCTGCCGATATCGGCCTGCCCTACGAGGACGTAAACATCAAAACCTCTGACGGGGTGACACTTCATGGCTGGATGGTCCCCTGTGAGGACGCTGTGGCGACCCTTCTGTTCTTCCATGGAAACGCGGGGAACATGGGCGACCGGGTCGAGAACGTCAAGCGGCTCCATGACTTAGGCCTTCAGGTCTTCATCCTCGACTACAGGGGCTACGGACGATCCGAAGGCAGGCCCAGCGAACAAGGTCTGTACGAGGACGCGCAGGCGGCTTACGCACACCTGGCTTCCAGAGATGACGTCGACCCCGAGCGCATCGCCATCTTCGGCCGTTCCCTGGGTGGAGCCGTGGCCGTGGATCTCAGCTCCCGGGTGCCCTGCTGGCGACTCATCCTGGAGAGTACCTTCAGCTCCGCAGCGGACGTGGCTGCACACATGATTCCCTTTCTGCCCATGGGCAGACTCATCACCGAACGTTTCGAGTCGAAGAGCAAGATCGACAAGGTGCGCACACCCCTTCTCCAGTTCCATGGAACCCAGGATGAGATCGTCCCTTACGAACTCGGCGAAAGGCTTTTCCAGGCAGCGCGGGAGCCGAAGGAATTCGTTCCGATCCGGGGTGCCACCCACAATGATACGTATCTTGTCGGCGGCAGGCCTTACTTTGAAAGGATCAGGCAGTTCCTCTCCGAGTAAAGAAACGCGGGTGAGGTGAGCGATGCGTAAAGAAATCAATTTCCATACAGATGCTTCTTGTCATCATGTGGTTGACAGGCCTCAGTTACAGCCGAGGTCTCGAGGAGGCTCACTCTCGTCTCCGTCCCGAACCGCGATAATGCCGTTAAAGACACCGACATAAACCGTTCCATCGGGGCCGATGGTTGTGGGTGCATAGCTGTTGTTCCAATGCATACCGGTCCCGGTAAAGATCTTGAACGCAGTCGCTCCTGTCTCGAAATCAAGAGCGGTGAGATACCACGCCATGATGTCGTCCGGGGTACCCTGAAGTCTCGTATACAGATAGATCAAGCCATTTCCGATGGAGAGCTTCGGCACGGTTGTGGATGATTCTTCAGCGTTTTCCCAAATGATCTCGCAAGCGGTGCAGTCCTCGTCTACGTCAATGCGAACCACCCCAGGGTGGAGACGAGGATTGGGGTCCATGGGTGACATGCTGCTGTACTGGTAGTTGTTCTCCACGATGACGGAATGGTCATAGCCGATGAGGCTGTTCTCACTCACGCTGAAGTCCGGCTCAAAGATCGGAACCTGACAGACGAGCCGATCCCCCGACACACCGGGAAGTCGTTGGTAGATCAGAACGTTGACTTGAACGTCAGCGTTGTCAGTAATCGCGATGAGCTCATCACCCAACAGTGTTGGTGTGGTTCCTGAGCCCTGGTTTATGGCGCCAGGTTTCGCGTATGTGCCCCGATCGTATTCCTCCCGCCATGTCCTCTGAGGGGATCCGTCCGCCAGGTTTCTCTCGAAGCGATATAGCGCGTAATCCGATACGATATAGACCCCGTCCTCAGCGATGGCCATGGCGTTTTGGATTTCCTCCTCAATCGTCTGCCCTTCGGCACCCAAATGCGTGAGAGTTAGGGTATTGATCGCTCCGTCAGCCGGGTTGACGACACCCACAATACCGTTACGGGTTACGAACCACAGCCACCCATCCCAGTCAGGCATGGCATCCGTAACAGGCGCATCTTCAGGGAGGACCGCGTTCAGGTCAACCTCCTCCTCCACCTGCCATGCGAACGTGCCCACATTCTCCACCGCGCGGAACACCTGGATGATCTTGTTCGCGTTGGCAATGATGGGACGATCTTGATTGTCCAAGTGGAAGTAAGCGCCTCCCGAGGTATCACTCATGATCACAGTCCAGTCCCAGGTCCGCCAGAACTCCGACATCCCCGGTCGCTGAGGGAGTGGATAACTGGCAAGGATCTGAAGTGTGTCCGGGTCGAGCAGGAGGAGTTTGAAACCTAACAATCCACCACTTACGCAAATGAGCCTCCCCTGCGTATCCACGGCAACCGTAGCGACCAATCCCCCGAGCAGTCCCATGGAAAGGGAGGTTACCTGGGGATTGCTTCCCAACGGGCCGGACCAGGGATAGGTACCTGTGCAATATGAGTCCGAATGCATCCCGTTCTTCCCTTGTTCCGCCAGGTGGGGATGCGAGGGGATCGGCCTGGGTGGAAGGGGGTTGGATTGGGCAGTTTGGCCTATGAACATGGGTACGTCACAAACTCCGGACCCCATGGGGATTTCTCCACCCGGAGTACACCCGGCCAGGGCAAGCAGAAGGACGGCCAGAATGGATACCAGACTCGCAGACATCGTTGAAATCCTCACACCAGCTCCTTTCTAGTGAATGAATTCTTATTTTATCATACTCAAAAGTCTTTGGGGCAGTCAATACGAAACTTAAAGAGCCATATTGGACAAAAGTACGATTTCAAGCCAAGTTTCGTCTGCTGCCCCCCCCCGCTTGCATCGTTGTCCCAAAGGATCTTATGATTAAGCGTTAAACCCTTTTCGATAGGAGTGACGAGGTGCCATGAAGAGATTCGCCTTTCTCGGGTCCGTTTTGATCGGGAGCCTCATGCTGCCCCAGTTTTCCTGTGCTCCCTACAAGGCAAACGAAAATCGGCCTGCCCCGGTGGCCATCCCGGAGGGCTTCAGCTCATCCGGCTCCCCCAAGGCATATGAGGAAAGGTGGTGGATCACCTTCGAGGACCCTGCCCTTGATGCCTTTGTCGCGCAGGCCCTTGCGGACAACCTCGATCTCGCCCAGGCCTGGGCACGGCTCGAGCAGGCCACGGCCCTCGCCCGGCAGGCGGCCGCCGGCCTCTGGCCGGAGATCGCTGTTGAGACCGGGTACAGCAAGTCCCAATCGAATTTCTCAGGAGGTGACAGGCTGGGCACCTTCTCGATCACGTCGGAAAGGATCCCACTGACCATAGGCGCTGCCTACGAGGTCGACGTGTGGAAGCGAATCGCCTCGCTCAAGCGGGGTGCCGTCCTGGACATGGAGGCCACACGTGAGGACCTGGAATCCATCGCCATGACACTGGCCGCCCAAGTCGCTGAGGCCTGGTTCTCGCTCGTCGAGCAGGGGGCCCAGACGAAGCTGCTCGACGAGCAGCAGGAGACGGGCCGCACCTTTCTCGAACTCACCCGCCTCCGCTTCAGCCAGGGCCTGGCCTCGGCGGTGGACGTCTACCAGCAGAGGCAGCAGCTCGCTGCAACCCGTGCAGAGGTCCCGCTGGTCGAATCGCGCAAGGAAGTCTTCCGCCATCAGCTCGCCTTGCTCGTGGGCGACCCGCCCCGTGCGCTCGTAACGCCAGAACGCGACACGCTGCCGGCCCTGCCGCCTCTGCCCCCCACGGGCCTCCCTTCGGACCTTTTGACAAGGCGTCCCGACGTCCGGTCCGCGCACTTGCGTCTGGCGGCTGCCGATCACCGCGTGGCAGCGGCGGTTGCCGACCGGCTCCCCGCCCTTCGAATCGGAGGCGAAACCGGGTACGAGTCGCGGGACTTCGACGAGATCGAAAACCTCTTTGACAACTGGATCTGGAGCCTGTTCGCCAACATCACGTGGCCCGTCTTTGACGGGGGGCGGCGCAAGGCAGAGGTGGACCGAAACAAGGCGATCGTAAAGGAATCACTCGGTGCCTATGGACAGGTGATGCTCCGTGCCCTGCAGGACGTAGAGGACGCCCTTATACAGGAACGCAAACAGGCGGAGTTTCTCATCGAGCTCGAACGGCAGGTACAGCTCGCCCGAGACACCCTACGGGCGGCCCGGATGCGCTACGCGAACGGCCTGAGCGACTACCTGCCCGTGCTGGCCGCGCTGGAGTCCCTTCAGACCGTGGAACGAAGCCGGATCGTGGCCGAACGCCAACTCCTATCCTTCCGTGTCCAACTTTATCGGGCCCTGGGAGGAACCTGGACAACCGTACTGGAGCCGCCGGCAGAACCACCCAAAAAGAAGGGATAGCACAAAGATATATTCACGGGGAGGGGGTCGTCGTAGATGAGAGGCAAGGAGATTCTCAGGAGGTTGCTGCCGCTGATTATCATCGCCCTGGGCGTTCTCGGAGCATGGTGGCTGGTCGCCAACCGCCCCCGGGCGCAACGCGAACAGGTAGAGCCGATCCCGCCGCTTGCCCAGGTCGTGGAGGCCAAGCGAACCACCGAGCGGATCACGATCGCCGCCATGGGCACGGTCGTACCGGCCAAGCGTGTCGTTCTCCAACCGGAGGTGAGCGGGCGCATCGTGACGCAGAGCCCCCAGCTCTTGCCCGGCGGCCTTTTCACGAAGGGCGATGTCATCCTCCAGATCGATCGCCGGGATTATGAACCCGCGGTCAAGCAGCAAGAGGCGGCCGTGGAGCAGGCCCGCCTGGAGGTCCAACTGGAGAAGGGACGGCAGGTCATCGCGGAAAGGGAATGGAAGCTGCTCGAGGAGGACATCGCACTCGATCAGTCCAGTCAGGATCTGGCTTTGCGAAAACCCCAACAGAAGAATGCCAACGTCGCGCTGGAAGCAGCCAGGAGCACGCTCGAACAGGCCAGGCTTCAGCTCGAACGGACAACGGTCTACGCGCCTTTCAACGCCGTGGTCCAGGAGGAGTTCGTTGACGAAGGCCAGCTGGTGAGCCCCCAAACCCAGCTTGCCACCCTGATCGGAACGGACCGATTCTGGGTGCAGGTCTCGATCCCGGTCGACCGGCTTCGCTGGCTCACATTCTCAGGAACCGAAGCATCCGGGGAATCGAGTGTCAGGGTGATCCAGGAGGTGACCGGCGAGGTGAGCATCGGGCGTTCCGGGCGGCTGGCACGGCTTGTTGGAGATCTTGATCCTGTTGGTCGAATGGCCCGGGTCCTGGTCGAGATCGACGATCCCCTTGGTTTGAATGCGAAGAAGAACCCGGCGGGCATCCCCCTGATGCTGGGGGCATACGTGCGGGTCGAGATCGAGGCGGGAAAGGCTGAAGAAGTTTTCTTGTTGCCCCGCACGGCCATTCGTGAAGGGGATCAGGTGTGGATCGCAGGTGAAGAGGACCGGCTCGAGGTAAGGCCTGTGGAAGTCCTCTGGCGAAGCAAGGATACCGTATTGATTCGAAACGGATTGCGCGAGGGAGACCGGGTCGTCAGGAACAGCATCCCCCTGCCGATCCCCAACATGAAGTTGCGAGTCGAGAGCCCATGAGTGCACCGACGACCGAGCGAGGGGCCATTGCCTGGATGGCCCGCAACTCTGTGGCAGCCAACCTGCTGATGTGGGTGCTCATCATCGGGGGTATCCTGGTGGGGCTCCAGGTCCAGCAAGAGGTCTTCCCCGAGTTCGACCTGGACCTGGTGCAGGTTCTTGTCCCTTATCCCGGAGCCAGCCCCGCTGAGGTGGAACAGGGGATCATCCTGTCTATCGAGGAAGCCGTCCGAGGCCTCGACGGGGTCAAGCGAGTCACCTCGAATGCCTTCGAGGGAAATGGTGTCGTCCAGATCGAGCTGTTGATCGGAACGGACGGCAACAAGGCCCAACAGGACATGCAGAATGCCATCGACCGGATCACCTCGTTTCCAGAGGAGGCCGAGCGGCCCATCGTCAGCCTGATGACCCGGCGCCGGGAGGTCATCTCCCTGATGGTCTATGGCGACCATGACCTTCGAGTTCTCCACCGTGTCGCCGAGCAGGTCCGTGAAGAGCTGTTGCAGGACCCAAGGATCGTGCTCGTGGAACGCAGCGGCATCCCACCGCTGGAGATCAGTATCGAGGTCCCGCTTGCCACCCTTCGGGCCTACGACCTGACCCTCGAGGAGATCGCGCAGGAGGTGGGTCGGGGCGCGGTCGAGCTTCCCGGAGGGGGAGTAAAAACCCGAACCGGCGAGGTGCTCCTCCGCACCGCCGAGCGCAGGGATCGGGGTCAGGAATTCGCCGATATTCCGATCGTCAGCCGGGGGGACGGCACGGAGATACGGCTGGGCGAGATCGCTCGCATCATCGACGGCTTCGCTGACACGGACGAAGCCGCCTTCTATCACGGCAAACCTGCAATCGAGCTGAAGGTGTTCAGGATCGGGGATCAGACCCCGGTGGAGGTCGCCGAGGCGGTCAAGGCCCATGCCGCAGCGATCGATGAGAGGCTGCCGCCCGGCATCGGGGTGGCGGTCTGGCGGGACTGGTCCGAGATCTTCCGGGACCGCATGAGCCTGTTGCTCCGGAACGCCCGCCTCGGGCTGGTCCTCGTCCTCCTCCTCCTCGGCCTGTTTCTCGAGGTGCGGCTCGCCTTCTGGGTGACCATGGGGATTCCGATCTCCATCCTGGGTTCGCTGTTGCTCCTGCCCATGTTCGACGTTTCGATCAACATGATCTCCCTGTTCGGATTCATTGTGACGATCGGAATCGTGGTGGATGACGCCATTGTAGTCGGCGAGAACGTCTACGAACACCGGCAAAGAGGGGTACCATTCCTGGAAGCCGCGATCCGGGGAGCCCAATGGATCGCCTGGCCGGTCACTTTCTCGGTTCTGACGAACATGGTCGCGTTCCTGCCCATCTTCTTCGTTCCAGGGACCATGGGGAAGATCTTCAACTGCATTCCGGCTGTGGTGGTATGCGTCTTCTTCATTTCCCTCGTCGAGTCCCTGTTTGTCCTTCCCGCCCACCTGGGACATCAACGTCGCACCGGGGACCGCGGATTCTGGGCCCTCCTCCACCGAATTCAGAGCCCGGTCAGCCGGATGTTGGAGCTGGCCATTTCGCGCTACTACAAACCAGCGCTCATGTCGTGCCTGCGGAACCGTTACGTGACGGTGTCCGCCGGCCTGGCGATCCTCGTGCTCACGATCGGGTTCGACAAGGCAGGCCATATCGACTTCACCTTCTTCCCGAAGATCGACTCGGAACGGGTATCTGCGGGAATCACCATGCCCTACGGCTCGGCGGTGGAAGAGACGCGCGCCGTGCAAGGGCGCGTCGTGGAAGCGGCCGAAAAGGTGCTGGCGAGACACGGAGGGGAGGAGATCACGCGGGGCATCTTCACCCACATCGGAAGCGCCACCGCACGCAGGGGAGGGTCGAGTGGGACCCTGCTGGGTGGAGGCGGGCATCTGGCGAACGTGCAGGTCTACCTCGTACCGAGCGATCAACGGGCCCTGACGGCCTCCGCGTTTTCCCGGGAGTGGCGTGAGGAAGTGGGTGAAATACCCGGGACGGAATCGTTGACTTACACCTACAGCCTGATGGGCGGCTCCGGACCGTCCATCGACGTGGAGTTGAGTCACACGAACGTCCGCGTTCTCGAACAGGCAGCCACCGAGCTGGCAGACAATCTGCGATCCTTTCAGGGCGTGCGGGACATCGACGACGGGTTCTCGTTGGGCAAGCCCCAGCTCGACTTCAAGGTCAGGCCGGAGGCCCGGAGCCTGGGCATCACCGCATCCATGCTCGGCCGCCAAGTGAGGAGCGCCTTTTACGGGGCCGAGGCCTTGCGCCAGCAGCGGGGCCGCGAAGAGGTGAAGGTCATGGTCCGGCTCCCGGAAGCGGAACGGAAGAGCGAGTACAACGTGGAGGAGTTGCTGATCCTC
>Ga0180438_10011305_pt1 | contig 10799 bp, 5 predicted proteins | sample SS_ome_12_FD_132455 | JGI IMG/M metagenome (GOLD analysis project Ga0180438, IMG submission 132455) | Hypersaline lake sediment archaeal communities from the Salton Sea, California, USA - SS_3_D_2 metaG | ecosystem: Environmental > Aquatic > Non-marine Saline and Alkaline > Hypersaline >... | reverse complement strand
GTTCGCGCCGTCCGCTGGCCGCGCGGTTGCGCTGAAGATCAAGGCGGTCGGCCGCCACGTCACGGTATGGGCCGACAACAGGGAGGTCCTCTCGTTCATCGACCCGGACCCGGCGGCCGGCAAGTTCGGCTTCGGATCGGTCGGCCGGATGAAGTTTCGCAACCTCAACCAGTGGGAGTTGATCTCGCGTGACGAGGAGGAGCGCCGAGAGGCATGCGTTCGCGACATGCACGAGTTCTGCCAGCGGATCGACGCGCATTACGCCGGCGACGTGCGCCGGCGCAATGACGTCAAGACGACGAACTCCGGCGCGCTGTGGACCTGGCTGGCCACCGGGGCGACGGTCGATTTCACGGTCGACGGTCCGCGGGTCGTGGCGACCGTGAGAGCCGGACTGTACGGCAACGACACACTCGTGGCGGGCACATTTCCGGGAGTCGTGGTGTTGGGGACCGATGGCAAAGTCTACGTCGCGGACAATGGCCGCCGGGCCTCGATCGATGGCGACGACACGAGCATTCGCATGACGTTGCCGCTGCGCGCCGGCGGCGGCAAGACCGCCACGGCCCGTGTCTCGGCGAAGCTGACCGTCCAAACGGTCTGGTTTTGGACCATCGAGGTCGAAGGCGTTCGGCCCAGGTCCATCCAAGCGTACGTGGCACTGGCCGGACCGTTCAGGATGAGCGAGACCGACCTGAGAAAATCGCCCGATGCGATGTTCGGCGTCAAACCGTTGCCGGGGAAGTCGGTGCTGCGTCACAACGCCAAAGCGGGCCTCTACGTCAAGGCGATTGAACCGGCCAATACCGGGCTCTTCCTGCGGCCGGGGAGCAACGGGGAACTGGGTATCCGGACGACCGATCCGCAATTGCGGTTCGCCACGTCGATTCTGCCGGCACAGCCGCTGAACCTGATCGGACTGAAGCATCGCATGGTCCATTTCATCCGCTATCCCGAGGGCCCCGTGCAGCATTGGCGGCGACGGCCGAGCCCTCAAGAGTACCCCAGCAACGTCGATCTTGCCCGCTTCGCCGGCCATGGAACCGATGCCATGGTCTGGCACCATACCTGGCTGGGCAACGACTTCCCCGATCGCGAAGGTTTCTTCGTCAACCATGCCGAGATGAAGCGGGCCATGGGAGAGACCCATCGCCTGGGCATGAAGGCGATCGGCTATCTGGGCATCGTGCCGGGGCGCAGCTCCCTGTTGCGATACGAAGACACCTGCCCGATCGGCGGCGCCGATGGCTATGGCGGCTACACGAAAAACTGGGACCTGCAAGACCACACGTTCTACCACGTGGCCGGTCGATATCCGGAGTTCATCGCGTGGATGGCCGACTACTGGTGCAAGAAGTATCGCCTCGACGGCTTCTATCTCGACGGCGGAGCGTTCGGCCAGGCGTCGCGCGGTGGAAATGCCAGGCCGCTCTATCCGGAGGATCAAGGGTTGTCGCTCGACGAGTTGCAGCACCGTGCCTATTGGCGGGTCAAGAAGGTGCTCGAGCTGAACGATGCCGGATACGGATTGGAGCCGTGGAGCGGGCTCAATTACCTGCTCAACGGGTTCTACGACTGCATGATGATCGGCGAGTCGTTTCAAGAGGCCGACCCCGAATACTATCGCAACGGGCACAACGCCTTGCTGACCGGCTGCACGATCAAGATGTACGGGATGCGCGAATCGTCGCAGAACCCCTACAACATCGCCATGGCCGCGGTGAACCTCAGCGATATCCAGGTCTGCAGCGGCAACGGCGCGTGGGGCGACGTCGCCGACACGACCGACACGTGGGCCCGGGTGCGACCGCTCTGGGATCTGCTCGATTCGATCGACTGGGACCACCTGATCGACGCCCGGCCCTGGTATGCCCAGCAGCTCGTTCGTGGCCGAGGGTTCTATGCCGGCAACTACACGACGCCGAATCGAGCGATTGTGTTGCTGGCGAACAGGACGGAACGGGCCGGGACGTTTGACGTCCTGATCGACCCCGACAAACTGCCCCAGATCCGCGGCACGTGGCGGCTGCGCTACTGCCTGGGAAGAACGGGCCAGATCGGCGAACTTGGCGAAGGCAGGCTGCAGGTGGAACTTCCGGCGCTGCACGACGGACCGATCGGAATCGAGTTGATCGCCGACGAAGTTGCCGCCCCCAAAAGACGCGTGGACGGTTTTCGGCCCTCGACGGCCGGCAAGAAGCTCCTCTGCTTTCGCGGGCCGGTGGTCGGCGATGACGAGATTCACTTCGACGGCGTGATTACCGGCGGACCGATGGTCTTCTGGAAACGAATCGACGCCAAACAGCAGGAGGCCTGGGCCGAGAAAATGGCGGCGCTGGACTTCGGGCGACACACGGACAACTTCTTCCTCTGCTACTCCTATCCGGGCAAGACCGCGGACGACTTCGACTGGTTTGATCCGATGGACTGGATCGTCGAGAACTGGCGGATCATGGCCGCATCGGCCAGGAAGGCCAGGTTCAAGGGGATCTGTTTCGACACGGAGTATTACGAAGGGCTGCCGCTGTTCGGCTACGAGAAGATGCGACACCGCAATAGCAAGAGCTTTCAGGCCTATCGCAGGCAGGTGTTCCGCCGCGGCGCGGAGATCATGCGAGTAGCCGGCAAGGAGTTTCCGGACATCAAGATCCTGCTGCTGTTCGGCTACTCGGGAAGCTACTACGGGGTGCCTCAGCATCCGGTCTCGCGCGAGAAGAACTATACGCTCGTCTCGGCGTTTGTCGACGGACTCATCTCGGAGTGCGGCCCCGGCGCGGAGGTCTACGACATGCACGAGCAGGCGTTCAGCAATCGCGTCGCCGGTTCGTATGCGCGGCAGCGGGCCATGATGACCGAGCTGATGCCGGCCGAGAGCTGCGATCCCGATCGGTACCGAAGGCACCATCGCGCGGGCTTCTCCTTTTGGGCCGACTGCTGGGAAAACGCCAGCCAGGGGCGACCGTTCGACACCGAGCGGTTCGACAACAATTACTACACACCGGCGGAGTTCGCTCACAGCCTGCACCACGCGCTGGCCTACAGCGACGGCTACGTTTGGATGTGGCCGGGCGCGATGCACTGGTGGGATCGGAAGGCCAGAACGCTTGAAAAGGACGGCAAGGAGGTGCTGCGTCCGCTGCCGCCAGCGTACATCGATGCCCTGCGCATCGCCCATCAGGCCTCCGTGCCCGAGCCGCCCCGCCAGCGGAAGCCCAACACCTACCGGAATCTGCCGGCCCGAACGCAAGAGGGATTCGGCGACCGCGAGACGTTCGATGATCTGTGGAGTCGCTACGCGTTGATTGAGGATCTGCCCACGCAGTGGCGGTTCCACACCGATCCCGACCAGCAGGGCCGGAATCTCGGCTGGCACACGGCCGACTTCGATGACCGCGCATGGCCGACGATCAAGATCCGCGAGTTCTGGGAAAACCAGGGATACTCGCCTTACGACGGCGCCGCCTGGTATCGCCTGAACTACCGCCTTCCAGCGCTTCCCCAGGGCAGGAAGGTGTTGCTCGCCTTCGGAGCCGTGGCGGACGAAGCCTCCGTCTACGTCGACGGCAAGCTCCGCTACGCGTCACGGTACGGGGACAACATGCGACACAAACGGTTCCTGGTTGATGTAACCGTTCTGGCCCGGCCCGGCAAACAGTGCACGATCGCCGTCCGCGTCTGGAACGTGAACTGGTGCGGCGGAATCTGGAAGAACGTGAAGTTAGTAGCCGGGAGGACCTTCCCGTGAAAACCGTCGACAAACTGCTGGCGCTATGGCTGCTGGCCGGCGTGCCGGTCGCCCTCGGGCAGGAGTCCGGTTGGCGGCTGGTCTGGCAAGATGACTTTGAGCGGTCCGAAATCGGCAACGCCTGGGCGGTCGGCGAGGGGGCGTCGATCCTCGCTGGGCAACTGCGTCTGGAGGGCGTGCAGCAGGCGACCATCGTCAGGGCATTCAAACCCGACGTTCGGCTGGAGTTCGAGGCCCGGTCTTTGCCGGGAGTCCCACCGTGTGATCTATCGGCCACGCTGGCCTGCGGCCCGAGGTTGCCGCGCGGCTACCTCTTGGGATTCGGCGCCCGGGGGAACCGCGCCAATCATCTCGTGGGGCCGGCGATACGCTGGGTCAATGAAGATCCGCCCTTTGTGATCGAGCGAGAGAAGCTCTATTGTCTCGTCGCCCAGAAGGAGGGCAAACGTCTCACCTACCAGGTCAACGGAACGACCATCATCGACCAACGCGTCGAAGATCCCTTAGGCGGGCCGAACTTCGATCGCGTGGGGGTGCTGACGTGGACGGGTATGACGGTCGACAACGTTCGCGTCTACGAGCGGAAGGCGCCGCATCCGGACGCACCCGACGTGATGGGCAAGCTGCCCGCCGGCCCGCTGTTTCGCGACGGTCGTCGCCTGTGTATTCGCCCCGGTCACGAGACCGACGAGCTGCGTCGGGCGGTCGACGTGTTCAATGCGGGGCAACTCGACGCGGCTCTGGCGGTCTTTCGGTCTTTCGGTCCGACGCTCGCCGGATTGCTCGGCCAGGCATACGTCTGTGGGGACCTGAACTACATGGAGCCGGTGTACCACGCGACCTTCGAGGACCTGGCGGCGCGCTTCGCCGAGGCTTCGCGGGCCGCGCCCGATGATTCGACTCTGGCCGATCACGCGATGGCCACCAGGTGGTTCAGCCGGCTCGTCATGAAGCGCACGGGCTCGGCCAAGGTCGCCACGATTCGGCTGGAAACGCTGGGACCGCAAAACAACCCCTACTACGACAAGGCGCGGTTGTATCGTCTCCGCTATCAGTACTGGGACGCCCTGGAAGGAGGAAGACGGGCCGATGCCCAGGACGCGCGCCGCCAGGCACAGGAGCTTCTCAAGCAGTGGCCCGAGAATCCAATCCTTCGTCAATACGCGGGCCAGCGTGTGCCCTGGGGCTCACAGTACCTGGCCGATACCGAGCGGCACCCGGCCTGGGCGGCGCTGCTGCGCGAAGCCTACGCCCGAGACATCGCCATTATGGAGCGATTTCTGGAGGTTCGGCAGCAGCCGGACGGCCAACTCGGCGGCGGATACGGAGACGACGTCGAGCTGATGCGCACCTGGATGCAAATCGCCGCCATCTCGTCCGCCGCAGAGAAGGTTCGGGCCGGCATCGAGAAACTGGCCGAGGGGGTCTGGAAGAACGTGCTGCTGGAAGGCTACGACCGCACGTTGACCGACGTGGAACACAGCGCGGAGCCGTCGGCCGACTCACTGCCCGGCATGCTGTTGTTGCGCTACGGCGATCCGCTCTGGGTCCAGCGCAACCTGCAGAGTTGCCGGACGATCAAGACCCGCTTCATGGGGATCGACGACGCCGGATATCCGCGTTTCAAGTGCTCGTCCTTCGGCAATTTGCAGGTAGGCGATCCCCTGTTCGGCGGCGGCGATACAGGCTACTGCGCCCGGCCGATGAAGCACTTTCTCTGGGCGGCATGGCAGGGCAACCCGGAGGCGCGCGACTGGCTGGTCGGCTGGTCGGACGGCTGGCGGGCCGCCTCGATTCGGGAAATCGACGGCAAGATCGCCGGCTTCGTCCCGCTGACGCTCTGGTATCCTTCCGGCAGCATCACGCCACCGGTCGAGGGAAAAGCGTGGCACGACGAGCGGATGAACTACTGGTCGCGGCCCGATATGGTCCACGACACCTTCCTGGCCGCCTATTGGCTCACCGGGGAGGCGAAGTTCCTGGTGCCGTTTCAGATGACCATGCAATTGGCCACGCGGGGCCCGCTGCCCGCCGGAGACACCCAGCGCGGCAGCCGCCAGTGGCAGCTCGCCTATCTGGCCCATCTCCCGCACAACATGAAGGCCGAGCAACACAAAGTGGGATTGTATCGCTGGCTGACGGGCGATCGCACCTATGACGAGTATGCGTGGCACACCGCCGACGCCAGCCTGAAGTATTATCTTCGCGGTGATCTCGAGGCATACTTGAGTCGCTTTGAAGCCGCCGCACAAAGCGGGCGATACAACCTGGAAATGCAAACCAGCGAGGTGATGGCGACGGATCGCGCCGACGTACCGGCCGCGCTGACGATCTTCGGCGCGTATACCGGGGCCATCACCGGCATGCGCGATATGGCAATACCCACCTTTGCCGTGACCTACGATACGCCCAGCACCGACTTCGCGGCGCTGGTCGTACACGCCTCGCGGCAGCGACTCCGCGTCTGGCTCTACAACTTCGCCGAGAAGCCGATGCCGATCGGCCTGAGACTCTGGCGTCTGCGGCCGGGCATCTACGTTCTCGAACAAGGGCGGCAGATGAAGGGCACGTTCGAGGGACAACACCGCTACGCGTGGCAGGAGCCGAAGCAGGTGCGCATCGTCCACCGCGGATTCGGCCCCACCGTGGAAGTCCCGCCCGGCGAAGTCTGGGCCGTCGATCTGCGGCTGAAAGAGCCGGTTCAGCTTCCGGAGAAGGCCCCCGACCTGGCGGTCCATCCCAGAGGCGTTCGTCTCGAGCAAGACGCGGCGGTCGTTACGGTACACAACATCGGAAACGCCGACGCCGGCACCTTCGATGTCCACGTATCCGTCAAGGAGCGAGAAGGCTGGCGTCCAATCGCCGGCGAGTCTATGGATGGGTTGGCCGCTTCAACCGACCTCCGGGCTTCCTCCAAAACGATCCGGATCAAGCTGCCCCCGCAGATCCGGCAGCGAGAGTTCCGTGTGAGACTGGATCTCGTCGACGGGGAGCACGAACTCAACTCTGCGAACAACGCGTGCGTCTTCGATAGACTGTAGCAGAGTCACAACAACGCACGGATTCCGGGATCTTGCCTCACGGCTTGCCCTGGGTGCGTCACACGGTTGATCGTCGTCGCGCTGTCTGCAAGTTCTGCCTCTTCTGAACTCAACCTGTAAACGAAATGGCCGTGACAGCATGATGAGTTCGTTGATTGTCTTGGCCACTTTTCGGTAGCGTTTGCCTTTTTGCATGTTTTGGATTGTGTCTTGCCAGATTCAGCGGCGTAGGCTTTGCTGAAGTTTCGGAATACATGGCAGTCGAAGCGGTTTGCCGTCGTTTTGGCAGTCGGCTTGTGTGTCGGGCTCGGTGATGCGCAGATGGGTCAGCAGGAGGTAGGCGATCAGCACGAGGTGGAGGTAGCGTTCCACGGCTCGGTACCTTAAGACTCGGTAGTCGCCCAATCCCAGATACTGCTTCGACATTTTGAACAGGACTTCGATTCCCCCAACGGATCAGATAATGCGACAGGATGGTTCTCACGCTCCAACGGGTTTCGTTCGTGGCCATGGCGATCCACGACGTTTCGCGAGGCCGTCGACTGAAAACCAATTTGACACGACCGGCTTTCGACAGCCGACCGACACGTTCGGCCAACCGATACTTCTTGCCGTCGACCGTGTTGAGGCGGCCGTCTCGCCGAAGCACGGTGGCCTCATAGCGCCCCAACCGACGTTTGTCACGAGGACGGCCATCCGGAAAGCAGTTTCGGTTCTTCTTTGCCACGCCCACGTAGCGAAAGTCTTGGGTTTCGCAGGCGGCGATGACGTTCGGGCACAAATAGTAGGAATCGAACAACACGATCTCCTTGCCGCGGCTGGGCAAGGAGACGGTCCCAATACATTCAGCGGCCAACTCGGTCAGTTTGCGAAACGTCAACGGTCGGTCGCCTCGAGCGTGTCGAAGGCCGTCTGTCGCAGCAGTTCCGGGGCATCCCATTCGGCTTGTGTCAGAAAGTGGGAGATGGCTTGCCGCGAACGTCGGTCTTTCGCCGCTTCCTCGATGCATCCGAGGCTGCGTCGTCCGTTCATGGCCGCCAGGGCAATCACCACCCGCCAATCATGGGTGAAATGGCAGGAACCGACTATTCTTCGGGCACGTGGAAAAAACCGCTTGCCAAACGGCGGAAATTTTCCCATCCTGGGCATTGGATCTTCCCTCCTTGGCCTGGACCTGGCACAAGCCGGGTGGGCGTCGCTTGCGACACACAACAAGAAGAGGAGAGATCCGTTTTCATCGCAATATCAATTCACTCTTGCGTGATAGCAGTGCTGGCATCTACAGTCTAAGTACAACCATATTTTGCGATATATCAACGTCGCGGGAGTCAGCGGAGACAATAGCTGCGGTTGTCGAGGCGAGTCGTCCTGCGACCAGTGGAACAAGTCCTTTCGCTTACACGGTTCGGTTGCACGGCCGGGCGGCATATACACTTGGTGTTCCCTGCATCACTACCTGCAAGAGTTGGAGGAAGCCGATCGGCCCTGCTTTGACGGGAGTTGTAACGAGCTGCCGGAACAGCCCGGGATCTGGATGGTCATCTGCAAACCAGGCATCCCGATGCCCTCCTGCAGCAGATCGTGTAGACCGAAGCGTGTCCCGGGCGTCTCGAGGTCGAGGATCTCGCTCCGCCCCCGGAAGAGCCCCCGTCTCGGTCTGCCGGGGCCGTAGCTCGGCTCCGTGCGATATGCGAGAACGGTTGCCAGCACACCGGCACGCTGTGTTTTCCGGACGAGACCATGCTTCCCTGCCCCTTGTTTCTGTCCGGCAGGGTTGTCTGTTCCGGCCGGAGACAAGCGCTGGTTCGTTAATGGGAGCGGATGTTGTCTGATGCGCGTTGCTGGTGCTTTCCGTGTTGGGGGTGAAGTGCCGGAATCTGCTGCGTGAGATTCCGGCTCCGCGGGCGTTTGCAGTCGGTGTCTTGGGCCGCAACCTCCAAGAGCTGCCACGAAGAATCGCTGTGCGGCTAGCTGAGGGCCGGTGGGACCGCCACGTCGGTGACAGAACCCGCGAAGGCGGCTTCCATGTCGAGTGTCGGAACTGTGGCCATCGAGCAAGGCAACCAGCCAGCGGCCAGCGAGGCGATCTGTCTGGCATCGGTCGCTCGCGAATTTCGTCGATTTTCGGGAGTTTCTCGATATTCCATAAGGCATTGCTGACTAAAGGGTTACGTTCTTGGGGGACGCCGAGGAGCGCATTTGGGCCGACCTCGCGGCCGACATTGCCGAGGCTGAGGCCGATCGGACCGACCACGTGGCGTGGGCCGAGGCGGGCATGATCATCGACATGGCCGGCGCCAGCGAGGCCGGCGAGCAGAAGCAGGCGTCGGGGGCCAAGACGCTGGCGGTCACCCTGGCGGTCGCCCGAGCGATGGCCAACGACGTAATCGCCGACGCGGTCCGTGCGGCCTTGGATATCGTCTCGGACGTCGAGGACGTGGCGATCGACCACCACGTCTGCTGGGCGGCCGCGCCCGAGTTGCCCACGGCGCCGGCCTCCAGCCAGCGCGACGCGATCGAAGTCTACACGGCCGCCGACTTCACGCCGCCGCAGCCCGACGGCAAGTACGGTCAGATCGTGGCCTACAGCTCGCTGGGCCGCGGTCTGTCGACCACCGGCGCCCCGCTGACCGCCGACTACCTCCGCGAGGACCTCGCGCGCGGCACACTCGACTCGCATCCCCTGCAAGCCCTCCGCCCGGCCGACCCGTATCTCGCCTGGGACTCGCTCAAGCTGCTCGGCAAGACGGTGCTGGACATGTATCTCGACGCATCCGGAATCAGCCAGTGGGCGAACATCATCCGCGGTTCGGCAGTTACCGGGCTGTTGTACGCCGCCAGCTTCGAGGTGGCCGATGAGTTCGATTCGGAAACGCCATGCGGCAGCATCACGCCCGTTTGTTTCGCGGCCGGCACGCCGATCCTCATGGCCGACGGCAGCACCAAGCCGATCGAAGCGATGCAGCGCGGCGACATGGTCCTGGCGGCCAGCGACCAGGACCCGGAAGGCGCGGTCGAGCCGAAGCCGGTGGTCGAAGTCTACCACAACCGCCCCGACCGCTTGATGGGGCTGCACATCGGCGACATGGTCATCCGCCCGACGCTGAAGCACCCGTTCTACGCTAAGGGCAAAGGCTGGACCGCCGCGTCCGAGCTTGAAATCGGCGACGAGTTACGCACGCACGACGGCGGCTGGGTGAAGCTCACCGGCAAGCACCAAAACGGCGATGTAAAGCCCGTGTTCAACTTCCATGTCGGAGACCGCCACACGTATTTCGTGGGTAAGACCGGTGACAGAAACTGCAACGCGGTACTTGTTCACAATGACAGCGGATCGGAATCAGAGGCTTCATCTTCTGACTGGTCATTCTTCGAAAACGATCGGATTGAATACTGTCCGTCACATGATGGGAAAGTGCACCTTTACTACGTGGACGCTGGATGGCTTTGGAATGAAGCACCTGTACACATCGGGACCTTTGACCCATTTGATCCACGACGTCTCGTCCAACAGGATGAGCATCTAGTGGCGATTTCCAAGGTGCAGGCTGAAGTATCGGGAATGAACACGACAGACAATTGGGCCGCGTGGTTTGCCAAGAATGCTGTGGACTTGAACGCGCCAAACTACATTAACATCGTCCATGGAAATGCCCATCCAGACCGATTTGACCGATTAGCGAAAGTGCAGAATGCGGTCGGCGAGTTGGCAACGACTTACGTGACGTTTGTGGTAACGGCTCCTTTCAGCGTTCGGGTGGCGTCGTACGGCCCGGGGCGACTCTCGCACAGTTTCAACTCGCACGCCGCACAGTGGTTTGGAAGAGAAGTAAAGGAAACGACGCACTTGAAGGCCTGGGCCGATCTCATTGACCGGGCAAGAAAGAGCAACCTAGTGCTTTGGCACAACTAAAGAGTCGGGTAAAGGGATTTCAGTTTGACTCGGGCGTTTTCGATGGTGAACTGCCAATCGACGCCACGTTGTTTTTCGTTGCTGTAGTCAGTCCAGGCTG
>Ga0180438_10011304_pt1 | contig 10799 bp, 17 predicted proteins | sample SS_ome_12_FD_132455 | JGI IMG/M metagenome (GOLD analysis project Ga0180438, IMG submission 132455) | Hypersaline lake sediment archaeal communities from the Salton Sea, California, USA - SS_3_D_2 metaG | ecosystem: Environmental > Aquatic > Non-marine Saline and Alkaline > Hypersaline >... | reverse complement strand
CGGGAATGCCGCCTCACCTGTTACCGAGGAAGGGATTCTTTACGTGCCCAGCAGGGACGGGATATTGTATGCGCTCACACTGGGAGGAAAGCTCCTCTGGAGATTCACGGCAAGGGAAAACATAGGCCCTCCCACGGTAAACCAGGGTAAAATATATGTCGGTTCATGCGACAGCAACTTCTATGTGCTGGACACGGGAGGGAAGGAGGTCTGGCGCTTCCAGAGCACGGATTACGTGTGGGCCCAGCCCTCTGTATGGGGAAACAGGGTTTATGTTGGGACCTGGGACTGCCATCTCTACTGCCTGGACAAGGATACAGGGAAGAAGTTCTGGGAATACAGCACCAGCACGCTTCTCAAGTCAAAGCGCCCCCCTTTCAGCGAAATGTGGGGGGTCGAGATCAGGAAGGAGAGGGAGGAAGATGACAAGGAAGGAGAAGAGAAGTACGATCTCAACGTCTCCGAGGGCCTGAAGGACGAGTACGATACGGAGAGCGAGTACCAAGTCAAGGTGGAGTACCAGCAGAAGATGAAGTATTAATTTAAATACTCTTCACCAATTTTTCAAATAGGATGAATCCTATACTTTACATTTTGGGGATAGCAATCTTTCTGGCCTTGTTTATCATTATTTTTCTTCTCCTGATTTTCCCCCCTTACCTATGAACCAATGCTTATAAGTTCTAATACATATAATCAAGATATTGAAGGCGCAGGGCACGCTTTTAAACTGCGCCATTCGAAATACGGGTGATAATCATATCGGAGAAGGTTGACATGAAGCTCATTCCCGAATTCAACATAGGAATGATAGGCCACGTGGACCACGGGAAGACCACGCTCACCGAGGCCCTGACGGGCAAGTGGACGGACACGCACTCGGAGGAGATCAAGAGGGGGATCTCGATCCGGCTGGGATACGCGGACATGACGATATACAAATGCCCGAAGTGCAAGGGAGCGAAGTGCTACTCCAACACGGAGAAATGCATAAACTGCTTCTCCAAATGCAAGCCCGTCCGGACGGTTTCCTTTGTCGACGCCCCGGGGCACGAAACTCTGATGGCCACCGTCCTGTCCGGGGCGGCCCTGATGGACGGAGCGATCCTTACAGTCACCGCGAACGAGGAATGCCCGCAGCCCCAGACCTCTGAACACCTGACGGCGATAGACATCGTGGGCATTGACAAGCTCATAGTCGTGCAGACCAAGATAGACCTCGTTTCCAGGGAGCAGGCCCTCGAAAATTACAATCAGATCAGGAATTTCCTCAAGGGGACCATAGCCGAGAACGCCCCTGTAATCCCGATATCTGCAAGGCAGAACGTGAACCTTAACGTTCTCCTGGAGACCATAGAGAACGTCATGAAGACGCCCAAGCGCGATCCCAAAAAGACCCCGAGGTTCTTTGTCGCCCGCTCCTTCGATGTGAACAAGCCGGGGACGGGAATAGAGAAGCTGAAGGGAGGCGTTCTGGGCGGATCCCTCATGCAGGGCCTCCTAAAGGTCGGGGACGAGATAGAGATAAAGCCGGGCATAAAGGTAAAGGACAGGTTCGAAACAGTTAAGACCAAGATAACTGGCCTGCAGAAGGCCGGTAAGGATCTCAAGGAGATAGAGCCCGGGGGCCTTATAGGGATATCCACCAAACTCGATCCCTACCTCACGAAATCGGATTCCCTGTCAGGAAGCGTTTTAAGCATCGCTGGCAAGCTCCCGCCCGCTTCCGAGAAGATCTCCCTCAGGATGAACCTGCTTAAAAGGGTGGTGGGAACGAAGGAGGAAATAAAGGTCGGGGAGATCCGGACGAATGAGAACCTCATGCTCACCTCCGGGACCATGCGCACGACAGGGACCGTGACCTCGGGAACGTCGGAAGAGATCGCGATCCAGCTCAAAACCCCCATATGCGCGGACAAGGGCGAACGCGTCGCGCTCTCCAAGCTCTTCTCCGGGCGCTGGCGCCTGATAGGGTACGGGGAGATAGTTTAGAATTTAATTTTCAGGAAGTATAAGTATGGAATATGAAACTTATCCAACCATACACCAACTTTTAAATCGAAGTTATGAATTATAAATTATGATTAGAAAATTAATCATACCTATATTCTTAGTGTTATTTGTTTTGTTTGTTTCCGGATGTGTTAAACAACAAACTATTGAAGAAAAAACATTCTTAGACTTCATAAATGAAGTCAATTTAGAAATACCATATACAATAGATGCGTATACTTCATATGCTTCAAGTGGTGGAGGAAGACAATATAATGAAACAAGAGAAATTGAATCAACAGAATTGAAAAAGACTGTTAATGAAATAAAAAACATGAAGATTGCTGGTTCTTTTGAAGCAGGAAATAGAAATTGTTATTATAGTATTGATGGACAATCTCCTAATTTCTTTATTTGTTTTGCAGATAGCAAAATTGTTAATTATGTAAAGAAAGACGGCCCGATGTATTCTTACTGGAATGCTCTTGGTTACGAGTTTGATATTGGCAGAAGTACTATAATCAATTCAATAAATGACCTTAAAGAATGTAACGTTGATTCAGATTGTACATTAACTTCTTCTGGAGTATGTGATCCAACAGGAAAATGCACAACAATTAGTGCAGCCTGTGATCCTGGTTGTAGAACTTCTATAAATACAAAACATTTCCTTATCTGGGATTTTGTTCCACTTGTTGAAGATCAATGCATTACTGATAAATGTGCAGATTCAGAACAAAAGGAATATTTTGAAGCATCTTGTGTAAATAATATTTGTGAATCAAAAATTGTAAAATAAATTCTTAATACCTAATTTCTGAGCTGGTTTTGAGGGAAGTGTCAGCTCGCTTTTGGTCGGGAGCAGGAAAAGCGGTGATAAACATTTAAATATTAAAAGGATAAAACAATTATCCAATAAACAAATACGGAGGAATAAAATGGCGATAGTCGGTTTGAGTTTCAATTCGGTTGACGCTAAGAGGGACAAGGAGCAGAGGATCAGGGCCGAGATAAAGGTCAATTCTGTCCCAAGGATAAACGACATGAAGGAAGTAACGATCTCGAGCCTGGGCAACAAGAAAGTTATCTCCATGGCCTTCGAATTCGTCACGAACTACGATCCCAGGGTCGGAGAGATAAAGATCGGCGGGGACCTTCTGTACATGACGGAAGACAACAAGAAATTGCTTAAACAATGGGAGAAGGACAAGAAACTCCCTGAGAAACCATCGCTGGAGATCCTGAATTACCTGTTCAGGAGATGCCTGCTCAAGGTTTCGAACATTGCCGAAGACCTTCAGCTTCCGCCACCGCTCCCGATGCCCACGATAAAACCAAAGGCGAAGTAAACCCGTTTATTTATGCTTTATCCAGGAATATGTAGATTTTTCTCTACCTACCTGTTCGCCAGCCTTATGTCTTCCCCCGTAACGGTCTTCCTTCCCGCGTGCTTGGCAAGCTTGACCGCGTCTATGGCGATCCTGTCCGCGATCTCCTCCACCGCGAGCGCGAACTCCTTCATCGCAGTTTTAGAGACCCTTTTCGCTCCCGCATCCTTCAAAATTCTCTCGAAAGGAGCAAGCGGAAGCCGGTGTTTTTTTACTGCCATTTTCGTTCCCCCTTAATTTAAACCTAAAAAGCTTATTTACCCTTTAATTTTATCAAAACTGGCTTATAAAGTTTTCTTTAAGTTAAAAGAACCTTAAAATCCTTATTTTTTTGATTTAAGAATGTTCGCAAACATAAAAGATTTTAAAAGCTAAATGGAGAGACTTTTTCGTTCCTAAACCTTTATAAAGCGACCCTGTCATAAAATTAATCAAGAATCGCTATATGGGAGGTAAATTATGACACAAGCATATTGCGTTAAGTGCAGGAAAAAAGTGGAAATGAAGAACGCGCAGAGCGTAACCTTGAAGAACGGAAAACCGGCAACCAAGGGCCAGTGCCCGAACTGCGGAACAAAGGTTTTCAGAATCGGAAAGGCTTAGTTTCCGTTCTTTTTATTTTGTTTGTACCAGCCCGCCATCTTCCTTAGTTCTTTCTGGAAGTCGAGCTCGGGTCGGTATTTCAAATCCTTCCTAGCGTTCGCTATGTCATAATTCCTGTTCATGGTGAGCACGTCCAGATAGGCCTTCATGCCCTTGACCGTGGCGAGCAGGCTCACAGCCCAGCAAGGAAGGGTTCTCGGTTCCCTCTCCAGCAGTCGTACGAGCGTCTCAGCGAATTCCATGAACTTAACCGGCTTCTCGTCCGCTATGTTGTAAACCCCCTCGGATTTCTTCTCGACCCCTCTTCTGAAAGCCTGGACGGCGTTTCTGATGTGCGTGACGTGGGTCATGTTATTCGTTCTTGGTATGGGGAATCCCTTCTCCAGGAGGCGAAGGTTTTTCCCCCACACAGGGGATCCCTCCCCGTAAATCGGGGCTATCCTGAAGATCAGGTTCTTCAGGCCCGAATCACGGACGAGATTCTCCGCCTCCCTTTTGGATTCCCCGTACGCGTTCACGGGATTCCTCGGGTAGCTCTCGTCCGCCTCTCCTTTGATCTCCCCGTACACGGAAACGGAGGAAGCGAAAATGAATTTCTCCGAGCGCTCGCAGGCCCTCAGGACGTTCCTCGTCCCCTTCACGTTTATCCTGAAGATATCCTCCCTGGGTCCCGAATACGAAACGATCCCTGCCAGATGGATAACGACATCCACATCCTTGGAGACGCCTGAGAGGGTTTCCGGCCTCGTGATGTCCCCCTTGAACACCTCGTACTTCGGATACATCTCCTTGGCCTTCTCGAAATCCTTCGAGAGAATCCGTATGTCCTTCCTGAGCTTCCCGATTTCCTTCACCACGTGTCTCCCAACAAAACCCGTCGCGCCCGTAACCAAAAGCATATTTATAAATATTCCCTATATTTAAAACTATGAAACTGGGCAAAGTCGAAACCTATATCCATCAGACCATAGAGAGGGACGGGGTCGTGTTTTTCGGGCTGATCGACCCTACGAACGACAAAGGAAAGGATCCTGTCGAGCTTGCGAAGGTCTTCGATGAGGCGAACGCTGACATAATCCTCATAGGCGGATCGACAGGTGTGGAAGGGGATTCTTTCAATGAAACCATGAAGACCATAAAGGAATCCGTGAGCAAGCCAATAATGCTTTTCCCGGGAAACGTCGGAGGCGTTTCCAGATACGCCGACGCCCTCTATTTCATGAGCCTTCTCAACTCCAAGAACCCCTACTGGATCACTGGAGCGCATGCTATCGCCGCGCCCATGATCGTGAAGATGGGCATAGAGGCGATACCCACCTCCCTCTTGATTGTCGAGCCGGGACAGACGGTCGGCCGGGTGGGGGAGGCGAAGCTAATACCGTACGACAAGCCCGATATCGCGGTCTCTTACGCGCTCGCAGGAAAGCTGATGGGACACAGGATAACCATACTGGAGAGGGGTTCGGGGGCACCTGGTCCCTCCTCACCCGAAACCTTCCGCGCAGTCAAAAAAGCCGTCCAGCATCCGGTTATATGCGCAGGATCGAGCAGGACACTTGACGACATAAGAAACACGGTAAAGGCAGGAGCGGACGGGATCCATATTGCCTCCCTGATCGAAAAGTCGGAAAGCCCGCTTCAAACAGCCAAAAGGCTGGTCGAGTTCACCAAGAAAGTGGGTAAAGAGAAGAGAGAATGAAAATCACAAATTCTCCAGGATGTCCTCCGCCCTGTCAACTATGACATCCGGCTTTAATTTCCCCAGCCGTTCCCTGGTGTGCCAGCCGTAGGTGACCGCGATCACCTTGCTCAGATTCGCGTTCCTAGCGGCCTTTATGTCGTTTGTCATGTCCCCCACGAATATCGCCTCTTCCGGCTTCACCCCGAGCCTCTCGAGGCAGAGGTGTATCTGGTCTGGATTCGGCTTGATTCTCTCGGAGTCCTCGTGCGCGATTATCTGGTCTATAAACTGATCTATGTCCATTTTCTCCAGGTGTATTTCGATTACTTCCCTCTCCCCGTTCGATATGACCGCTGTTCTGATCCCCCTACCCTTCAGGGAGGAAAGGACGTCCCTTATCCCCGGGAAGATTCTGACCTCGTTCTTTAGCCTCCCGGACATCTCGATGTAGATCTCCTTGGCCTTTTCCATCTCCTCCCTGGTCCGTATCCCGAGGTTGTAATAGAGCTCCTCCCAGGTCCCGTCCGTGAGCTTCGCGAGATCCTCCGGGGATCCGGGCATCTTCTTCCCCAGCCTTCTGGTGATCTCTGAGTATATCCTGTAGTTTAACTCCAGGCCGTCCACGATCGTGCCGTCCCAGTCGAACATCACGAGCCTGATCATGAAAGATAATGTTCAATAATCATTTATAAGTTTTACTGATACCTTATTTTCATGTCGTATACATTGCGTGCGAAATACAGAGTAGATTTTAGCAATAACCCTGACATTCTCCCACCCTATATAAGGGGAAGTAATTTTTCTGTCCTGCTTGAGGTCTATGAAGACGGAAAAAACAAAGCAAGGTTAAAAAACCACCCGAAAGTCGTGCTTGAAGGAAAGGCAAAGGAAGAGGCATTACACGGGTTTGGCCCGGGCATGATGTAAATCTTGTTATTTAAATTTTTTTCTTTTAAATTTAGTTTGAATGAAAGGGAAGCGAAAGACCCAGGCAAAGCCTGCGTCAAACGGCAGGCAACTTCTGATCGGAGGGATCGACGTCGGCCTCCACACCTCGCTAGCGTTGCTCGATCTTGACGGCGGGATCGTCTGCCTGGACACGCTCTTACACCCGACGAATTCCCAGACGCTCGAGCACATGATTGATTTCGGCAACGTCCTGGTCCTCTCCGCGGACCGGGCGAAAGCCCCCTCGAACATGAAGAAGATCGCATCCTCCATCTCAGCTAAAATGATCCTCCCCTCCAGGAACATGACCAGGAAGAAGAAGCGCGTCGCGATACTCGACTTCCTGGAAGACCCTCCCAAGATGAACGACCACGAGAAATCCGCTCTCGCCTCCGCGATCTTCGCTTACAAAAAGTTCAGGCCGAGCTTCAAGAAGCTCCGCGACCGCCTGGAAAAGGACAAGGAACAGCATAAGTTCGAAGATTCACGAAAGGAATTGTTTCTCAAGATGGTCAGGGACATATAAGCCGGTTCCTTGCGGGTTCGGGGGGGTTGGATTTTTTAAATCAAAGTTCTGAATTATAGAATATGGGGGAACCATTTATTTCTAAAAGGATGAAGAATATACTAGCGCGCGGTTTGGTTTTGACTCTAGCTGTTCCAGTTGGGTATTCCATGTGGCACGGAGCCAACACTTATGCCGCCTTGATGGGCGGCATGACAAAGACAGAGAACGAACAAAGGTTCTCAGACATTTACGAGGAGAAATTTTTAGGGGAATTGCAAAACATTGCAGGTAAACCAGGAAGGGAGCTTATGTATCTCCTTATGGGAACAAATGAGTAAGGCCTCTCCGTCCGTCTGCGGGTTTGGGGTAAGGATGAATTTATAAAATTTAAACTAATTTAGCAAATCATGGAAGATGATTCCAAAGGAGTCAGTTTCGACCCTCGAGAACTTGAAGGCATGATAAATAAGGATTTCTTTGTGATTTATTTAGGGGAAGAAGCCGTGGAAAGTACAAGAAACATCATGAAAAAATCTAAAAAATATAGCGAAGAAAAAATAAAAGAAGAATTAGAGAGGTTATCAGCAAACCGCGGAACTTTAAGTAAAATAGTTAAAACAAAATCATTCGGAAATTATATCACTGATTTCCTTGGCCTTTTAGGCAACGCAACCGATGAAGACGGCTCTGAGCTTTCCTACAATAATTACATTTTCAGATTAGAAAAAGTCGATTTCAGGGAAGGAGGGCTTCCTGTTCTATATGGAACTGCCGGGATAATTTCCTCCCACAGCATAGAAGACCAAAAATCAGTAACCTTATATCCAAGCCGATTTCTGGCAAAGAAACGGAGATTGCAGGTAGAACTCCTCTGAACATGCCAATTCAAAACTCGGAGGGACAGCTGAAGGCGATTTTCTGGTTCTGAGCCTCCCCCTGCGGGTTTCGGGGGTTGAATGCCCGGCGGGAGCATCTTATGTTTCTTAGCTTCATTATCCCCCCGGTCTCGCAGTGTAATCTTTCTAATCTAAATAAGCACAAATCCTGATATGTTCATCTCACGCACATGCTTTAGTATTTCAGATTCATTTACTGTCTTATCTCCGGCTAATTCTTGGAGGGCTTTTTGGTAAAGTTTCGATTTTGATATCCTAAAAACAGGGGTTTTCACAACTTTAGTGTACCACATGAAATCACGCCTTAACTCGTTAAGTGGGAGGTACTCTAATCTTTCGAGTTTTTCGACCGCACTTAATTTGAAATCCGGGTTTGTTTTCTTTAAATCGGGCTGTCCGTTCTTTCCGCAGTAGTTCGCAATAGTAGAGAAATGGGTTCTGCACGCATTGCATTCAATACCGACATCCCCGCAGAATTCTTTGAGCGCATCGAAAATTTCCAGTGGACTGTAAAGTTGATTATCTGACAACCGGAAACCAGCCTTCTTGAGAGCTTCCGCCATTGCGTTTTGGGGCTCTTCACTTGATTTCAATCCATTGCCATAACTTTTGCCAGGGTGCTTCCGATAGTTCATATTCGTCACCTGTTTCAGTATTTGATACAAAATTTTAAATCAGTATTGCTTTAACAGGCAAAGCCCCCCCCCCAACCCCAATCTTGGATTTATATACGGGAATCAATTATGTGGTATGATGGAGAAAGGTATGGAGGGGGAAGTCTTCAGGTCTGACCTGTCGCGCTGGATAGCCGGGATGTACTGGGTGACCTTATCTTTTTGTTTTCGTTAATGGTTGTGGTGCCCGTGATGGCGGGCATGAAGTATATCGAAAACACTCTGTTCGTTACTGCGTTCTTCGGCGTGTTCTCCGTGGTTATCATCGTGATAGCCTTCACCATAAAGAGGGCGTACGGGATGAAATTCTCGCTCACGAAGGACAGGCTGGTCATACACGGCATATTCAAAAAGAACGTCATAAAAAGGTCCGACATAGTGAGCGTAGAGAAAGTGCCGATACCTTTCGGCTTCAGGCTGTTCGGGGCGAGCTTCCTCGGAGGGTGGTACTACCTCCCGGGCATAGGGAAGGCATGGGTGACAATGGGCAATTTCAGGGACGGCGTGCTGATAACGACCAGGGAGAAATCACATTACGTGATAACGCCCCGCAACCCCATGGAGTTCATAAGGAAGCTGAAGGCTTAAGTTGTTTAAAATCAGGGGAGCAAAAGGCGTATGGAGAAAAAGCTCAAGAAGAATATGGTCATCACCAAAAAGGAGCATGACGAGTGGCACAGGAAGCACAGCGAGTACGAGGGGAAGCTCGACAAGGAGCACGAGCTCTGCCACAAGAGGGCAGGCATCGTGGTAAAGGGGTAAACCCAAGTTTCCCGCGTTTCCGATATTCCCGGGATTATTTCTTTGTCACGAACTTGGTCATGCCGAAGGCCACTATCGCCCAGAGGACGACAACGAGCGCCGATATCAGGAACCCCACAAAATCGCCCTTCATGTAGTTCCAGGCGGCGAGCGCGAGGTTTGCTATGACAATCACGGCGAACACTGCCTTGAAGAATTTCTGCTGGTCCATGCGAATATTTTGTTTTTTATAAATAAATGAAGCCCCCTAAATCCGCTTGATTATCGATTCCTTTATCATGCCCTTCGGTGGATATGGGTATTGCTTTCCCCTGTATAAATATATCCTGCACCCGCACCTGCAGTCCTTTCTGGCGAACTCGCTCGCCCTGCCCTTCATGGCGAGATCCTCGCAGGGAAGGCATTTGCCTTTGGCGGGGTTTTCCTGCACGTCCTTCCCGTCGACCCTTACTGTGGGCGATCCCGGGAAGCCGTGCTTCCTCGCCTTGGCGTCCGAGTCTATCAGTATCTCCTTTACCACGGCCTTCACCCCGAGCCCCTTCAGGCTTTCCCTGACGATCTCCCTGGTCTTCACGCACCATGGGCATTCCATGGTATAAAGAATCTCGATTCTCATGATTCCATAATTTGACGCACGCGCATAAAAATATTTTCTTGGCGGACTATTTCTCAAAGAAGAGGAGGCTCTCCCTCAGCCTCCCGACCTTCTCCGTACGATTTCGAAGGCACCACCTCTCGTTCAGGACGTAGATGTTCCTGACTGAGAAGCCAATTTTCTCGGCCTGCTCGGAGAGGAGGAGGTCGCTTTCCACCACTTTGTCAGGGAAGCAGCCATTCCCCACGACTATCGCGAGCTTCGCTCCGGATTTGCAGACCCTGTGCAATTCCGAAAGCGATTGCTTCATATCGGAGAAATAGGCTTTGACTATGTCCGGCTCGGATTTCTTGATCCCTATGTAAGAGCGGATCCCCCGTTTCTTGGGCTTCTGGAAGAAGAGGAACTCCTCGACCCTGTATATCTTCGTGTATTCTATCTTGTTCAGGTAGGGCGGGGAAGTTATAACGAAGTCTATGGATTCGTTTGGTGTTTTCATTTTCCTGGCGTCCCCTTTCTCGATAAGGGTTTTGCAGGGCTTTGTCTTCAGCCTTTCCAGGTCCTTTATCATGCGCTTCATCCGGTGGTGGTAGAACTTCCGGAACGGAGGGGTGGGGTGCTTCTTTCGTTTGAGAACAGCCCCGTCCTTGTACATGTAGGAGCAGCGTGTCGCGCTCGAGATCAGGCCCAGCCTGAAGAAATCCTTCGTTTGGTTGTCCTCTACCCCCTCAACGAAGTTCCTGAAAAGGAGG
>Ga0180438_10011301_pt1 | contig 10800 bp, 13 predicted proteins | sample SS_ome_12_FD_132455 | JGI IMG/M metagenome (GOLD analysis project Ga0180438, IMG submission 132455) | Hypersaline lake sediment archaeal communities from the Salton Sea, California, USA - SS_3_D_2 metaG | ecosystem: Environmental > Aquatic > Non-marine Saline and Alkaline > Hypersaline >... | reverse complement strand
TATTAAGAAGCTCAGAATAATTGTTATTGAAGTCTGTTCTGCTAATTTCGTCAATAGAATCTTCAGCTATTTTTTTGTAATATTCGAGCGCGTCCTGAACAATATAGTCTTCAACTTCGTCCCATTCTTTTATTCTGTTCATTTCTGGTTCATTTTCATCTTCATAGTCTGGAGCAAAGTCTTTGTACTGTTGGTCATCCCCACCGCGATATTTTCTTTCCTCAACGTCTTCTTCTTCGTCATCCATACCATCATATTCTAACTCTTGGTCTTCTGCATCAATTTTGCCTTTGTGTGCTGATAGCGATTGACTTGGAGTTCTCGAATAAGCACTCGCATATTTTTTTGAATAGCTCACTCGCTCTGTATCTGATTTGGTAACACAAGGTGGCTTGCCATAACCAGGGCTGGGGTTTACAACTTTTCCTTGCCTATGACAGTAATCAGCTTTACTTCCAGCCTCACTTAATATTAAGTCAATATATGGACTTCCTAAATATTTCATAATTTACTCCTATGTTATTGTAATTGTGTTTTCAGCTGTAAATGTATCAGTTTGTGCGCGTAGGTCTGTAATAGCAGTTCTAATTCGACTTGGCGTATCAGTCAACACGGTTGCCAACCACAAATCTGCTTTTGTTTCCGCGTCTGTATCAGTCTTGCCGTCAAATGTTTGCGTCACTGGCAACTGAGATTTAATATACTTTTCGTTTGTTGGAAGCGTATATGTAATAGCTCCCGTAAAGGTTCCACCAAAGTCTACCTTTGGCTCACCAAATTTTTCCATAAGTACTAATTCGGTTTTGTCAAAAACCAATTCTATCCTTACAGAGAAAACGTTATTGCTAACTGTTTTGATATATGTTGCATCAGCCATGTTATGTACCTCACTATTATTTATAAGTAACTACTTTTAGTAGTTTGTGTTACCTCATTATTACTCTGGCATCCTTCCAATATTTTGGTAGCCACTTCTCAAAATTTTTCCAATCTTTTGGTCCAAACCCAACTAGTAGTTTTACATCCTTTTTTCTCATACATAGACCACTAACTCCCGACGCAGTACCCTTTTTGCCTTTAAACAAATCAAGGTACATATCATCTCCATACCAACCTAAATCTTCACCTTTTATTCCTTTTATTTCTCCATACCATAATGGCCATGTTGTATTCTTAATAACTACTCCAGGTTTTCTATTAATATCTTGAACTACGTTTCCATGCTTAACTATCAAATCAAGTAAATCCCAATTTGGCCTCACAATATTTTTTTTGGCTTCTGCTATCATATCAGCCAACATTTGATTGTGCATCTCAATTATTTTTCTTTCTATTTTCATGCCGCTGCTGCCATTGCCTTTTTGATTCTTTCCATATCTTTTTTGTGCTGTTCTAATTTTCGTTGTCTCTCTTGTTCAAGTCTAGCTTTTTGTTTTTGTGCTGCAATATTATCATCAGCCATACACCTACCAGTCACGCCTGGAGCAACGTATGTTAAATGCCTTGCATCTACCCATGAATGACCAGCCTGTTGTTCACAATCTCTTCTTTGTTCAGCAGAACTTTTTGGACCCTTTTTTTTGGGTTTTCCAAAAAGTTCGTCCAAATCGTCTTCCATTATTAATACTTTATATAATTTCATTTTTTCAAGTCTAACCATTTCTGGTCTGATTTACTATACTTGATACGCCCTGCATCTATTAGTGTACGCATACATATTGGCCAAGCTACATCTTCTGGTTTTCCTTGCGCCATTACGTGGGCGACACAACGCTTGCGTACGTCTTTTGAGCGTTCTGAATATTTCGGCTTCTCATTTAATATTATTGAAAGTCTCATTCTTAAATTTAGAAAACATCAACTCCCCAACCAATAGAAAAACCACCGCCTTTAAGGTTTACATAAATAATTAAATACATATTTAATGGAGATAGTGATTTATTCAAATCACTACCGTCTTTTAATGTGCCATCAATCAAAAATGCTATGCCGTGTTCGTTTCTTCCAGGCGTAGAGGCCTCGGTTGCTTTCTTATCAAACATAATGTCATTAATATTTGTAATAGGACCCTTCTCTTTCAAAACGTCTGTTGGCATCTCTTTATTAGAACTTTGAATGAGAGTTGCCTTATTAATGTTTCCTAACTTTTTTTCTTTAAACTCATTAATAATTCCCCATTCATTCAATAAGTCATTAACTGTTTTTTTATCCTTCATAATAATTCTCCTTATCCAGTTATAAATCCCACTGGCTCTGCCAGTTGTAATAATTCTTCTCTGAGTTTTTCTTTCATAGATTCTGATTCTGTGAGCAACCTGTCTCCATCAAGCGTTAAATCACCGCGAGGTCCAGGCATTGACTGATATTTGGAACGTATGCGACCTAAAATTTCTTTAGCTTCCGCTAGAGCATAATCCCTAATCCAGTCAATATATCTTATATCTTCATCTTCTGCCATAAATTGAACCTTGGCTATTACTTTTTGTGACTTGACTGGTGTAGGGAAAAGATAAAGTTTATTTCCTATCATTTCCCATGTTCCTTCGCGGCCTAAAGTTCTAATGTACATCTCATTATACATAGTTTGAATCCAGTAGTCTGTCATATGAACAAGCCGCGCCCAATCATCAATAAAATATTCGTTGAAAAATTCATTGAGAAAAAAATCACTTAGATGTGGATTATAAAATACTTCTCTTACGCCTAAATATTCTTCGGGGACATCATAACCATTAACATAAGATTGTGTGGTAAATGCGACAAGAGCTTCATCAGGCGGGCAATACTGGCTGTACAGTTCGAGCGCAGAATCATAACAAACATCTAATTGCGATTCATGCAATTCAACCTTGATAACTGGCGCACCTAGCTTTCTCATAATGTAGTCTTTAACTACGGTACGCGTACTTACACCTGGAGTTCTTCTCATTGCCATTATGGAATATCTCTCGTCCTATTTCCTGCTTCTCTATTCATTATTTAAGCAATTCGACCAACATAGCTTTAGTGGCGTTTGTTGGGTATTCGATTTGTTTGTCATCTAGTAATTTTTTTATTTCGTTCTTTGTCAAATCGTCTGTATTAATTTCTTCCTCATCTTCGCTTTTAGATTCTTCTTCTTTTACTTCTTCAAGAGGAGGAGAATCTGGTGGAGAATCTACTAACAACTCTTTTTTTGGCTCTTCTACTTTCACAATAGGCTTAACTACAGCAGGTTTAGCTGCTGGAACCTTATCTTCAATAAGTTGTAGAGCCTTCGGATAATTAAGACCTTCGTTAACATCAATTTCAACAATCTTGTTAACAGGTATCTTCATTATCTTGCCGTTGATTTGAAGTATTAATCGAGAACCTGTTTTATTCCTAAACTTTCTTTTCATCGTTAGCTCCTTTCTTCTTTTTTATAAATTTTCTTCTAGTAGGGCAACCAATTCGGCTTTATTCGCTGTATTTGAATACTCTACATCCATGTCGTCCAACATGTCTTTAATTTCAGCTTTAGTCATAGCTTCAACGTCAATGTTATCATCAGCTGCTGAATCGTCCACTGGCGCATCATCCACTGGCGCATCCACTTTTTTTTCTTCAACTTTTTTTGGTTGAACAGCGTCTGCTTTTTTGTAATCTCTTACGACTTCGTATTTTCTTACGACTTCGTATTCCCTTACTACTTTATAGTCTGCCATTTTATAATCACTCCTTAGTTAAAATTTAAAAAGGGGTGAGGCGAGTAACCCCACCTCACCCCTTGCTTTGTGTGCTAGCTTGTAAGCGTATTAGTCAACAACTATCTAACTGGTATCTATTAGATTAGGTCACTACCACTATCAATAAGGTCACGGCCTTGTGTTTGTGGTGATTTGTTAGCTGCATCAAGTCCGTAGTTGGTGATGCCGCTTGAACCCTTAGCTGTTAGGTTATTAACCTTGATAACGCCATACATGCGTGGACCATTTTCTACAAAGACTGTTCCGTAGCGAGTCATTAGTCCCTTACGTGGGTTGAAGCTCTCTGTATCCAATACAGTTGGTGTAATCTGTAGTGGTACGTATGGACAGTAGAAGAATCCAGCGTCCATGAAAGATTCGCCCTTGTATCCGATTAGGATTAGGTCGCGTGGGAATAGAGGGTCTTTGAAGACCTTGAACTTGTTGTTCAATGTTCCTGCGAACTGGATACCGATGTTGTAAGTGAAGTCTGCATCTGCGTCTGTGCTAAACTCACGTAGTGATTCTAGCTTTGCGCCGATTTCAGGAGATGTTACAATCCAGTTTCCAGAACCGCGTAGCGACTGACGGTAAATCTGGTTTGAAACTTCGAGGATTTGATAGAACAAGGATTTGTTTCTATCATCGAAGTTACCAGAACCGACTGCTGTGGCTGTTCCACCACCACCAGAAGTAATAGTTACTAAACCACCAGTGATGAATGGGTCGTTGTAATCGTAAGTTGTACGAATACCAGCGTTAGTAATAAGCGTGTTCAAAACCTCACGGTCGATTTCAGCTGCAATCTCGTTTGCGAGTAGCGCAACGAGTTCTTGCTCTGCATCGACGTTGTGCATTGCGCGGAGGTCTTGGCTTGCTTCTACTGACCATTTGGTTCTTAGCTTTCTGGTTTTAGCTGTTACTGGTGAACTTTCAACTGTTAGCTCGATTTCAGGTAGCTTGCGCTGATTTTCCATGTTGTAATCGTAGGTGATTGTTGAAGCACCAGCACTTGGTGTTACGCCATTAGCTGGTAGGAGTGCGATTTCTGCCGAAGCAAGAACCAACACGCCAGCTGCCGTAGTTAGTCTTACATAGGCAAGACCGCCCTGTACGTATGCTTCTACAGCTGTAATACCAGCAATAAGTGCTGCTGGACCGCCAGCACCATCATCTAGCAATGTGCTAGTTTTGATATTTGTGGCTGGAACGGCAACATACGTTGTTGGTGCTGCTGTTTCCTGAATACCATTAATGGTAAACTCGACAACGTTAGTTGCTGCTGCGGCTGTTGCTGCGTCTGCAACTTCAAAAGTAATACTTCCAGTGCTGTTAATGTAAGGAGTTGCTCCAAGTGCATGTCCAGCTAGGATAACTGCATTTGCTACACCGCCAGCTGCTGCTGCGATGGTGGCAGGCTCACGATAAATTGTCTGCAAGCTGTAGTAAGGGTCGATGAACCATGTGTCACCGATAAAGTTTGCATACTCGGTTCCCGCTACTGTCTGTCCTTTATTGTAAGACTGGTCTGCCATACCGTGCTGGTGTACACCAGTTGATTCTAGTTCTACCAAACCACTGTATTTATACTTTAGGTAAAATACGAGTGATGCTGGTGAAGTCATTGGTTGAATACCTACTAGTTCATTAGTTACCAAGTTTGGATAAACTCTGCGAACCAATGGGAGTAGGTAGTGTTGGAATGTTGCAACATTAGGTGCTGCTGCAACGCCCTGTCCAGAAAGCGTAGTTTCTGTAATTAGTTCGGTTCCCTTGCGAGCTTCGTTCTCAAGAAGAATTGCAGTAGAGAGAATATTATATTCACCCTTAACTCCTTCTAGTAGAGGGGCCCATTTCTTTGCAAGGACTTGACCGACTCTATAATAAGTGTCTTGGTCACGTACGTCTGTAATCATTATTATTTACCTCTCTAAATTAATTTAATTAATCCCGCTTAATTTTCTCATTCTTTCTACTTGGGAGTCTACAGGAGCTTTATCCTGTACATCCTCTTCAATGATTTCGCCCTTTGATTGTGTGAAGACTTCTTCTTCGATATACGAATCTTTATCGCTTTTTACTTTTTCTTTTAAAACCATAAACTTGTCGTCAACTTCGGTTGCCGATGTGCATTCAAAGAGTTTCTTTTGGAAATAGTCTTTGTCTGAATCTGGCAAATCCTCAAGAAGTTCATAAGCTCTAACTTTAGCTTTTTGATGTTCTATTGATTCATCCTTTCTAGCCAGCCTACCTTTAAGCTGTTCAATTTCTTCTGCTAATGCAGAAAGTTTATCATCTTTAATGCGTGATTCACGCTCTAGCGTAGTGTCTTCAATAAACGGAGTTACAAGACGGGCAACCTCATGTAGAATGCGAGGAGCCTTTGCAAACTCAGGGTCAAGCGACATATCTTCTGCAATAATGTCTCTCATTTCTGTTTTCGAGTTTGTTAGGAAAGTCGTAACTTTTTCAGATAGACTTTTCTTTAGGTCTTCAACTTCCGATTCGAGACCACTTAGCTGTTCTGTCTTTTCAGAGATTGCGTCAACTAGCTTTTTGGAATATTGCTCTTTGGCTTCCTCAACAGCTGCTTCTGCTTTCTCTTGCGCTGAAGCATCAATCTCACGCTTGTAATCTACAAACTTTTCGATAAGTGCTTTAGCTAGTTTATCGTCAATTTCACTCTCTAAGAGTTTTTTAGTGAGTTTACTCATTATTTAATCCTCCTGAATTTTAGCTCTTTTTAAGTATCATGTCGAGCGCATCTACTAAGCAATCATTAAATGCGTCCGACCTTTCATCTTCTTCTACAATCGCAGTTTCTGTTTTAGACTTCAATACGCCTGGGTCCACCCAGTTTTCTCCGTCAACAGATTCTTTTACCATCTCAGGCCATGCGCCTGGAGTAGATGGGTCTGCAACTATATCAAAAGTTATTAGGTTGTAATCATCCTGAACGATATTGGCAGATTCGTCCTTGTCTTCTTTAACACTACCAGTACCTCTACTGGAAATACCAAGTTTAACACCAGACCTAATAAGCGATTCCAAAAGTTTGCCAGCTGGCGTTTGCAAAACTTCTAACGAACCATAGACAATTCCGTCTTCGTCCATTTTTAGTTCTGTAATCGCATGGCTTGCTTTGTCTAAGTGTATGCGCGGGTCTGAGGGATGGTCAATCTCCCCTAGCATCCTTTTTTCAGAAAGCGTATTTTCGTGCTTATCAATTTCTCTTTCGAGAATTTCTCTAGGATACATACGACCGTTTGCATTTTTTACACCAGCCTTTTGAAATACACCTTCTAGGCGCAATGCGCGAGTTCCGTCTGCTCTTTCGTTCACATTATCAACGGTATATGAAAACTCTGTTGTGTCTGTAAAGTAATATTTCATCAATTTTTACCTCTTACTTTTTGATTGTTTTAAGGGCTGCTTGCATATCCTTTAGGAAACTCTCTTTGCCGCCTTTTGCGACATTAGCCGCAAAATTAATCATGCTTGCTGCTTCTGCTCTATCACCAGTGGCTTTTATCAAGACCTCAACAGCTTTTTTTGCACTCTTATATTTTGACTGTATCGTTTCTCCTTCTGGAACTTTTAGCAATCTGTGCATTTTGCCCTTTTCAATACTTACTCCCTGGCTCCATTTAGCTTCACTTACTTTTTTTTTTCAGCAAGGTCATATAGCCATGCTTCAACTTGGTCAAACATGTACTCGTAACTTTCATTGCTGGCTCTTTGAGTATCTAGGTTATGTACTAGAGCTAACAATTCCACAATACCATCTCTGCCAATTTCTTCATCGTTTTCAATGCGTGACTTGTAAGAATTGTAAGAAGTCTCAATTTCTTCCTTAGTCATTTCTGAAAGTTCCTCGATTTCTTCTTCGCCTTCATCGTCATCAGCAGTTGCAGCTTCTTCGTCGCCTTGCTTCTGACCATAAGAACGTTCGCCGCCGCATTTTTCGCATGTGCAATTTAGTGTGCTAAAACCAGTGTTCTCACAAAGTGATTCGGAAACTTCATCGCCGTCATCATCAACAACGATGTTATCATCGTCTGGTTGTTTTGCTTTGCCTTTCTTGGTTAAGCACTTTCCATTTTTGCACTTGCCTTCTTCATCTTCGGCTTCCTCCTCGGCTTCTTCCTCTCCACCTTCTTCTTCATCATCTTCTTCTGGTGGTCCTTGAGGTCCGCGAGGTCCTTGTTTTTTTCTTCCTTCTTCTACATCACTTTCTTTTTCTTCTGCATCAATTGACTTATCTGCATTTTCGTCGTCTTCTAAATCAGGCTCCATTTTGCCTTCCCCAAATGTATCAGGGGTAAATTGACGAACTAGATTTACAATGGACTGTACCCTACCATCTTCGGTAAGACCAGACTCCATCATTTCATTTACTTCTGCCAATGCTTTTCTTAATGATGAAAGCATTTCTGGCGCTAGAATGTCGTTTGATTCTGCAATGATGCTAACTAGAAGATTATGTAGTTCGGAAAGGTCTATGTTTGCGTATACACGCTGATTGAGTTCGGCTTCAAGCAATCCAATTTGCTTTGCGAAACTCTCATTGTTATAGTTACCAACAACCATATTCAGCCTGTTGATTTCTTCTGGAATTTTGAGTTCGGCAAGTTTATTTAAGTAACTCACAATTTCGTTTACTCTATCATCAGTTACTACCATTTCTGCTTTATCATAAACTTCAGAAATTGCATCAAACTGTTCTTTCCTTGTTAGACAATAAAATTCCTGCATGTCTTCTACAACAGGGAAATAGTCTTCTGCTTCATCTTTTCTGCGCTGAATATTAACAACAGATTCAAAAAATACGCTGTTATTTGGTAAGTTTTTGGCGCTCTTGCGGGCGCTTATGATATTCTCTTTAATAATTGAAAGAGAATCTTTCTGTTTTGCTTGCTGTGGTTGTTCATACAAACTAACCGAAATAGTTTCACCTTCCATTAATCTTGTAAGTAGATTGTTGGACGGTTTAGTTGCAGCAATAGCTTGCTTAAGTTCATCACTTGCCGATTCAATCAAATCGCCAACTGTTTCCTTAAGGGAACTGCTTACATAATTTTGTTTCTTGGGCAATTCCTCATTAACAATTCTTTCAACTCTAAGTTTTTCTTTTGTAAGAGTTAAAAGTTTCTTCTTATAGTGTTCTACAACTTCATGCTCATCATCTGCCAACGCTTCTATAATATTATTTACGATTTCTTTTTCGCGCTGTGCAAATTTATCATTCTCGTTTGCAATGGATAAAAATTGCGCCGAACCAAAACTAACCTCTGTTGCGTCAGTTTTGAATTCGAGTTTCAACAAATCCCTGCTTTCTTCGTTTACTACAAAAACATGATTCTTGTATGTTCCTACTGCCGTTAACGAAGGGTGAATTTTATCAAGAGCAACGTTAACACTTTTAACTTTAGATTCCAATGACTCTTTTAGTAATGTGTAGAACGTATAAATGTCATAAGACTTTTTTGGTAAAGACATTATATTTTTTCCTCCTTAAACTTTGTTGGGTCTTGTTTTTCTTTAAACTCGTTTATCATTTTTGAAAATTGAACCTTATCTTTCTTCACTCTGGACTCCACGCCGTCAAGTTCTCCTTCAACTAATAAACGGTTGTACGTACCACTGTACTTTCCGTTCATAGTATTATCTTTGTATTTATCTTGTTTTTCAAACGTAAATTTTAAAGTTTCTTCGCCTTTTTCTACTTCTCCTGGTGTAGAAACTTCTCCAGCGGCTTCTTGGCCCGCCTCTGGAGCGCCTTCTTCTCCAGCAGCAGCAGGCTGTTCGCCACCTTCGGGAGCTGCTTCTTCGCCATATCCATATTCACCTTCTGGTGCTGCTTCTTCTTCTGGCGGTTGTGCTGCCTGTTCTTTTTTGGCTTCTAGCTCTGCTTCTTTAATATCTTCTTGTTCTCTTATCTTTCTTAATTGTAACCATTCTTTTTCATCAATTTTAAAAATATTTTTCGCTATCCATAATCTAGGAAAACCATTATCAAAGTAATCTCTTGCCTGACTTAATCTGTTGTTAACAACTTCGGCTTCCATCAATTCTGCTAAGTTAGATGAAGGAGTTAATTCCAACTCAAAATCATACAATTCTTTTTTCTTATAACCGCGAAGCAAAAGATGCACAATGGCAACCTTGTAAAGACCTTCGCAAATATGTCTTTGTACTCTTTCTATTGTTCTGGAAAATCTAATATCCTGTTGGCTTAATGTTGACCTTGCATCATTCCAACCACGCGCACCTTCATCACCCGATTGTAAATATATTCTAGGGATTTTCAAAGCAGCCAGTATTTTATCTTTAAAATATTTAACGTCGTCTATCTCAGACAAATTCTGAGCGCCAGGTAACTGTTCTACTCTAGTGTTTTCCTGCCCTTGCCTAACAGGGATATAAAAGTCTTCGTCCACGCCAAACGGATTCGACTTATAATCAAGCTGCCCTGTCAGTGGATTTACAAATCCGCGTTTTCTAAATTTCTGTCTTATTTTGTGTAGGTATTCTTCGGCTTTTGTTGTGTTAAGGTTTCCAACATTGATAAAAAATATTCTTCTTTCTGGAGCGCGTGAAATTCTGTAAAGAACCATAGCGTCTTCCATTAACCTTAACTGCCTGTACGGTCTTCTTCCACCTTCAAGAACGGAAATTCCATATGGTCTGTAAATATCTTGGTCATCACGGATTTTAAAATGAACCATTTGGAACGGGTCAAATTCTGGTGTTTCTCCAGATGGTATCATTTGAATAAATCCCATCAATCGACCATTCATTTCAAACCTAACTACAGTTTTTGGCGGAAGGGGTTTGAGGTACAGTATTCCTTTTCTGTCTTTCTGCAAAACTATTTCGTAAAAGGCATCTCCCATTTGACAAGTACGTCTTACAATATTCCACATTTCTGAATTAACGTCTATACGTTTATAAAATAGCCATTCTAATTCTTCTTTAATTTTATCGTTGTCGGAATAAATTTCAAGAACGGTTCCCTTGTCATTTTTTTGTGTTGCGTCATCTGCATAAATGTCAAGCCCAGAATTGATAATGTCATAAGTACCCATTTCTT
>Ga0180438_10011297_pt1 | contig 10802 bp, 5 predicted proteins | sample SS_ome_12_FD_132455 | JGI IMG/M metagenome (GOLD analysis project Ga0180438, IMG submission 132455) | Hypersaline lake sediment archaeal communities from the Salton Sea, California, USA - SS_3_D_2 metaG | ecosystem: Environmental > Aquatic > Non-marine Saline and Alkaline > Hypersaline >... | reverse complement strand
CAACCGCCGAGATACTTGACCCACTGCTCGTTTCGCGTGTAGAAGACACCGCGATGGAACTGCTGCCGGTTGAACAGCAGATAGAACTCCCGCCACGACGTGTCTTCGAACCAATTGCCCAGCGCCAACTCGACGTAGTTGGTGGCGGAGATGGTGCGGGTTCGATCCGATCGGTTGGTGAGTCCGACGGTCCAGATCAGGCAAGGATCGCCGACGTCGTCTCCGCCGGCGAGCGCGTCGGGCATGGGGCAGAAGTAGGTGATCTCGGCGGCGATGCCGTGGTGCCGCGAGACGATCCGGTTGTAGCCCAAGCCGATATGGCAGCGCCACTGGTCGAGTTTTCTGGTGGGCGGATAGCCGTTGGCGGTCCACCACTGGCCGGTTTCCTCGTCGCGGAGATAGACCAGCTTACCCACCGTGTCGCGCGGCGTGCCGTCGACGTGCCATCGCGAGATGCGGCCGACGGTGGGGTCGCCGAGGAACGAATACCCTCCGCCCAGGTGACTGGCCACGTAGGCCCAGTTTCCGTTGGAAAGCACGTTCATCCAGGGCCGGTCCAGGAGCGGCTCGGTGAGGATGAACTCCTTGCCGTCGGGCGAGAAGTTGCCGTACGACTTCGTTTTCATGGGGCGTCTCTTACCAGTGCTTGCAGGCATACACGAGATCGTCAAGCTTCCCCAGCGCCACGCATTGGACGTGGTCGGCCGCTCCGTAGTAGAGCTTTACGGCGCCGTCGTCCTCGACGATCATCGAACAGGGGAAGCAGACGTGCTCGACCAGCCCGGTCAGTTCGTAGTCGGCTTCCGGCCAGAGGACGGGGTGCTCGGTGATGTGCTTGACCTTCCACGGCTGACGCTCGTCGAGGATGGCCGCGGCCACGGCGTACTCGGTGGTGCTGCAGTTGCTCATGATCGTATGGAACAGAATCAGCCAACCTTCGTCGACGCGGATCGGATTGGTCGACGGCCCCAGCCCGTGATAGGCAATCAGCATCACGTCGGCCGATTGCAGAACCAGCCGGGCGTCGCCCCAGTGAACCAGGTCGGGTGAGTAAGCCAGCCAGATGTCGCCCTTGCCGGCCTTGGAGGCGAGGTTCGGGCGGTCCAGCCGCATGTAGCGGCCGTCTTCGCTCTTTTCGGGAAACAGCACCATGTTGCGGCCGTCGAGATGATTCATCCAGTGCGAAAACGTGAGCGATTCCAGATCCGCCGAGGTGAAGCAGGCCACGCGGCAGTATCCGTTGCCCGAGCAGGCCACCAAAACCTTGTACTCCCCGTCGATCCACTGGATCCGCGGATCGTAGTAGACGTCGGCGGTGACGAACTTCCAGTCGTCGGACTCGGGCATATCGTAGGGCATTTCTCGCATTTGCCAGTGCAGGCCGTCCTCCGAGTCGGCCGCCCAGAGCAGCGTGCGGTGATTGAGTTGGTTGCAGCGGGTGATCATGACGTATGCGGCCCGGGGATTCTCGTGCCGGGCCTTGACGGCCGACGAGTTGTAGACGGCCCGCATCAAGAACGGAAAGTCCCGGGCGGTCAGCACCGGATTGCCTTCATATCGCGTCAGCACGCGCCTTGTTGGTTTTTTCAGATTCATCAGATTATCCCATGGCGGTTTCGGAGATTCTGGTCGGGCAGGTGCAGGCACCCACGCACTTATCTTCTTGGCCTTTCCACGTGGGTGCAAGCACCCACCCTACGCAGACGTTTACAACTCCTCGTCGGACCACGCTTTACCGCGCCGCTGTTCGAGCAACTCGCGGACTTCGTAGGCGCGTTGCTCCGAAACGTTGTAGAAGAAGAAGAGTGCAATGCCGAGCACGCCGGCCAGCACGGAAAAGCCCGCGAAGCAGAGGCGCATCGCCAGCAGAGTTTCTTCCGGTTGGATCTTGCTCTTCACATCGAAGCCACTCAGCCAGACGGCGATCCCGGAGAACAGGAAGGTCAACGAAAAACCGAGCTTCTGGACCCACGAGAACACGGCGCCGAAGACGCCTTCGCGGCGCTTGCCGTACTCGTATTCGTCGACGTCGCAGAGGTCGGCCATCATGGCGGGGACGAGCACGCTGAGGGCGATCCAGACGGGGCCACTGAGCAGTCCGTCCAGCAGCAGCAAGTAGGGCAGTTCGGGCGTGTAGATGAACCATTTGGCCACCCCGCCCGCCGCCGCCATAGCCAACACGACGAACATGGCCTGCCGCTTGCCGAAGCGTCGGGCCATCCAGGCCAGCAGCGGAATCGACGCCAAACCCACCACCTGAAACAGCACGCCGTTGAGTCCGTTAACGGCCGCCCCCAGTTGGCGATCGCCACCGAACACGTAAAAGATGACGATGTGCGGTGCCATGGCCGCCGCCATCGCGCCCACGAACGCCAGCACCAGGATCATTCCCAACAGGACGAGCATGGGCCGGCACCGGATCGCCTCCCAAACGGCCGGCAACAGGGAAATCCTCTCCTGCTTCGACGCGGCACGGTAGACCCGCTCCTTGACGAAGAGCCCTGGCAACACGCCCAAGCCCACGAAGATGAAGACGCCGACGCCGAGGCTGACGGCCAAGGCCCCCTGCAGCGCATCGTCGAACAGCTCGCGATTCTCCGTGATCGGATAGTAGAGGCTGATGCACAAGTTGCCCGCCAGCGTGAACAGGCCCCAGGTGGCCATCACGCGCGTTCGTTCGTGATAGTCGGGCGTCATTTCGTACGACAGGCTCACCAGCGGTACGGAAAAGACGGTGAAGGCCGTGTAGAACAGCAGGCTGGTCAGCACCAGGTAGCCGAACATGGCGCCGTCGCGCCAGTCCATTTCCGGCTCGCCGCCTTCGGCCGTCGCGTCGTCGGCTGCCTGCTGCTGCACCGGCTCGCCGCGCGCGGCCTCGGGCGACAGTCGCGTCCAGCTTCGGGGCACGAGCCAGATCGCGACGAGGGTCAGCGCCAACAGGAATGCCCCCACCACGATGAAAGGCCGCCGCCGGCCAAAACGCGAACGGAAATTGTCGGAAATGTAGCCCATCACCGGATCGCTGATTGCGTCCCAGAACCGGGTGATGGTCAGCGCCAGCCCGGCCAGAAGCGGGTGCAGACCCAACACGAACTGAGCGATCGGCCAAAGCATCACCTGCACAATCTGCGTTCCCGTGGTGAAGGGGAATGCTCCCACACCCAGGACGATTCTCTGCGTCGGGGATACTCGGTCTTCGGGTCGCGTCTCGTGGTGCTCGCTCGAGGAGCCGGCCGGATCGCCGGTAGGAGGTTTCGTGGACATGCTTCCGTGTATGGCCGAAGGCCCTGGTGATTGCCTGGTTCGAAATCTGGTTTAGTGAAACACGGTCTTCATCAACTCGCGGCCGATGCGAATCCGCTCGGCCATCGGCGGCGTCTCGGCCTCGGACGGCTTGAATTCGGCAAACCCGCCGGGAAGCGGTTTGAGCAGTCTGCGGAGTTCGGCCTTCATGTCCGCCAGCACGTCCTGGTATCGGGAATCGCCGGCCAGATTGCGCTGCTCCCGGGGATCGGCCGACAGGTCGTAGAGCTGGTCTGCGTCGAAGAAGTGCGGATACGACGCCAAGGCCACCTTCTCGTGGTCCCAGAGGTCGGGAATGAAGCCGGAATGCCCGAACCGGCCGCGAGGATCGTTGGTCTCGAAGGTCGACCAGCGGTTGCTGCGCTGATATTCGTTGGCGGCGGCCAGCCAGGCGAGCCGTTCCGACATGGGCATCTTTTGGATATAGTCGGAGTAGCGCAGAGCGAGGTATTTCCATTGGCCCTTGATCACGGCCCGCGTGTGTCCCATTTCGCCGTAAAGGACCCGTGGCCGGTCAGGCCGCCGTCCGGCCAGCACGGGCCGCAGGCTGACGCCGTCGTAACGCCCGGCGGCGATCGTGCCCCCGCACAGCTCATAGACGGTCGGTGCCAGGTCCACCGTGCTGCAGGGGCTGGAACTCACTCGGCCGCCCTGAACGTACGGCTTTGGCCCCCAGACGAAACCGAACGTCAGCATGCCGCCCTGATAGCAGGTGGTCTTGCCGCCTTCCACCCCGTGGTCGGTCAGATAGACGATGATCGTGTTGTCGAGGATGCCGTGCCGGTCGATTCTTGCCAAGAGCGAGCCGACGCAATCGTCGAGCCAAAGCATGTCGCCCCGGTCGTCGCCGTAGCCGTGCCGCTTCAGTCGCGCGGCGATGTTCTCGCGCGAGGGAAGGCCTTTCGGAGGTTTGGGCAAGATACCCAGGGGCGTGGCACGTGGATCGCTCTTGAATCCGTTGTGCGGGCCGTGGGGCACGGTCGTCGCATAGAAGAGGAAGAAGGGCCGCTCGTGATGCTCGTCGATGAAGCGGATCGCGGCCTCGTGAATCCAGTCGAGATTATGTACCTGGATCTCCGGCGGGCCGATCACGCGAGGATTCGTATGGTAGATTCGCGCGGCGAAATCGAACCCCGCCTGGCGGTAAGCTGCCGAACAGACTCGCTGATTCTCGCGCAGCTGTGCTTGCACCTGCGGGTCGTCGAGGCGCCGCCGGGCGTCGACCTTCCGATACCCGGGGGCTTCGATCGCGTGGTTCTTGCCGACCGTGCCGGTGACGTAGCCGAGTCGCTTGAGATCTTTGGCGATCGTCGGCGTCTCCGCGATGATGTTGGGCTCCTGGTGGATGAACGTGTGTCCGTGCATCTTGTGCAGGTCGGTCATCCAACGGTTCGTCGCCCGGCCGGCATAGTTGCCCGTCAGGCAGGTGAAACGGCTGGGAACGCACAACGGGCTCGGGCAGTGCAGCCCGCGGAGAACGACGCCCTCCCGGGCGAGGCGGTCGAGGTTCGGTGTGAGGTTTTTGGGACGTCCGTCGGCGTCACGTCCCTCGGGCAGGAAATTCGCCTGCTCGCGGCGCTGGTCGTCGGTCACGATCAGGATCACGTTCGGACGGACGGCCTCTGCCTTTGCAGGACCGAGGAATATTGCCGTCAGCAGACAACACGCGATTCCCAGAGATTTCACGTTCGCCTCCTCGTGTGGAAATGCTCTCACGCGCAGGCCTGTCGAACGGTCGTTGCGCCACAAACGGCTTCATGGTAATGTTTCTTTTCGCGGAGTGCAATCGCCGCCATAGAGCAACAACTGATCATAGGCTCGTGGAGCAAACGAGCGCAGCGGACGGTTCTCGTGAACTGCCTCTGGCCTCCCTTGGGCAATTCAATTCCTCATGACCGCTACTGGAGCATTCTGCCGTGATGTTTCACAATTCTGAAGATTGCTGATCGGACTGCGGTTGTTGCCGTCGTCAAAACTGCGAACCGCAAGGTACACGTTCGCGCCCTGCGGCACGCCGCTGACCACGAACCGTTCCTGGCTGCCCGGCTTGCCCGGAGTCGGTTCGCCCGAGAGGTTTGCCGCCCGCCACCAGTTGCGCGTCTTCCCGGCGTCGCGGGCGTAGTCCCACCGGTCGTAGGAAACGATCGGCAGCACGGCCGCCTTGACCTGGTAACAAACCACTTGTCCGCCGCCGGCGTCGGCCGGGGCGGTGAAGCGGACCTCGGCCCGGCCGCCACCGAGCCGCTTGACCTTCAGATCGACCACGGCCGCGGGCGGTTGCCGGTCGCCCTCGGCCCGCGAGGCCTCCCACAGCAGCCGCGAAACCTCCAGCACCGTGTCGTCTTTGGGCGGCGCATGGCCGACGAACATGCCCACCTCGTCCGGGCCGCATTTGGGCTGCTTCGTTTGATACGCCCGCCGGGAGCCGTAGTTCCAGAACTCCCGGGCCTTGGCCAGCAAGTGGTCTTCGCCGGTGAGCGAGTATCCCTTGGCACACGCGTCGGGGTAAAAACGCGTGTACCAGCCGGAGTGGACGCATCCCCGGCCGTCGCGGGTGTCGGCGTGGTCGAAGACCCACGGATCGAACACCATCCCCAGGTCGGGCACGTCGAAGAACGTGTAGTACCACGTCTGGTGGCACTTGGGGCTGAGCATGTATCGGGCGCTCAGCTGGGCAAAGGCGATGGTGAAGTCGCGCATCTCCTCGTCGTCGCAATACCGCCCATAGAGATCGGCCCCGTTCTGGATGTAGATATGCTGCCAGGTGCCGCCCATGCCGTGGACCTTCCAGGTCCGATCGCCTTTGCTGAGCGTGTCGACGCTGTTGCCTTCCGTGGTGAAGCGAATACCCTGCCGGTCCATCCAGCTCCGAATCGCCGGCGAGAGATGCTTGGCGTCCATGCCGCCGAACTGTCCGCCGATGGCGCTGCAATGGAAGCCCCGTTCGTCCATCAAGGGGCTTTGCCAGAGCGTCCGCGCGCACAAATCGCACAGTTCGCGGACGTAGCGGTTCCCGGGATCGGCCATCAGCACGCGGACCATCACCTCGAATCCCCGCCCGAAGCCGCGAATCGAACCGACGGCCGACTCCCCCGGCCGATACTGCTTGAAGTGGCGGAACTCGTCGTCCTTCTGTTCGACGTTGTCGACCGCCGCGGCTAGGGCGTCCGGGTCGCCGGTCAGGCAGTAGTAGTCGGCCAGGCCCGAGCCGTAATAGTGGCAGTAACAGCTCTTCGACCGGGCGTGCGTCCAGAGGTCGGCACAGTCGGGGCAGTCTTTCCGGTCGCCCCAGTTCGCTCCCCAGGTGAAGTTCCATTTCTCGCGGACGGGCCGGTTTCCCTGCGGGCCGCCGGATGGAAACCAGATGCCGCCGTCTTTCCATCGCCAGCCGTCGGTGCGCCAGGCTTGCAGGTCCATATGGTACCGGGCCCAGGCTTCACCCAGGTCGAAGAAACCCCGCTGTCCCGTGCGAAGATACATCAGCAACAATCCCTGCACGCTGTCGGCCTCGCTTTCGTAGTGGTTGTCTTCGCGGGCCACGAACGCGCCGGGCGACGGGGCGCGGCGGTCGGGCACCTGGGCGTCGGTGAACTTCCAGCCCCATTTTCGATAACAGGCCTTCTCCTCTTCCAGCGTGGCGAACCGTCCCGTACCCAGCACGTCGCAATCGCTGTAGTATTCCCCGGGCGCTCGGACCCAGAGGCGATTGCGGGTCGCCTTGGCCGCGGCGTTCAGCTTGCCCGAGTCGGCCGGCGCTGCGAAGTCGAACAGATACTCGCTGCTGTGGTGCGAGCAGTCGTACAGCCAGAATCCGGCCGACTGCCACGGCTGGCCGACGCGGCGGTCTTCTTTGAACTTTGCGTCTTTCGGCCCGTCGAACCGCGGGGCGATGCCCTGAAGCACGAGCCGGCCGCCGGAGAGGGCCAGACGCCGGGCCGGGTTGGAGGAGAACACGCGGTCGCAGACGAACACCGCCCTCTCGCCCGGTGATGAGCCGCCGGTCGCGGCAATCCATCCGGCGGGCCGGTCCTTGGGGCCGTTGCCGGTCCAGAGTGTGTTGCTTCCGCTGCCCGCCCTGACGGCCCCCGGGATGTCCTGATACGTGTGGTGCAGCAGCAGCCCTTGGTAAATCCACCCGTCGCTGCCGCCGGTCGACAGCGGCTCGGCCGCCCCCAGCAACACGTCCGTTGCGGGACCATCCAAATCGAGTTCCACCGTGGACGAGCGTACCAGGACGGCCGTGTACTGCTGGGGGTTGGAGTTGCAGAGCTTGTACTTCACCGCCACGCGGCTGCTGCCGGCCCAGGCGGTGATCCAGGCCTGGTAGCCCATGCCAAGTGGGTCGTCGGCAAAACGGCCGGTCACCGCGACGGTAACGCGCATGGGACCGGCGTAATAGAGTTTCACCACCTCGGGCGGACCGGCCGTAAGCTGTTGTGGCTGCCAGGCGGACTTGTCTTCCCAGGACGTCCGGCCCTGTAACCTCACGCACTTCACCCGGCCGCCGCGAACGACGGTCCGCCCGCCGGCGATGACACGATCGAACAGGCCGAACGGCCGCTGTTTCGACAGCACAAGCGTGATCTTGCCCGTGTCGATCGTCACTGCCTGCGGCGAGTCGTCGATCTTCAGCGGCTGCTGCGGTTGGACCGAGGGCTTTGCGGCCCGCAAAACATAGGCGTTGGTCGCCCGGGCGGCCACGTCGTCCTGCAGATCGAGCAACACCCAGCGGAGCGTTCCGTCGGTCTCGACCACCAGCGGGCTCACCTGGCATGGGACCTCCGCCGCTGCGTCCTGGAACACGGCGAAGGGTTGGCTCGCCGAGAAGACGCCCTTGGGCAAGGGAATTCCACCGGAGATCGGTCCGCCCTGCCGGTCGACGCCGGCCGATTCCTCGACCGTAAAACGCACCTCGAAATCATCGGCTCGGGCTGCGCCGGCCGCCAACACGACCACACCGACGGTCAGATATCGATACAGGCGATTCATAGCTTGCTCCCTATTGATGCCACTGGTCCGCATAAGGCTCGTAGAACCGTTGCCACTCGCGGCGGGACCAGACGGGCCGCGACGGTTCGCCCTCCTGGCCAAGGACGTCAACGGCCACGATCTCGTAGCGGCGGGTCGGACTTCCAGCCGCCGTATCGAGATACTCCGTCGGCGAGATCGGCTTGGGGGTCAGCCGGACGATGGGGTCCTTCTCCCAGCGGCCGTCGTGCCGGTAGACCAGGTAGCCGGCGATCGACTCTTCGGGATTGGGTTGCCAACGCAAACTGGTGGCGCCGGCCGCCTCTTCCTTGGCAAAGACGTGCTGCGGGGCCGACGGATACGTGAACCCCAGCGGCGACGGACCGCTCTCGACTCCCAGCCGGTTCACGGAAATCACCCGGTAGGCGAAAACGCCGTAGCGATACGGCTTGCCCCTGGCGTCGAAGTGTTCGTCGTACAGCGGCCTGTCGCTGAGCGCCGGTCCGGCCGGGTCCCGCTGGCCGGCGGCGAGATCCACACGATCGTCGACCAGCCGCGTGGCCTCGACGGGCGTCGAGGTCAAGCGGCGAAAGCTTCCGATCCGCTTGATCCGGCCGGCGGAAAGGTCCGACGCGCCTTGGCGACGGCCTTTGATTCGCCGCATCTGGTCCGTCGAATAAACGCTGACTTCGGCCCGCTCCACATGGTAGCCGATCACGTCCTCCGCACCGGCCTTGGCCCAACGAAGTGCCACTTGCCTGGGATTGAGGACCGAGACACACGGCCGCTGCGGTGCGGGCGGCTGCGTGCGCACCACACAGGACGGTCCCCTTCGACTGCCGGCGTCTTCCACGGCGCGGACCTGGTAATAATAGACCGTTCCACGCTTAAGCCCACGGTCGCGAAACGTCGTGTCTCGATGTCCCGCGGTGATCCGCTCGAACCGCACCAGCCAGGGCTTCTCGCCGCGGCCGCGATAGACGTCGTACGCTGACGACCCATCCGGCGTGGACGGCTGCCAGTGGAGCGTCGCCCCGTCCGACTCGGTGCTCACGCGCAGCCCCTGAAGCCGGGCCGGCCGGGCCGGCGCTTCGGCGTAGCGGAACGTCCAGATCTGCTGTTCGTCCTTGGTGCGATTCTCCAGGACGAAGAGGTTCTCGTCCTCCAGATACAGCAGCACGCGATTGCGGTTGCCCGAGGCGTCGGGCTCGCGCGGCAGATCCAACCGCCTCCAACTCGGTTCGGCCACGTCCAGCACCCAGGTCTCCAGTCCATCGGCGCCGCGCACACTGCAGAGCACGATCCCGTTGCGCGTGTCGGCCGCCAGCACGGGGCAGCTCTGGTCGGCCGGCGGGTGCTGCTTGACCTCGAGTACCCGCCACGCATTCTTGCCAAGGTCGTAGACCCACGTGCGGGCATCGTCTTCAAACTGCGAGCCGAAGAGCACGAACAGGCGATGCACGGCGTCGTAGGCGAACCCGGGCTGGGAGATCCGCGGCGAAGGCGCCGGATCGGGGTTCAGCCGGTGCCAGGTGTTCGTGTACAGGTCGTAGACGACCGTGCCGTGGTTGGCCCCCTCGCCGCCGTGCAGCAGGGTCACCTGCTGATGCACGTCGTAGGCCGCCCCCCTCAAAGGCGACGGCCACACCTCGGGACACGGACGCATGGCCGCCCACGTGTTTCCGTCCAGGTCGTACGTCCACACGGAGCTGTTCTTCAAATCGATCTCGCGCCGCGACTGCCACCCGTGACTGCCGCTGAAGGCGGGAAACCGGATGAACTTCCGCAGCGCGTCGTCAAACACGTTTTGCTGCGCACAGCAGACGCCGGGCGGAGCGTCGTTGGGCTGCTTCAGCGTCCACGCGTCGGCTGCCAGATCGTAGGTCCAAATCTCCGAGTTCTGCTCGCCGCCGCCGCCCTGGTTGTGGCCGCCGTAGCGAATCAGGGTCTTCCGCACGGCGTCGTAGCCGTACGACGTCTCGTATCCCATCCGCGGCGGCGGCTTCTGCCCGGCGGTCACGCCCGGATGCTGTTTCACCCACCTAAGCACCGGATGCGGCCGCTCGCCCGCGCCGGCGCGGACCAGAGACAACCAAACGGCCGATGCAACCAGAATCCAACCGACGGCGCGTGTGCTTCGCATGGCTCGACCTCCTGCGACAGTCTGAGGATCCAACGCGGCCGGGCCCATTCTATCATCACGGACCAGTGCATGAAAGCTCTTGGAGAACGGCTTTTCTATCGAGCCGTTTCGGCCGTCGGCCGGTTGTAGCCTGTCGGAAAGCCAGACGCAATGCAAGCCACGTGCTCGAATGGTTCATCGATGCCGCCGCCGGCGCCCAGTCAAAGCCCCCCAAAGCCCCTGATCTCCCTTGCTCTCGGCGTTGGCGATGCTATACTGAGTGTCGTCAGAGGGGCTGCCGCCGAACGGTAACTGAGCCAGAACATGAATTCGGGCTGCAAGGGAGAGCCACGTGTCCTTCGCAGACACTGCGCCGATTACAGAGTCGGAACTCGCAGCAGCGATTCGT
>Ga0180438_10011296_pt1 | contig 10803 bp, 13 predicted proteins | sample SS_ome_12_FD_132455 | JGI IMG/M metagenome (GOLD analysis project Ga0180438, IMG submission 132455) | Hypersaline lake sediment archaeal communities from the Salton Sea, California, USA - SS_3_D_2 metaG | ecosystem: Environmental > Aquatic > Non-marine Saline and Alkaline > Hypersaline >... | reverse complement strand
GTCCGGACATTTTTCCGTGTCCGGATTTCGCTGAGAGGCGCTGAGCGGGGGCTCGCGATGTCCGTTTCGGACAGAAAGACGGCCTTTTGCGGACATTGGACAGCGGGAGTGTCCGTTTCCTGTCACTGGCCAATCGGTGAACTATTGACAAGCCGAAGGCTTGCTATGGCCTGGGAATCAGGGCCTACATCGGCAAGTCAAATGCCCGCGCGATGTAGACCGCCATCTGGTCGCGGGTGACGGGGTCGGCGGGGTGGTAGAGGCCGTCTTCGTACCCTTGCACCACGCCGTTCTCTACGCAGTACTTGATGTGGGTGTAGGCCCAGCGCGTCGCTGATAGCGGCGCGCGGCTAACGCCGCGGAGGCCTGCGAGGATGTCTGCGTGCTCCGGAGCTCTTCAGGAGTTGGACGACGGCGGTGTGCTCGTAGAGCGCTGCTAGGTCGAGGGGGGTGTGGCCTTCGGCCGTCCTGGCGTAGAGATCCGCTCCTCTGCCTATGAGGAGCTGAGTCACGAACGTGTGGCCGCGCCTGGCGGCGAAGTGGAGCGGGGTCCAGCCGTCGCCGGCCGGGGCGTTGACGTCGGCGCCGCGCTCCAGGAGCAGCGACACCATGGCTCCCTCGCCGTCCCTGGCGGCGAAGTGGAGCAATTCCATGCGCTCCGGTTCGTCCAGCACCGTCCCGCCCTCCCGTGCCCGCGCCGCCCAACGGCAGCGCGAGCTGTCGGCCGAAGCCTGCACGGATACCGGCCGCGGATGCCTTGTGTAGAGACGCTGTTTATGTCGGGGTCAGTGGGAATCCTGCCGCGGGGCGCGCTCTCCCGAGGCCAGCGGCGCGGGTGATGTGTGAGGAGGTGCACAGGGGCGGGTCAGGAGTGGGCGGGAGCTTCGCCGCGGGGGCTGGCGGCGAGGAGGAACTTGGTGACGATGATGACGAGGAACGAGATGGCGACGAGGGTGACGGAGAGGACGATGGCGGCGTTGGGATTGGTCTCCATGCTGGTGTAGATGGCGAGGGGCATGGTCTGGGTGACGCCCTGGAGGCTTCCGGCGAACATGAGGGTGGCGCCGAACTCGCCGATGGCGCGTGCCCACGACATGACGAGGCCGGCGAGAAGGGCGTGAGACGCGAGTGGGAGGGTGACCCGGAAGAAGGTGCGGAGGACGGAGGCGCCGAGGGTCTGGGATGCCATGACGAGCTGGCGCGGGACGTTCTCGAATCCGACGCGTGCCTGGCGGACGTAGAAGGGCCCGCAGACGAAAGTCTGGGCCATGACGACGGCGGCGGTGGTGAAGGGGAGGGCGATGCCGGCGGCGGCGAGGTGCTTGCCGATGAGGCCGACGCGGCCGAAGGTCATGAGGAGGGCGACGCCGGCGACGGCGGGCGGCAGGACGATGGGCAGGTCTACGAGGGTGTCGACGACACGCTTGCCGCGGAACTCGGCACGGGCGAGGTAATAGGCGAGTGGGGTGCCGATGAGTATGATGATGAGCACGGAGACGGCGGAGGTGACGAGGCTGAGGGTGAGGGCGCTGGCGACCTGAGGGCAGCAGACATAGGAGCCGAGGCGGGCGATCTCGGCGCGCGCGAAGAGCCCAACGATGGGGAGGACGATGAGCGCGAGGGCGGGGAGGGAGAGAATGGCGAGCAGTGCGGTGCGGGTGGTTCTCATGTCGGGGGGACCTCAGGGCCTCAGTCGGAGGAGTCGTCTTCGGGCGACCGCACCGGGATGAAGCCGTGGTGGGCGAGGAGCCCCTGGCCCTCGTCGGAGAGGACGAAGCGGACGAACTCCCGCGCGAGGTCCTGGTGCCGGGAGTCGGTGATGACGGCGATGGGGTAGTCGGCGATGATGTTGACGTCGTCGGGGATGTCGATAGCACTGACCTTGGGGCGGACGGCCGGGGTGACGTCGGAGGCGTAGCAGATGCCGCCGTCGGCCTCGCCGAGCATCACCTTGGCGACGATTCCCTTGACGGTAGGCTCTTCGGAGACGATGTTGGCGACGACGCGCTGTCTGAAGTTCCCGCCGTAGTCGCCGGAGGCGTCCATCTTGTCGATGCAGATGCGGGTGTAGCGGCCGATGGGGGCCTCCGCGGAACAGGTGACGAGCTTGAGGCCGGGCTTGGTGAGGTCGGTGGGCGCCTGAAGGACACCCGGGTTGGACTTGGGGGTGATGATGACGAGTCGGTTGTGGGCGAAGATGACGGGGTCGCGGGCGATGTCGGCCTCGACGAGGGGGTCCATGTTCTTGGTGTTGGCGGACAGGAAGACGTCGCAGGGCGCGCCCTGCTCGATCTGGATGCGGCAGCGGGAGCTGGCGGCGAGATTGAGCAGGAGGGTGGTGCCCGGGTGGGCCTTCTCGAAGACGGGCTTGGCCCCCTGAAGGAACTCGGTGAGAGAGGCGGCGGCGAAGACGGTGAGGGTACTGTCGGCAGCGGCGGGCGCCGGCGAGAACACGACAAGGGGGCTCAGGAAGAGAATGCAGAGCGCGATCAGTCTTCGCATAGGTAACCTCCTTTGTCCGACGGCCAGCGGCCGTGGTCTCTCGAGATAGTGGAGCCAAAGTGTTGAAGCGGTGCGAAGCCGGCCGGAAGATTTCTCGGCGGCTTGCAAAGGCCTAGTCGGTTTTTGCTTCATCGCCCGACTGCTTGACGAAGTTGAGGCGGAGGTCGGTGATGAGGCTCTGGTAGTCTCTGACCTCCTGGCCCTGGACGTGGGGGATGAGCTTGTCGACGAGGGCGGCTGCGGCGTCGATGGCGAGGCGAGCCTGCTCGATGTCCTTGCGGACCTCGTTGGTGAAGGGGTCGGCCTGGAGGCCCATCATCTGCCAGGCGACGCCGGACAACTGGACGATGGACACGCGGAGGACCGCGTAGACGTCGAGGGGCCGACGCTCCTGTGGGGCGCCCTCGGCGGCCTCGGGCGCTTCTGTCCGGTCGGCGGCGGGGCCGGGCTGGGTGGAGGCGTCCGCGCTCTGCTCCTGCGCCGGCGTGGAGGCCTCGGCTTCCCGCGCGTCGAGGTCTTCGGCGTTGCGATCTTTCGGGTCATCTGTCGGTGTCATTGGTCAATCAACCTCCCTGTGTGAGAGTGATCAGAAGATTATCTTATCGCGTCGCATGTGGACGTTCTGCAAGAGGCCGAAGGCGATGAAGCTGGCGAGGAGGTTGCTCCCGCCGTAGCTGACGAAGGGGAGGGGAAGGCCGGTGATGGGCATGATGTTGACGCTCATGCCGATGTTGACGACGGTGTGGAAGATGAGCATGGAGATGGCGCCGGCGGCGAGGAGGGAGCCGAGGGGGTCGCGGGCGCGGAGCGCGACGCGCAGGCCGCGCCAGAAGAGGAAGAAGTAGAGGGCGAGCATGGCGAGGGCGCCGAGGAGGCCGAGGTCTTCGCCGAGGACGGAGAAGATGAAGTCGGTGTGGCGCTCGGGAATGAAGCGGAGTCGACTCTGGGTGCCGCGGAAGAGGCCGCGGCCGGCGAGCCGGCCGGAGCCGATGGCGAGGCGGGACTGGATGATGTGATAGCCGGCGCCGAGGGGGTCGGCCTGAGGGTTGAGGAAGATGGTGAGGCGGCGCTTCTGGTAGTCTTTGAGGGCGGCCTTCGCGATCACGCGTGCGGTGGGTTCGGGGAGGACGCGGTGGAGGGGGATGTGCTCGAGGTTCCACATGAGTGCGAAGAGAGCGATGCCGCCGACGAAGACTGCGGCGAGGTGGCGGGCCCGCGCGCCGGCGAGGTAGAGCGCGCCAAACCAGATGGCGATGATGACGAGCGCGGTGCCGAAGTCGGGCTGGAGCAGGACGAGGAGGACGGGGATGGCTGGGATGAGGAGGGAGGCGAGCACGACGCGGAGGCGGCGGATGGCGTCGACGCGCAGGCCGAGGAAGGCGGCGAGGGAGAGGATGACGGCGATCTTGGCGAGCTCGGAGGGCTGGAGGTGGAAGCTGCGGAGCGCGATCCAGCTCGAGGCGCCGGTGGGGGACTGGCCGATTTTCAGAACGGCGACGAGGAGGCCGACGGTGGTGCAGTAGACAGGAATGTGCCAGCGGGCGATGCGCTCGTAGTCGAAGAGGAGGGTGAGGGCGAAGGCGAGGAGCCCGACGAGGAGCCAGAGGGCCTGCTTCTGGACGAAGGTGCTGGGGGGAGCGAGGCCGGTGGCCTGGGGGGAGCGGGTGGCGGAGTAGATCATGAGCAGGCCGGAGAGGCAGAGCAGGAGCACGGCGGCGAAGAGCCACCAGTCGAGTCGCTTGAGCAGGCGGGCGTCAATCACGCGGCACTGTCTCCGGGGAAGCGGTGCGTGGTCCTCTCAAGGGGAGCCCGGGGGTTGTTGTTTGCCGTCGGGGGGCTGGGGTCCTGTCAGGAAAGGGGCCAGGAGACGGTCGGCGTTGCGGTGGAGGAGGTTGCGGCGGTCGTCGTCGGTGATGTGGGAGAAGCAGACGCAGCCGATGCAGTAGTGGGGGTCGAACCAGGGGAGGTCGGTGCCGAAGAGGACCTTGTCGGAGCCGACCTCGTTGCACATGCGCTGGATGATCCCGGCAATCCGGTAGGCGGCGGTGAGGTCGAGGTACACGTTGGCGTGGTCGCGGGCGACGCCGAAGGCAGCATCCCATTCGCCGTATCCGGAGTGGCCCATGATGAAGGTGGCATCCGGGTACTTGGGGGCGATGTCGCCGAACATGCGCGGGTTGTCGTAGTCGCTGAGGCCCCAACTGTGGGAGAGGACGATGAGGCGGTGCTGGTGGGCGTACTCGAGGGCGGGGAGGTAGCCGTCGCCGGTCAGGGGGTAGAAGTGCCCGCTGGGGTGGAACTTGAAGCCGACGAAGCCGGGGTCGTGCGGAAAGCGCGCGATCTCGGCCTGGACCTGGTCGGGGTAGTTCGGGTTGATGGCGCGGTAGCCGAGGAAGCGTCCGGGGTGGTCTCTGATGGCCTGGGCCATCTCGCGGTTGCCGCGCTCGGGATCGACGAGCGAGGTGTGGGAGCTGCAGACGATGCAGGTGACTCCGGCGCGGTCCATGGCGCGGAGCATGCCCTGGGCGGAGGGGTCGGGGAAGTAGATGCCTCGGAAGGGGCCGTAGTGGCCGTGCATGTCGATGACCGGGCAGCTCTGGGAGCGGCCGGCGGCCATGAATTCGCGCGCGATCTCGGAGGGGTTGGTCACAGGTTCACCTCGCCGAGGAGGCGTCGGAGGTTCTCGCCTGCGATGGCCTGCTTGGCGGCGTCGGCGATGTCGGCGCGGGCGAGGGTGAGGAGGGCGCCGCCTATCTGGAGCGGAGGGAAGCCGCTGCCGTAGAGGATGCGCTCGGCGCCGTAGGCGCGCGCCAGCTCCGCGATGCCGTCGGGGGTCTGGTAGTTGGAGGTGTCGATGTGAAGGCGGGGGTAGCGCTCGAGGAGGGGGCGGAAGTAACGGTCATCGCCCCAGTCGCTGTGGCCGACGACGATGAGGGTGAGGTCGGGGAAGTCGGGGAGAAGCTGAGCAATGGCGGGCCAGTGGGGCCCGACGATGAAGGGGATGCGGCGCGCGACGGTCTCTTCGAAGAGGCTCCCGAAGGTGAGGGCGTTGAGGAGGTAGCGGTGCTCCTCGGGGTAAGCCCGGAGCGCCTTCACGCGGTGTGCGCGCATGTCGGTGAGGAATCGGTCGACTGTGCCCAACTCGCCGGTCTGCGGGGGGAGGACGGCCCAGGTGGGATGGAGGCGCGGGTGGTCGCGGGTGTGCTGGAGGGTGAGCCGGTTGCCGGTCTGGGGGGATTCGAGGTGAACGGAGACGTGGTAGACGAGGGCCTCGGCGAGGCCGCAGAAGTCCATTTCGTCGAGCAGCGCGCGCGCGGTCGGGATGACAGTGGCCGGGGCGTTGATGGGCCGGCCGAACCCGAGATTGCAGTCGAAGAAGTGCATTGGCATCGCTGTCGCGCGGAGTGCTCCGCGAAGGATGTTCGGCGAAGGCGAGCGGGGTTCCTGGGATGGTTGGGCGAGGCGCTGTGAGAAGGCCGGGCCGATCGGCCCGGCCGGAGCGGGACTAGGGGCCAGTGCCGGAGGCGAGCCGGTCGATGAGGGATATGACGTGGTTGCCGCCGGGGCGGAGGGTCAGCGGGGCCTGGCGCGCTTGGCGCGGGAGGCTGTAGGCGGCGATTGAACCTCGATCGCAGTCGAGCCGTGGGCGGTGGCGGGATCGGGGCCCGCGCAGGTGGCCGCAGCGGTGAGGATAACTGTCTTCGGGCGGCCGGACGGGTTCTCGGCGGCGGTGTACGTTGGGTTGGGCCGCCTCGGGGAGGGGTCGAACTTGCCGCCGGCTCGGCCGTCATCCCAGCGCCAGCGCCGAGGGAGGTGGCCGTGGGTGTCGTCGAAGCTTGCGGCACATTGCACTGTGCCGCCGGACGGGACCCTCTTCTTCGGTCGGGTCTCAGGGACAACGCGTACGAGGTGCTTTGCCGGCTCGGCCGGTTGCACCGTGAGGTCGAGAGATGCGTCGCCGGTCGCGGGATGAGACGATCTGCAGGTTGCGGTGACGGTCAGGGTGATGGTCCGGTCGGAGTCGCCGGTGTTGGCCGGCGGCGTGTAGCGGGGAGCGCTGGATCTCGGCGACGGGCGGAAGGTCCCTCCTTCGCCAGCATCGTCCCACTGCCAGGAGATTGCGCGGTGGCCGCGGGTGTCGTCGGCTTTCGCGGTGCACCGCACGTCGCTGCCGGACGGCACGCGATCGGGTTTCGGGGAGGCGCTGACACGGATGTCGTGGTCGGACGGGTACACGGTGAGCTGTGTAGTCTCGTCGTCGTCCAGGTCTCCGGTGCAGCGGGCATATACGGACAAGGGGACGGCGACCTCGCCATCGCTGTGGTTGGACGGCGCCTTGAACGTGCACTGCTGCTTCTTGGAGGAGGTGAGGAAGGTCCCGCCTTGGCTGCCGTTGCTCCACGCCCATTCTGCCACGCTGTGCCCGAGGCTGTCATAGTACTCGGCGGCGCACTCGGCCGTGCCTTCGGACTCGACGGTGTCGGGGTCACAGGAGGCCTCTACGCGGAAGACGTGGAGAGGCCCGTCATTGTCATCGCCGTCAGAACCGTTTTTGCCGTCGTCAGGGCCGGTGGGCCCGTCTCCGTCGGGTCGGCGCCTCCGGCGGGCCTGCTGCCCGCCTTCGGGGCCTCCCATGGCCACGATTGCCGGCCATCTGTCCATCGCCAGCCCCCTTTCGATCCGGTTGTCTGGCCTGCTCGATGGCAGCTTGAAGATTGCTGCACACGAGATCCGTGAGGTCGTCCGACGCGTACCCCCCACCCTTGGGAAGCGCTCTCTTTCCGTTGATGTCGCAGCCTCGGAGCCCCGAGCGGAGCCATTGTGAGTTGACCTCGTAGCACTTGACTCCGTCTGGGGTCGCGAGCCCTCGCCGGCCTCCGACGAAGAAGAGAGGGACATTCGGGTACGCATCACGCGCGCCATCCACGTCGGACTGGACGATATGCCTGGCGCGGGCCGATCGCATCTGGGCCGTGTAGATCAACACTCCCTCTGGGCGGCACTGCTGCTTGAGGAAGCGATTGGGGATGCAGCTGCCCCTGTGAAACCAGAGGAACTGGCTTTGTGTGTCCAAGGCGTTGCGCTGCTGCCGCCGTGCGCTGGCGAACTGGTACATCTTGCTGTCGCCGTCGTAGATGGAGAAGTGGGCGGGGAACCAGTAGTCTATGCCGTGCTTTTCGTAGTCCATCAGGTGGCCGCGGCGCCAAAGCATCTCCTGGTAGCGGTCACTCGCGCAGGTTGAGAGCAGGAGCTTCTTGGTAGATGGGATGCCGAGGTAATCCTTGAGGTCCTCGGAATGGAAGCGGCCTCTCACGCTCGCGACCTTGCTTACGGGCACGGCCCAGGTGTCGATCTCGTCGAACTCCGGCAACTGAGGAATGCAGCGGTCCGCGATCCGGTGGATCACGGGAATGAGGGGGAACTTTATGTCAAGGGGCTTTGGGCGGTAGGCCCTGAAGGTGAGAGGAGCGCGCAGGAGGTCGTGCCAGGAGTCACGCCACTTGGCAGGGGCATGGCTGCAGCAACCAATCGTGCGGGCCAACTTGCCCCCACTGCACCTGCGGCAGTTGAGGTAGCAGGTTCTCTTGAGACACCGCGACCAGTACTCAGGCGTGCACTCCGCGCAGGGCCCGTTGTTGCGCGTCGACCAGGGGCAAGAGACGCACACACGCGGGCCTGGGCAGGTGTGTAGCCCGTCTCGTAGGCGCCTGGGCGAGGCAGTTGCCATGGACAATTCCCGCAGCGAGCGGAGTTCACTCAACCAGCCAGTGAGTGGCAGGCAGCGGGCGAAGGCACAGAAGGGCATAGCGGCAGGCAGTTGGCTGCGCAAGCCCTCCCTGCGCGGTCGCCAGGCGCGCGCCCGCGTTCTGCCGGAGAGGGGAGTGCGGTAGCTCGGCGGAGGGATTGACGGGGTCAATTGGCTAGAGGGACGTCATCCCCTTCTCTGCACAGGGCGGATGTGGCGCGGTTGAGGCACAATAGAGGCGAAGCGACTGCGAGCGCGGGTGGCGCGCTCGCAGGCCGAGGGGCGTGCGATGTCGGGGTGGATTACTGAGATGCGGCGAGCTGTTCGATGACGGTGACGACGTCTTCGCTGTTATAGGTGGAGGAGGATTGGTTGGGGCGCTTTTCGAGGGTGACGGTGCGGCCGTCGGTGAGGGTGAACTCGGATTCGCCGTCGATGAGGATGACGGCACAGGAATGGCCTTGGTTCTGCATCTCGGTGTCGCACTCGGCTTTGCCCATGGGCATGAGCGTGACGTGGATGCGGCCGGGATGGGCTTCGTTGTACTCGCGGAGGAGGTCGATGGTCTTCCGGTGCCACTCGAGGACGAGCGGCGCGTAGAAGTCGATCTCGATCGGCGCGGAGGGCTCGCCAAAGGTCTCGATCTCCTGCCCGGAGCCGAGCGCGACGGCCTGCTGGGCCTCGGGCGGGCGGCCGGGCTTCGGGCGGAGGAGGAGGAAGGCCTCGACCGCGAGCGCGGCGACGAGGATGAGAACGACGATGGCGAATGCGGGGCCGGCGGACTTGCGTGGAGAGCTGCTCTCGCTCATTTGATCTCCTTTGCGGGCAGGAGGCCGTGGACCGCGATGATCTCCTGTGCCTGATCCGACACCATGAAGTCTATGAACTGCCGGGCGAGGTCTCGGTGTTCGCTCTCCTTCAGGATGCCGATCTGACAGCGGACGGGTGGATAGGAGTCGCGGGCGAAAGTCTCGATGATGCGGACATCGGAGGCGTCGGCCTTCTCGGGCGCGGTGTCGAGCGGACACGTGAGGTAGGTGATGCCGGCGTCTACCTGGCCCTGGGTGACGAGGGTGACGGCCTCGAGGGGATATTCCCGGAGCAGGAGCTTGCCCTTGAGCGGCTCCCAGAGCCCCAGGGATTGGAGTGCCTTCTGCCCGTAGTAGCCGACGGAGTTGTAGTCCGGGTGGGCGAGCGAGATGGTCCTGATGCCGGGCTTGGTGAGGCCTTGTATGGTGTCGAGGCCCTGCGTTTTCTTCGGCGCGAAGACGACGAGATCGAGGGTGCCGAAGTCGCGCACGGTGTCCGGGGCGACGAATCCTTCATCCACCATCTGCCTCATCTCGAGTTCGCCGGGGGAGATGAAGATGTCGGGGCGGTCGCCGGCGCGGATCTTCCGGACGAGGACGATGGCGTTGTCGTAGATGATGTTGAGGTCGATGTCGGGGTGGGTCTGCCGGAAGAGGTGGGCAGCGGTGGTAAGGGGGCTGGTCATGCCGCACGGCGCGTAGATGACGGCGCCGGTTGGGGCGGCCTGCTGGTCCTGCCCGCGGCTGCGGGCGACCACCAGGGCGCCCATGGCGACGACCGCGATGAGCAGCAGGACGATGACGAGCTGGGCGGCGCGACTCATGAGCCGGCCACCTTCACCGGACCGGCCTCCTGCTCAGGCCCCCAGGGGCCGGGGGTGAGCGGAAGCTCCTGGTCGTTGCGCATCTTGCTCTGCGACATGAGTAGGAGCATCTCGGGAGAGGTGAGGAAGTCGAGGAACTCTTGGGCGAGGGCGCGTTTCCTCGTGGTGGTGACGATGCCGGCGACGTTGCGGGGTATGTAGTAGGTGTCGCGCGGGAAGGTGCAGGCGATGGCGACCTTCGTCTTGTCGGACATCTCGGCCGTCTTGGGATCGAGGGGGCAGCCGAGGAATTGGACGTTGACCTGGGCGCGGCCGTCGACGATCCACTGGAAGGATTCGTTGCAGCAGCCGGTGACTTCGACCTTGGGTTCGGCCTTCTGCCAGAGACCCATGTTCCGGAGCGCCTGGCGCGCGGCGTGGGAGGCGGCCGTGAGATCGGGCGGGGAGAAGGAGATGACCTCGACCTCGGGGTTGAGGAGGTCGGCCGGGTCGTGAACGTCGCCGGGGTTGTCTCTGGGCACGAGGATGGCGACCTCATAGCTGCCGAAGGCCACCATGGTATCGGGGTCGAGGAGGCCTTCCTCGCGGAGTACGGTGGCCTCGTGGCCGCCCGGCGAGATGAATATGTCCGGCTTCTCCTCGTTCTCCTGGATCGCCTGGGCCATGGTCTCGGGCGTGTCCACCATGGTGAGGATCTCGACCTCCGGGTGGATCTGAGCGAACTCGTCGGCGACCTTTGCGAAGGCGACGAAGAGGCCCATGGGGACGGCGACGTAGAGGCTCTCCCCGGGCCGCTCGGCGACGGGCCCGGTGGTCGCTCCGGTCTGAGCACGCCAGGCGAAGACTCCTCCGACGATCACGAGGACGAGAAGAACAAGGACGAGAGCGGTTCTCATGGGTCACTCCCCTGGGGCGTCGGCGG